>Ga0265298_10001849_pt1 | contig 30768 bp, 22 predicted proteins | sample AusTroGonzalo_MG_3_FD_193486 | JGI IMG/M metagenome (GOLD analysis project Ga0265298, IMG submission 193486) | Bovine rumen microbial communities from tropical cattle in Woodstock, Queensland, Australia - Gonzalo_01 | ecosystem: Host-associated > Mammals > Digestive system > Stomach > Rumen ... | reverse complement strand
GGCACGGAGATTACCGTCAACAGCGAGGACATCGTCCGAACCTATTTCAGGGTAAACGGCAGTAACAAGACGGATTATGAGCTGGCTGTCGAGAAGAAAGACGGCACAGAGGTTGCCGTCCATACCGCGCTTATCGTCAAGACCTATTATAGGGAACGGGAAGAAGAAATGGCCTACAAGACTTGCCCGGATGGCAACCATCCACACTTGATTGACCTCGGTCTGCCCTCTGGTACCAAATGGGCATGCTGCAACGTAGGAGCCACTACGCCCGAAGGCTATGGCAACTACTATGCCTGGGGTGAGACGCAGCCGAAGAGTGTGTACAATTGGGATACTTATCAGTATGGCTATTACAACTACGATAATGTTGACTTTAGCCACTTGGTGAACATCGGCTCTAACATTGCTGGAACAGGCTACGATGCTGCTACCGCCAACTGGGGTGCGCCGTGGCGCATGCCGACGAAAGTCCAACTCGAGGAGCTGTGGTCTGATTGTACCTCTGAATTCACTACTCAGAACGGCATAAATGGACGTAAGTTTACTGGGCCAAACGGTGGTGCCATCTTCCTCCCGTTCGCTGGCATTCGTTCGGTTGACAAGTTGTACAACCTTGGCGTGTACGGCTACTACTGGTCGGCTTCGCTCAACGATTCGAACCCGCCCTACGCCCATATGTTCGCCTTCTCTTCGACAAGTTTGTTCATGGACTGGTGGGACCGCTTATTTGGTATGTCCGTTCGCCCTGTGCGTTAGAATTAAAGCGCACAGGAGAACCCCTTTGTTATTTGCCTCCATACGCTGACTTGATGGTTTCTCATCGCTTCTTGCCCTGTAAACAATGGCATTTTGCAGGGCAAGAAAGCATATATTGTAGTCTATTTAATGCTTAACCGCAAAAAAGTTGTTACAACTTTCCAAATAGTTGTACAGCTTTTCAAAAAGTTGTAACAGCTTTTCAAAAAGCTGTACAGCTTTCGTAAAAGTTGTAGGACTTCTGTAATAAGTTGTACAACTTTGTTTATAAGAAGGCATTTCTTGCATTACAAAAAGGCATATCTTGCATTACAAAAAGGCATATCTTGCATGATAAAAAGCCATTTCTTATGGCATCAGAAATGCCGGTGCAATCTCGGACAAGCCACCAAGAAATTAGCAAGAATAACCAGAAAATATTCTAATTATTCTTATTTCTTCCAGATATTTCGTATATTTGCACCGTCAATTCAAATCGTTATGGATGTAGCATTCATTCTGGATAAGTATTTTAAGGGAATGGCAGATGTCTCAATAGACGTCTTCGACGCTCGGACGTTGAATGCTGTCTATCGCGATGTTATCAATGTCATGACCTCTCACTTCGAAATCGAAGTTAGCGTGTTGCAGGCGTTGAGCTACTGTCTGTACGAGATGATGGACAACGTACACATCCATTCCGGCAAGCCGCTGGGCACGGCCATGACACACTATGATGACGAGCGTAAGGTGCTACGAATATTGATTGCCGACGATGGCATGGGTATCAGGGCATCGCTCGCAGAGAACGAGAAATTTAAGGACATCACTGAGCCCGAGGCCTTGAGGCTGTGCCTGGAGGACACCGTCACCGACGGCAAGGGTATGGGGTTTGGGCTTTACACCACGTCAAGGCTCGTCAACAGTATTGGCAAGGAGTTTATCCTGCATTCGGGAACTCACAAACTTATCATTCAAGACGGCAACACCTCGGTCATTGAGAATGGTTTCTGGCAAGGCACGCTCATCTATATGGAAATTGGTACAGGCGAGGAGATTGACCCCAACCAAATAGTGGATCATCGGGCCGATGCTGCCGATGAGTATAACGAAGCATTTGTAGAAACAGGAGAATTGGAATCGCTATGGTAGAATTTAAGTTCATAGAATACGGTACGGACTTCGGAACGCGCGACATGGGGCAGAAACTCCGTGAGAAGCTATTGCCGCTGATTAACGGTGACGAAAAGGTCGTCCTTGACTTCACGGGCGTCAACGTGGTGTCAAACTCATTTGCCGACGAATGCATCGCCAAGCTGCTTCTGGAAATGCCGTTATCGGAGTTGAAGCGTCGCACCACCTTCCGTGGCCTGAACCCCTTAGCCGAGCGTAGCGTTTTGGTAGCACTTCAACGCCGGTATAAGGTGCTGTCTAATAGTTTGAGTACGGGCGCAAGGTCGTGATAAAGTAAGTGACTTCCTCCTCCCAAGGAAACAGTTTGTTTCTCCCAAGGGAACGGTGCGTTCCATACATGGGGACAAAGCAAAGAAAAAAGCTCCCTCAAATCTGGGGGAGCTTCGACCATAGCCTATATGGGTTCCGTCGTAGCTGACTGTTGTAGTAACGGCGGTCGCCAGTGACTTCCTGTCCGATGAAGGAGGGTTTGACGAAGGACTCGTTGTCTGATGACAATTCGACTTCTGCAACAACGAGACCGGCATTATCGCCATGGAACTCATCGACCTCGAAGGTATGGTTGCCGCTGCGTACGAGCCAGCGGGTCTTGTCAATGCCGCCTGGTTCGCAGAGTGTCATCAGTATGCGGGCATCGTCAAGGGGAATCTCCTGTTCGAACTCATAACGGGTAAGGCCTCCATTGAGCGAAGGCCCTTTAATCGTAATGTACGCGTGTTCATCTCTTATTCTTATGCGTACCGTCCGACCACGCTCACTGCAGATGTATCCTTGTCGGATGTGACAGTTAGCGTATGCCTGTTCCTTGTAACTATCGTCGAGCACAAGGAACTTCCGTTCTATTTCGAGTGCCATTGTGACTAAGCCATCATGCCGAAGGTCCAGAAAAGGTAGATGATGGCGAGGATGATGAGTCCTGCAAAAATCCAAGTCACTACTTTCTTTCCCTGTTCTTCCTGTTTCTTGGCGTAAGCTTCACGCTTCTTGTTTACTTTCTTGCTCATAGTTAATAAAATATTTAATGTTTAACCGTTTATTCTTCATCATTGACGGGGAATTCCATCAGGTATGCCTTGATGAACTCGTCTATCTTGCCGTTCATGACCCCGTCAACGTCAGAGGTCTGGTAGTTGGTACGGTGGTCTTTGACGCGGCGGTCGTCGAAGACGTAGGAGTGGATCTGCGAACCCCACTCTATCTTCTTCTTGCCAGCCTCTATCTTGGCCTGTGCCTCTAAGCGTTTCTGCATGGCACGGTCGTAGAGCTGCGAGCGCAGCAGGGAGAAATCTGGGACGGTTCTCAATGATTCATAGTGAATCGCTGAGAACCGTTCTTTTCTTTTGCATCACTACTTACACGGCAATCAGTTCCTGTCCTATCATGTGGAAGGCATGTAATCATAAGGTGAATTCACAGATACTCCATTAATACGTCCCACACGGCAATGATGTGGCAGATGCTGCCTGCCAGGACGAAGAAATGGAAGACGGAATGCATGTACCGCTTCTTGTTCAGGCTATAGAAGACGGCTCCTGTGATGTAGCTGACTCCCTCAGCAATGATCCAGATGACAGCAGCTGTAGAGACGGAGTTGATAAGTGGTTTGAAGGCTACAAGGACACTGAGACCCATACCCACAAAACAGAAGGTCTCTACGTTAGAATGCTCCTTGAGCTTGATGAAACTAACTATGGTTCCGGCAATGGCACACAGCCAGACAAACAGGAAGAGCCCCCAGCCCCAATAGCCTTGTGTGCGTAGTGCCACTAATGTCAAAGGAGAATAGGAGCCGGCAATGTGCCAATAGATAGCTGCATGGTCCCAGCGCCGAAACCGCTCTTTCCACTTCGAGCGACGAGGCAGGGCATGATAGACGGTGGAAGCAATATAGGATCCTAACATGCCAAATAGATAGAGACATACCCCTAATCGTGCCCATGGGTTCTCACCCCGGAACGCCATGTAAAGGAATATCACACCGAAAGCCACGCCTAACACGATGCCTCCGGCGTGACTCCACGAGTTCAGCTGTTCCTCGAGCTTGGTATAACGGATAGGCATTGGTTTACAATTTCAGTTCAAAAGGACTGACAGGCAGGCCGTTCTCACCATACAGGTTGGCACGGACGGGATTGTCCTTCCAGGCATATCGCACCTTGACAGGCGATGAAATGGGCGATTTTATCACCACTCGTGTCTCCTTAGCCTCAGCCTCAGCATTGACGAAATGGCCGTCGCTACCTGCCACCTCGAACTCGCCAAGTGTTTCAGGACGTAAGGGCTGGTCGAAGGTCAGGATGATGTTAACGTCAACAGAAGTGAGAGGTGAGAGCTGAGAACTGAGTAGCATCGGGGATAGCTTTACCTTATTATTATATATAAGTCGGTCAAAGCACAGACCTATACGCTCTGCTGCTTCTTTCTTACGAAGGGGGTGGATGTCGACAGTCTCACCCAGGTCGATGAGACAGGCCAGCTCGGCATGCGGATCGCTGGCAGCCACTGTCCGCTGGGCTTCACGGACAGCTGCCCATCCGCTATTCCTGACAGGGGTTGTCTGCGGCACAATGGGAGAGGGGAATCCTGTCTGCTGCCGACCGTCGTGGTTAGCTAACTGAACAATGCAGAAAGGTAACTGAGGGTCGTTCCAACGGTCACGCCAACAGCTCATCAGTTTGCGGAGGTAGTCGGCGTAAGGAGCCGGATTGCCTGTATTCGACTCGCCCTGATACCAGACGATACCATTGAGAGCGTAGGGAGCAAGAGGATAGAGCACGGCATTGTAAAGCGTCGTCGGCTGGTTCTGCAACGAGACATCACCACTGGGACAGGACGGCATCTCGGCTCCCACATGGAACTTCCACGTCGCACTCAGGGGGATGATGTCCTTGGGCATGGGGTTCTGGGAGAACCGGTCTTCGCCGAAGGCTATCAGATAGGGCTTCTCAGGAATGAAGTGGACAGCACCGCTCTTGTTGATAAAGCGCACGGCTATGACGTTGTCGCCTTCGCGGAGCAAACCTTCAGGAATGTCGTAGCGGCGAGGGGGATACTGGTAGTAGGTGTGGCCGATTTCCTGTCCGTTCAGATAGGTGACATCCTGGTCGTAGAGTGTGCCAAGCAGCAGACGGGCGGGTTGGCCGGCATGGGCCTTGTCGACGGTGATATGCTGGCGGAGCCATACGGAGCCGACTCCTCGCCAGGTCCAGTCATTCTGGTTGATAGACTGCCAGTCGGCGTCATTGCAGGAAGAAAGAGGATAGAGCTGCGTGCCATCAAGTTTGTTCAGCAGTTCCTCCCAGCGTCTGTTAGCCTCGTTGTTCGCTTGCATCTGCGCCCTGACATAGTTGTCGTTCTGATAGAACGCGAGTTTGGTAATCAGTTTAGGATAGTCCGTCATGAGTGAGTCGGCAGAAATCCAGGCCTCGATGGGTGTGCCACCCCAGCTGTTGACAATAATACCCTGCGGGACTTTTGTCTGTTCGAACATGCGCTGGCCGAGGAACGAGCCAACAGCGGAGAAAAGCCAGGCATTTTGTTTCGTCAGGGGTTTCCAGTTGATGGCGGTGGGACGGATATCGTCCTTGACGCCATGGATGCTTGTTTCGTTCTGAACACGGAACAGGCGTACCTTGTCGTTGTCAAAATGGTCGATTTCATCGACATATTGCGGATAGACCCGCTCTATGGTTACGTCAATGTTCGACTGGCCAGAGAGGAGCCACACATCACCAACGAGTACGTCTGTCAATACGACATCGCCAATCACCATGGTGTAAGGACCGCCTGCTTTCATCTTGGGCAGGTCGATACGCCAACAGCCATTGGCATCGGCAACGGTGGCGTATTGCTGCCTGTTTAAACGGATGATAACTTTTTCCTGGGGGTCAGCCTTTCCCCATACAGGAACAGGTTTTCCACGCTGTAACACCATACCCGACTGAAAGAGTTGCGGGAGCTGTACCTTGGCCTCGGCTGCTATCGCCAGAATGCCTGCCAAAAATAGGATAAGGAATCGTTTCATGTCTATGATTTGTTTTGATGCAAAAGTAGCGAAAATTATTCAAAGAATGATAGGAAAACTGTATTTTCTGCTGGTGTGAAACAAAACAGGATAGTATTTGTAACATGGGAAAACGTCGATTTCATCGGAAAGCACTATCTTTGCACCAATTAATATAATAAACAACAACTAAACCAATAGTATCATGACATCAAATGAAATGCAAGGAGCGAAAGGCTTCTACAAACTCTCCTGGTTGCAGCGAATCGGTTTCGGTTCAGGCGACCTTGCGCAAAATCTTATTTTCCAGGTAATTTGTACCTACCTGCTATTCTTTTACACTGACATCTACGGACTCACGCCATCTGCAGTGGCCGTCATGTTCTTAGTGGGTAATGCGGCAAACGTGATTTGGGACCCCATTGTCGGTACGCTGATCGACAAGAGCAACCCACGTTTTGGAAAATACCGTTCGTATCTGCTCTATGTGGGTATTCCGCTTTCGGGTTTCGCTATTTTGTGCTTCTATAACGGATTTGCACCGTCATTGATATATGCGTACGTGACCTACGTCTCTATGCAGCTGCTCTATACGTTCATCAATGTGCCGTACGGAGCATTGAACTCATCGCTGACCCGCGACACAGACGAAATCACCATCCTCACCTCAGTGCGTATGTTCATGGCCAATCTTGGTGGTCTGGCCGTTAACTCCGGCTTGCCGCTGTTTATCGCCCTGATAGCCGGTGCACCGTCCGACAGCCTTCCCAAGGATCCTTCGGCATGGTTCACGACAATGACCATTTATGCCATAGTCGGTTTCTGCCTGCTTCTGTTCTGCTTCTCACAATGCAAAGAGCGCGTGGTGATGGATGCAAAGACTACAGAAGACGTGAAAGTCAGCGACCTCTGGATGGAGTTCCTCCGCAACCGTCCCCTGCGCGTCCTCGCTTTCTTCTTCATCACAGCCTTCGCCATGATGTCTGTCGGCAATGCCGCCGGAGCCTACTTTATCAACAGCAATCTGCATGGGTCGGCTCAGGAACTGTCGATATTCATGGCACTGGGTTCCATTCCCGCATTCATTTTCATGCCACTTGTTCCTTGGTTCAAACGTATGGTCGGAAAGAAGAATATGTTCTATCTGTTCCTTGGTGCTGCCATCGTCGGTATGGCTATGCTCTACGTCATTTCCAAGATGGATAGTCCCAGTATGATGATGATTTATGTGGCACAGTTCATCAAGAGCACCGGTGTGATTGTGGCTACGGGTTATATGTGGGCACTGGTTCCTGAGGTGATTTCATACGGAGAATACACAACAGGCCGTCGCATTTCGGGTATTGTGAATGCCCTGACAGGATTGTTCTTCAAGGCTGGTATGACCTTCGGAAGCATCGTAGGCCCCGCTGTTCTGGCATACGTAGGCTATAACAGCAACAGCATCGACCAGACTCCTTTTGCCGAGGAAGGTATCTTGTGGCTGGTCTGCGTTATACCTGCCCTGCTGTTAGGTTTGGCAATCTTCATCATCAGCCGCTACGAGCTGACTGACGAAGTGATTGACGATATCAACAAGAAGATTGAAGCACGCAATAAGTAAACTGCTATGCGGAAACTCATAATGATTGTAATGGCGGTAGGCTGTATGGCCACCGCCAATGCTCAGGGATTAAAGGATGCCATCGGCAAGTATTGTCTGATTGGTGCGGCTGTCAACCAGTGGCAGAGCGACGGACAGGTGCCTGAGGCTGATGCTGTACTCGACAAGCACTTCAACTGTGCCGTAGCCGAGAACTGTATGAAACCTGAGTCGCTGGCTCCTGCCGAGGGTATCTTCGACTTCCGCGTAGCCGACAAATTCGTCAAATACTGTCAGGACCACAACCTGAAGGTGCTGGGTCATTGTCTGGTGTGGCACTCTCAGGCTCCGGACTGGTGGTTTACCAATGGCTATACGGCTTCTCCTGCCTCCAAGGAGGTACTGAAGGAGCGTATCATCAAGCATATTAAAACTGTGGTAGGCCACTACAAAGGCCAGGTGTATGGCTGGGATGTCGTCAACGAGGCTATCGAAGACGATGGTTCGTTCCGTAAGTCACCTTATTATAATTTATTGGGTGAAGAGTTTATTGAAATTGCTTTCCGTGCCGCCCATGAGGCCGACCCCGACGCTGAGCTCTACTACAACGACTATTCGATGTCTGGAGCCAAGAAACGCGAGGCTGTCTGCCGTCTGGTGAAGAACCTGAAAGCAAAGGGTCTGCGTATCGATGCTGTCGGCATGCAGAGCCACAATGGTCTGGACTATCCTGACCTTGACGAGTATGAGAAGAGCATCGATGCCTTTGCTGCCTGCGGCGTGAAAGTCACGATTACAGAGCTTGACGTCAATGTGCTGCCGAATCCTCAGGGATTCGGTGGTGCTGCCATCGAGCAGAACTTTGAGTTCCAGCAGAAGTATAACCCTTACTCTGACGGACTGTCTGCAGCCAAGCAGAAAGAGCTTGACGCTCGCTGGCTGGCATTGTTCAATATCTACTATAAGCACCGTGCACAGATTGCCCGCATCAACCTGTGGGGCATCAGCGATGGCGGCTCATGGCTCAATGGCTGGCCCATCAAGGGACGTACCAACTATCCGTTGCTCTTTGACCGTCAGTATAAGGAGAAACCTATTATCAACGAAATTATCAAACTTTACAAATAACTAAAAATTATGGCAAAACTACCACGTTATTTATTCCCCAGTGACTATATGGCTGACCCTTCAGCCAATGTGTTTAACGGTAAGCTGTATATCTACCCCAGCCACGACTGGGATGCCGGCGAATGCTTCGACGACGACGGCGGTCACTTCCAGATGAAAGACTACCATGTACTGTCGTTCGATGATCTTGAGAACGGTGAAGTGACTGACCACGGCGTCATTCTCGACGTGAAGGATGTTCCTTGGGCTGAGAAGCAGATGTGGGACAACGACGTCATCGAGAAGGATGGCAAATACTATCTTATTTTCTCGGCAAAGGGCTACGACGGTGTATTCCACCTCGGAGTGGCTGTTGCCGACCGTCCTGAAGGTCCGTTCAAGCCAGAGGCACAGCCCATACGTGGTTCATTCTCCATCGATCCCTGTGTGTTCAAAGATGATGACGGACAGATCTACTGTTACTTCGGTGGTCTTTGGGGTGGACAGCTGCAATGGTGGCGCACGCTGTACCATGGATTCTCCTCCATCCCAGGCAAGTACGGCGACGACAATGGTCTTATCGACCTTGGACCTGCCCCTGACCATAAGACCCAGCTCTTCGCAAAGCCTGATGCTCCGGCTCTGCCCAGCAATGTGGTACGCTTGAGCGATGATGTGATGCAGTTTGCTGAGGCTCCACGTCCTGTCCTCGTTCTTGACAAGGACGGACAACCTCTGAAAGCTGGTGATCCACACCGTTTCTTTGAGGCATCGTGGATGCACAAATACAATGGTAAGTATTATTTCTCCTACTCAACAGGTGACAGCCACTTCCTCTGCTATGCCATCGGCGACAACCCCTATGGACCGTTCACCTATCAGGGGGTCATTCTCGATCCCGTCGTAGGATGGACTACCCACCACTCTATCGTTGAGTTCAAGGGTCAATGGTATCTCTGCTATCATGACTGTGTGCCCTCCAACGACATCACGCATTTGCGTTCGCTGAAGGCACAGCGCCTGTTCTACAATGAGGACGGCACGATTCAGAAAGTAATTAACGAATAATCGGACATCACTTCTGTAGTCCGAAATCTGCCTGCTGGGCTTCTACTTCTTGTAGGAGCCTGGCTTTTTCTTGATCAGACAGTTGAGTGGAGGACTGACTGGCTCCAACACTTCCATTACCATCAAGAGTCTTGCTCTTAACCTCTTCACGATAGCACATCGGCAGATGATAAGGAACACTTTCCAACTCTAATTCGGCAGAGGACGGAGCATGAGTACCAGGGAACTGTACTTCGGCTTTAATCTTAATCTTGCCAGCCTGCTTGGTAGAACGGATCAGCACAGGGGCAGACCCCCACTCTACAGCCCGTGGGTTAGCATTGATACTGGCATCACCAACGATTTCGCCCTCACCGCTTACGGTGAAACGGATATTCTCTTTGGCAAGACGGCGCACATGGCCTAAGTCATCGGTCACCTCACAGACCACAACAATGAAGTCGGAACCGTCGGCAACGAGCGGTTTGCCCATCTCGTCAGCATAGAGGCGCAGCTTAGTGCTTCGCCGCGAAGGCATTTTTTCTTCTGTACAGACAACCTTGCCATTAACGATTCCTTCAGCCACCATCTTCACACTTTGCCACGACTTTTGTGTATAACTATGGTTGCGGGCCTCGAAAAAGTCCCAGGCATCTTTGAAGATGACAGGCTGCGAGGGAGCATGAGCTGCCTCACCATCAGCAGCACCGTAAGGCGAACCATGAAGAACAGGTAACGTCCAACAATGCTCGCCACCGTATAACGTCAGTCGGACGCTGTCGCAATTAGAGAAGACGGTAACGTCTTTGTCCGAGAACTGCGTCATCTCGTGCGCGATGGTAATCATCGGTTCAGTAGACGGCTGTAGCACAGCCGTAAACATTGCCTGAGCAGTCTTTGGCTGGCGGAAGGCGTCATAGATACCCCCCCAGTAAGGGTCAGGATGGTAGCCACGCTGATGGTCAAAGGGGTGCCACTGACAACCACCAATAAACTGACCCGTGGTCTTGTAAAGTTCGTCGGTAGAGCGGAACAGACTTTTGGCCTGTTCAAGCATCGGCCGCTCACCCCACGAACGGGAAGCACGGTTCAGGTTGTTATGGGCATACCAGTCGTCCACCAGTTCGCCGAACTCACGCGTGAAAATGCACTGACGGATTTTGGCCAGGTCTCCGATGGGTAAACCATCGGACACGAAATCGTCGCCTGGCCAACCATATACCACGTCATAGTTCTCGGCTACGCCGGCAGAATGGACGTCGGCAGCGGCGACAGGGCGGTAGGGGTAGGGATATTCGTCCTTGGTAATCTGAAGGGCGTCAAGGGCGAACTGTTCTGGGAAACGCGTCTCGTTGAGAATGGGTTCCCACATCAGTACGCAGGGATGGTTGCGGTCACGACGGATGATGCTGCGGGTGTTCTGGTGTACCTTCTCGTCCCAACCCGTTTCTTTGTTCCAATACTGCCAGCCCGGAGTGGCCACGATGACAAAGAGGCCCAGCTCGTCACAGGCATCCATGAACGAAGGGTCTTGTGGATAGTGGGCTGTGCGGATGATGGTAAAGCCGGCATCGCGCAGTCGCTTGGCATCGCGCCACTGCTGCGAGTTGGGCAGGGCATTGCCGACGTAGGCGAAGTCCTGATGGCGGTTGGCGCCCACCAGCTGGTGGTAGCGCTTTCCGTTAAGGTAAAAGCCGGACGACCCTCCACCTTGCCCCTCCCTATAAGAGAGGGAAGAGGATTGCTTTTGTGTGGATTCATTTCCTTTGGTGTAATCACTCCCCTCCCTCATAGGGAGGGGTTGGGGGGTGGGTTTAAACTCGAAGGAGCGGATGCCAATGCGGGTGATGCCACCGTCGAGGCAGGTCTTGCCGTCCTTGATGCGGATGGCAACGTTATACAGCGACGGCGTCTCAGGGCTCCAGAGGCGCGGGTTCTTGACGAGGAAGCGCTGGGTGACGGTGCGTGCCTCGCCAGGCTGGAGCTTGAGTTTGGTACGCTGCGACATTGTCGCAGCATACGGAACAAGGGAGCTTTCCACGGTGATGGTGCGAGGGCGGGAGTCGTTGTTACGCACCTCGGTATTGACGAAGACCTCGGCGCTCTTATCGCTGATGTTGGCATAGTGGACAAAGATACCGCCACCTGCCACCTTGTCTTCCTCAAGGGCATCGGTGATAGCCACCTTATTCTTAGCAATGAGCCACACGTCGCGGTAGATGCCACCGTGGTAGGCGAAGTCGAGCTGTGCCTGTTTTTTGCCAGGGGGGTAGGTTTTGTCGTCGCTGTTGTCGGCGCAGATGGCGATGACGAAATCGTCGTCCACAGTAGCAGGCAAGGTGATGGTGATGGGCAAGTAGCCACCCTCATGCTCTTTCACTTTCTGGCCATTGACATAGATGGTCTGCTTACCCATGATGGCTTCGAAGTGCAGGGTGACGTCACGGCCAGCACACTCCTTGGGCAGACGGAAATGCTTACGATACCAGGCGATACCCTGATAGTTACGGCAGCCACTGGCCTCTGCAGGCATCAGTTGGACGGTATGGGGTGTGGAGACGACTTCCCATGCCTCGTCGTTGAAGTCCTTGGCCTCGGCACCTGCCACATTGCCCAGATGAAAGCGCCAGCCCGCATTGAAGTTCCACACCTGACGACCACTATTCTCCAGAGGAAAGAGACCGGCTATGGAGGTCTGTGCCACTGTCGTGGCAATGAAAAAATGTAAAAATGATAAAATGATGAGCTTCCGCATAAGATTACCAATTATCAGTTCTGAATGAGGATACAGGCAGGCCGTCGTGCATGAGGTCACCCTCGACCCAGTCGTGCCAGGCATAGCGCACGGCAACGGGCTTCTTGACTTGGTTGCAGACGACATAGACGCGGTTGCGGCTGACCCAGACATTGGTAGCAGGATGGAATACCTTATCCTGACCAGCCATCTCGAAGTTCTTGCTAGTGGTGCCATGTTCGAAATATACCCACTCCTTGCTACGGTCAAAGCTGATGACGGCCGTGTCGTTTTGGAAGGTCACCTCTTTATAGGTAGCGAAGTCTGGCAGACCCTTGACGTCGTAGGTATTACTGAGCGCCAAAAGCGCTAAGCGCTCTCCTGCCTGACGCTTCTTGCGGGGGTGGATGCCATACTCCAATCCGGCATCCATCAGTACGGCCATGCGGGCATTGGCAATCATCGTCTCTGCCTTCGCCTGCTGTTCACGCAGATACTGGCTGTCCTTCCATTCGATGAGGCTATAGTCGTAAGGTGCTATCTGACAATAGTAGAACGGGAAATCACCCTGCTGCCAGTCGGAACGCCAGCCCTCCACCATCGCCTTCAACAAAGGGGCATAATAGTCGTAACGTGGCACATTGTCCTCTCCCTGATACCAGATGGCGCCACGCATGGTATAGCCAACCAATGGCTTCAGTTGTCCGTTATACAGGGCCGTGGGACAACGCTGCTGTAACTTTTTTATATCGTCCTCTGTGATGGTCTGCTGCACCTTAGGGAAGGCTTTCAGCCAGTCGGCCTTCATCCAAGCCTCACAGGCAGAACCGCCCCATGCCGTCACAATCAGTCCAACGGGAACGTCCAAGGTAGCACGCAGGGCACGGCCGAAATAGTAGGCTGTCGCCGAGAAGTCGCGCACGCTGGCACTATTGGCCTCGCTCCACTGACCTATAACATCCCATTCCGGCGTCAGCGAGACATGTCGCTTGACAGTGAACAGGCGTAGGTTCGGGTCTTTACAGCGTAGCAGTTCCTCTGTCGTACCCTCTACGGGCTGCTGCTTAAAGCCCTTCATCTGCATCTCCATATTCGACTGGCCAGAGCATATCCACACCTCGCCAATCATCACGTTGTGGAGGGTGAAATCATAGGCCAGACCCGAAGAAACGGAGGACGACGAGGAGGAAGTGGCTGTGGCAAACGTGATGTCGTAAGGTCCACCAGCCTTGGGCGTCTGCACCTTCACTGAGAACGTACCATCCTGATTGACTTTGGCCGAATATGACTTCTTATCCCACGAGGTGATGACGACGACAGACGTCCCATGGTCGGATTTTCCCCAGATGTTACATTCCGTCTGCTGTTGCAGCACCATGTTGTCGCCGAAGAACAGGGGCAGCGTGACCTTGGCATTAGCCGTGATGACGATTAGCGCACAAATGGCGCAGATTAGCCTTTTCATATCATTGTTCTATTTTAAGTTCTGGTTGTTCGAGGAGTCCGGCAGGCAACAGTCCGTCGCCTTTAGTCCGATATTTGGCGTTGGTCCAGATGCCGTCGTAGGGCGCCTTGCCGTTATCTGCACCACGCAGGGCATTATGCCACGTGTTCACCACCTCGATTTCTATCTTATTCTTGCCTTTCTTTAGGGTCCCCGTGATTTCCACCTCGTATGGTGCCGTCCAGGCGATACCACAGTCCTTGCCATTAACCCATACATGGGCGATGTCCTTCACGTTGGGCAATGACAGCCATGCACGACCCTGGGGTACGTTCTTGGCTTTCAGCTTCAGCGTCGTGGTATAGCGGGCGTGACCACTGAAGTAGCGGATGCGGTCGTCCTCATGCTGACTCCAGTCAAAGAGCTGCTGGTTCTGTAGGGTGACGCCACTCTCGCGGAAAGTGACATCCCATAGCCCGTCAATCACACAAAGGGTCTGACCCTTTGTGTAGTTTGACACAAGGGGACAGTCCTGCTGTGTGGTGACGAAGCAGGAACCGTAGGCGGGTAGTGTCATGGAACCGCCGTATGTCGTGTATTCGTTAGTGACGGGGTTGTAGATGACCGCTTTCTTATTGCCAAAACGGAATTGGGGCGCAAAGGTTTTTGTTTCTGCCGTCTGGTTTGAGAAGAAATAGATGTCTTCGTCGTCAGTGATGCGATGGGCATAGGCAATCCCCTCGGGTAGCTCTACGTCACGAGGTACTTCTGGAATGGTTTCCTGTGTATAGGGCTTGTCGATGATGACGACACCCTGTCGGCGCAATTGGGCAATCTTCGCCTTGACTTCTTCAGAAACCAGCGCACCTTGCGGGATGACCAGCACCTTATAGTTAAAGGGCTGCGAGAGCAGGGCATCTTTGTTCATGGAGTCATACTGATAACCGTGCAGGGGATTGATCCAGTCCTTCAGGTCGAGGATGCCGGCAGAATGCCATACCCCTACGGGCGATTCCACCATGGGCTGTCCGACATTGGCAAGGCGCTTGCACTCGGAAGCGATGCGCTCAGGGCCAAACAAACCAGGCAACATCGGCACCAGTTTGTCAGGCGTCAGGGCTCGCGAAGGGACTTCTTCACCCGTATAGACGGCGATATCTACTACGGGACGGCCTTTTTGCAAGAGTGCCTGACAACGCGTGATATAATCGACGAAGGCTTTAGCTTCAGGGAACCACGTTTGGTCGCGCTGGAAGAAAAGGCCAATGCCGTCAAGCGTCATGCCCGGCTTGCGGTCAAGCCACGGGTTATGGGTGTTGACATGGAAGAACAATCGGTTCATACCTAAGGCGAAGTTACGATCCAACAAAGCCTTGATGCTGGCCGGTGTCTCATCCCACACACCTCGTACCTCCGTAAATCCTTCTGCCTGCACGATATTCTTGCCATAGACATGGGCACCGCTGATGGCGTCAAGCATGTCGTTGGGCTTGTCGTGAGTGGGCGAATTGAGCCAGAACTCGCCCATAGGTACATCCACATATTTATAATGCGTCATTCCATCAGACACCATGGTGGGGGCGACACTCTCCGACGAGAGCAGCACACCATACTCCTTGGCTTTCTGTGCCACAGTGGCGAAAAAGACCTCGTTCACCAGTTCGTCGATGGTCTTGCGGACGTCGCGCAACACCTCGTCGCTCTTGGTTGCCGATTCTATGGGAATTCCAATCATGACAGGTAGCCAAGGGATAAGGTCGTAGCCACGCCGCTTCTTGAATTCCTGAGCAAAGTTCTTACCCCAGTTCTGCGACCCGCATTCCCATGAGTCAACGTGCAAGTATTTCACCACATGGGCATGAGGGCGCTGCTTAAACAGTCCAAACCATGAGTCTACCTGCTTACTGACAGCCTCATGGGAAAACTTGTCGCACTCCAACCCCTTGGCACCACCCGCCGTAGCATTGGTATGGCCTGTAGAGGTGTGACCAATACGGATGATACGGTAGATATAAGTGGAGTTATCTATATCCTGCAACGTATAGCCCGTTACGCGGTCTCCCTCCAGAGTTAGCCGGGCTATCTCCTGCTGTTGCCAGCAGATACTATCGGGTAATTCACGTGCGTCGGCTTCTGGGGCAATACGCCATACATAGCCAGCCTTGCCCTCCCAGTTGTCGACTCTTGGCTGGGCATAGAAGATGGCATTCTTCAGCCCTAAACGGGGGCGCCACTTAGCGGCATCCAGATCCTCACTGCCCGGCTCCGTTCCCATGGGCGTCCACGACAGTCGCCAGAAACGGGCTTTTGTACGCGGAAAGGCAAAGGTGATATTGTAGTCGTAGTTCTGCCACCCCTGACGCGGTGGAACGAGTTGTTTGACAGGTCGGAAGTCAACGCCATCGTCACTCACCTCGACCACCATGCGTTGGGCTTGCATGTTGGTGCCGTTGGCAGCTATCTCAATATTGGTATATTCGCGTTCACCTCCCATATCGAATGCTATCCAAGCCGGTTCGGAGGCAGTAAAGATGCCCTTGGCATTACGTGTCATCGTAGGCGACATCATGACAGGTACCTTATCCACGTCGCGCTGCAGATTGAAGTTATCGGGAAAAGGATGGATGTATCGTCGCGTCAGCGGAATAGCAAAAGCAGCAATGTCCTCGTAATAGCCATCGACGCCCTCTGGACGTGGCAAGACGAGACCGCCCTTACGATGAACCATGTCCTGTACACTGCCAACAAAGAGGTCTTCGCAAAAGACTATCTTCTGCATCGACTCCTCGGGCGTTATCCACGGACCGCCAGCCAATGCAAAGCCGTCACAGACATGGATGCCCATTTCCAAGCCAAGGGAATCGGCCTGAGTGAGCGCGCAGTCTACCATCCGCCAGAAGTTCTCGCTCAGCGCATCAGCATTGCCTTCGTATTCCGGACGCTCTGCCGCACCACGTATCGGCATCAGATAGCAGCCACCCAGCCCTACATCTTTCATCGCCTGCAGGTCGGCCTTGATACCCTGTTCACTCACGGCACCATACATCCAGTACCAGAAGGTCCAAGGCTTGTCAATGCTTAATGCATCATGCATCATGCATAATAAAAAGGTGAGTGTTGCTATCAGTCGTTTCATATCTAATTACCAATAATGAATGATGCACTACTCAAAATGCAGGATGGCACTCAGAGAACCTTTCCCTTTTGACCAATAGGGCTGTGCCGACGGACCGTTGAGGTCGGTCGTATTCACCTTGTTGCGCACGGCAGGGATGGTTTTCAGGATAGCGATGCCAGTCTCAGGCAGTGTATAGAGCAGGTGGTCACGACCGTCACGAGGGGTATAGACACCAACCTTCAGGCCCAAGCCCTCAATACCCAGCTGTCCTTCCGTCGTCTTCACTTTCATCCAAGAGACACTCGAGAAGTAACCCTTGAACTCAGGATACTCGAACGACTCGCCGGGGATGGGGTCGTTATAGTCGTTGCTCCACAGACCATACTGCGGACCCTCCATGCGGTTCTGCCACACACGGTAGGGACCAAGGCCCACCCATTGCTTCGACTTTACCATCTGCTCGGGATAGTCAAAGCAGATACCCATGAGATCGACGACGCCATTGAAGTAATAGTCAACGTGCATATAGGCACCACCGTCAGCAAGGAAGCGCCAGGTGACCTTCTCTAACGAACCATGCTTGTAGTTGACCACCAATGTGCTGTCGCTAAACGCAAAGCCTGCAAAAGCCCCTTGGTCGGCATACTCGGTATAGTCGGTCTTTTTCTGGAAAGCCTCCTTGTCGTCGTGATTATAGAAACCATCCTCTGAACGGTCACTACGCTTGGCAGCCACAAAACGCGGACCATTGCCAAACGACAGTTTTCTGCCGTTGACGCTGACACCCGTCAGTCGGCCTGTTTGTTTACTAAATGTGTACTGATGCTGACCGTGCTTCACGATGAGCTGGTCGCCATCCTCCGTATGGGTGTACTGCTGTGTGTTGTCACGCAACGCTCTCTTGTTGAAGTTGCCTGTCCGTGTCGCCAACTTATAACCCCAAATGAAAATTTCCTGTCCATAGGGGTCGATAGCTGTCAACTGAATCACGTCAGCATCATTATTTTGCACTTTGGGCACCCTGTTCGCAACGCCACACTCTCGCAGAGAGAACTGAGCCGTTTGCCCAGGTGCAGCGTCAGGCGATTCGAATGTCCCTTCCTTCAGGACCATTACGCCCGTCTCCCCATAGGCAGGCATCTTCAACAGCTTATAGGTAAACTTGCAATCCTTCAGATTGATGAAGTTATAGCAGTTCTCTATTGTGATATTTCCGGAATCAAAGTATTTCCACTGCACCGGGCTCCATACCTCGCGAATCGTATAGTATGAGCCTTCCTTCTCCATGTGCGGGCCTACGATGCCGTCGCTGCCGAAGTTACCCATGCAGTCGATGTAGGTGCCTGCGGCAGAACCGCTGGTCACAAGGTCCGTACGCACCACACCTTGGTCCATGAGGTCCCAAAGGAAGCCTCCGGCACAGCGGGGATTGCTCATCATCAGCCTCCAGTAGTCCTTCAAACCAGCCCCGTGTCCTCCGTCATAGAGGCCGTGCAGGAACTCCGTAGGCATGAAAATCTCCTTCTGTCGCATATACTCCGCCGTCTCGCCCCACGAACGGTAGTGCTTCGTCTCGAAGCCGTTACGGTTAGCCCACGGGTAGAGCACCACACGCTGCTGGGGGTCGAACTTCGCAAAGACAGGCTCCAGCTCGTAGTTGAAACCACCCTCGTTGCCATTGCTCCAGAAGATGATGCAGGGATGGTTGACATCGCGCGTCACCATCTCCTCCACAATCTGTGACCCAACAACGGTTTCGTGGGCCCAGTGCCAGCCAGGCTGTTCACACTCCACATAGAGGCCCAATGAGTCGCAGGCATCCAAGAACTCTGGGTCGGCGGGGTAGTGGCTGAGGCGCACGGCATTCATATTCATGCTCTTAATCAACAGCACGTCCTCGATATTCTTCTGTTTCGACAGCGTGCGACCACTCTCTGGTCGGAATGAATGACGGTTGACACCCTTGATGATGACCTTCTGACCATTGATGAAGATGCCATCCTCATTGTCACCAGCATACTGGTGGCGGTATTCGATGGTGCGGAAGCCAAACTTCTGACGCTCTATATGCAGCGGTTTTCCCCCTGCATCCTTCAGCGTAAAGACGGCGGTATAGAGGTTGGGCTGTTCGGCATTCCACAGTTTCGGACTATTAACCGTAAAGTCGACCTTTGCCTGGTCGCTGCTGACGGGGAAGGTGGGGCTTTGCGCCACCTTCTTTCCGTTGGCATCGACTAAATCGACGACCACAGTGCTGCCAGGCGCGGCACGGTTCAAAAAGACGTCAGCTATGAAGCGACCGTCGGCCTTGGCATCAATAGCTACGCGCTGGATATTTCGGGCCGGCTTGGCGACCACAAAGACGGGACGCCAGATGCCACCGAAGTTCCAGTAGTCGGCTCTGCGCTCGGCAAGATTCACCTGTGGGTTAGTGCTCTCCTTCAGTACTTCCACCTCTAAACGGTTCTTCTTGTTACCAAAGAACACACGGTCTGAAACATCAATGGTATGCCGCGTAAAACCGCCCTGATAAGTGCCATTTCCCGCCTTGCGACCATTGATGGTTACACGAGCCTCTGTAAACACGGCCTCAAACACTAACTGTATCTGTCGACCCTGCCACCCCTGCGGTAACGTAAACTCTGTCTTATACTTTCCTGTTTCATCGGCAATACCTTCTGGTGTAGCCTTGCCATAAAAACGCATACCATACTGGTAGGTGCCAAAGCCCTGCATCTCCCAGCATGAGGGTACGCCTATCTTCGTCCACTTGCCACTGTTTTGTCCGTCAGTACAATAAAAGTCCCACTGCACCATGTCATCACAGCCGTGACCGCTCAAATACTGTCGCTGTGTTTCCTGAGCCATGGAAACAGCAACAATGATCAAGTGTAATAATAAAAGGAAAGTTCGTCTCATATATAGCTATACATTATATATATATGAGACGAACATGAAGGTGTTTTGTCACCGAATGGGTTTATTCCGTCAGAATCATTCCGCCCAGTGGTTGCATGGTCACCTTCACCTCACCATTCTTATTCACTTTCAGTGTCTTCACAGCTGGTTTTGACGGGTTTTTCTTCTGCGGTTCGTCGATATACAGCTGTACGGTTTTACCTGCAAACATCGGCAGCGAGAGTGTCAGCGTCTTGGCTTCCTGCAGACCGTTAAGTCCGCCAACATACCAGCGGTCACCCGTACGGCGAGCCAGCACCACATACTGTGTGGGATAGCCGTCCACATACTGCACTTCGTCCCATGTTGTGGGCAGGGCTTTTAGGAAGTCAAGCTCAAACTGGGGCAGTTCCGTCAGGTTATTCGGATACATGGCCACACAGTTGACACTGGTCTGTAGTACGATGCCTGAAGCCATCTCGAAGATATCCGTGGTATAACGCTTATGGCGGCTCTGGTTGTCACGGCTGATGTGATGATTCATGATGATGCCTCCCCAGTCAATGGAGCCGATAGCATTCCGTGCAAAGGGATGCATCGTCAGCTCAAAACCTTCTTTCTGGGCATGATACTCAGAGAAGAAGACATTTTCGGAAGCAAGCACAGCCTCCGAAGCAACATAGTTGGGATACATGCGCTCCCAGCCGCGCGGAATAGTACAGCCGTGGAACACCACCTGCAGTCCATATCGATTGGCATCAGCCAGAATGTCCTCGTAAAGTTTCATGTTCTCCTGTTTGTCACTACCCAAGAAGTCGACCTTGATGCCGGCAATGCCTAACTGCTGCAGCCACGCCATCTCACGGTTGCGCGCCAGGGCGGTATTCATACAGTTGCGAGGTGTCTGGGGCGCATCGTTGGCATAACCGTTCGAGTTATACCACAGCAACAGCTTTACACCCTTGCTGTTGGCATAGCGGTTCAGTTCTACGATGCGGTCACGGCCAATCTGCGTGTCCCACCAGTTGTCGACCAGCACATACTCAAAACCCATGGCTGCAGAGAGGTCTATCATTTGCACCTGGTCATCGTAGTTGACACTATTGTCCTGCCAAATAAGCCATGACCACGTATAACGGCCTGACTTGTAGTTCTGACTGGGTTCATACAAGGGTTCCACGACATCGTACATGATGGTGGTTTCCACAATAGGCTTCAGCGTCGAGCCGACAGTAATGGTACGCCAAGGTGTAGAACCAGGCAGCGACAAGCCTGCCCACGGGCTTCCCATACCCTGCATCTCGTCCTTGTGTGGGAAAGCAATGGTATAGCCGCGACCTGCTTCATAGTCGCTGAGGTGTGAACCGCAGTAATTGCTTCCGACACCCGTTTCACTGATAAGCACCCAACCTGTTGGAACCTTGAACAGACAGGGAAATGTAAAGCCTTCGCCGAATGCAGACCGTTCGCCCAATGGAGTGTCGGCCTTGTAATCTTCCTCATAGCTGGGTTTCGTACGCTGCCAACCTGCCATAGGTCTACTCTGTGGTGTAAGGAATGTCGTTGTGCCCTCTGGGAAGTTGAAATCTGACGTTTCATTATAGATGATGGCCGTCAGTCGGCTACCGTCTTCTTTTGCCTGCAGCGTATAGCGATAAGCGATGTCATTGTCCGACACACAGAAAGTGATGGTCAGGGGGAGTCCTTCGCCATTCACAAAAGTCAGGTCAACTTGCCGGGCCACATAGTGTGATGTCGAATTTTTAGTTCGTGTCATCGTGTACGTACGGTCAATGCTGCTTTCTTTCACATCTTTCAGCGTCAGCCCCTTTGAAAAGTCACCAATGTCAGCCTTCAGTCCCAATGCCGAGGGTGTCAGCATCTGTTGTCCGTCATAGCTGACGGTATAACAAACCTGTCCATTCGAGTCACTCACGGTCACGGCCAGACGTCCGTCAGGCGACGTGATGACCGTATCCTTCGCTTGCATGCCCAGGACTGTCAGCCCCAGCAGTACAGATAAAAACAATTGTTTCATAACCTCGTGAAATTTTTGGCAAAGATACAAAAAAAATCCCTTTTCCTTTTCCCTTTTTACTTTTTTTCGTACCTTTGTCGAAAAATGAAGAAATATGGCCGAGCATAACGACTTAGGATGTTGGGGTGAGGAGGTTGCAGAAGATTATCTGCGACGGAAAGGCTATACCATTTTGGAGCGCGACTGGAAATCGGGCCACCGCGACTTGGATATCGTTGCCCTTGACGAGGCGGGCAATACGCTTGTTTTCGTCGAGGTGAAGACACGGCGTAACCAGATGTTTACAGATCCTGTAGAAGCTGTGGGTTATCAAAAGATTCGGAATTTACAGCTGGCTGCAAACCACTATATCAAATACCATCAGGCTGACTTGGATATCCGCTTTGATATCGTCACCGTTGTAGGGACTCCTGATGTGGAGCCTGAGATAGAACATATTGAAAATGCTTTCTAAAACCAAGAATGATGGATTATAGACAATATACAGAAGAGGCGGTGGAACTGCTGAAACGCCTGATAAGCACACCTTCGGTCAGTCGCGACGAACAGGCTGCAGCTGACGTACTGGAGGCACAAATGGTTAAGTGGGGTATGTCAGTCAGACGCATTGGAAATAACGTCCTGACACAGGAGGAGATGGATGAGCAGAAACCCACGTTGTTGCTGAATGCACACATTGATACCGTGAAGCCGGTGGCAACATGGCAACGGAATCCTTTTATGCCCTGTGTGGAAAATGACCGTCTCTATGGATTAGGGGCAAACGACTGCGGTGGTGGTCTGGTAAGCCTGTTGGCTGCCTACCAGGTGTTTCGAGACAACCCCACCATGAAACGCGCTTACAATCTGGTCTTTCTGGCCTCATGCGAGGAGGAGGTGAGTGGTGCGGGCGGTTTTGTGCTGGCATTGCCTGAACTGCCGAAGATTGACGTTGCCATTGTGGGAGAACCGACGGGTATGCAGCCGGCCATTGCTGAGAAGGGACTGATGGTGATTGATGGTGTAGCCCATGGCAAGAGCGGTCATGCTGCCCGCAACGAAGGGGTGAATGCCATCTACGAGGCGTTAGACGACCTTGTGTGGCTGCGCGACTACCGTTTCAGGAAAGAAAGCGAGCTGTTGGGGGCGACCAAGATGACAGTGACGATGCTGAATAGTGGAACGCAGCATAATGTGGTGCCCGACGAGTGCCATTTCGTCATAGATGTCCGTACCAATGAATATTATCAGAACGAATATCTTTTAGCTTTTCTGAAGAAACATGTTAAAAGTGAGTTGAAAGCCCGATCAACCCGTTTGTCTTCTTCGCATATTCCTATGACTCATCCGTTGGTACAGCGGTGTCTGGCCTTGGGCATGAAACCCTATGGTTCACCAACACTCAGCGACCAGGCGCTCATGCCTTTCCAGTCGCTGAAGCTCGGACCTGGTGAGTCCAGCCGCAGTCATAGTGCCGACGAATTTATCTGTATTTCTGAAATCAGGAACGCGATAGAAACGTACGTCTCTTTATTATCTTCCTAACCAGCTTTCGGGATTAAGCTTCGCTGTCTCACGGCGCAATTGGAACTGGAGGATGTTGTCCTGTCCGATGCGTCCGAGGGTCTGTCTGGTGCTCACCTTCTGACCAGTATGGACATTGACACTGGCCAGATTACAATAGACGGAGATATAGCTACCGTGACGAACCATGACCACCATGGAACCACCAAAGCTAAACACTCTACTCACCTCACCGTCGAAAATGCTGCGTGCCTGTGCGCCAGCCTCGCCACGGATGTTGATGCCTTTGTTGTCGAGGCGGACATTGGGAAGACCCTCAACGTTATATTGTCCAAAGTGGCTGACGATACGGTAGGGGCCTGTAATGGGAATCGGCAGGCGGCCACGGTTATTCTCAAACTTGCCACTGATGCGTACATCCTCTGACGATGCCATGAGTGCCTCGTCAGCATCCTTGCGGGCTGATGCGACCACCTTGGCATGCTCTCGTGCCTCTTTTTGGGCACGACGCTCTTCGGCCCGACGGGCCTTCTCGGCTTCACGAGCCCTGCGTTCAGCAGCCTCACGGGCTTTCTTGTCTTTGGCAGCCCGCGCTTCGGCCCGGGCTTTCTCTTCCTTGGCTTTGGCTTCAGCTATGCGGCGGGCATTTTCTTTGGCAGCAGCCTCGGCGGCAGCTTTCTTCCGAGCAAGTTCCTCCTTTCGCTTCTTGGCAGCCTCGGCCTCCGCACGACGTTTGGCCTCTGCGGCAGCACGTGCTTTCTGACGAGCCACCTCCTCTGCTATCAGTCGGTCAATCTGAGCATTGAGGGCAGCATCTTTCTTTTTCTGTTGGGCAATCACGTTCTGAATGGCTTTCTGTTCCTTCTTCAGCGTGTTCACCACGTTTTGCTGCTCCGTTTGTTTGCCTTCCAGCGACCGGCGTTCTTCCTCACCCTTGGCAAACAGCTCCTTCTTTTGAGCCTGTGTGACGTTCAGCTGCTGGAATTTCAAGTTCACCTCCTCTTGTCTGGCCTTCACTTCCTCACCCTGTACCCGCTGGTAGGAGGCATATTCCCTCATGAAGCGCATACGACGGAACATCTGCATCATGTTATCGGCACTGAAGATGAACATCAGCTGGTTCAGCGACGAGCGGTTGCGATGCATGTAGCGCATGGACTTCACGTAGTTGTTCTTATGGTCCTGAAGATGGGACTGCAACACGTCCAGTTCAATGCTAAGCCGTTCTATCTCGATATCAAGGTTGGAAATGTCGCGGCGGATGGTGTCAAGAGTACGGCGTTTGCCGGCTATCTCGCTGTTGATGACCATCAGGTCCTGCAGACGTTTACGCACATCCTGTTCGTTGCTGCGTAGCAGACGTTCCTGTTCTTTAATCTGCTTTTGCAGTTGCTGGCGCTGGGTTTGCAGGGCTTGCACAGAAGGCTGTTTGGTCTTCTGAGTGGTCTGAGACTTCTGTGTCTTCTGCGACTTCTGGGTCTTTTGGGACTTCTTTTTGGGGGTCACGGCAGTCTTCTTTGCCGCTGGCTTCGTAGCAGCACGCTTTTTCTGCGCATACGGAGCCAGGGTAAAGGCCATCAACAGCAGGAGAATACCGAGACGCTTCATCCCAAGTTTTTAGAGTGACATGAAGCGCTGCAGGATCTCTTCAACAGACACCTGACGGTATTTGCTGGAAATCTCTGTACGGGTTTCCCAGTTCTCTTCCTTGCCAATGTAGCTGTAGGTCAGGCCAAGCTTCACCTCCTGGTCAGGAGTAGTGAAGGTTATCCGTTGTTCCATGGGGTAGAACTTACGGTTGGTAGGCTGGAAATCTTCGTAGTCCCAGTTCAGCTGGTAGTTGCCACGATACTTGTCATTGTACAAGATGTTGGCCATCTTCAGACATGCCGTAACATTATCGGCCAGCCAACGATACGACAATTTGCCGTCCTTCATGGCAATCACCCTGTCTTCGCTGCCGCTCTCCATGCTATAGTTGTGGAGCACTTCCTCCGTCACCTCCATCTTACCGGGCTGGAACAGCTCGTTCCAGAAGAGAGCCTGCAGGACGTAAAAGTCAATATTACTGTTTCGAAGGAACTCTAACTGACCGTACGGAACTTTCAGATAGAGCTTGTTGATGCGGTCCATTACAAGTACATAGTCCTTTGTGAACTCCAGGCGTCCGGCCTCGACGAAGCCGAAGGCCATCAGCTGTAGGCGTATCACATCGTCGCGCTTCATCTTCAGGTTACCTGTCAGCGTCATCTGACGGGCACCCACCTCTACGCTGAACTTCACTTTCGAGGTAATGAAGCGTTCATGTTGGGCGTTTTCTGTCACTTTCTGCAGGAACGCATGTTTTGCCAGCGTGTCAGCACTCACCAGGGTGGGAGTTTCCTGAACCGCTTTACGGTGTGAACCACATGAAGTAATGGCTGTCAATGTCATGGCCAGTGCGGCCAGCTTTAAAATACGTAACGATTTCATTCTTTTAAATATTTTTTCAGTTTTATCTTTCGTATCAATACCTGTTTACGGTCGTTTTTCACCTCCGACTTTTCCGACGACCTGTCAAGAGCTTGCTGCCAAAAATCGACAGCCTTTTCTTTCTCGCCGGCATGGTAGTAGATGTCGCCGGCATGTTCCAGCAGTACAGCAGAGCTGTCGGAGTCGCACTGCAGTGTCTGGTCAATGTATATTTTCGCCTCACTATACCGTTTCTGCATGAAAAGGATCCATGCATAGGTATCCAGAAAAGTGGCATTCTTAGGTTCGGCCTTGATGGTCTTGAACGACATCTGTTCGGCCTTGTCCAATTGGCTGCCTTTCTCGCTCAGGTAGTAGGCGTAATTGTTCAGACAGCCATAGTTGTCATCCTTCCATACCAGACAGGAGTCGTATGCCTCGTATGCCTCCTGTTCCATCCCCTTCTGATGCATGATGTCGCCCATAACGGCATAGAAGTCGGAGACAATGGACGGGTCACTCTCATCGTTGATAACGCTGATACCGTTCTGAAAGGCGTTCAACGCATCGTCCAGCTGATTTTCCTGATAGTAGGCAATGCCCTGATAATAGTAGAAGGCCATTTCGTCGGGATTATACTGGCGTGCCTCACCACAGAGGTCAATCACCCGCTGGCGGTCTTCAGCCTGCCAGGCGTAGCTTACCAGCTGCAACCGAGCTGCAGCATTGTCAGGAGCAATCTCCAATGCCCTTTGCAACACAGGGCTGATACTGTCCTGTGGCATGTGCTTCAGACTCATGTAGGTGGCACACAGCAAGGCGATGTCGGCTTCAGCCTGTGGCTGTTGCAGCATGCGGTGGAACAACCGCAACACATGGGTAGAGTCGCCGGTTTCCTGCTCACTACGTGCTATGGCCTGACGCATCAGTGCCACTCGGTCTTGCAGAGTTGCATTCTTGTTCAGCAAAATCCGTTCCATATAAGCCTCAGCGTTCACCGAGTCCTGCTGTTCCTGATAATAGGACAACATGGCCATCAGCGCGCTACGGTTGTCAGGCTCTTGTCGTAGGATGTCGTTATACATTTCCACCGCCTTTTTCTCCTGTCCGTTCTGATAGAGTGTGTTGGCATACAGGCACCGATAGTTCAAGTCATTGGGAAACTGGTCTGCCAGTGTCTTCATTTCTGCGATGGCAGCCTTTCTGTCACCTTTCTGCGTATAGAACTGGCTTTTGGCATACGACAGCCGCTCGTTCTTTCCCTCTAAAACCTCCAGGCGGTTCAGCGTGCGTATGGCGCCGTCATTGTCACCCTGCTGTTCGTAGAGCTGAACCAGAACGCTCAGCACGTCCTCGCGTTCGCGGTCTTTGTCAAAAAGTTTCTCTAACGTCTCAATAGCCTCGTCCCATAATTGCCGGTCCATACAGATGTTCGCCAACATTTCTAAGAACATGACGTTGTCCGGATCAAGGCCCGCAGCTCGTCGCGAATAGTCCAGTGCCTTGTCCTTCAGCTTCAGCATCATGTAGTATTTGGCCAGATAAAAATAAGCCTCAGAACGGTTGGCATCCAGCGTCACACAGTGGCTCAGCAGGTCGAAGGCAGCGTCAAGGTGTCCTTTTTCCTGCTGGCAGATAGCCTCAAGGAACAATGCATCGTATTCTCTTTGAACAGTATAATCATCCTGGGCCGAAGCAAAATTGCCCCAGCAGAAAATCATCAGACATACTGTGAATAATCTAATCATCATGTTCAAAGCATATTGTTCAAAGCTCAATGTGTCCCTGTATGCCCGTAGCCCCCTTCTCCGCGTTCAGTCTCGTCCAGTACCTCAACAACCTCGAATTCTGCGTGTTCATGGCGGGCTATCACCATCTGTGCAATACGCTCCCCGTCGTTGATGACGAAGTCTTCTTGCGAGAGGTTTATCAGCACCACGCCCACTTCACCGCGGTAGTCGGCATCGATGGTGCCAGGTGCATTCAGCACCGTCAAACCGTGCTTCAGAGCCAGTCCGCTACGGGGGCGCACCTGAGCCTCATAACCTTCCGGCAGGGCGATGTGCAACCCAGTCGGTATCAGCCTGCGCTCCATGGGGTGCAGTGTTACGGGTGCATCCAGATTGGCACGCAAATCCATGCCCGCACTTAGGGGCGTAGCATACACCGGCAACTGCTGATGCCCGCAGTTTACGACCTTGATTTTCATCTTTTTTGAAACGTTTCTTTACTAATAATGTGCAAAGGTAATGATTTTATATGAAGAATGAAGAATGAAGCGCAAAGAATTTGATTCACCCCACCACGAGTTTAACATTTTTTACCGTTTGTGCTTCACTTAAAAAGCCAAAAAGAGATGGCACTATCAGATTATTATAGTATCTTTGCATTCAAATTTACAACTAATCTATACAAGTTATGACGAAAGACCAATCATTTGACCGTAAGCGCCATTTCTATGGTGCTATTATAGGCCCGTTGTGTGCATTATTGGTATGGTTGACCCCCATATCCGGCCTCTCACCTGCTGAGCATCGGCTGCTGGCCATCATGTCGCTCGTTGCCATCTGGTGGATTACGGAACCTGTACCCATTCCCGTTACCTCACTATTGGGACCGACGCTCTGTGTCTTGTTTGGAGTAGTGCCTATGAAAGATGCTTTCGAGGCATTTGCCAACCCCATGATATTCCTTTTCATGGGTGGCTTCCTGATTGCGAAAGGCATGATGGTTAACGGACTCGACAAGCGCATTGCCTATGGCATTATGTCTATGAAGTGGGTGGGTGACTCGCCTCGCCGCATCTTCATAGCCATGGGTCTGGCCTGCATGATCTGTTCAGGCTGGATTAGCAACACGGCGACGGCAGCCATGATGTTCCCCATAGCATTGGGACTGCTGGAAGCTATCCGTGAAATGATGGCTGCCAACGGGAAGAAGATTGATCTGGCCAACTACAAATACGCTACTGGCCTGATGCTGATGACAGCCTACGCCTGTTCCATCGGCGGTGTACTGACCCCCATCGGCACACCTCCCAACATCATCATGTTAGGATTCCTCGAAGAGCTGGCACCACAGGCTCCGCAAGTGACGTTCTTCGACTGGATGGTATGGGGCTTCGTGGCGATGGTGGCATACTTCGTTGTGGCGTATGTCGTGCTGTGGAAGATGTTCCCTGCCGACGTCGAGCATATCGACGGTGCCCATGAGTTCATAGAGCGACACGCCAAGGAGCTGGGCAAATGGACACGGGCACAGAAGAACACTCTCTTTGCCTTCGGGCTGGCAGTGACAATCTGGGTGGCACCAGGCATTCTCAGCATGCTGTATGGCTCTGACTCAGCGATTGTCAAGGAGTTCAATAAATACCTGCCAGAAGAGATGGCGGCTATGATTGGCGGACTGTTGCTCTTCTTCCTGCCCGTCGACACGAAGAAAGGCGAGATGACGCTCAGCTGGAAAGACGGCTGTGCAGGCATTGAGTGGGGCACCTTGTTGCTCTTTGGTGGTGGATTGGCCATGGGAAGCCTGATGTACACCACAGGACTTTCCGGATGGGTTGGCGAGGGCATCCGCGACCTATTGGGCGGTCATCCGTCAGAACTACTCTTTGTCGCACTCTTCTGCGTGACAGGACTACTGCTGTCGGAGTTGACCTCACATACAGCCGCTACAAACCTGATAGCGCCGATAGCCATCAGTACGGCACTGTCGTTAGGTTTCAACCCGATACCCGTTGCCGTTGGTCTGGCCTTATCAACATCGTTAGGCTTCATGATGCCAGTTTCAACACCGCCCAATGCTATTGTCTATGCTTCAGGCTACGTGCCCATCACAAAGATGATCAAATCAGGCGTAATCATCGATTTCATCGGCATTTTCCTCATCACCATCCCCGTTGTGCTCTTGTTGGTCAAGCTGATTATGTGAGACACTACTCCTCAAACTGTCAACAGCTAACTCCTAACCCCAAAGCTATGATTCTCTTTGTATATAAAGGTTTCAAAGGGTTAGGAGTTGGCAGGACTGCTAACCAACTCCTAACACATCAGAACTCCTTTCTATATAGGCTTTCCACTCTATTTGGTTAGGAGTTACCCCTTTTTTCTGGTAAGCCTAAGAGAAAATACTGCATGCCTATAGCGAAACAGCCTTTCGCTCATAGAGGGATGGCCTCTCGCTGCTCATGAGATTACTGCTCGTCCCCAATAAGATTACTGCTCGTTGCTTATCAAAGACTATCTATTATTATAGCACTCTCCCTTAAAAATTGTGCGTTAAACAGCAACAATCACAACATATCTTTTGCATTTCTTAGTTAATGAATGCCATCATTCTCACCTTCGTCAAGGAGCATAATGATGAACTGAAGAATATACGATCAGGATAATATAAAATAGCCCCAATAAGCATGTAAAAGGCAGATTTTCTTCTTCAGACGGTTAAAATTGATTTAAATTGCACCTTATTAGAATAGGATAACAGAATTATTTTGTATCTTTGCAGATGCATCTGCCTAATGCGGCAGCGATGTTCTCTGAGGAGGATGGAGCCAATGGGTGGAGCACTACATATTAGAAGGCGTTACTGACGCTTTGTTTTTGGACTTTCGAAACTTAGGAACTTCCGAATTTACAATCAAGAACATTGCAGGAGTAACTCCACGGGGTGTAGTATATACTCTCCGTAGTGTGCTGCGAGGATCGAGCATCCTCAACGCACATTTTACGGACGTCTATATACTCCAACGTGGGTGTTTCACTGTCTGTTATTGTAAAGGTATCCTAAGACCTCGAATGTCGAACAGGCAGATGCAAGCACCCGCGTTTTTTATTTGTAGTTGGCGATAGTTTTTGAACCCGTTCGCACAGGGTGTTTGCGGACAACTATAAATAGAATTAAGAAAAG
>Ga0265298_10001848_pt1 | contig 30781 bp, 29 predicted proteins | sample AusTroGonzalo_MG_3_FD_193486 | JGI IMG/M metagenome (GOLD analysis project Ga0265298, IMG submission 193486) | Bovine rumen microbial communities from tropical cattle in Woodstock, Queensland, Australia - Gonzalo_01 | ecosystem: Host-associated > Mammals > Digestive system > Stomach > Rumen ... | reverse complement strand
TACAATTCCATTCTGCAAATATGTTTTTACAAATATCAAGCATGTATTTTGTTATGTTAAATAATATGATGTGTTTAGACAGATTCCAGACCAATAAAACCGTCTATTGAAAGTTTAATAGGGTGAGCATATTGGTCATAAAATCCTTCAACATGGATAGTCTGGCAATTGGGTGCTTTAAGAAATCCCTGACAATTGGGTTCATATAAAGATATGTCTATGGTATAATCACCATCAGCGAGATATTTTGGAAGACGAATGTGTCGATTAATGGTAAATATACCTGGCTTAATGTCGTAAAGGATCCCTTTATAACGACCTTCCCTAAAACAAGCCATTGGAGTTCCATCCAATTTTTTTATAACTAACTTGAGGTCACATTTCATGGGTTCTTGGGTCTTGCCTTTTATCTGCACGTCAAGCACTTCTTGGCCATGAATCAAAGAAGTAGAATTGTAGGGAGTGTTATTTATCTGTATCTCATTGATCTTAAGATAACTTTTGCAGTTGGTAATATAATCTGTTATCAGTTTCTGTTCCTCAACTTGATGTGTGGCTGTTTCCAGATAGTGGTTGATAGCTTCATCTGCTGTACCCATAAAATCGGTCATGCCATCGCGGAGAACCACACCCTTTTGACAAAGACTACGGACAGCCGCCATATTATGACTGACAAACAAAACGGTGCGACCTTGTCCTTTTGATACATCCTGCATCTTGCCAATGGCCTTCTTTTGAAACTCTGCATCGCCCACAGCCAAGACCTCGTCAACTACTAATATATCCGGCTCCAGATGGGCGGCTACAGAAAAGCCCAAGCGTACCTTCATGCCAGAGGAATAGCGCTTAACAGGGGTGTCAATATAGCGTTCGCAACCAGAAAAATCGACAATTTCGTCAAACTTACGGGTAATCTCAGCCTTGGTCATGCCCATAATGGCACCATTCATGTATATATTCTCGCGCCCCGTCATCTCAGGGTGGAAACCTGTACCAACTTCGAGCAGCGAGGCGATGCGCCCACAGACATTAATCTCGCCAACAGTAGGAGCAGTTACTCTTGAAAGCAACTTCAGCAAGGTACTCTTACCTGCACCATTCTTACCGATAATACCTACCACATCGCCTTGCTCCACACTGAAATTGATATCCTTCAATGCCCAAACGAAATCGCTGCTGCCCTTGCTGGAGCGCACATTGGTATCTCCTATTTTCAAATATGGGTCATCCTTGCCCAGCACGTTCATGACCCACCAACGACTCAAGTCATGGCTGAAGGTACCGGTGGACACCTGTCCCAAGCGATACTGCTTGCCTACGTGATTGAATTCTATCGCCTTCATATTTATACGGTATCCATAAAATTACGCTGCACCTTGTTGAATATCACTACGCTGAAGAGCAACAAAACACTCATAAACAAAAAACTATAGCCCAAGGCCAGCCAAGAGAAATAGCCTTGTCCAAACGTGGCATACTTGAATGCCTCGATGATGGAGGTCATGGGATTGGCCAGAATCAGCATCCGCAGCTTCCCCTCTTGCACCATACTGAGGGGATAGACAATAGGCGTGGCATACATCCAGAGTTGGACGATAAAGGTAAAGAGAATTGTTAAGTCGCGATACTTGGTGGTCATGGAGGAAATCAGAATGCCAAAGCCAAGGCCCAATCCTGCCATCATCACAACCAACAGGGGTGTCAGCAGAAGAGTCCAGTTCACAGCAATGTTTGCCCCATTCAAGAAGAAATAGAGATAAAGCACCACAAAGAGTCCTAACTGTATGGCAAAACGGAGTAAATTGGAAATCACCACAGCAATGGGCACCACTAAACGGGGGAAATACACCTTGCCGAACATATCCTGATTCTTCGTAAACGTGGATGACGACTGATTCAGACAGTCGGAGAAGTAAAACCAGCAAATGTTGCCAGCCATATAAAACAGAGCCTGGGGCATGCCGTCCGTGCTCATCTTGGCAATGCCTCCAAACACCACCATGTTCATGATCACCGTCAGGATGGGCTGAATCAGATACCACAGCGGACCCAGAATGGTCTGCTTGTACTGCACCACGATGTTACGTCTCACGAACAACGCAATCAAGTCGCGATAGCGCCAGGTTTCACCCAGATCGATATGCCACAGCTTTTCATGCGGGCGGATCTTCATTGTCCAGTATTGTTTTTGCTCTTCGCTATTCATTTTCTCCAAAATCGGTCTTTTCGATTCCTTGTCGCTACTCTTCCTTGCATGTCATTTTGAAAAGTAATACTCTTTATACCATTCCGCAAACTTCCGCAAGCCTTCTCTCAATGTTGTCTCAACCCCGTGCTTTTATCTCTTTCTCCGTAGCAGCCATTCTCTCCATCAGCCCCTCCTCTATCTCGCCGCACCATTCATATACCGGTTGTACCTTCATCTGATACCCGTCCTGTTCCTTCCAGCCGCTCTCGTGATCCGTCAGCAACAGCAGGTTCTTGCAGTTTGTCACCCTGGCCGCCAACGCCAGGCCATTCTTCTCGCGCTTCTCGGTCTTCTCCAACGATATGTCATACGACACCTGAATTGCCTGCAGCACCTTGTTGTCCTTGCACACCACGAAGTCACATTCACCGTACCGCTCGTTCAGATAATAAACATCTAACCCCTCCATCTTGCAGCGACGCATCAGGTGCACCAATACGATGGTCTCCAGTCTGTGCCCCAGGTTTTCGCCTGCAAAGGCGTTCTCCCGTTCGCTCATCATCGCCACGTCCACCGCATACACCTTCTCCTGCACCGACCGCACCCGGCTCTTCTGCGAGTACTTCTGCACCCCAATCAGCATATACGCCTCCTGCAAGTAGTTCACGTAGTTACGGGCCGTATGCTCCGACTTGAAATGGAACAGCTCGGCAAGATCTTTGATCACCACAATCGCAGGCGACACGTTTAGCAGGTGGTGTGCCATCTTCTCAAATGCCGCCTTGTACGCTATCTTGTATCGCTGCTCGATGTCCCGCTTCAGGATATTGTCCACCAGCCCGCTCACGTATGAGCGACCGTCCTCCATCCACATCAACTCCGGGAAACCGCCCTGCTTCAGATACTCATCGAAGGCAGCCCTGCGGAACGCCTCCGCTTTCGTGGTCTTGCGCACCATGTCCACCTTTTTCATCCGACAGAACTCCACGTAGGAGAACGGGTACAGTGCAATCTCCTTGTTTCTGCCAGTCAGGTGCGTCGCCAATTCGCCACTCAGCAGTTTCGCGTTCGATCCCGTGATTACCACATTCATTTTCTTCCTCAATATGCGGTTCACGAACAGGTGCCAGCCATCCACGTTCTGTATCTCATCCAGAAACAAGCAGTTGAAGTCACCGTAAATCTTGTACAGTACCTCCAGCACGTCGTTCAGTTGGACTGAGCCCATGCCTTCTAGACGTTCATCGTCAAAGTCAGCATACGCATACTTCAGGCCCGCCTCCTGCAGAGCTTGATAGCACATGGTTGATTTGCCGCTTCGCCTCACACCTATCACACATTGTGCCTGTGTGCTCTTCAGGTCCACCAGCTTCTCTTCCTCGCGGTGGCAGAGTACTTCCTCTGCTCTTGCTTCCAGCTCTTCCTGCTGCTCAGTGAGTACATATTCCAGCACCTTCTTGTCTATCACCCTGACTTCCTTTTTCTTCTTCATTTTTTGACGAAATTTTCACCGCTGCAAAGGTACGAAATATTCTTTAAAACGCACTATTTTACCAAAAATGAATTTTTCAAACGCACTATTTTACCGTAACTCTCTATTCAGAACGCACTATTTTGCCACTTCCGATGCCGTAATATTCTCCATCTTCATACTCAAGCAAATATTTTTTCGTGAGTTTAATTATTTCCGCCGAAAATATACGTTTTTCGGATTGATAAGTTCCACCTCAGCAGGTGAATGCGAGACCCAATAACACTTTCTTGATTCCGTCTTCAAGAGAAACCAGAGGCTTCCATCCCAGTGCCTCAATAGCCGTCGTGTCCAAAGCGGTGCAACGATAGGCGCAATAGCCTTTCAGGGCGATAATCTACGAATAACATGTTACCGATAAACACGTTCCAGAGTTGTGGCAGCTTGTCCTGCTTGATGTAACGCAACTTCTTGCTCATTTCTGTTTTTCCAGTTTTTTTCGCTCCTTGTCCGACAAGTTTTCTTGTTTTTCCAAGCTAATGCCGCATTGTTCACTCATCTTTCGAGCAATACGTTTGCGACGACCCAACATCCAATACAGACCAAAACACACAATCACAGATGCCATAATAGAAACATACAATTGCCATTGTTCGGGCCAATGTGATCTAAACATAAACCACCATATCCCCACAATCATTATATTCAACAGAATTTCCATCAAGGATGTCTCCAAATGATGGAAACCGTAATCAATAAAGGCATGATGCAAATGTGTCTTATCAGGTTGAAAAGGGGATTTCCCTCGAAATATTCTACCCAACATCACTCTGACTGTATCAACGACAGGGATAGCCAACACTGAAAAGACAAAAGCTATCCTGCAAAATCCATCTTCTTCCACTCGAATGAAATACTTTGAATCAGAAGCCAATAATGCCAAAATCATGTCACAAAGCGCAATGCCCAACATCATGGTACCTGAATCGCCAATGAACATCTTCGACTTATTTCCAAAGACATTCATGATGAAAAACGGTATGATTCCACCAATAATTGCAACAGCTAAGGCGGCTCGAACAAAATCTTGCGAATAGAAGAGAAACAATCCATAAATACCCAAAGCCATAATACAAATGCCCGAAGAAAGTCCATCGATTCCGTCTATCATGTTGATTGCGTTGATAATACCCACACATGCAAAAATGGTTAAAGGCCAAGCAATCCACGGGGATATTTCATAAATACCCCATAGGCCATGCAAGTTGTTCACAGGATAACCATTAACAAACACCAAAGCTAATACGATAACAATTTCCAATACAAAACGCAAAAGAGGTGAGAGTTGCTTTATATCGTCCCACCCCCCAATGACAAGCATCAACAACATGGCTATTTGAACTGGAATAATCGAAGAACAATCGCATTTGAACCAATAACACAAAGAGCCAGCCATTGCCCCTAAAAAAACGACCAAACCGCCCATTACAGGAACGGGCTTTCTTTGCAACTTCCTTGCTTCTGGATTATCATAAATATTATGCTTCTGAGCATAATACAACACTGGTTGGTGTGCTAAAGAAGCTACAACAAAAGAGACTAAGAGAACAACTATGATAAAATATATATCGTGCATAAGAAGTTGATTTTATTTCTCTAATTAAGACAATTTTCTTTGATAAACCGATAACATTCTTGTATTTGCTTATCAAAATCAAGTTCTTGATGAGTTGTGGTAATACAATTGGTTGAGAGTTGGTTGTATTCTTCCATCGACAAATCCCGAATTCGCTCAATGTTTTTCTGAAGAGCCGCATAGTCACCTGGAGCTGAAACATAACCTACCCCATGTGATTCCACAAAATCAGCACCCTCGCCGCCACCACAAAACAGGATAGGTATGCCCATTGGCAAGATGTCGAATATTTTTGATGGGAAAGCACCATGTATGCGTGTCATTAGTGGCACTATTGATACATCAAATTGGGAGTAGATTTCACTCATCTTCTCCTTCGCAACGATGCCATACACAAAAACATTACAACCTGTGTGTTGCTTCACATATTCTGTTAATGCGGTAAACTGATTGCCGCCTCCGATAATATGGAATTCCACACCTATGTCCTTGAAGTCGATGTTTTGCACAATGGATAATATATCCTGGGCCACACCGAGCATTCCGGCAAAACAAATCTTTAATGGTGTTCCTTTTTCGTGGTGTTTAATGTCAGTATGGTATCGCGGCAAATTACGGTAAAGGAAATTCTTTCCAGCATTTGGCAACTCATTTACACGGTCCAAAATTTCCCGAGACTGCCCTAATACGCCATCAGCCTGACGGTACAAATACTTTTCACACCATAACATTACCTTGTACGCACGACTGCCTTCTTTCATTGCTCCCATATCTACCGCTGTTGATGGCCAAATATCGCTCACATTTAACAGGCACTTGCGACCGTAAAGCCCCTTAAAAAGCCATATTGCCGATGTTGCCACAAACAATGTCGGAGTCTGAATGATAACACAGTCGTAATGCCTTATCCGCCTAAAACGAAATGCAAACAGCCAAATTGTCATCGCAAAAGAAACCATATTGAGCGCACGTTTGACCGGGCTTTGCGACACCGTAGCATACGCCCAATAGCGAAACACATTTCCTCCATTAATCTTTTCATGTTTATGGATTCGGCCTCGATATCCTTCATAAATTTTTCCTTTGGGATAATTAGGAAGACTTGTGAGAACATCCACTTCAGCACCTTGTTGGTGCAAACCTTCAGCCATGTTGGTCAATCGTGTTGGGGCTGCACCTACTTCGGGAAAATATCGCTCGGCAACTAATAGTATTTTCATTTTAGTTTACTGTTTACCGTTTACTGTTTACAGTTTATGCGACAGTTTAGGTTTTTAGTGAAATGGATTAGGGCCATCTTGATGTCACGAAATTGATTGTATGTATTGCTTGCTGTTTCATCCATAATTCTCACTTCATCGGCTCCATCAATTTCAATTCTTCCCATAGAAGTGACAATACAGTTGTTTGTATAACTTAGAACCTCTATTTCCGGGGCAAAGTGTAAATAACTGATAGCGTTGGCAGAGGACGACAATTCGTCTGCTATATCAAAACCATCATCTTTCATTGCAAACGTCCGTTTGTGAGTTATCGGGCCAAAACCATTGTGGGATGCTGATACCATCTCACTTGTATCATTTAACAGAGTAACCCTTGCCCTACTACCCACTCGAAATCCGCCCCATACCTCGGAGGAGTCTTTGTTGTCTATAGTCACAGTGTTGTGTGCTGCGGTGCTACGTTCATATTGACGTCGTTCGGTCTTGTCGTAAGTTGAAATGCCTGTGTCTATGATAAAAGGTTTACCATTGATTCTCAATTCGAAATTAAAGGTATCGGCATGTGAATGCCCAGGTTGATAGGTGGCTGTAATGTTGCCCACATCGACAAAAGCCTCCATTATAGTGTTCGACATCTTCCGATAACCTGACTCTTTCAACGGTGTAGCGTCGCTTTCGATGCCCAATCTTTGAGCATAATCGATAATGTCGTTAGGGACGGGGGCAATTCCTAAAGCCGTATCATTGAACATGGGGAAAGCCCCGTCTTGATAACAGATGCTTTTCAGCCAACCTATTTGCTTTTTTGCAAAGGCTTTCAACTCGTCTTTTGGAGCGATATTGATGCAATCCAATAACCTGTCAAGCAAAATGCAATGGTACATCGGACTTTGCTCATAGTGGGCGCCATCGGGTAGGGTCTGTTCTTCCAGTTGGGACAAAAGCAGTTTGGTAGCTTTGTTCAGCAGCTTTGCATCTTGGAAGAAACTTGCCGCAATGTATAAAGCATAAGCGTCTTCAAGCAAATGATTTCCTAACAGATGATATTCCAATTTCTTCTCCAGCAACTTGACTTGGGAATACAAAGAATCCAGACGAGGCTTAGTGGCTTTTTCAGGAAATTGACAAAAAAACTTAATCCAATTCATACTCCTCAAGGCGATTGGATAAGGGTCAAAGGAAAGTGTAGAGTTGAGAGTTGAGAGTTGAGAGTTAAATAAGTCTATCCATTTACAACCTTCCTCTGCGGTTATTCCTTCTTGGTTAATCCAATCGAAATAGTTTTGGTTGTAAGCCCAAAGCATACCGTTATCTGTGAAATTCCAGCCTGGAAAAGGGTGTAAACGATTTAGAAATGTGAAAGACTGATTGTATAGGCACTTGTCTCGCGCAATAGGTTTTGACTTTAAAATGTTAGGAGATACTATGCCTGGTGCAGTATAATCCTTGTACTTTGGTCTATGCACACGATAAAGAACCTGAAAAAGGAATTGCTTTCCTCTCAAGTGTTTAATCGTACTCCAGATTCGCTCAAAATTCATTTTTATGAACTTTTTTGATGTCGTTTAGAACTTTGTCGCCATTAAGCAGATAACATCTCTTATCCTATTGTCTTATTATCTATTTCATAATAGGTTTTTTCCCGGTTCTCTTTTATAATTCGAAACGGATTCCCTGCCACTGTACAATTGTCTGGCACAGACTTGTTGACAACCGAGTTCGCGCCAATAATCACATTGTTTCCAATAGTTATTTCTCCAAAAACGACACTTCCTGCACCGATATAGACATCATTGCCTATAACCGGAACATTTTTATCTCCGAAGTTTCGACCAATGGTCACATTTTGAGCAATAAGACAGTTGTCTCCCAAAACAGCATCCTTATGGACTATGGTACCCGCCCCCCAATAACCAAGCGAACACCCTTTTCCTAGTTTAGCAGAACCTGGGCACCAGCAACCGAAAAGAAACCTGTTCGTCCAATCAATTGCTTTTGACAAATGGGGCATCTTATGTGTATAAAGGAAACGGCTAAACCGATATATTGTTATAGGTGCGTTATTTTTCATTCATCACAAAATTCAAGCAGTTATTAAAATGATTAATATAACTATCAAACGAAAACTCTCCAGTTATCTTGGCAAAAGAGCATTCTCCCATTTCCCGAGCCAATTCAGGGTTTTCTTTCAATACTCTTAGTTTATCTGTCAGGTACTCTACTGTCATAGAGTCCGTCACAAAGCCGTTCCGTTCGTCAATTAAGTCTAATTCTGTTCCATCTGCTAATCCAGAAATAATAGGCAAGGAACTCACCATTCCATCAACAATAGCTAATCCACCAAGTCCAGGAAGTGCTAACACCTGGTATCTTGCAAGTAAGGCATTTAAGCCTTCTGTGACTCTGCCATGAAAGACCACTATATCTTCAAGTTTTTTACTTACAACATAATTTTTGATGGTTTGAAGATAATTGCCATCGCCAATTATATGGAGTTTTAGATCGTCTCGGGATTTTTCCATTGCGTCAATTGCATCAACAAGAAGTTCTAATCTTTTTGTTTTATTGATTGCACCGACAAAAACCACGTTGAAACCAGGATCCTTTTCAATATGACCTGCTTCTTTGAGTGATTCTAACTTAGAATTAGTATCTATTACATTGATTGCTTTAAAGATTCTCTTGGGTTCTACTCCCTCTTGAATGAAGAATCCTTCTGCCTGAGATGAATATACGAAAAGAGCATTTGAACCTTTTTCGATTCGTCTAATCCATTTTTGAAGTAAGCCTCTTATTCCATGATGCTTGCGTCCAGCTAATTTACCCATTGACCACATTATTATTCTTTTGTTGAATAATTTTGAATATAAATACGCAACAGATAGCGAAAAGATACTAGAAGCTCCTTCTGCAAATATGACATCAGGGCTATATCGAATTAATCGAAAAAACAAAAAAGGGAAAAAGGGTTGAGAAGATGATCCGTTGTTTGTTTTAACATGGAGATGAATGCAAGGAATTTGTCTATGACGAAAAGAAACATCACCCCTATAGTTTTTTAATTTTGTATTAGGGACATCACTTCCATGCCACAACTCAAAATCTACGCCATCTAATTTTGATATTGCTTGATATGTCCCTACTCTATAATGGAACATGACTTGATACAAACAAAGTAGCTTCATCTCTTTCCTATCATTTTGTTTATAAAACTCAAAATGGCGGCAGCTCTATGTTCTATGGTCAGACTCTCTGCTTTCTTTAAAGCACCATCCGACAAGATATCCCTCAAATACCTATCTTCTTTCAAGGATTTTATAGCTTGAGCGATTTGTTCCACGTTGGTGGGCTCCACCAGAATACTATTGCTCTCATCAAGAACATCCCAGTTGAAGGACAGATTACTACTAATAATAGGCAATCCGCAAGCCATCGCTTCAACCACAGCATTACAACAACCTTCCGCCAAGGTGGGGAGTACAAAACAATCAGCCGCACTTAGATATAACGGGACTTTGTCGTGAGGCAAATAACCTTTGAACAGAATCCCTTCACAATCCGGCTCCTGTTCTCCTTTCCCTATAAAAATGCTCTTAATTCCTCCTACCATCTCCAAAGCTTCTGATACCCGCCTTGAACCTTTACGATCATTAAACCACCCAACAAAGGCAACAATAAATTCCTCCTCAGGAAGGCCCAACTGTTTCCGGCATGCTATCTTATTCTTTTTATGGAACAACTCTGCGTTCACAGCATTGGGGAAGATTTCACACTTAACCTCTGTGGTCAAGCCCAGTTGGATGCTTTCGTCCCGGTTCTTTCTTGAAACGCAGATAACCCCTTTTACGAAATCTTTGAAATCGCTCAAATCTGCAGGCAATGTGAACATTTTCATAATATCACTCTCACCCGTTGCCACAAATAGAGGCAGATGCTTTTCTTTTGCATAGCAATATCCTGCATAGCCAGAATTCCAGAAATGACAATACACAAAATCTAATCCATTTGGCAGTTGTCGGGTTGCTTTTTTCAATGCACGCTTTTTTGAAGCAGAGGATATCTTTTGCAGGAATCGTGCTCCAGAAAAGCTAATAAAATATGGGCGATATACCGTTATCCTTCCAATTCCAGCTCCATACATTTCTCTCCTATGAACAATCTTTTTATAATGTAACACATTATATGGAGACACAACGTGACATTCATTCCCTTGAGCTGCAATGGCATCCACTAATTGTTTAACAAAGGCATAATGCGATGTGTCATGAGCCCCTGGATATGCAGGAGTAAAAAAACAAATTTTCATATATTTGAGATTATTATCCTGTCTACAATCATCAACTCACCCATTTGTTTGTCAAGCCATCTCCAATCTTGCAACGATTGGGAGATTGAAGCATTGGTCAGCATCTTAGCTTTCGTTTCTAAAGACGATATTCTCAAGGTGTTCAACCAGCGTTAGCATCCAGGACACAAAAGAAAACATGGTATTTTTGTTCTTCCAATGCCTCATGTTAAATGCAGCAGGGGCTATCATTATACTGATAACACCCCTGTGGGTTTCCTTGAGGTAGTTTTGTGTGTTAATTTGCTGATTATCAATTTGTTTTAATATAAAATCGGGGGCGACTACTTAATGCGCAACTTCTTTTTCACTTGAACCATCACCTTAGGATACAACTCATCTTTATAGTTGCCACCTACCAGACCAGGGAAAAACAATAGAGGCACCAAACAGGTCAAGACAAAAACAGCAGTCATCAGAAAGTCTGCCACCAGTGTTTGTGGCAAGAAAATGAAAAACAATGTGCAAATTGGCAACACAAAAAGAATAGGACGCCATGATGTAATGAACCAACTCACTACTGAAAAATTCGCTATCCCGATTATATTGGTTATATACAATAATTTCGTTACTCTCAAGACACTTTCAGAAACAGTAACACCGACAGCAACGCCAATTAAGCCCCACCGGACGCCGACAATAACCCCTAGAAATTTGGCCACAAGTTCTCCTATTCTGAAATAGAATTGCTGCTTCGTATACCCAAGACTCCTATAATAGCAGTCTGCCAACCTTCCGTCGGCATTAAATACTATTGCAATAGATAAAATAATGAATACCGGCACAAGCTCTAACCAATCCGCACCAAAGAAAACCCTAATGATTAATTTTGAGTTGAAAATAAATCCTAAAGCCAAAAAGGTGGAAAACAAATTCAGATAGTATAACGACTTTGATAGCGATGACCTCAATCTGACATAATCGTCTTGAATAGAAGACAAAACAGGAAATAAAGCTGTATCGAAAATTCCATTTATCTTTCCCGAAAACTGTTCAATAAAATCCTTCGGTCGTGAATATGCGCCCAGTGTTTCCACACCAAGTAGCCTGGGCATCAAAAGCTTATCTAATTGTTTAGAAAGATTTCTCAACAAACGGCTGGCCATGAACCACCCACTGAAATTTACAATGTCTTTTATGTACTCCTTATCTAATTGAAAAGTGAAATTGGGCTTGACACAAAAATAAGATATGACATAAACTATTATTGGAGAAATAACCGCTCTTGCGATAATAGCATAGAAACCATAGGACTGAAGTGCCAGAGCTACAGCAACACCCGTTGAGATAACCAATGAAACAATATTAATAACTCCGATGGTAATAAAACGATAATTCCTTTGTAATAAACTTATATTAACAGAAGAAAGGCTATGCATCAATAAGGTTACCGACATCAGAATCAGTGCTTTTCTCATCCCATCTCCAAGAATAGCTATAGACAATACTCCAGACAATAAAATAAGAAGAAGAGTAAGGGCCGAGCCCATAATTAAACTCAGCGAAAACACATTGTCAGTGAAGCGTTTATCCAAATTCTTCCTCTGGACAATAGATGCACCTAACCCTGCTTCCGAAATACTTGAGAAAACTGCAATAATAGCCGACACCGCAGCAAAAAGACCAAAATCTTCCTTCGTTAAAAGTCTAGACATAATGGAGAAAGAAACAATCTCCACAATACCTAACGCGATGGTAACTATGGTTTGGGAGGACAACCCTTTAACAGCTTTCTGCGTGTTTGAAGACATAAATCTATGTAATCGTTATTTAAGACACGATTGGATAAAACTCTCTAATACAATTCTGTTTCTGATAGCCGAAGACAGAACTGACTCAGACAAAACAGGAGACCGAGACTCAAAGAATTCCATTATTCTTGGCGTAATATTAAAACTCTCATTCAACTGGTTTAATGAGAGACAATATGCCTGATTGCCTATCTGACTATGGAATCTTAACGTCTTTGGATGTGCATATATAGAGAATACCTTCCTATTATATGCTGCTGCTGTTATACCCACATGGAGCTTTGTGGTAATGACAGCCCTTGAACTCTTTATTGTATTCAAAACTTCATGAATACCACTGTAACGCACAACTTTGTATTCAAATCCATTTTGCTCAATTATACTGAAGAGAGTTTTGTAATGAGGCCCATATTGATTTGGAGTGTCTTCTACAAAGGTAAGTGTCAGGGCTATGTCTATTGTCCGCATAACATTACATAGAGATGTTACAAAATAATCCAACGCTTCTTTTGAGTGTTTATATCCAGGCAGATGTAATACTATATAATTGCTGGTTTGTGGCTCAAGATGATCTTTTGTGTACTGCTGATTCAAAGCCAAAACGGCATCTGCAGTAATCATGGCATTATTAATTCCGTATTTCCTCAAAAAAACATCGGATTCTTGATTTCTAACAACAACTATTTTTGACCTTCTCACTATTTTGAGAACAACACATCTGAACCAACTCTTACTTAGCGGCCCCACTTCGACACCAATTATTGCAATTGGGATACGAAAGATAATGGCTAAAATACCTATTATAGCATGACGAAAAAAGTTCCTAACACTCCATCTGCCTTTGTTTTTTGGTTGTTCGCCGAAATATCCGCCACCACTATATACCAAACAATCAGACCTTAGAAGATTGATGAGTCCTGTAGAGGTGGGCTCAGGCAACTCCAAAATCTTCTTCTTATTCACTAAAGGAAGGTTTACCTGTACTGTAGGAAATGATTCCTTAATCCAATCATGGAATATGTTGATTAGTAATACGTCTCCATAATTGTTCACGAAATAAGATCCGTGCAATGAAACAATATTCTTTTTATCCATCTTTACCGATTTGGAGGTTTTTCTAAGGCCTTCTCATTAACTACATTCCCACTTATACGAATCTTGTCAGTTCCGATTTCTCCAACGATTTTCACATTTATGAGTGCCTCGTCATTGTCCAACAAAACATATTATCTTTGACCATAATAGGAATTGCTTTCCCTCGTAAGAATAATTCAAAAGAACTTAATAAAGCATTATTAAATGTGATAAACATTCTCCTTTATCGGGCAGATATTATGGCAATCCAAAATTATCTTACCCTTCAGCTTGTCCAAATTCAGCTTAATATGATCATGCTTCACCATAATCACTACCATATCTATCTCGTTGAGGAACTGGTCAAAGTCTAGAATCTGATTCTTCACTATCTCCTCCTGGGTGAAGAAAGGATCAAATGTTTTCAACGGACGGCCCAAGTGACGTTCTTGAATATCCAACATCTGGAGTGTAGGACTTTCACGGATGTCATCTACATTCTCCTTGTAGGTCAAACCATACAGACCAACTTTTCGGTTATCAGTGATACAATGCTTTTCCATGATTTCATGGATGCGCTCCAACACGAACACCGGCTGATAGTCGTTGGTCTTCATAGACTCGTCAATCACCTTGGCGAGTTGGGGGTAGTCACCAACTAAAAACCAAGGGTCAACACTTATGCAGTGACCTCCGACGCCAGGACCGGGCTGAAGGATGTTCACACGCGGATGCATATTGCAGATACGGATGATTTTATAGACGTCCATATTGTCGTGACGGCAGATGCGGCTCAATTCATTGGCAAAGGCAATATTTACAGCACGATATGTGTTTTCCACCACTTTTGTCATCTCTGCTGTGCGGATGTCGGTCACCACGATTTCACCTTGGCAGAACGAAGCGTAATATTTCTTTACCTTCTCGCCTATCTCGCGGCTGTCGGCACCAATGGTGCGATTGTTGTGCAACAACTCATAGACCATATTGCCGGGGATGATGCGTTCTGGAGCATGTGCGAGATGGATATCCTCGCCAATCTTGAAACCGTTGGCCTCGATCACGGGACGAACGAATTTGTCGATGGTTCCAGGACTGACTGTGGATTCTACAACTAGGGTTGCGCCCTTCGGGCAAACTTTCAAAACCTCTTTAACAGCAGTTACTACGTAACAAGCGTCAACCTTCTTGGAGAATTTGTCGTAAGGTGTAGGTACTGATACGATGTACATATCAGTTTTCTGGTACTCGGTGGTGAACTTGATGCCAGCCTTAACGGCATTAGCAAACAGCTCGTCAAGACCGTCCTCTTTAAAGGTGGTCTTGCCTGCATTCAACGTATCCACAAGTTCCTTGTTGTAGTCTGTACCAATTATTTCAACTCCATGTGAGGCCATCATCAGGGCCGTAGGTAGGCCAATATAGCCTAATCCAATTACGTTAATCATCTTGTTAACAAATTAAATGTTTATTGTTTGATTTATTATTTCATTTTTATGGCTTCACTTCGTAGCGCTCCACATCCTCGTTGTTAAGAGCACGTACAATACGAGAACAAGCCTTGCCATCACCATAAGGGTTTACTGCCTTGCTCATACGCGTATAGGCTACAGCATTATCAAGGAGTGTGCTTACTTCATCAACTATCAAATCGTGGTTTGTGCCAACAAGGTGTACAGTACCACTCTTCAGGGCTTCCGGACGTTCTGTAGTATCACGCATTACAAGAACGGGCTTTCCCAAGCCTGGAGCTTCTTCTTGGATGCCGCCACTGTCTGTGAGCACCACGGTGCTTTTCTCCATCAAGTAAACAAATTCCAAGTACTGCAACGGCTCAATAAAGAAAAAATTTGGGCGTGTGAGGTCTTTGCCAAACACTTCGTGGATGGGTTTGCGCACATTAGGATTCAAGTGCATGGGATAAACGAAATCTACCTCAGGATATTTCTCTGAAAGATCCTTCATGGCAGTTACCATGCTAATAAAGCCTTCACCAAAGTTTTCTCTTCTGTGACCTGTTATCAAAACGAGTTTTTTGCCTCCGTCAAGGCGGGTTACATCGTAGCCAGCATTTTTGAGCACATTTGTTTGCTCGTCGGCAAGAGCTTTATCGTTTTTTAGTTTGCGTACGACCATCTGAAGCGCATCGATGACCGTGTTGCCTGTGACAAAGATCTGGCCGTGGGCCTTTTCCTCTTGGAGGTTTTTCTCTGAAAGAGGAGTGGGGGCAAAATTGTAAGATGCAATGCGGCCAGTGATCTGACGGTTCATTTCTTCAGGCCACGGACTATAGATGTTGTGGGTGCGAAGTCCCGCTTCCACATGCCCCACGGATATTTGCTGGTAGAACGCAGCCAGGGCGGCGGCGGTAGAAGTGGTGGTGTCGCCATGCACCAGCACCACATCGGGTTTCGCCTCTGCCAGCACGTCACGCATACCGGTGAGCACACGGGCTGTCACGTCGTACAGGTCCTGCCCTTGCTTCATGATATTGAGATCGTAGTCAGGCCTCACCTCAAAGATGCGCAGCACTTGGTCAAGCATCTCGCGATGCTGACCGGTCACGCACACGATGGTCTTAAACACCTCAGGATATTTCTGGAACTCCTTCACCAACGGACACATTTTTATGGCCTCAGGTCGGGTTCCAAAGACGAGCATTACTTTTTTCATGGATCAATTTAAATATGATACACCCCATCCAAAGGACAGATATTGTGGCAATCGAGAATCACTTTGCCCTTCAGCTTATACCAGTTCTGCTTGATATGGTCGTGCTTGACCATAATGACCACCATATCCACTTCGTCAAGGAAATGGTCGAAGTCGAGAATTTGGCTCTTTACAATCTCCTTGCCAGTGAAGAATGGGTTGAAAGTCTTGAGCGAGCCAGCCAAATGTCGTTTCTGGATGTCGAGCAGTTGGATGGTCGAGCTCTCTCCGATGTCATCCACACCGTGGGAAGCCATCATCAATGCTGTGGGCAAACCAACATAGCCAAGTCCAATGATGTTTATCATATTATTCTATCGTTGCAAAGTAGTTTCAGCATCTACATGACAATTGACGTATGAGGTTGTAAGAGAGGCATCAAGGTACTGCTGACATGCTTTTCTGAATTTTTCTGATTCATGGGGGGTATCTCCACGTTCTAACGATACAAACTGTTGAATGTCGCTATGATCAGTTATGAGGTTGTCGTAATCCGTTTACCGGATGACTGGCCATATATTCTGCAAGGGTACTTTTTCCACAAGCAGGGATTCCGTAAAGATCTATTATTTGTGTATGTCCTGCCATGCCGTTTACTGTTTACTGTTTTTCCAAAACTTTTCATTATGCTATTTTGCAATCTCCGTTTTAGCAATCTCCGTTTTAGCAATCTCCGTTTTTCCCTTTCAAGCAGTGAGCTAATCATAGCCCATAATAGAAATATCATCTCACCACCCATGACAAGAGAATAATTATGGAAGAAAGAATTTATGGTATAGCACAAATACGTCACACAAGATACAACCAATAATACGGAACTGATTTTCCCTTTGGAATAAGAGAGAAATACCTTCCCTATCTTAACCAATTGCGCAATCATTATACCTATCAAAACCGTCCCTCCATAAACTCCTCCATACAGTAATGCATTCGCAAAAAAATTGTGAGGATAATATCCACCAAAAAAATAATAACAATCCGCACCACCCATAGGGTTATGCAAAACCCATTCTATAGCACTTCTGGCATGATTAATTCTATTTTCGTCTGTCATTCCTTGCACAACGTACCGCGTATCTTCAAAGGAAACAAACCGAGGACCCAATTTGGTTATGACAAAAAATGCAACAATCAAAACCAATGACGAAGTCACTAATGTTTTTCTGTTGCGAACCGAAACCAAGGCCAAGAAAAGAAATGCGCACATCAGACCTGCAGCAACCCCCGATCGCTCTTGTACTAAAAACAAGGCAAAAAATATTACGGCAAAGATAATCCAATTATATACCTTTATCTTGCCCTTGCGGTTATAAAGCGCCAAAACACTTGTTGCAGAAAGAAAATATCCACTGATCACGATTCCCATTAATCCTCCGACGTAGGATCCATGAAGGTCCTCTCTTTCATACATGTCCAATTCCTCTTCGGCAATATCAATATGAAGTATATCAGGAATAGTCTGTGCTAGGGGACTACCATAAAACTGAGCTATGGCCACAACAGAATTAACTACACCACATGCCACCAAAACCCCTATGATTAGCATCCCGGCATCATATTTCTTTATCATGGTTTTAGTAGCCATGTATAATGTAAAGCTTGCTAAATAGGTGCCAAGAAGCTTGCTGAATATAATTGAGGAGAAACCCGAAGCAACTTCTACCAAAACATAAAAAAATAAGAAGACCATGTACCATTTCAAAAATTTATCTAGTTTTACTCCTCCTTCATAAAAGCAAAACAACACCATCAAAATCGTAAAAGCATGCCTTAGGGTAATCGCACCAAAAATAGGCACGACCCCAAAAAACAGGCAGATCACAAGATAGATGCAATAAACTAGTTTGAATATCATTGTTATCTTTCTTGTATTTGGATTATCGATTTTGCATAAGAGTTTCCCATATCTTTTTTTTATAAAAACAATTTCCTATTGATAGTCTTGTGTTTTTTTTATCATGGCGAACTCCCTTTGAGCCATCCATTTCACAATGATAAAATCCAGGCCGCTTTGTCGATAATAATCAGCTATTTTAGGCCCGTCATAGATACCTTCAAACTGCATTTGTGGGAAACGGTCAAACAAAGGCACTCCGCCTCTTTCCATATATTGATTGGCTCGCTTGACTTCTTTGTAAGCCCTACAACACCTCCTATAACGCCATATAAACCGAAGTCTTCAACTCCCAGTGCACTAAGCACAATACGGGAGGTGTAGAGTGTGATGAGCAATACCACAACCATGCGTATATAAAGCACAATCGTGTTTTGGGCTATTCTTTTAGTGTTCGAGGTTTTGTTGTTAGGCATTGCTTTTTATCATGCACATTTTCAACATTGAACCGTTCCCTATAGCTCGCCTAAAGTGCGCTTATAGTACACTTTATACCACTCAGCAAACTTCTTTAACCCTTCCCTCAAGGTGGTCTTAGGGCTGAATCCGAAGTCCTCTATAAGAGGTGTGGTATCGGCATAGGTGACGGGTACGTCGCCGGATTGCATGGGAACGAGTTCCTTGTGCGCATCGAAGTCATAGTCTCTGGGAAGAACTCCCGCATTAATTAGTTCTTCTTGAAGTATCTTTACAAAGTCCAATAGATTCACGGGGTGACCGTGACCAAGGTTGTATAAAGCATAAGGGGGGATAGGAAGTCCGTCTTCTCCAATTCTTTTTGCTGGTGCTTTCATCATCACGCGGATAATGCCCTCCACTACATCATCAATGTAGGTGAAGTCTCGGAGGCAGTTACCGTAGTTGAATATCTGAATGGTTTCACCTTTCAACAATTTGTTGGTAAAACCGAAGTATGCCATGTCGGGTCTTCCCGCAGGCCCGTAAACCGTGAAGAACCGAATACCTGTGCTGGGGAGGTTGTAGAGTTTGCTGTAGCAATGGGCCATCAGCTCGTTGCTTTTCTTGGTGGCAGCATAGAGGCTCACTGGATGGTCCACCTGGTCGTTCACACAGAAAGGAACTTTTTTGTTGCCACCATACACGCTACTGGAACTGGCATACACCAAGTGCTCCACGGGATAATGCCGGCAGGCTTCCAAAATGTTGTAGAAGCCTATGATGTTGCTCTCAATATATACGTCCGGCTTTTCTATACTATTGCGGACACCTGCTTGAGCGGCGAGGTTCACCACTATGTCGAACTCATACTCCGCAAAGAGCCTATCAATAAGTGCTTTGTCGGCGATGTCACCTTTGACGAACGTATAGTTTGCCTTCACATCCCCCATCTTGCTCCTTGCTTCTAACATCTCAAGACGATACTCTTTGAGAGACACATCATAGTATGTGTTCAAGTTGTCGATGTTCACAATCGTTGCATCTTCAACCTCTGCAAGCAGTCGCTTTATTAGATTACTGCCTATAAAGCCGGCTCCTCCTGTCACTAAAATACTCTTCATAAACAGCAACTATCAGGTAACTGCAATCTTGACTTAAACATTTCACCACTACGGAGAAACAATTGCTCTGCCAACATTACTTCAGAATATTGAAAATAAGCGTGGCAAGGGAAATCAGAACACCCGTCGCGGAGAGTGCCAAGGTCGTTATTTGGCCGACATTGGCGTTCTGTGACTTCACCTTGTTGGGCTCCACATACACCACATCATTCTGCTGGAGATAGTAGTAGGGGGAATTCACAATGTTGGCGTCCGTCAAATCCAGGGTATGAATCTTCTTCCTGCCCTTTGCATCCTCGCGCACCAGTTTCACACGGTCGCGCACACCATAGATGGTCAGGTCGCCTGCCAAGGCCAACGCTTCCAAGATGGTGATTTTCTCGCGCGTCACCTGAAAGCTGCCGGGACGGGCCACTTCTCCTAACACCGAAACGGAATAGCTCGACATACGAACCGTCACGATAGGATTCTCATTTTCATTCAGATAAGGCTTGATTTTGTCATGGATAAGTTGTTCGCAGTCGGACTTCGTCAGACCGCCAACCTGCAGCGTGCCCACCACAGGGAAATCGATACAACCGTTGTTATCCACCAAATAAGCCTGCAAAACAGGTTGAGAGGTCGAATTGCGGCTGTTCTGATTAAAAGTGGTAGGAACAGACAAGTTGAAAGGAGTTGCGGCCTCAGGGTCGGTCGTGCTCACGGTTATCGTCAAGACATCCTTAGGCATGATGTGTGCATCATAGAGAGAGTCGCTAACCTCGTAGGTGATAGCGTCGCTATTTTGCAAATAGGCAATCTTCTTCGTGCTGACACAAGAGGTTATCAACATAGCGGTGATGCAAAGGATTGCCAAGAGGGAATAATGCTTCATATCGTTATTGTTTTTGGAATTTACCATTTAAAACTGCCACCAGTGCTTTTTCTTGGGAGGGACTGTATGAGTGACACTCGACTGGGAAAGAGATTCGTCGATGACATCTTGCCACGTTTGATGCTGGCTAATCATCTGGTAGATGGTGCCCCAGTCGGGAAGTCCGCCGAGGTTGTGGTCGTCAATGAACATATCGACCTTCAGTTTCCGGGAGAAATGCGGGTTGTTGCCTATCGTTTCTTCGGGGTAGTCACGGTTCACAGCATAGAACTCCAAACCGCGGTCACGGCACCATTGTACTGCCGCATCGAGCAACCCGCCCTCGCGAACAGACCACAGAATCAACTTGTGGCCGTCTTGGCGGAGCATCTTCAAGGTATCAACGGCAAAAGGAATTTCCTCGCCGATATTCGGATATTTGTGGGTGACAATGGTTCCGTCAAAATCTACTGCAATGGTCATATATGTTACTTTTTAATACTGTCATCATTTTTGTTAGAGTAGTGGGAATCGGCATAGTTGCCGTAGTTGCCATAATGCCCGTAATTGCCATAGCGGCCGTACTTGCCGTACCTGCCATAACCGTAGTCGTAGCCGTATTTCTTTTTGGACATATCAATGCCGTTGAGGATCAGACACACATTTTTCAGTTTCTCCTCCTCAACCAATGTGTTTATCAGGCCGATATTCGCTTTGGGCGTATAATCTGCACGACAAACATAGCAGCTCACATCGGCGTAACGGGCTATCTGAAGCGTGTCGGTCACCAGACCGACAGGAGCGGTGTCAAGGATAATGTAGTCGTACTTTTGCTTCAGAAGTTCGATTATCTGATGCATATTCTCACGCGCCAGCAACTCTGCCGGGTTCGGGGGAATAGGACCAGCCAGCATCAGGTCGAGGTTATTATCCACTCCGGAAGGACGGAGGGCGGTGCTGAGGTCCGACTCCGTCACCTCTTCCTTCGCCAACAACAGGCTAATGCCGCCTGAGCGATCTTTCAGGCCGAAAAGACGACCCAGGGCAGGCTTGCGGATATCCAAGCCGCAGAGCACCACCTTCTTGCCCAGTAGAGCGAACGACATTGCTAAGTTTGCCGCCAGAAACGTCTTGCCCTCGCCAGAGGTGCTTGAGGTGAACAGGATGACCTGCTCGTGCTCCTTCATCATAAACTGGATGTTCGTTCGCATTGAGCGGAAAATCTCGTCGATCTGATTGTTTTTATTGGCCTGCACCACGATGCCGGCAGATGTCTTTACGCTGTCGCTTGCCATTGGAACGTCTGCCACAATCGGCAAACTTGTCAGGCTTTCCACATCCTCATGGCCCTCGATGCGAAAACGCATCAGATGGATTACATAGAGCACCAAAGAGGGGATGCCTAAAGCAAGTACAAGTGCAAACGCAAGAATCAATGCTTTTTTCGGACTCACCTTGCCCTCCACTTGTGGCTCATCTATCAGTTTGCCCTTGTCGGCAGTGGCAGCCAACGAGATGCTGTTTTCCTCACGTTTTTGTAGTAACAGCAGATAGAGTCCAGACTTTACCTCCTGTTGACGGCCAATCTGGGTCAGCACGCGTTCCCGTTCGGGTGAATTCGCTATGCGACTCTGGTAAATGCCGTATTTTTCTTCAATCCCCTGTCGCGAAATCTCGGCAGAACGTTGCGCTTGCATCAGAGCCGTACGGATGGTGGGGCGAATCTCATCAAGTGTCTGCGTCAGCGTCAGCACTTGAGGAGACTGCTCGCTCGCGCTTTTAAGCAAGCGGTTGCGGTCAAGCACCACTTCGTTGAATTTCGTAATGAGTGTTGTTGAAGCGGGGTCCGTCAGCCCGACATTGGAAGGGATGATTTCATATTTGTTCGTGGGATTATCTACAAACTCACGCAGATAGCTGATGAGTTGCAATTGTGTGTTTGCCTCCATCAGTTTGGCAGCATAAACACTCTCCTCATTTAACGTTTTAGCAGCATCCAATTGGAATTGGGTCACACGATTCCGCTTCTTATAGTCTTCCAGTTCGCCTTCCGTAGAGCCCAACTCAGCATCGATCTTTTCCAACCTCTCGTTGATAAACTCCTCGGTCTTCAAGGCAATCTCATTCTTGTCTTCATTAGCTTGCTCGTTATAGCTCTGGACCAATGCTTTGATAAAGTCGATGGCACGGTGTCTATTGCTGTTGTTTACCGTAATTTTAGCTATAGAAGTCTTTTTTGAGGTGGGTTTCACGTTCATGCTGTTCACATATTTTTTTGCAACAGCCATCGGAGGCTCCAACGTCACATACAAAGACCGGCCGGACTCAAACTTCTTGAGTGTCGCGGGGTCAGCATTTGCCAAGTTCGAGCTGACGGTAACTGTGCCCATAGAAGTCTTCAGCGAGACAGGCAGCGTTTTCACCGTTTTGTGGAAACTATCGCTCTCTTTGCCTTTTCGCAAAACCGTTCCCTCTATGACATAGCCATCAGCCTCCTTTGTCACCGTTACCTTCAACGTATTAATGGATTCCAAAAGGTCTGCATCCATCTGGTTAAGTGCCTCTTGGCTCAAATCCACATTCACCGGTTGGTGTTTATAAATTTCGGTGTTCTTGACAAGGCCTTCCAATTTGTATGAAGCATACAACTTCAATTTTACAATGGCCTCCCGGGCAAGGAGATGCGATTTCAGGATTTCCACTTCGTTCTCAACACCCGCCGAATTGGTCATGATGCCGAAATCTTGCATATTGGAAAGCATCTGACTCATATTGCCGCTGGACCGGTTCTTCTGTTCGTCTTTGACCAGCATTTTCGCACTGACGCCGTAGGTAGGGGTCTTGTAGTGCAGATACAGCATGGCACCGCCGAGGCAGATCAACAGCGACAGCAAGAACCACTGCCAGTTCAGCACCAGTATCTTGTAGATGTTCTGGAAATTGATAGAACTCTTATGTTCTTCTTTGTCAAGCATTTCCAGCTCATCTAAAATAGAATAATTCTTTTCTTCAGACATATTATTGATTTACGTTACTTATTTCAGGTTTCAGGTTTCAGGTTTCAAGTTTCAGGTTTCAAGTTTCAGGTTTCAACGGGGCGGATGTCTTGGACGGATATTTCTGTGAGGACGTAGTTTCTTTCGCCCATCTCCATTTTCAGGACGATATAAGAGGCGTTTTCAATCTTTGCCAACTCTCCTTGGAGTCCTATCAGCGGTCCTCGCGTGATTTCTATTTTTGGGCCTAAGGAGAGCTGCTGGGTGGTAATCATCACCGGATTGGGGGCGTTGTCCAAGACATACCGTAACTGTTGCATCTCCTCATCACGAACGTATGCGAAAATTCGCTTCCCCTTTTCCTTATCGGAGGCCGCCTTGTTAATCATAAAACGGTAAATGCTGGGGTATTCCAAAAGAATATCCCAAAGATGGGCTTCCGTTGTGCGGATGAAGACAATGCCTGGAATCACAATCTTCTCCACTTCTCTGCGGTTTCTGCTGGCGTAAACCTTTGTCTCCTTCAGACTTGCCACATAGACCTCGTACTTTTTTTCAAGTGCTTTACGGATAGTACGCTCCTTGGTGGGCTTGCACTCACCTATGTACCACTTTTCGTCAGATGTGGAAATACCAGAACCTTTATGCAAGTCTGCGTAGTTTTGATTGGCGTTCTTGGAAATTTCCATTTTTTTTTGTCTTTAATAAATGCTGTCAAAGTTTTTTGACAAGTAATACTAAAACCTCAAGTCTGTTTTATTGTACAAAAAGAGGACAATTTTGACTATGTTATCCTTTCACGTCGGGTACGGCAAAGCCTGAGCCTTTATGCAAGATTGCACGGCTCAGGTCAATTATTTTGCCTTACTTTAGCGATGGCCAATTTTACTCCAAAATACATTGGCGCGCAAAAATAAATAATTTTTCGTTCCGATGTATGTACCTTTTTTCAGATTTTATCGGCGTTTTTGAAGGGAGAGTAGGAGGTTTCTGGTTGTGGAACAAAACAAAAACACCCTCGGAAAATCCGAAGGTGTTTTCTTTAAAAACTTGCGGGTGATTAGCCTACATCACCGTTGTCGGGATCGGTGCCGCCGCCACCAGAAGACTTGGTGAACGTCTGGCTGGCCACGGAGCTGGAGGTGCCGTTCTGGATGGCGATGGCCTTCACCGTGGTGGTGGCGCTCAAGGTCAGCGCAGCGCTGTAGAGAGAGCTCTCAGCCGTGGGCGTGCTGGCATCGGTGGTGTAGCGGATTTCCGCACCACTTTCAGCGCTCATCGTCACCTGGGTGGTCTCCTCGAACGGAGTGGTGCCGCTGATGGTGGGAGCAGCTACGGTCTGGGGTTGGCTTCCGCCACCGTCACCACCCGTGTTGGAGGAGGAGCTGCCACCAGAGGTGGTGCCGTCGCCTTCCACGGCGAGAGTTGCAGAGATGGTGGGTGAGAAGTCGAAGCTGGTGGTGCTCACCTTGTTGAGGTCGAGGATGAAGCCTGCCTGGTTGGCGCCCGTTTGGTTGAGGCTGGCCAATGCGTCGGAAGTCTTGGGCTCGAGCACAATGCCGTAGGCGAACACCTCCAAGGCGTGTCCCGCTTCGCTGGCACTTTTACCGAGCGAGATGCTGGTGTTGGTGTTGAGGGCGGCGGTGTGGCGCCAGAGACCGGTGGCCAAATCGTGCACCATGATGCACTTGGCGATAGCTTCGCCCTCAGATGCGCCGCTGAAGGTGGCCACAAAGGCGTTGGTCTCGGAGGTGATGACCATAGAAAGGGCTTCGCGGTAGGACGGGTTGTTCACCAGTTGCAGGTCATACTGCAGGGAGGCTTGCGAGCCGTCTTGATTGACGACGACGCTCTTCAACAGGCACTTGATGAGGATGCCGCGCTCGGTTTTCTTGTAACCGTTGGCGATCAAAGCGGTGCGGCCTACTTCGCCGAGCATGCCGGCCACCTGGGCGGCGAGCTTCATTTTGGCACGCTGGCTCATCTGAGCGTCGGTGCGCGGGTTGGAAACAGAGGGTTGATACTGGCGAAGGAGCACTTTGCCGCCTTTGCCCTTCGAACCGACGGCGGAGCCGACGCGTCCGGTGAATTGGATGATTGATACGATTCTTGCCATAGTTGTAAAGGTTTAAGGTTGATGGTTTAGGGTTTAAGGTTTAGGGTTTAAGGTTTAGGGTTTAAGGTTAGAAGGTTAGAAGGTTAGGAGGTTAGAAGGTTAGGAGGTTAGAAGGTTAGAAGGTTAGGAGGTTAGAAGTTTAGAGGTTTGAAACTTGAAACATGAAACATGAAACATGAAACATGAAACATGAAACTTACAGTTTAGAGAATTCCCAGGAGGTGGGTGCATCCGGTGGTGGCTACGCCGGCGAGGATGGCTTCGATTTGCTGCTTGCTGAGTTTAACTTTCATAATGTAAAGGTTTTAAGGGTTAATGGTTTGGTTTTGGGATTGAGCTCTTTTCCCGTTTGAATTCAGGAGCAAAAATACAACATTTCCGGGGTGGTTTGGTAATAAGTTATTTATATATAAGTAACTTTTGCTTAACTGTTTGGAGACTTGAGACTTGAGACTTGAGATTTTCGGTTTACGAAATAAAGAAAACACCCTCGGAGGTTTCCGAGGGTGTTTTCTTTGTGGTGCAAATCTCCAGTATGGGAGAGGAGAGCGAATGACGACGCTATTCAACCCAATCCACACATTGTACTCCAGGCATTTGCTCAAAATGCTTGATATTGTGCGTGACCACCGTCAAGCCCAACCGCCGGGCGGTAGCTCCAATGATGATGTCAAAATCGCCCACAACCAAGCCTCTGCTGACGAGACTCTGGCGGATCTCAGCATAGTCACGAATCCAATCTCCCAGCGGAAGCACTGCAAAAGTATCTTCTATGTTTTTGGGCTCTTGCAGATGACGTTCCACTGCTTTGCTATGAAGGGCACCGTAAGTAAGCTCCGCTATAGTAACCTCAGAGGCAAAGATTTGATTGGCAGGAGTTTCTGCGATATGCTTATCAACTCCACCACGATGACGGAAAAACTCAATCCACGTGTCAGTATCAAGAATATATCCTTTCATAATTGCTTAATCATCAAGGTTGATTTCACGATTGACCGGACGGCCGTCGTTACGATGTTTCATCATTTGATAAAACTCTTCACCTTCGGCATCCGACCAGCTGCCGGCGAGACGGAGAAAAGCCGCTTTACGCTCTTCTGCTGTCAAATCCGAAACGGCATTCTCTGACTTTATCAACTTATTCGCCAGCCATTCTCTATCGCTCTGCGAGAGGGAAAGCCCCTGCAGATAATTCCAGAGATTATTCAATGCAAATGTAGTCATAATCCTATTATTAGTTTACGCTGCAAAGATACAATTTATATTTGAAAACTGCAAAAGTGCCACTTAAATAAAGCTGAGGGGACTATTCTCGCAAAGCGCCCTCCTGAAATGCGATTGCAAATGAAATTGACATTTTCCTGATTTTGTTGTCACTTTTCTTCAAAAAACGATCAAATCCAAGCCGTTTTTGTCACCGTTTTTTCGATGATTTTTCAGCCTGTTTTTTCATCAAATCTTCACCTTAGATGATCGTTTTCGACTTCGATTTTAACGGTTTTGTCGCCAAAACGATCGATTTTGAACAAAAACTAATTCGTTTTTTCAGGGCGTTTTTCCTTGAAAACTATACAGATACAGAATTTCGCCTTGCAAACGCGATTTACGGTTTACGGTTTGGAGACCGGCAGCTCTGCGTTCCATATCTTGATTCTTACAGCCTGTAAAACAGGTAATTAAGGCAAGTAAAACACCCCGATAGACCCTCTTAATGTCAACTTTTTCAGGAACATTGTCAAACATATCAGGAATATGTCAACATGTCCAGTATAACAAACGACAACAATATCAGGAAAAGAGCAAAAAACTGTCAACCAAAATCAGGAAAAGACACATAGAGACGCGATTAATCGCGTCTCTACAATCCGACGTCTAAAGTTCAAAAGCTCACGCCTTACTCTCAATCAGTTAACCAAAAGTTATTTATATATAAAAAACTTTATTTGGCTGGAGACCACAACAATTGTATTTTTGCCACCGGAAATCTGCATGAGCGCTCGCGGCTTTCCAACCGTTCTTTGACGTACTGAATGAATTATTTGCCGCAAACCGCAAATCGCAAATCGCAAATCAAACATCGGGAAAGTGGTCCCACTAGGGCTCGAACCTAGGACCCTCTGATTATGAGTCAGATGCTCTAACCAACTGAGCTATGGGACCCGACAGACGTGCTGCCAAAAATTCAGGCGGCAAAAATACATTTTTTTTCGATATGCTCAATATGGCTATTGGCTTTTTGCTATTAGCTATTGGCTTTTTGATTGAAAGCCACGGCCAACAGCTAACAGCCAAAAGCCAAAAAAATGTATCTTTGCCGATTGAAACTGCGAATCAATGTCTGCCGCGAAACATTTCCTGCCGATAACCAAAAAAGAGCTCGACTACCTGGGTTGGGATTACGTGGACGTCATCCTCGTGAATGGCGATGCCTACGTGGATCACCCTTCCTTCGGGGCGGCGGTCATCGGGCGCGTGCTCGAACGCGAGGGTCTGCGCGTGGCGATTCTTCCGCAACCCAACTGGCAGGACGACCTTCGCGACTTCAAAAAACTCGGCACCCCAAGGCTCTTCTTCGGGGTCACCTCCGGCAACATGGACTCGATGGTGAACCACTACACCGCCAACAAGCGGCTGCGCAGCGACGATGCCTACACCGCCGGCGGAAAGGCGGGCTTCCGTCCAGATTACGCCACCACGGTCTATTCGCGTATCCTTCGGCAGCTCTTCCCCGACACGCCCATTGTACTCGGAGGGGTGGAGGCCTCTATGCGCCGCCTTTCCCATTACGACTATTGGAGTGATACCTTGAAACCGTCAATACTCGTTGACAGTCAGGCAGATGTCCTTGTTTATGGTATGGGCGAACGACCGATCGTGCAGTTAGCGAAACTGATGCAGCGTCCCGACTGGCGGCAACATCTCCATGAATGTTCGCAAATTGCATACATAGACGAGAATATCAACAAATATCAACCGGAAAACCCGATTCTTTTGCAGGATTATGCGGCGGAATTGAAAGATAAGCGTCACTATGGGGAGAATTTTGTGCTGATGGAAAAAGAGTCCAACAAACGGGTGCAAAGAACACTGATACAGCCATATACGAATAAGTTCGTGGTAGTTCGTCCGCCGTTTCCCGTAGCCACGGAAGCGGAGATGGACAGCTTCGCGCTGTTCGACCGCATGATGAACGCCCCTCACCCTAAGTACCTGAAACGCGGCGACATTCCCGCCTTCGAGATGATCAAAAACTCCATCACGATTCATCGCGGATGCTTCGGCGGTTGCAGCTTCTGTGCCATTGCCGCACATCAGGGCAAAGCCATCGCCTCCCGCTCGGAGGAGTCCATTATGCGCGAGGTGGAGAATTTGGTGCAACGCCCTTATTTCAAGGGACATATCAGCGATTTGGGCGGTCCGTCGGCCAACATGTATCGCATGCACGGTCAGGATCTGTCGAAGTGCGAGAAGTGTCCGCGGCCTTCGTGCTTGGTTCCGAAAATGTGTCCGAACCTTCGCCCCGATCACCACGAAATCACCGCCCTCTACCAGAAGGTGATGAACACCAACGGGGTGAAGCATATCACCATCGGCAGCGGCATCCGCTACGATATGTTGCTGACCGACAACGAGAAAGAGAAGGAGAAATTGGGAATGAAGGATTACCTGCGACAGGTGGTGCGCCACCACGTTTCGGGTCGTCTGAAGGTGGCCCCCGAGCACACCGATGCCGAGGTTTTGGCGCTGATGCGGAAGCCCTCTTTCGAACATTTCCTCGATTTTCTGAAGAATTTCAACGCCGAAAACCGCAAATGCGGCAAAAACCAGCAGCTGATTCCCTATTTCATCGCCTCACACCCCGGCTGCACCATCGAAAAGATGAGCACCCTGTGCGACATCACCCACAAATACCACCTCATGACCGACCAGGTGCAGGATTTCACGCCCACCCCCATGACCTACGCCACCGCGATGTATTACCTTGGTTATGACCCCTATACGGGCAAAAAGGTGTATATTCCCAAGAGCAAGCAGGAGCGTCAGGACCAGCACCTCTTTTTTTTCGCCGACAAGCCGGAGAACAGAAAGCGTATCAGTCAGTTGCGGGGGAAAAAGCAAAAAAGACAATAATTCTCCATATATATATTGTCAAATTCCAATATATTTTGTACTTTTGCAGATTCATGTAAAAGGAACTTAAATCGTTAATATACAATCAATAAAGTACTTTAGATTATGTCAAAAGCATTGTTTTTAGGCGACGAAGCGGTGGCTCAGGCCGCTTTGGATGCCGGATTATCCGGAGTGTATGCCTATCCTGGCACTCCTTCCACTGAAATCACTGAATTTATCCAGAACTCCAAGCAGGGTAAAGCCGGCGAGGTGCACAGCATCTGGGCTGGCAACGAAAAAACCGCTATGGAGTCCGCCATCGGTATGTCCTACGCGGGCAAACGCGCCATGGTCTGCATGAAACACGTCGGCCTCAACGTGGCTGCCGACCCCTTCATGAACTCCTCCATCACCGGCGCTAACGGCGGTCTTGTGGTGGTGGTCGCTGACGACCCCTCCATGCACTCTTCACAAGATGAGCAAGATTCCCGCTACTATGCGAAGTTTGCCCTCATCCCGTGCTTCGAGCCCTCCAACCAACAAGAGGCTTACGACATCACCTACTATGCGTTCGAGATGTCTGAGAAATTCCGCACCCCCGTGCTGATCCGCCTCACCACCCGTCTTTCACACTCCCGTTCTGGCGTGGAGCGCAAAGCTGAGCGTCCGCAAAATCCGCTCAACATTGAGAAAGACCCGAAACAATTCATCCTGCTGCCCGCCAATGCTCGCCGTCACTACCGCAAGCTGTTGGACAAGCAACCCGAATTTGAAAACGATTCTTTGAACTCTCCGTTCAACAAATACATCGACGGTGCCGACAAGAGCATGGGTATCATCGCTTCCGGTATCGCTTACAACTACCTGATGGAGAACTTCGAAGGTGGCA
>Ga0265298_10001847_pt1 | contig 30782 bp, 17 predicted proteins | sample AusTroGonzalo_MG_3_FD_193486 | JGI IMG/M metagenome (GOLD analysis project Ga0265298, IMG submission 193486) | Bovine rumen microbial communities from tropical cattle in Woodstock, Queensland, Australia - Gonzalo_01 | ecosystem: Host-associated > Mammals > Digestive system > Stomach > Rumen ... | reverse complement strand
ACCTGCTCCACAGCGGGGCGGCAAATTATCTGTTCTGCGATTTCCACGCTGAAAAAATCCAGGGGATCCCGCCGCCGATCGGCAATACGCTGCAGGATAATTATCCCTGGAAACAGTGGAAGAAATAACCTTCTTCCGCCTGATTTGTTATTATAATCCAAATTGGTAAAAATGAGGCTGTCAACATGAAAAGCTTTGTAAGATGTTTTTTTGTTTTTTTTCTGCTGTCCGCAGCGATTATCCATGCCGGTGAGATCGGCGGAGAATGGACGGTTTACGGTCCTTATTACCGGCTGATGCACCGGGCTCCGGACGGGCTGCTGAAAAAAGACCTTCCCGCCAAGCTCAGGGTCGGCAGCCAGACGCAGCCGGCAGTTAAAGGGACGCCGGCGGACGGCAAGCTGGACATCACCGCCCTGATGGGCAAAAGCAACCCGCGGCGCGCGTTTTACGTCTGCATTCCGATCCAGGCGGCCGAAGACGAAACCATGAGGATCGGTGCCGGCGCGGACTGGTCGATGGACCTGTATCTGAACGGACAGCCGGTCGGCGACACGCTGATGGAAGGCAACGTGGCCTGGCCGCCGACGAATTCGGACCATATCTTCACGCTGAACCTGAAACGGGGCAAAAACCTGCTGGTGGTCGGCGTGATGGGCGGCGTCAGTACCCAGCAGCTCCTGATCAAGCCGGATCCGGCCGGCAAGCCGCAGGTCGTTTCCACCAAGCAGTTCGGCAAAGAAAAGCTCCCTCCCGTTGCCGCGGTTGCGGAAAAATGGAAAAACGGGGCCGGCGAAGCACAGTTCCAGCCGAATGAATTTTCGATCAGAAACGGCACGCTGATCCTGTCGCCTAAAATCAAAAACGGCGGACGCAGATATTTCGCTGTCAAGCTCCATCTGGAACCGGGAAAACAATATTGTCTGAACTGGAGTGCGTGGACAGGAAAAGGCAAATCGCCGGTCATGCTGATCCAGGAAAAGGAAAACGGCGGCGCGGTTTATTATGCCAAGGAACTGGGCAACGGGCGCAACCGGACAGGGTATTTTTATGCGGAAAATCCGGAACCCTGGGCGATCCTGGAAATGCGGAGTTCCGCCACGGTCGAACTGCCGGCCATTTCGCTGAAACGCCGGATCGACCGCGGCTCGGCCTTCCAGGACTGGCGGATCCAGCGTTTCCCCGCGCCGTACGGGTTGGATCATTTGTCCCGGAAAACCGTCACGCCGCATTTCGACTTTGCGCCGGCCCTGCCCGGCGGGACCATAAAGCTGTTTGCGATCACGCCCTACTGGCTGCAGCGGCTCCAGGTGGAACTGGAACAGCGCTTCGATTTCAAGGTCGACGGCATCTTCACCAACGGCCATGCCGCACCGCCGCCGGAATACTGGACCCGCGACAAAAACAGTCTGGCTTATCTGAAAAACAGTGCGCTGGATATCCGGCGGGCCGCGGGCGCGGACTGCATCCTGATCGACTTTGTCGGTGCGTCCGGCCTCACCAAACCGATGGTGCAGACCATCCTGAAGGAAGTCAAAAAAGGAAAAGGGCTGGTCATCAGCGCGTTTGACCAGCCGTTCTATCCCTACAAGGACGGACGCGGCAAAGCGGCAGCGGAAAAACTGCGCAAGACGTTTGCCGAAGCGCTGAAACAGCAGGAAAGTGCCGACACGGATTACGTCGCCGTCACGGCGGCCGGAAAAATCAAAGCCCAGTTCGGGAAATACGGCAAGGGACGGGTCGTTTTCCTGGAGGACGCGGACAATGTCAAGGGTCATGAACGGTTCGCTTTCGAAGTGCGCACGGCGCTGTTCGGCAAGGCTGTCTGCTGGGCCGTCGGCCGCGTGCCGGAGATCCGGCTGAGCGGTCTTCAGGAGAAAGACGGAAGTCTGGTCTTTACGCCCGCGGGCGCTCTCACCGACCAGGTCCGGGCGGAAGTCCAAATCGCGGACCAGACCTTCAAGCCCCTGAAAAAATCCAGTTTCGGGATCAAGGAAGGGGCAAATTCGACTCCGGCGGGCATCACTGAGATCGGCCGCTATCCGGCAGTCGCCATGCTGACCAAGGACGGAAAAAACCTGGACTGGGATCTGATCCTGATCGAAAAATCCGGGGAGAATGTCCTGAAAAACCTGAAGATCGGCAAGCAGGCTCCGCTGATCAAAGGTTCGGTGGAATTGAACCGGAAGGCCCGGAAAGGCGAAACCGTGGAAGTCCTGCTGAAGGACAATGCCGGTTCGGTGTGGAAACGGTTCAAACAGCCGGCCAAAGGCAAAATGTGGTTCAACATTCCGACCGAAGGCATCGCCGCGGCCGGCGGAGAAGTGACCGTCCGGCTCAAATCGGCTGACGGGAAAGTGCTGGATCAGCTCAGCGCCCAGGCGGTGCTGCTCGACAGGGACGATCCGGACAACCTCAATTACTGTTTCGGCATGTGGGGGTTCCCGGTCAACAGCTACATCACCTGGCTCTACAGCCATTACCTGCGACGGGATTACAATCAGGACTTCATGCTGACCGGGAACAGCTCCGGTCAGGCATGGACCATTCTGCGCGACAATATCCGCTCGGGACCGTCCGGCGCTCCGGGACAAATGTATTTCGGACAGACCAACCAGATCAAAGGTCCGGCCGATGCGCCGGAACGCGTGGTCTGCCTCAGCTCCGACGAATTGAAAAAACGGCTGAAGAAACAGATCAAGCTGATCTCCACCCCGCTGACCAACATCCATGCGAAATATTATTTCATGGATCATGAGACCAATCTGCTGGGATACATCAACAAGGCGAAACCGGGCTCGGACTACTGTTTTTCGCCGACCTGCCGCGCCTCGCTGCAGGAACTGGTCAAGCCGGAATACGGCACGCTGGAAAAACTGAATGCCGCCTGGGGCACTTCGTTCGAAAAATGGGAAGACATCAGGCCGATCGTGCTGGCCGAGGCCGTGAAAACCGGACGGGCGCCGCGCTGGATCGACCACCGCCGCAACATGGACAAGGTCTGGACCGACCTGACCAAATTCCGCATCCGGGAACTGCGCAAATACGATCCGGGTGCGCGCGGGTATATCCAAAATCTCCATTCTGCCTACAGTTCCAACGACAGTTTCAGCGGGATCGATTATGAACAGCTGATGGGCTGCGACGTCGGCGCGGCGGCCATGCCCGAATCCTATATCAACGCTTTCACGCTGCCGAAAAACCGCGATCTGAATGCCACCGGCGGCTCCATGTGGCCGCCCAGCGGCGGCGCGGTGGACGATGTCCGGCAGAACAATGTCCGCGCCGGACGCGTGGTCTGGCAGGCCCTGCTCATGGGACAAGGCAGCTGCCTTTACTACTTCCACAATTTCCGCAGTCACGGAGTCCTGCTCTTCAACGACATTTTCATGTATTATCCCGACCTCACGCTTTCACCCGACGGCAAGGCGCTGACGGACGCGATCCGCCGGGCGCAGCTGGGACCCGACCGTCTGCTGCTTTCCGCCTCGAAAGCGGATGATTCCGGCATCGCCATGCTCTACTCCAGAGCCTCGGAACACGCCTGCACTTTCTGGCAGGCCATGAACAAGGACGACAAGCTGGCGAAGACTTTGAATCCGCGGGCACAGCAGTTCGAATTCTTCGCCCCCGCCATCGAAGAATCGTCGCGGGCTTATTCCTCCACCGCCAGCCGCCTGATCAAAGCCGGTAATCTGAATGACAAGAAACTGCTGATTCTGCCATTTGCCCAGAGCATTTCCCCGGAAGATGCCGAAGCCATCCGGAAATTCGTCCGCGACGGCGGCACGGTGCTGGCCGATTTTCGTCCCGCCGTGACCGATCAGCACGGGGCGTTCGGCAAGGCCGGACTGCTGGACGATGTCTTCGGCATCCGGCAGGAGCTCGACTGGAAATTCCAGCTGCAGCGCGGCTCCGCCATCCTGAATGTGAATGGCATCAAAGCGAACCTCAAGAACGTCTCGTTCGGCGGCAAGATCAAGCTCACCACTGCCAAGGCATACGGGACCGCAGGCAAGGATGAAACTCCGGTCTTCATTGAAAACAAATTCGGCAAGGGACGCACCGTCCTGCTGAACTTCACCACCACCGAACCGGCCTTCCGCAAATTCTTCGGTGCCTGGCTCGGAAAGATCGGCATTCCGGAACTGTTCAAGGCCGAAATGAAGGACCGCTACTGGTTCGCCGACCGCGGCAAAGTCCGCTCCAATGAAATTCAGGCCGACCAGGAACAGGAAAAGATCGGCGACAAGACCGCCACCGAAGACGCGGGCGAACGCGAGACTCTGATCTACGAAAACACCTCCCGTCCGAAGCTCTACCGTTTCACTTCCGGTCCGGCGGAGATCATCGGTTATTTTGCCTGCCGCCGCGGGTTCTCCATGGGTCACGGCGAACTGAAAATGCAGTTCACCGTCCGGAAACCCGGCCATGTCTATGACCTGATGCGGAGCAAATATCTCGGCGAAACCGCTTCCTGGGAAATGGTCCTGCCGATCGAAGACGTCGTGATCTGCGCCGTCCTGCCGTTCGAAGCGCAGGCGCCCGGACTTCAGCAGCCGACGGTGACCAAAGGCAACGGCGGCGCGCTGGAGCTCAAGTTCAAAGTGTTCCTGCCGCAGGAAGCCGCAGACGTCCGCTATCCGGTCCGCATCACCCTGAAAGATCCGTCCGGAAAAGAACTGACCGATTACGCCCGGACGATTACCGTGGACAAGGCCGCAGCGGAAGTCACGATCCTGCTGCCCGCCGATGCGCCGAACGGCAAATGGCAGATCACCGCACGCGAAGTCTTCGGCGGAAAGACCGGGAAGACCGAGTTTTCTTTGGATACGGGAAAATGAATAAGCATAAAGTCACCGAAAAACTGAAAAAAGGAGAATAAAATGGTCATCAGCCGGAAAACCCGCGGAAAAAAAATCGTTTTCACCTTGATAGAGCTCCTGGTCGTCATTGCGATCATTGCCATTCTGGCAGGGATGCTGCTGCCGGCGCTGAACAGGGCCCGGGCATCGGCACGGGAGATTTCCTGCCTCAACAATCTGAAACAGCTGAACATGCCGTTCGTTGCCTACATGAACGATTTCAGCGGCATGATGGTTCCCTATTACGGCTACCTAAATAAGTACTGGGCGCAGGCCATGGAAACTTACATTAAAGAGGTTGCGCCCAAATGGCAATACGGAAGGACCTCGGTTGCGAATTATCCCACGGCAGCCGAAACCGAGAAGGAAAAATGGGATACCCGCACGTGGGGACCGCTGCATTGTCCGGATGCGAAGGAGCAGGTTGAAGCTTATGTGTTCACCCATGATTACGGCATGAATATGTATCTGCCGATGTTCGTTCTGGGAAAATACTCCTCCAAGATCGCAGATTACCAGTTCTGCTACAAATTCGAGAAACAGCCGGGGTCGTTGTCGCGGATCATGCTGCTGATCGATGCGCCATTGAGCTATCGGGCCTACACCAACTCGATGAAACATGTGGTCCACTCCGGGTCAGCCAACTATCTTTTCTGCGATATGCACGCGGAAAGGATCAAGGGAGCGCCGCGTCCTTTCAACAACAATCTTCAGGATAATTTCCCCTGGAAACAGTGGAAATAACGACAGCCCGCCGCTGTCTGAACCATCAACGGAAAGGCCGTCAAAATGAAAAATGTCATCCGTAAAATCTGCTGGATCTTATTGTTTTCCGTCTCCGGTATTTCCGCCGCGGAAATCGCTCCTGAATGGACCGTATTCGGACCGTATTACCGGTTGATGCACCGGCTGCCGGACGAACTGGTCAAAAACATCCCCGAAAAGCTCAAGATCGGCAGACAGACCACGCCGGCGCGCAAAGCGAAACCGGTCAACGGCAAGCTGGACATCACCGCGCTGATGGGCAAAAAGATCCCGTTCCGCGCCTTTTATGTCTGCATTCCGATCCAGTCCGCCAAAGGCGAAAAGATGAAGATCGGAGCCGGAGCGGACTGGTGGATGGATATCTATCTGAACGGCGAACCGGTCGGCAATACGATGATGGACGGCAACGTGGTATGGCCGCCGTCCGGGTCGGATTTCGTATATGATCTGACGCTCAAACCGGGGAAAAACCTACTGGTGGTCGGAGTGATCGGCGGCGGAGGTTCCCAGCAGCTCTGTTTCCAGGCCAACCCGAAGGAAGCCGGTAAAGTCAAGGCCAAAATGATTTTCGGAAAAGAAAAGCTCCCTGCCCTTTCCACCCTTGGTAAGAACTGGAAAAACGGTTCCGGCAAAGCGAAATTCCTGCCGAAAGAACTGTCGGTCAAAAACGGTATGCTGATCCTCTCGCCCAAAATGAAAACCGGCGAACGCAGATATATCGCGGCGAAACTGCATCTGGAACCGGGAAAACAGTATTGTCTGAACTGGAGCGCCTGGACATCCAGCGGAAAACCGCCGGTCATGCTGATCCAGGAAAAGGAAGACGGGGGCGTGGTCTATTATGCCAGGGAATTGGGCAACGGCCGGAACCGGAACGGATATTTCTTTGCGGAAAACCCGGAACCGTGGGCGATTCTGGAAATGCGCGGCACGGGAACCGTCGAACTGCCGACGGTTTCACTCAAACGCCGGATCGACCGCTCGGCCCTGTTTCAGGATTGGCGGAATCAGCGCTTCCCGGTGCCATACGGACTGGATCATCTTTCAAATAAAATCGCCACGCCTCATTTTGATTTCGCACCGGCACTGCCGGGCGGTAGCCTGAAAGTATTCACTATCACCCCCTACTGGCTGCAGCGGCTCCGGGTGGAATTGGAACAGCGTTTCGATTTCAAGACGGACGGGATGTTCACCAATGGAAACGCCGGAGTGCCGCCGGAATACTGGACGCGCGATAAAAACGGTCTGGCGGTTCTGAAAAACAGTGCGCTGGATATTCAGCGGGCGCTGAAATCGGACTGCATCCTGATCGACAGCGTCGGGGCATCCGGCCTCACCAAACCGATGGTCCAGCAGATTTTGAAAGCGGTCAAACAGGGGACCGGTCTGGTCGTCAGCGCCTTCGATCAGCCGTTTTATCCCTACAAGGACGGACGCGGCAAAGCGGCGACGGAAAAACTGCGCAAGACCGTCGCCGAAGCGCTGGCACAGCCGGAAACCGCCGACACCGATTACGTCAGGATCGCCGCTGCCGGAAAAATCAAAGCCCAGTTCGGCAAATACGGCAAAGGACGGATCGTTTTCATCGAGGATGCCGACAATGTCAAAGGACATGACAGATTTCCTTTCGAAGTCCGTGCGGCACTGTTCGGGAAAGCAGTATGCTGGGCCGCCAACCGGGTGCCGGAGATCCGTCTGAACGGGCTGCAGGAGAAAGACGGCAGTCTGGTCTTTGCTACGGCGGGCAGTCTCTCCGGCCAGGTCCAGGCGGAAATCCAAGTTGCCGACCTGGCCTGCAAGCTCCTGAAAAAAACGGCTGTCCAGGTCAAAGAAGGAACCAATTCGGTTCCCTCCGGGATCGGGGAGATCGGTCAATATCCCGCAGTCGCAGTTCTGACCCGGGACGGCAAGACCCTGGACTGGGACCTGATGCTGATCGACAAAGCCGGGGAGAAAGTACTGAAAAACCTGAAGATCGGCAAGCAGGCGCCGGTCATCAAGGGTTCGGTGGAAATGAGCCGGAAAGCCGTAAAAGGGGAAACCCTTGAAGTCCTGCTGAAAGACAATGCCGGTTCGGTATGGAAACGGTTCGAACATCGGGCCAAAGGCAAGATCTGGTTCACCATTCCGACGGACGGCATTGCCTCGGTCGGCGGAACGCTCACAGTTCAGCTGAAAAACCAGGACGGCAAAGTGCTGGACCGGCTCAGCGCGCAGGCGGTGATCCTGGACAAAGACGATCCGGACAATCTCAATTACAGTTTCGGCATGTGGGGATTGCCGACCAACAGTTACGTGGTCCGGCTCTATTGCGAGGCTTTACGCCGGGATTACGATCTGGATTTCATGCTGACCGGGAACAGTGCCGGCCAGGCATGGACGATCCTGCAGCACAACGTCCGCTCGGGACCGTCCGGCGGACCCGGATCGCTCTGTTTCGGACAGAAGAATCAGATCAAAGGCGGCGATCATGCGCCGGAACGGGTGCTCTGCCTCAGTTCAGATGAATTGAAGAAGCAGCTGAAGAGAACGATCAAGCTGATCTCGACTCCGCTGACCAATATCCATGCGAAATATTATTTCATGGACCATGAAACCAATCTGCTGGGCTATATCAACAAGGCGAAACCGGGCTCGGACTACTGTTTCTCGCCGACCTGCCGCGCCTCGCTGCAGGAACTCGCCAAAGCCGATTACGGCACACTGGAAAAACTGAATGCCGCCTGGGGAACATCTTTTACGAAATGGGAAGACATCACCCCGATCGTGCTGGCCGACGCGGTGAAAACCGCCAGTGCGCCGCGCTGGATCGACCATCGCCGCAACATGGACAAAGTCTGGACCGACCTGACGAAATTCCGCATCCGGGAACTCCGCAAATATGATCCGGGCGCACGCGGCTATATCCAGAACCTCCATTCCGCCTACAGCTCGAACGACAGTTTCAGCGGGATCGATTATGAACAGCTGATGGGCTGCGATGTCGGAGCGGCGGCCATGCCGGAATCTTACATCAATGCGTTCATTCTGCCCCGGAACCGGGCGCTCAATGCGCTGGGCGGGTCCATGTGGCCGCCCAGCGGCGGGGCTGTGGATGATGTTCAGCAGAATTCCGTCCGCGCCGAACGGGTGATCTGGCAGTCCATCCTCATGGGACAGCCCGGCTGCCTCTATTATCTCCATAATTTCCAGAATCACGGAGTGCTGCTGTATAACGACATTTTCATGTATTACCCCGACCTGACGATCTCACCGGAAGGGAAAGCATTGTCGGACGGACTCAAAAGGATCCACCAGGGGGTCGACCGGCTGCTGCTTTCCGCCTCGAAAGCGGATGATTCCGGCATCGTCATGCTCTATTCCCGAGCCTCGGAACACGCCTGCACTTTCTGGCAGGCCATGAACAAGGCAGACAAGCTGGCCAAGACTTTGAATCCGCGGGCACAGCAGTTCGAATTCTTCGCTCCCGCCATCGAAGAATCGTCGCGGGCTTATTCCTCCACCGCCAGCCGCCTGATCAAAGCGGGCAATCTGAATGACAAGAAACTGATGATCCTGCCGTTTGCCCAGAGCATTTCGCAGGAAGATGCGGAAGCGATCCGGAAATTTGTCCGCGACGGCGGCACGGTGCTGGCCGATTTCCGTCCCGCCGTGACCGATCAGCACGGTGCTTTCGGCAAGGCCGGACTGCTGGACGATGTCTTCGGTATCCGCCAGGAACTCGACTGGAAATTCAGTCTGCATAGCGGACCGGCTGCTCTGAATGTGCAAGGCGTAAAAGCCAACTTCAAAAAAGCCACATTCGGCGACAAGGTCACAATGACGACCGCCAAGGCATACGGAACTGCCGGGAAGGAAAAAACTCCGGTCTTCATTGAAAACAAATTCGGCAAGGGACGGGCAGTCCTGCTGAACTTCACCGCCGCCGAACCGGCCTTCCGCAAATTCTTCGGGGAATGGCTCGGGAAGATCGGCATTCCGGAGCTGTTCAAGGCCGAAATCAAGGACCGTTACTGGCTTGCCGAACGCGGCAAAGTCCGGACCGCCGAGATCAAGGCCGACAAGGAGCAGTCAACCACCGGCGACAAGACCGCCACCGAAGATGCGGGCGAACGTGAAACGCTGATCTATGAGAACAGCTCTCGTCCGAAGCTCTTCCGCTTTACCTGCGGTCCGGCTGAGATCATCGGCTATTTCGCCTGCCGCCGCGGATTCACCATGGGCAAAGGCGAATTGAAAATGCAGTTCACCGTCCGGAAACCGGGTCATGTCTACGATCTGATCCGCGGCAGATATCTGGGCAAGACCGATTCGTGGGAAATGGTCCTGCCGATCGAAGATGTCGCGATCTGCGCCGTTCTGCCCTTCGAAGCGCAGACGCCGAAACTCTCCCGGCCGACGGTGACCAAAGGCAACGGCGGCGCGCTGGAACTCAAGTTCAAAGTGCTTCTGCCGCAGGAAACCGCGGTGATCCGTTATCCGGTCCGGCTCACGCTCAAAACGCCGTCCGGGAAAGAACTGCCGGAATACGCCAGGACCGTTACCGTGGACAAGGCCGCGGCCGAGGTCACGATCCTGCTGCCTTCCGATGCAGAAAAAGGCAAATGGCAGATCACCGCCCGCGAAGTCTTCGCCGGGAAAACGGATTCCGTCGAGTTCACTCTTGATCCGGAGAAACGGTAAGTGAGAAAACTGTTTTTCGCAGTCTGTATCGGACTGGCCGGACTGCTCCCTGTAAGTCTGTCCGGAGCGCCTATGGCCAGTTATCCGGTCGAACTGAAAGTCGAATGTCCGACTCCGGATGCGGCCAAAACAGCCGAGCTGAAATTTCTGGAACTGCCGGAAGGGAAAAAGGTCGCATTTTCCGCCCGCTGGGACGATTCCTCGGTCCGGCATCTGCAGATGCGCGAGCTGATGAAAAAGCATGGTTACAAAGCCACTTTTTATCTGCACGACACGGGCAGGAAGGAGTTCTGGGAGAAAGTATTTCCTGCGCTGATTTCGGACGGTTTCACGGTCGGGAATCATACGTGGGGACACCGCGAACTGCCGCAGCTGACGCCGCGCGGGATCCATTATGAGATCCTCGGCTGGAAGATCCGTCTGGAACAGCGGTCCAACCAGCCGGTCACGGCCTTCATTCTGCCGTATGGCAAATTCAATTCACAGTTTTTTCCGGGAGTGCCGAAACTGATCGGCAGTTCTCTCCATCGTGCAGGATTCCTCGGCGGACCGGATTTTTCGCCGGACATGTACCGGCATTACGGACTGGAGGGAAACGAATTTTTCGGCAGTCTGCTCGTCCGTCCGGGCGACATCAACACCAGGCCGGAAAAATTCGATGCGGATGTGGAGCGGCACCTGAAAACGGCCGCGGGGAGACCGGTCCATCTGACGCTGGGCATCCATACGCGCCATTCCGAAGAAGATTTCCGGAAACTGGGTCAGTCGCTGAAAAAATATGGCGCCCGGCCCGACTGGTGGTACTGCAATGAGAACGAATATCTGGCTTACACGTATATGTTCCGCAATGCCCGCGTCACGGATAAAAAAGTCAATGGAAAGACCGCTGTTTTCACGGTGGAACTCCCCTGCCCCGAACTGCTCGGGAGCGATATTCCGCTCTGGGCCGAATGCGCCGGGAAAAAATACCCGATCCGCCACACGAGGAAAGCGCCGACGGTCATCGGCGAGACCAGTCCGACGGGGAAGAATGCCAAGTTTCCGGGTCTGACCGCCAGGCTCACCGCACCCTCGCCGGACAAGATCCGGCTGGAAATGACCAATACCGGCGACGCGCTGAAAAACGTGCTGCTCACCCTCCGGCCCGGTCCGGATTTCAGGACGGACTGCATCACGGAACAGATCGCCGAGATCGGAAAAGACTTCAGCCGGGAATGGAGCGTGGAACCCGATCCGGAACGGCAGGGCCCGGGCAGCCAGCTGATCGCGGTGCAAATGGACTTCACCCGCGGCGGCCGCAGCGGACGGCTCTGGGTCACCCGGATCAGCCAGATCAAGCGCGAAGAACCGGACCGTAAGGTCCAATGCAGCCTGAAGGCTTTTTCCGCTGAGGAACAGCAGCGGTTATCCCTGCCCGGAACCATACCGGCGGCAGGGACATTCCATCCAGCCGTTTTCACGAACAATCAGCGGTCCGGAGTCTACAATGTGAAACTGCCGCGGCCGCAGAAACCTCAGGAGGAGTTGACCGTGATCATGGATTACGAGAGCGGTTCCGAAATGGTGCTTCGCGGCGAACTCCCGCCGACGGTCTGGTTCGGCGGCGGCAGGGTCAACCCCGGACTGAGCGTGAAACTGAATGCGGGCAGGCACCGTCTGCTGTTCGTTTATCCGCCGGGAAAACGCCCGGTCCGTCAGCTGGTTCTTATTTTGACTCCTGCATCCTGACGAACAGCGTTTTTTCAGGACGGAAACAATTGCAGACCGTCCGTTTTTTCAGCGGTTCTTCCGGATCGGAAAAATCAACCGTCCAGAAATCACGGTAAATTCCATCGCAGATGAAACTGCGGATCTCCAGCGTGTCCTTGCCCGTCCAGGCGGACTTTACTTGTTCACTTTAGCGTCATCGACCCGGACAAAGATGAAATGGTCGACTAATATTTTCCGGATCATTTTCGGATTTTTCTCCGGTGCCAGCCAGACATACCCGGTTTCAGTAACGGGAATACTTTCCGCGATCCGGATATAGCGGTATTGATCCGCGGAGGTGTCTTTCAACTGGATTTTCCAGCCGCGGAAATTACCTTTTGAGAGACGCACTCCCGCACTGAACGCCGGACTGTCCGGTTTCGCTCCCAGTTCCGGAACGATCCGAATCCGGACATATGCATCATAACGCGCTGGAGTATTGCATCCCGGCAGATCAAGTTTTTTGTACACGGTCCAAGCATTATGCCAGGTGTTCACCTGAATGGCTTTCCCGCTGGCTGTCAGCGGATCGTCGACCTTCTTCCCCCAGTCCCAAAGGAGCCACCCATGAGGCAGGGTTGCATACCATTTTTTCCCGCAGCAGAATTCGGGCACGTCTTTGATGGTGAAACGCATTTCCCTGATAAAATCCTCCATCGACGTCTTGGATTCCGATATTGCGGTGATGCCGAAACGTTTTCTGGCGGCATCCAGCTGATCGACCGCGGTTTTGAATTCCGGTGAATTCGGCCGGGTCCGTCTCAGCAGCAGGACGCGCATCATTTGCACCGTGGTGTAAGCCCGGTCCAGCCGGGGCCGGATCACAGGATCGCTGCCGACCTCCGCATACGCCTGCCGGAATGCCTGTTCGGCGTGGTCCACAAAGGCTTCGTCATACAGGTTTACCGGTTGGCGCATGAGACGGAAGTCCGCATTTTTCGAGGTGAGATGCTGATGATACCAGCGAATGTAGTCCAGCAGGCATTTGCCGCCTTTGCCGTAATAATGGCGGCAGAAATCTTCCGCGATTTTCCAGGGGTCCGCATCTGCGTTCCAGTAGAGCCGTGAGGTCAGGTAATCCCTCAATTCGAAAAATTCCTGGGCGGGACCGCCGTTGTGGGCATTGATGGTTGCCATCTCGCTGATGCCTCCGATATCACGGAATTTGCGCACTCTTTCCGCCAGTGCATCGAAATTCGGCAGCGGCAGCTGGAAGTAATCAAAAGTCGACCCGTAGTCGCAGACTGCCAGTTTGGAACAGCGTTTTTTCCATTCCAGCAGCAGCTTTAAAAATTCTTCATTGGCGGGGTGGCCGGTGAATGCTTTGGACATATCGCATTCGATATTGCACAAACAGATAACAACATTTTTATGATAGTTGGTTTTCCGGGGCGGGAAGCGGTAATACTGGTAGGCGATGCTGGCGATCGGCAAGTCAGAATAATCCCTGGACAGTTCTTCTGCAACGCGGTTGAGAAAACGGACCAGAGTGCCGCCATGGGTGCCTTCCTCCTTGTCGATCTCAGCACAGCGGGCGCATTCACAATAATTTTGATCGTCCTGCGGAGCTATCTTAAGAAAAGCCCCCTCGGTCAGTTTGGTTTTCTTCAGATACGCTTTCACATTGCGGATGAATTCTTCCGTCATTTCCGGATTGGACAGACAAAGCTGACCGACCTGTTTGCCAAAGGCTCGGCGGCCTTGGTGTATCGCAAAATATTCCGGATGCGACTTCGCATATTTCTTCGGATCGATAAAGAAAAACGATGTATGACTTTCAAATGGTCTGAGATACCTGAGCAATCCCAGCTTGCCGAATAATTTTCTGGCATTGCCGGCTCTTTCGCTGCAGCGCATCTTCACACCGAATCTGCCGGTGGAAACTACCAGACGATGTTCAAAAGACGGCTTCTCCCGCACGTTCAGAACCGGCAGTTCATATTTTTTCCCGGTCGGGATATATTCTTCGGTTTTGGTCAGAAAACGGCAACCGAGCCTTTCCAGATATTCATACACGCCGAACAGGTTCCCGGTGCCGCGCCGGGTGCCGCCACGGATGTTCAGGGTTTTGCCGTCCGAATGAATTTCGAATCCGTCATTTCCCAGGTCGGCGGAAGATTTGTCCGCGGTTCCGATCCGGATCGGGGCAGACGGATCGTTTTTCCTCACCTTGAACTGCATGCCGTAAATTTTTCCCAGGTAACTGCCGAGTTCTTCCGCGGCATACTGTTCCACTGCAGTGGCATCCCCGGGGATCGAAATTACGGTTTCAACCCCGAAAAGCGGCAGCACAGCCAGTGCCAATGCCGCAAGAGCCTGAATAATTCTATTTCTCCGATGCATGTTATTTCTCCTCTGATGAATGATCTTTCTCCTTGCATAACCGGCAAAACACAACCCATCCGGCAAAACTTATTGTGCAGCCGATATCTTTACATTTTGTGCATTATTCATATGCATATTCGAGGTTTCTCCTGCAGCCTTGAATTCTTTCCGGCAATCCCGGAAAAATGCAGCCGGGGTGGTAATGACGGCGATATGCCCATCCAGCGCAATAATATTGCCACGCCCGTTATGCATCGCCAGCGAAAACAAGGATTTCGAGGTTGAAAACAGAAGATACATCACAGATGGCGGATTTGAGGAGGTGAATGTTTCGCCCAGGGTTATGGTAGTGTCACCCAAATAATAGTAGCTGGATGGAAATTTGATCTTGCGGGTATTCATATAGGTATTAATGCGGGGATCAGTACCAGTAACGACTCTCGCATAACTCGGAAGATGACGGGTATAATAGCGGACGCCATACTGATAATAAATCCGATTATCATCATTGAATTTGCTTTGATCCAATTCCGGGCACCAGACCCAGGATGGGTCTTTAGCACGAGGAAAGTATCCTGCTTTTCGCAGGGCAGCGGCAAAATAACTGCAATTCTGATAAATCAGAAATATAAGATCGTTGTAATCCGTGCTGTAATTGTTGTGCAGGATACTGATTTGTTTCAGGTTTCCTACACAGGTTGTGCTGCGCGCCAGTCTTCTGGCATTGTTCAGCGCCGGCAGCAGCATCCCTGCCAAAATGGCAATGATCGCTATAACAACCAGGAGTTCTATGAGCGTGAATTTGCGATTACGCTCCAATGATGACTGATGAGTGATGAAAGATGAAAATACGTTCATTTTCTGTTCCTCCTTTTTTAGATTTTTACTATTTTAATTTCATTGGGTTTCAGATCGTCAACTTGATAGTCGGCGTAATTGATTGAAATCCGGATCTCGCCGCCATCCGGAAGCGGATGATGCGTGATCCCGATCTCCGGCGCTTTCTCCGGACACTTGATCCCCGCCAGTTCCGCGATCTTCCGGTAGATTCGATACAGTTTGCATTCCGGAGTGACCGCTGCTTGTTCGACTGGCGCATTCAGGTAGATCAGCTGCCCTTTGCCGTAACGCTGCCGGATCAGGATCGGACGTCCGGCAGTGTCTTTGCCGAACACTTCGCAGCTGTCCGCAATCAGATGACGCGTGACCGGAGATTCGATTTCGAACGGTTCCTTGCAGCCGTTGATCGTAAAAACCTTTTTTTCCGGGATCTGGGCACAATAATCCACATGGCAGCCGAATTCGGAACCGAACGGCTGGAGCATGCCGCTGCCTGCGGTAAAACAGACGGTCGCCCCGTCGGACGCGGCTTTGAGCAGCTGCCGGTATTTATCCAGCGGAACCGCATCGAACCCGGTAATGCACGGCACCAGATAGGATTTCGACTCCGGCAGCGTATCGCACGAAGAAACATTGCAGAAATCGACCTCGAATCCTGCCTGGGTGCTCAGGATGAAACTGCCGTAAGCGGTTTTCCATACGGACGCTTTTTCGAAGGAAGTGAGCACGACCGTGCAATCGACCTTGCGGGCAGGAAGCCGGTCATAAGGCAGTTTGCCGATCTCCTGCCGGAAACGTTTCATAGCCCGAGCCGCGCCGTACGGGACCCGGTCGGCATCCAGCGCACCGAGATTGCGTTCCATCGCCACCCAGCGGTATGGGAACTGGTCCGCGCATTTATCGAACGCGAAACCGCACCACCAGAGCATGCCGCCGAGCCCGTGCGCATACGCGGAATACAATACGGTGCGGCAATAAGCCTCCGCCCGTTCATCGGAAAGATATTCGGGCCCGAACGAACCGATCTCCTCAATGAATGCCGGTTTGCCGGATGCCTGATAATAAAGAGTTTCCGCCGTCGCGTGATAAACCGCGGGAATGGTGTTGAGCGCACTTTGTCCGCAATGCGGAGTGAAGGCCGGATACGGATGCGTAGTCAGCGCATCGGTGAGTTCGCTCAGCATCTTCTGGTTCCAGCAGGTTTTCGGATCGACCGAGGAGCCGTGCATTCCGGAATAAACCGGGCGGGAAGGATCGGCCAGACGAATGGTCGAAACGACATGGTCGATCCAGTTCCAGGAAACTTCCGCATTTTCGCAAACGGAAAGAACGTTGCATTCATTCCCCGGTTCCCACGCCATGATTGCCGGATGATCTTTCATTTCTGAAACAAATCCGCGCAGGAACAGTGTTTCCAGATACAAGGCATCCGGATGGGTAAAGAGATTTTTATCGGCAAGTGCCGGCGGGACAAACAACGCACCGCTCATCCATCCGGTCAGGAGGCCGACAATCAGTTTCAGCTCAAATTTCTGCGCCAGATCAGCGGTTTTTCGGAAACGGTCCATCATGACCGGATCCAGACCGAAATGCCGCAATCCTTTTTCCGAAAGGGGGAAGCCGTCCGGCATGACCATCTCTATATGACTTCCGGCACCACCGCAGGCCCAGCTGACGGGCTGGAAATCCGACCAGAGCGGAAACAGGCGGACGGTATTCATGCCGGATTCTTTCAGCGCGGCAAAATCCTTTTCGACAGCCGCTTCGGACCAGTCGTGCCACATACTGATACCAGCCTCGCTGGACCAGTAATTGCAGCCGATCAGAAAATCATTGGTTCCCGGTAAATAGTTCATGAAATGCACCTCATCTGATGTTTCACGGCAATAATTTACCGTCGAAAAAATGCAAATCAAATTTTTCGGCAGCTATTTTGATGAAACATTTGAAACAAAATTTGAAAATGATCGTTGCCCGGTTTAGATTACTGAAAAAAATTATGGAGGCTCGGAAGATGACCGGCAAAATCACGATCAGGAAACTTGCAAAAGAACTGTCTTTGTCTCCCGTCACCGTATACCGGGCATTGTCCGGTCATCCGAACGTCCGTCCGGGAACCCGTCGTCAGGTGCTGCATACTGCACAGAAAAACGGCTACGCGCTCCCCGGACATGAAGGACGCAATATTGCGGTGATCGTGCCGTCTTTCGATTTCTCCGGGTATCTGGGGCGTCTGCTGCCCCGCCTTGAAACGGAATTTCACCGCCGCGGGTTCAAAATCCAGCTGATCCCCAAACCGGACATTGCGCTGCTCGGCAATTACATGATCGACGGGATCGTGTCGGTGGTGTGGGAGAAAGGATTGGAAAAGCTTTTGCCACAGGATTTCGCAATTCCGATTTTGACGCTGAATGCAGCTTCGAACACGCTGGAAAATATACCGCGGATCATATCCGATCCGCTTGGAATCCAACAGGCGCTGGAGTATCTTCGAAGCCGGGGATGCAGAAAGATTTTCTATTTGTCAACTCCGACAAAAAACAATCCCGATGCATTCGACCGGTTAATGGCATTCCGGCAATTCTGCCTGAAAACCAGGCAGGATTATGATGCTTTGCATCTGATACTGGGCAGGGATTGGCTCGAAAATGTATTGTCTTTGGTTCTGAATGCGAAACCGGATGCCTGTTTCTGTGCCAGTGAAACATTCGCGGTGAAGCTGGGGCGGCAGATCAAAGCGGCGGGAAAACGGATTCCGGAAGATATCTCGCTGATGGGATTGGAAGACGACTATGCCAATGAAATTTTCACGCCGCCGATCACTGCGATCCGTCAGAATTTCGAGAAGATCGCCGAGATCGCGGCTGAGAGTATGTATCAGGCGATCGTCAACGGGATCCCTCCCGTTTCTGCCACGGTTCCATTTCAACTGATCGAGCGTGAAAGCGTCCGGGATCCTGAGCCGAAATAGACAAGGGCAGAACCAGTCCTTGCAATCGCGGGATTTTTTTGGTAATTTTTTGCGGTAAAACTACGTTTTATCATTTGCGAAAACGACCAAGGTGTGCTAGATTACTGTAATAATTGTATCCGGAGCTTGATTTTGAACCGTAAAAATGATAAAAAAACTGTCTCGCCGGTTTATGCCGGCAGGATCATCATAACCAGTCTCGGCTGTGCCAAAAATTTTGTGGATACCGAACTGGCGGCAGCGTCTTTCCTGTGCAGCGGCTTTGCCCTGACCGATGATGAAAATGAGGCGGATATCCAGTTCATCAACACCTGCGCCTTTCTGAAAGCGGCCCGGGAGGAAGCGTCAGAACACATCACCACATTGAAACGCTGGAAACAGGCGCGGCGCGGCCGCAGGATCATCGTGGCGGGCTGTTTTGTGGAATGGGCCGATCCGGCCGAGCTGGCGAAATATCCGTATGTGGACGTCTGGATGCGGATCGATCAGGTCGCCGATGCCGGAAAAATCGCGCTGGCCCTGTCCGGGGAAAAATCGGATACGGCGGAATGTCCCGCCCGGCCGGCTTATATTTACAGTCACGAAACGCCGCGGGTGCAGCTGACGCCGCCGCATTATGCGTATGTGAAGATCGCGGACGGCTGTGACAACTGCTGCGCCTACTGCATGATCCCGGCCATCCGCGGACCGCTGCGTTCCCGCACGGTGAAATCGGTAGTTGAGGAAGTGAAAAACCTGATCGGGAACGGGGTCTACGAAATCATCCTGATCGCACAGGACAGCGGAGGATTTGGTCGTGACCGCTCAGGGAAACCGGAACTGGCGAAGCTGCTGAAACAGCTGGACAAGCTCCCCGGCGACTACGTTCTGCGGCTGATGTATCTGCATCCGGCAAGTGTGAATAACGAACTGCTGGGAGTGCTCAAAGGGATGAAACATCTGGTCCGCTGCATCGAAATGCCGATCCAGCATATTGCGGACAACGTGCTGAAAAGAATGGGGAGAAAAGTTTTCGGAAAACGGACACGGGAAGTGGTGAAATCAATCATGGACCTGGGTTACGCGGTGCGAACCACACTGATGACCGGATTCCCCGGCGAGACGGAGGAAGATTTCGAAGAACTGCTTGCTTATGTGAAGGACGCCGGATTTGCGCGGCTGGGCGTGTTTGCATATTCGAAGGAACCGGGGACCCGCGCGGCCGGAATGCCGGACCAGGTGCCCGCCCGCACCGGGAAAGCGCGGGCGGCCAGACTGCTGAAAGCCCAGCAGGAAATCTCGCTGGCGCACAATCAGACGCTGGTCGGCACGGAACAGGAAGTCCTGATCGATTCGGTCCGGGGAACAGAGGCGGTCGGACGCACGCTGCTGGATGCGCCGGATATCGACAACATCGTGCAAGTGAAATCGCGGAAGAAACTGTCTCCGGGGGAACGTGTCATGGTCCGGATCGACCAGGCCGCGGAATATGAATTGAAAGCAACTCTGATCAGGAAGGAGCAGCCATGAATCAAAGCATCAAAAATCTACCGAATCAGCTTACGGTCAGCCGGATCATCCTGATCTTCATTTTCGTTGCCCTGGCCAACATCGATGCGGACAAGATCAATTTTGTGCCGATCCCCAAGCATGTTTCGGAGACCTGCCATCTGATCGCCTATATCGTGGCCATTCTGGCGGGGATCACCGATTTTCTGGACGGCAGGATCGCCAGGAAATACCAGTGTGAAAGCGATTTCGGCCGTCTGATGGATCCTCTGGCGGATAAAATATTCATCGTGGCGACCTATGTCATGATGTCGGATTACCGGATCATTCCGGCGTGGATCGTGGTGGTGGTGCTGTCCCGGGAATTTCTGGTGACCGGACTGCGGCTGCTGGCGGCCAGCAAAGGCATCGTCCTCGCCGCGGACAAATCGGGGAAATTCAAGACGGCGTTCCAGATGATCTCGCTGATCGTGGCCGGAGCGGGCTGGGTCAAATTGTTCGGGTTCAATATTTTTGAACCGACGGTATGGAATATCTGGTATGCGGTCATGCTGCTGGTGGTGATTTCCACGCTGTATTCGGGCATTTCGTATTTCGTCAAGAATTTCAAGCTGATAACCTCTGAACTGCGAGCGTAAACGGGATGAGCGAAGAAGATATCCAGGTCAGTCCATTTCCCACTGCGGGAAAGCCGGAGAAGGCGTTTCTGGTCGGCATAGCCGATCCGAACGATACCTCGGCGTCTCCGCGGGAGTATCTGGACGAGCTGCGTGAACTGACCGAGACGCTCGGGGTGCCGGTCTGCGGAGAGATCATTGCGCCGATCCGTCAGATCCATCCGAAATACTATGTTGGAAGCGGCAAGCTGGAAGAGATCTGCGATCAGGCCTCGGCCGCCGGCGCGGATATCCTGATCTTCGACTGCGAACTGGGACCGTCCCAGCAGCGAAACCTGGAAAAAGCGGCCTCCATGCGGGTTTATGACCGGCAGGAAGTGATCCTGGATATATTTGCGGCCCGGGCGCAGACCCGGGAAGCGGTCCTGCAGGTGGAATTGGCGAGGAACCATTATTATCTGCCGCGTCTGACCGGCGCGTGGTCGCATCTTTCGCGTCAGCACGGCGGCGTGGTCGGAGCGCGCGGCGCCGGCGAAAAACAGATCGAATATGACCGCCGGATGGTCAAAAAACGGATCGCCATGCTGGAAGAGGAACTCAAGGAAGTCCGGTCGCACCGGATGATCCAGCGCAAGGAACGTCTGCGCGGCAATCTGGTCAACTGCGCGATCATCGGGTATACAAATGCAGGGAAATCGACTTTGCTGAATGCGCTGACCGGGGCGGGCGTGCTGGCGGAAAACAAGCTGTTTGCCACACTGGATCCGACCACGCGCAAGCTGACGCTGCCGGACAAGGCGGAACTTTTGCTGACGGACACGGTCGGATTTGTGCGGAAGCTGCCTCATTCGCTGGTGGAAGCGTTCAAATCAACGCTGGAAGAAGCGCTGCTGGCGGATTTTCTGCTGCTGGTGCTGGACGTTTCCAGTCCGCATGTGTGTTCCCATTGGGAGACCACGCTTTCGGTGCTGAACGAACTGGGGGCGGCGGAAAAACCGATGCTCGTGGTTTTCAATAAATGCGATCTGCAGAACGACCCGGTGGCACTGGCAAAAATCCGTTCGCTGGCCCCGGACGGCATATTGGTCTCAGGACTGAGGCAGACCGGATTCGAGATGCTTTTTCAGGCTTTGTCGCTGAGAGCCAGACGGAATATGAAACTGATGGAGATCGCCATACCGCCGGCCCGGCAGGACCTGATGGCGCTGGCGCATGCCAAAGGGAAAATATACGAATCGAAATGGGCGGAGGACGGGACGTTTCTGGCGACCGTGGAATTTCCGCAGTCGCTGGAATATAAATTTACGGCGTATCTCCGCCCGCAGCAGGCAGTCTAACAGGAGGATCATGATGAATACAAAAACACTGGTGAAAAACGGCGTATTCCTGGCCGTATTTATGGGTGCGGCCCTGCTTCCTTACCAGGAAGTGGTTGCGCAGGGCAGTCAGGTTCTGTCAACCCCGGACCGCAGAGTTTCGCGTGAATTGTGGGATATCTGGCGCCAGGGATTCGAATACTATGAAAAAGGCGAGATGAAGATGATCTCCGGCAAATATGCCGAATCGCTCCCATTGTATCAGAAATCCCTGGAAGCCTTTCAGGAAGTCCGGCGGCAGAATCCCCAGTGGAACCGGAACGTGATCGAATACCGGATGAATCTGTGCCGCCGGCGTCTGTCCACGGCGAAACGCCGCGCCGATGAAGCGTCCGATGCCGCCAAGCGGGCCCTGAACCGGAGCAGTCTGCCTGCTGCCGCGACGGTGACCCCGTCCATTCCGTCCACGTCCACGGCCACCACCTCGGCCGCCAGCCGCGAAATGGACCGCAAGCTGCAGGAAGCGATCCAGGAAAACAACCTCCGGAAAAAACAGATCGAAGAACTCCAGCGTGAACTTACCCAGCTGCGTCCTGGAGCCGCCCGGGCCGAGGCAGCCCTGAAACAGATCCGCGGTCTCATGGAAGAACGCACCAATCTGGAAAAACAGCTGGTCTCGCTGAAACTGCAGTTCGAAAGACTGCAGGAAGAACAGAAGAAAAGTTCGCCCCGGACCGCTCAGCTTCAGCGTCAGCTTACTGCGGAACAGAACAAAAGTGCAGCTTACGCCAAAGCATACCGGGAACGTTCGGCCGATCATGCCCGGCAGGAAAAACAGATCGAAACCCTGAATGCGGAACTGATCAGGCAGCGTGCCGCGTATGCGGAACTGTCCCGGAAATACCGGACGGAACTGCAGTCCACGGAAAAAATGGTGAGCAGCAACTCGGCCAAAATGAATGAACTCTCCGCTTCGCTGCGGGAATCCCAGGCGGAAATCACCCGGCTCAAAAATGACCTTGACCGGAAAAACCGGGAACATGATCAGACCGTGGCGGAAATGCAAAAGCTGCGCGCCGGCCGGATCTCCGCGGATGAACTATCCAAAAAGATCGAGGCTGATGCCATTGTCCTGCGGGAAGAAAACCGCAAATTCCGGGCCGAACTGGAAAACCTGCGGGCGGACCGGGCCCGGCTCGATACCCAGGTCACCGGTTTGAACAACGAAATCGCCAAGCTCAAAAAGGACCTGGTCATCAATATCGAACAGCGCAATGATTTTGCCAAAGCCAACGACTCGATCTCCAAACAGTTCGGCGAACTGGAAACATCTTTGAACCGGATCCGGACCGAAAATGCCGAACTGCGGAAAAAACTGGACGCAGCGCTCAAGGAACGCGAACTGCTGGCGGCCAAAGTCAACGACCAGCTTTCCGAATCGCTCAAGAACCAGCTGGCCGCCGCACGGAGTGAAGTCGAACGCCTGACCGCGGAACGGGATGCCGCGGCAAAAGAGATCGCCCGTCTGAAACGTTTCGGCGATCCCGCTGTCCTGAAAGCCTCCATGGCCACCGCCCGGAGCAGACAGGCTGAGGCCGAGCGGCTCCGCGGAGAAATCGAGATCCGTCTTGCCGAAGAAAGCAAAAAGCTCGCAATCGCCGCAGCCGCCCTGGCCGCCAGTAAAAATGAAGTCGCAGTGCTGGAAAACAAGATGAAGGAACTCCAGCTGGAATCCGGACGCCATGCCGCAGAAGTGAAAATCCGGAATCAATCGATTGCCCAGATCACTGCTGAACTGAAAAGCAAAAATGACGCCTATGCAAAACTCGCAGCCGAAACCGAGCAGCTCCGGATCAGACAGCAGGAATTGACGCAGCAGCTGCGGAAAGCGGCCGCCGAAGAACAGAACCTCCGTTCCCGCCAGGCGGAATTGACCGCGAAACTCGCCAAAGCCGATTCCGACAATACCGCTCTGCGGAACCAGCAGACGCAGATGAACGCCAGACTGGCCAAAACCGATTCCGACAACGCCGCACTGCGGATCCGCCAATCCCAGCTGGAAGCGAGACTGACCCGGGCGGATTCCGACAATGCCGCTTTGCGCAACCGTCAAACCGAGATGGAATCGAAACTGGCCAAAGCCGGTTCCGATAACGCAGCCCTGCAGGCTCAGCAGGCAAAACTGAATGCCGAACTGGCCGAAACCAGGACCGCCAAGTCTTCAGGCGGCCAGACTCCGGTCAGCAGGGAGCCGAAGCAGAAGGATACCGATGGCAAAGCGCTGGCTGTCATCGCAGAACTGCGCCGGCAGCTGGACAGTCAGTCCAATCAGAACCGGAGGCTCCAACAAGAGAATGCGGCCTTGAAAAATGAAAAGGCAGTCCAGGCCAGGGAATATTCCGAGCGCAATAAAATTCTGACGGATGAAAGTGCATCTCTCCGGCAGCAGATCGCCAGACAGAATGAACTGAACTCCGCCCTGAAGTCGGAACAGGAAACACTCCGGCAGCAGATCGCCAGACAGAATGAACAGAATACCGCGCTGAAGTCTGAGCAGGAAACACTCCGGCAGCAGATCGCCAGGCAGAATGAACAGAATTCCACACTGAAGGCGGAACATCAGGCTTTGAATACCCGGCTGGTGATCCTGCAGGGACAGCAGAAAAATCAGCAAACTGCAGCTGAGTCGGAATACAAAAGCAAATATGATGCACAGCAAAAGAAATACAATGAACTGCTTTCCAGATCGGAAGAGACCAACCGCAAACTGGAAGAGCTGCGCAGGCAGAATGAACTTATCAATAAACAGCTGTCCGATTCTGCGGCGAGAATCGTTGCAGACAGCAAACAGTCCGAAATGGCCAGACAGCGGCTGTCAAAGGCGGAGCGCGATCTGGCGCAAAGCCGTGACAGCCTCGCCAGCCAGAAAGCCATTCTGCAGAAGTATCAGCAGGTCATAGCCGCCAATGAAAAACAGCGGCAGGAACTGCTTGATGAGATCGGCAAGCTGCAGAACAATCTCCGCTCCACGGCAGCCGAACGCGACCAGCTGGTCAAGGATCTTGAAAATGTCCGGAAAAAACTGCCCACTGCAGAAGAACTGCGGACAGCCAAAGCAGAAAGTGCCAAGGCCAGACAGGATATTGCCAGAATGGAACGGGAAAAGAATGCCCTGGAAAGCAATATTGCCAGGCTCCAGGCCAGGCTGGGAGATGCTCAGGCCAAGCTGGAAAGCAATCAGAAAACCCTGGCGGCCTATCGCGGCGATGTGGCACGTCTCCGCAATGCCCTGCTGGAATTCGAGAACACCAAAACCCAGCTGGCCAATGCCCGGAAGGAATCTCAGGATCTTCGCAAAGAAAGAAGCACGATCCTGAAAAATGCCGCGGTCATGGAACAGAATCTTAAAGCCGAACTGCAGAAAAACGCCCGGCAGATCCTGGCGCTGCGGGATGAAAACACCCGCAGCAAGGAATCCATTCAGGATCTCACCCGGAAACGGGCATCCCTGGAAAAGGATCTGGCTCAATCGGCAGCTCAGATCGACACGCTGAAAAAGCAGCTGGCAAAAGCTCTGTCTGAGGAAGAAAAAGTCAAGCTGAAAAAACGGATCGACGAAATGACCGAGTCCATGCGGAAACTCGCGTCGGGATCCGAAGATGAACTGGTGCGCGAGGCCGCGGCCAAAAATGTGGTGGTCAGCGATCTGCTCAAAGAACAGGAAGGCTGGAAAGCTGAGATCCGCAAGCTGAACAAGTCGGCGGAATCTTACCGGATCCTCGCAATGCGTCAGCGTGAAAAAGCGGAAAAAGCCGAAGAAGCCTCCCGGATCGCGGCTTACGATGCCAGAAAAACCCGTGGTCAGCTGAAAATGCTCCAGGCCGATATCATCGACGGTAACGTAAAAGTTCCCGAATCCCAACGTCTGGCGCTGGTGAAACGGAAATATCAGCCGGCAAAATACTCTGCCAGACCGGAACCGGCGGCAGGAAAAGTTTCCGTGACCGGTGCCGCTCCTGCCGCGGCAGCCGTCTCCTCCCAGAACCGCCAGGCCAGCATGAAAACGCCGGCGCCGGCTGCGGTTTCCAAAGTGTCAGTGAATAAGACTCCGGCACCGGAAACGGCAAAGAATGCTGTCAAAGAAGTCAAGCCAGTCGCTCTGCCCAAAGAATATTTTGCCGCGATGAAGAAGGGTGCGGATGCGGAAAAAGCGGGCGATCTCGGCATGGCACTGTGGCATTACTGGCAGGCCGCCGATATGGCGGATAAACAGCCGGAGCCTTATATGGCACTGACCAAACTGCATGTCAAACGTAAAGAATTCGATTCTGCGCTGAAAGCCTATGAAAAAGCAATTTTGAACGGCGGCAAGCGAGATGCGGAATTGGAAAAAGTAATAAACCAATAAAAAAACACGAGGTGAACTATGTTAGGTTTTGCTGAAATGGCCGGTCTCATGAAAAACATCGGCTCGATCCAGAAAAATTTGAAACAGGCGAAAGCGGAGATGCAGTCTACCGTTATCGCCGGAAAAGATCCTTCCGAAAAGGTCACGGTCGAACTGATCGGCAATCTGACCGTTCAAGCGGTCCATATCGACCCGTCGCTCCTGAGTCCGGAAAATGCTCCTGCTCTCGAAGCTGCCTGTACGGCCGCCATGACGAGCGCACTGGTTCAGTTCAAAGCGCTCGGTGCGCAGAAAATTACCGAAGCTACCGGAGTCAATGTTTCCAGCATGATGTCGTAAGGATCCATTTGATGAATGAAAAATATCCCCAGGCGCTGGAAGACCTGATGGAACTGCTACGCGGTCTCCCAGGAGTCGGCCGCCGCAGTGCGGAACGCATGGCCATGCATTTCTTCGCCTGGGATGATTCCCGGCTCGATCTGCTCTCCGGCGTCCTGGCCGACCTGAAGAAAAAAGTCGGCAAATGTTCCGTTTGCGGCAATCTCGCCGATATCCGCGATGACGGCACGGTCCTCTGTCCGATCTGTGCATCGCCTGCCCGGGATCAGGAAATTCTGTGCATCGTCGAGGATACGCCCCAGATCCGCAGCATCGAAGCGGCCGGCGTGTTCCGTGGCGTCTATCACGTCCTCGGCGGACGGATTGCGCCGCTCGAAGGCAAAGGGGTTGAATCCATTACTGCCGACGAACTGGAAAAACGGCTGGAAAAAGGCTCTTTCCGCGAATTGATTTTCGCCCTCAGTCCGGATGTGGAGGGACAGGCCACTGCGGTTTACCTGGCCAACCGGCTGAAAAAATTCGGGCTGAAGACCAGCCGTCTGGCCCAGGGATTGCCTGCCGGGTCCGATTTGAGCTATGCCGATCCGGCAACCATCGCAGCTGCGTTAAGCGGCCGCACCGCATTTGACAAAGGAGATGATTGAAATGAGCTTGCCCACAGTCAGAATCGCGCTGCTTCAGGACCGCGACCGCGGCGGCATGCAGGCGGCCGCGGAACATACGGAAAAACTGATCCGGCAGGCCGCAGCCGACGGAGCCAGGATCATCTGCACCCAGGAGCTTTTCCTGACGGAATACTTCTGCTGGAAACAGGACAGTTCGTTTTTCGATCTTGCCATTCCGATCCCCTCGGAATGGACCGCACGGTTCCAGAATCTGGCCAAAGAACTGTCCGTGGTCCTGATCCTGTCTCTGTTCGAACGCCGGGCGCCGGGATTGAGCCACAATACCGCCGTGGTGATCGATGCCGACGGTTCCCTGATGGGCAAATACCGCAAGATGCACATCCCGCAGGATCCCGGGTTTGAAGAAAAATTCTATTTCGCTCCCGGCGACCTGCCCTATCGCTCATTCCATACCCGTTATGCGGACATTGGCGTGCTGGTCTGCTGGGACCAATGGTATCCGGAAGCCGCCAGGCTGACCGCTCTGGCCGGTGCTCAGATCATTTTCGTGCCGACCGCGATCGGCGGGATCGCTTCCGAACCGGAATCTCTCGGCGACAAACAGCGCGACGCCTGGCTCAATGTCCAGCGCGGTCATGCCGTGGCCAACGGCTGTTACTGGGCCGCAGTGAACCGGATCGGCATCGAACATGGCACCAGGTTCTGGGGATCCTCTTTCGCCGCCGATTTCTACGGCAACCACCTGGTGATCGGAGACCGTGCAGAGGAACAGATCCTCTATGCCGACTGCGATCTGGCCTCCATGGAGGAACATCGCCGCATGTGGCCGTTCTTCCGCGACCGCAGGATCGATTCCTATTCCGATCTGATGAGGCGTTTCAATGACTGAATCCTTGTTCCCTGCCGGCAAATCGCCGCGCGAATCGGGCTACACTTTCCCCGCGGAATGGACCCGGCAGAGCTGCATTTATCTCAGCTGGCCCGTCAATCCGGAAACCTGGAGCAGCTGTTTTGATTCCATGGAGTCGGCTTATTCCGATTTCGCCGCCGCGATCACTCATCATGAACTGCTCAGGATCGTGGTCAGATCCGACCATAATGAACGGATCGCCGCTTTGCTGGCGGACCACGGCGCAGTGCTGGAACAAGTCGAGTTTTTCGATATCGCGACCAACGACGCCTGGTGCCGCGACCATGGTCCGGTTTTCCTGAAAAATCCGCAGACCGGCAAAATCGCCATGGCCGATTTCCAGTACAATGCCTGGGGCGGAAAATTCGCCTGGGAACTGGATAATGCGGTTCCTGCTCAAATCGCCCGTTACCTCCATTGCCGCCGGTTCGTGGTTCCATTCATCTGCGAGGGCGGCGCACTGGAAACCAACGGCAGCGGCACCCTCCTCACCACCCGTTCGGTAATGCTCAATTCCAACCGGAATGAAGGTATGACGGAAGCCAAGGTGCAGCAGATCCTCTGCGATACTCTCGGCATGCGCAAGATCCTCTGGCTGGACAGCGGACTGCCTGGCGATGATACCGACGGACATATCGACACGCTCGCCCGGTTCGTCAATGCCAATACGGTCCTGGCGGCGAAAGTCAAAAAGGATCACCCCGGTTTTGAGGCTGTCGAAAACAATTTCAAGGCTCTTCAGAAAATGCGCAATGCCGACGGCGAAAAACTCGAAGTCATTCCTCTGCCGATGCCGGATCCGGTCTATCCCGACCGCTGGCGGACCGATATCCTGCCGGCGACTTACACGAATTATCTGCTGATCAACGGCGCGGTTCTGTTTCCAACCTACAGGCAGGACCATTCCGCGGCCGCAGCGATGGACCTGCTGCAGCAGGCTTTTCCCGACCGGAAATTCATCCCGATCGACTGTTACGATATCCTCCTGGAAGGCGGCGCGCTCCACTGTCTGAGCCAACAGCAGCCGGGATAAATCGGCACCATTCGCAACGGTAAGGCTTTTTATAGCTGTTTTATCATAAAAATATATTTGTTTTACAGTTGAAAACATCCATATTCAAGTTATATTATCAAATCTTAAGCCGGTGGAATTCGTTTGAATCACGGCTGCTGAAACAGATGAACAGAGCATGAGGTAGAAAAATGCCTGGAACACAACAGAAATTACGGAAACTGATGAGCAAATTCACCGTATATGGTGATTTCCTTCTCGGTGTGCCGTTTGGCAATGGACATGTGAATGATACCTATCTGGTCACCTTCGACCAGGGCGGTGTCCGTCTGAATTATACCCTTCAGCGGATCAATTCCGAAGTTTTCAAGGAACCGCTGAAAGTGATGGAAAACATCGACCGTGTTACCAAGCATGTCCTGCAAAAAATCAGACAGGCCCACTTGGAAATGAAAAAACGCACTGTCCGTCTGCTTCGCACTCCGGATAATCTGCCTTATGTCATCGACGATAACGGCAACGTCTGGAGAGCATACGTTTATGTGGAACGTGCCCGCGCGTTCGATGTGCTGGAATCCCCCGAACAGGCATACGGCATCGCCAAGGCTTTCGGAGAATTTCAGCAGCAGCTGACCGACCTGCCCGGACGTCTCCATGAGACGATCCCCGATTTTCACAATACCCCCAAACGTATCGAGCAGCTGGAAAAGGCTATCAAGAAAGATGCAGTCGGCAGGGCCGGCAAAGTCCAGAAGGAAATCGATTTCATTCTCAGCCGCAAAGACGAGGCCGGAACTCTGGTGAAATTGAATGCCAGCAACGAAATTCCCGAACGCATCACCCATAATGATACAAAATGCAACAACGTGCTGATCGACGACCTCACTGGCGAAGGCGTTGCGGTCATTGACCTCGATACCGTCATGCCCGGCCTGTCGCTTTATGACTTCGGCGATATGGTCCGCACCTGCACCAGTCCGGCCGATGAAGATGAGGTCAATCTCCGTAAAGTTTATATGCAGTTCGATATGTATGAAGCCTTGTTCAAAGGTTTCTGCGCCGCCGCCGATTGTTTCATGACTCCGGCGGAAAAAGAAAACCTGGCTCTGGCCGGCAAGATCATCACGCTGGAAATCGGAACCCGATTCCTGACGGATTATCTCAACGGCGACACTTATTTCAAGATCAGGCGTCCGGAACAGAATCTCGACCGCTGCCGCTCCCAGCTCAAACTGGTGACTTCGATCGAAGAACAGATGGACGACATGCAGAAACTGCTGCTGAAAAAATAACGCACAGTTCCCCAAAAAAACCGATATATACGGTATAAAATTACAGCGGAGCCGGCGATTAGGCCGGGCTCCGCTGTTTCGTATCATTCCGAATGATCCATTCAAAAGTATCGGTACAAAAAAAATCCGGCGTCGAACTACTTTCCCACACTCTGATGTGCAGTATCATCGTCGCGGGTCCTCTTAACAATCGTGTTCGGGATGGGAACGTGTGTTTCAAGACCGCTATAAACACCGGAAAAAATAGGAAAAGAGGATAGGAAAACGGACGTAGGAAACGAACTTGATGTTTTATTGAAGCTTCCTTTTTTCCGATCACTGGTTCCTGGCAGAACCGGGGATTGAAAAAAAGGTGGTCAAGCCGCACGGCATATTAGTAACAGTCAGCTGAAAACATTACTGTTCTTACACTTCTGTCCTATCGAGGTCGTAGTCTACAACCTGCCTTGAGGGACCTTGCGGTCCGGGACATTTCATCTTCAAGGGGGCTTGGCGCTTAGATGCTTTCAGCGCTTATCCTTTCCCGACATAGCTACCCAACGCTGCGTGTTTACACACAATTGGAATACCAGCGGT
>Ga0265298_10001846_pt1 | contig 30788 bp, 39 predicted proteins | sample AusTroGonzalo_MG_3_FD_193486 | JGI IMG/M metagenome (GOLD analysis project Ga0265298, IMG submission 193486) | Bovine rumen microbial communities from tropical cattle in Woodstock, Queensland, Australia - Gonzalo_01 | ecosystem: Host-associated > Mammals > Digestive system > Stomach > Rumen ... | reverse complement strand
TTGGTAACAAAGACACTAGGTCAGCTGGCAGATGGGAAAAATGCTTGGTTAAAGTTAGTTTCCCCTGATGGAGCTATACATGGTGCAGTTGATACCATAGGAGCAGTAACAGGAAGATGCACTCATAACTCTCCTAACCTTGCTCAAGTACCTGCTGTTGGTGGGTTTATGGGTAAGGAGTGCAGAGAACTCTTTAGAGCTAGAGAAGGCTACAAGCTGGTTGGTTGTGATGCTTCAGGCTTAGAACTCAGATGTTTAGCACACTATATGAATGATGAGGATTATACACATGAAATACTTAATGGAGATATTCATTCCAAAAATCAGCAAGCAGCAGGATTGCCGACTAGAAGTAATGCAAAGACTTTTATTTATGGCTTCTTATATGGAGCAGGAGATGCAAAAATTGGTTCTATTACAGGTAAAGGAGCGAAAGAAGGTAAGGCAATTAAAGAAAGATTCCTTAAAGCATTACCTAAACTTAAAAAACTCACTACTGGAGTTAAGTCAAGAATATCTGAGAGAGGCTATCTCAGAGGAATTGACGGAAGGATACTCAAAGTTAGAGAACAGTATAAAGGTCTTAATGTCCTCTTACAGTCTGCTGGAGCAGTTGTTATGAAGAAAGCTCTGTGTATTCTTTGTGATGATATAGAAGCAAAAGGATGGAAGATAAATGAAGATGTGGCTTTTGTACTTAATGTCCATGACGAATATCAAGCTGAAGTCAGACCTGAGCTGGTTGATGAATACAAGGTTATGGCTGTAGAAGCAATAAGGAAAGCTGGAGAGTATTTCAACTTCAGATGTCCTTTGGATGGAGAAGCTAAAGTAGGAGATAGTTGGTATGACACGCACTAGGTATAGATATATAAACTTAACACCAAGAGAATATAAACTCTGCACAAGAGGTTTGATGGTGGATGTTTATGATAACAAAGAGGAAGCTTTCAAAAATAGAGAAGCTGATGAAGATACATATAGATTTGTGAGGGTAAGATACTAATGCCAACATATAGTCTAAAATGTCCTAAATGCAATTATGAGTGGACAGATATAATGAGTTTAACAGAAAGAAATGATGCTAAATGTCCTAAATGTGGAAGTAAAGCTGAAACTAACTGGCAATCTCAAGGAACTGTTCTAATACAAGGAAAAGGATTTTATCAGGAGAACACAATAAGATGATAGTTTACAGAGATACAACATTCTGCTCTCATACAAATTGTAAGAAGGAATGTAATAGAAAACTTACACCTGAAATAGAAGCAGCAGCAGAAAAATATGGTTTACCTTTAGCAGTCAGTGCATTTTTCTGCTTAGAGGAAACAGAAGAAGGAAAGTGGGAATTAAAAGAAGATGGAAGATGAAAACATAATAACAGCAGTAAAAGACCTTGTTGCTGAAAATATAAAATTAAAAGAACAAGTGAAACTTGCACAAGAAGGAAGGCAAAAACTATATGCAAGAGAAGGTCTTTATCAGCAAGCCCTATCAAATACAAAGAATGCATTAAGAAAGTTGTATGAATCAATTGACACAACACCTCATTCAAGAGATGCAGCATATCAACAATTAGTTTATGGAGAAGATGAGGAAAATGGTGAAGAAGTGTCCTAGATGTCAGAGGATATTGCCTGATTCATACTTTGCTCCTAATACTCCTCACTGCAAGATATGTAGGAGAGATTATGACTGGCAATATCGGTATGGTGTCTCACCTGAGCAATACTTAGAGTTATTTGAAGCTCAGAAGGGTAAATGTAAGATATGTGGATATGAACCTCAAGGAGATGAATATCTGCATATAGACCACAACAAAAAGACAGGAGAAATCAGAGGTTTGTTATGTGGTAAATGTAATAAGGCTTTAGGGTTGTTTGATGAAAAACCTGAGAACCTTATAAATGCAATTAAATATGTGGAAGGGAATCAAAAATGGCTTTATCAATGAAAAAAGAATATATCTCAGAAATTATAGACAAATTAAAAGCTAGTGAAACAATGCTTAAATTATTAGAAGAAGGAAAAGAGGATTTAAGACTTAGTTGTGGTGATTATGGATTGAGTTTATCCCCTACAATTTATAGAGTTAAACCATCTGACCTTTTATATGAGGCAATCAGATATGATGTTAAGGTTGATGTGGATAGATGGACTCGTAATTTAAAAGAAAGCTTAGGTGTTCAGAATTTTGATTATAGATTAATAGAGGATAAATAAATGGATAAAGAGTTTAAAAAGGAAGCTTTAAAAATAATAAATAAAACAAGAGCTGAGATTGATTATGCTTCAGACAGATTAGATGATGTTGAAAGATTAATTGAACTTAACTCAGAGATTGAGAGTTTTTTAGGGGATATAGCTGATAATGAAACTTTACCTGTAGATATTAGAGATAAAGCACATGAGCTTTGGTTAACAACATAGGAGAAACAATGAGAACTGTTTTATTAGATGGAGATGTTTTAGTTTATAAAGTGGCTGAAGCTGTAGCAGAAAGCTTTGAACTAACAACAGAAGAAGATGATGAGTTTATCTATCGTAACATTGGCTGGGCTGATAAAAACTTAGCTAAAAGAACAGCAGAGAAGATGATAGATGATATTTGTACAGCTTGTAAAGCTCAGGATTTGGTTATCTGTTTATCTGATATGGGAGGTAACTTCAGGAAACAGGTAAACCCTGAATACAAAGCTAACAGAAAGAACATCAAACCTATTCTTTATAACTGGCTTAGAGAATACCTTAAACAAACAGGGTACAAGATTTATGAGAAACCTAATCTTGAAGCTGATGATGTAATAGGAATCTTAGCTACTTCAGATAAGATTATCAAGGGAGATAAAGTTGTATGGTCTTTAGACAAAGATTTCAAAACGATTCCCTGTAAGTTCCACAGAGCTGGAGTTAATGGTAAGGATAAATCTGAAGTAATAACAGAAGAAGCTGCTGATTGGTGGTTTATGTATCAGACCCTTATAGGAGATAAAGTTGATGGTTATGAGGGTTGTAAAGGTATAGGAGATGTTACAGCAAGAAAGATTCTTGGGGAAATCGGTGAAAAGTCCTTAGAAGAAATGTGGAATTTGGTGATAAACACCTTCAAAGAAAAGGGATTTACTGAGGAAGATGCACTGAGAAATGCAAGAATGGCAAGAATCTTGAGAGCTGAGGATTATGATTTTAAAAAGAAAGAGGTAAAACTATGGAGTTTATAGGATGGGCTTGTAAAAGAATTGATACAGGTGAATGGTGGAATAAATCTGCTGGGTGGAATGAAAAATTACCAACAATTTATCCTGAAAAAAGATTTGCTACTTGTGCTGGTAAATATCATTTAGCATCTATACAATACGGATTTATCCAAGTTGTCAAGATAAAATGTATAACAATAAATGTAGAGGAGATTGAATAATGTATTTAGGTTCAGAAGATATTAAAAAATTTATCAGTAAATCAGTTGAAGAAATCATTGAACAACCTGATGATGTGGATAAACTAAGAGTTTCTTATGGAATATTAATTGGTAAGTTCTATGCTCTTTATGATTTGTTGGAGGATGATTAATGGTTTATACAGTAACTTATAGAATAGAAACCCTTAGTAATGTTTTTTATAGAACCTGTTTTGAAGCTATGAGTGATAGAGTTTGGAAGAGTGGATGTATAAGAGATGCCATACAAAGAATAAAAGATGAATATAAAGCAAATGAAGTAGCAATAGTTATGATGGAGAAACTGGATTAATGGATAGATACTTTTATAAACTACAATACACAAACAATAATGAAACACTTACTTATGAGTTCCCAGCAGATATAGGAGCTTGGGAGTTAGTACATAATTTAAGGAACTTCCTTTGTGGATGTTCTTGGACAGATGAACAGGTAAAAGATATGTTAAAATTGGAGGAAGAATAATGGTAGCAAACCAATATTGGGATAATAAATTTGGATTAATGGATAAACCACACCATGAGTTTGATGATTTAGAAGATAATGCAACACAAAGAATGAAAGAACAACAAGAATTATTAGATAGTATTCCTGATGTATCTTTCAAAAAAGTAGCTATTGAAGGTGTAGGACAGGATGCTGAGATAGTAACAAACTCTAAGGGAGGTAAACAGTCTAAAGCTCCTATGGCTATGCACTTAATTGACCCTCACTTCTTGGAGGAGTGGGCTAACAATAAAGCAGAGGAACTTGAATATGAAGATGAAGGTGAATCTACTTGTGTTGATGAAGGTTGTGAGTTTGAGCATGGTTGTTATAGAGCTATAGAAAATATTGCTTTCTTTATGCAGAATGATAACAAATGGTATTTAGAGCTTGCTTTAGATGATTTAGAAGCTGATGAGCTAAATAGAATGATTAAGATAGCTACAGTTCTCCAATATGGAGCTTCAAGATATACTCCTAATAACTGGAGATTGATTCCACAGGAGGAACATATCAATCATGCTCTGATTCATATTGTAGCTTATTTAGCTGGAGATACTCAAGACGACCATTTAGACCATGCTTTATGTAGGTTGATGATGGCTTATGCAACAAACAAATCAGAAGATTTTGATTATGGTAGTTATGTAGATACAAACAAGAGGGGTTAAATCCCCTCTTTTGTTAGGAGGAAATATGGTTGGATTAATAAGTATAGAAGATTTTGCTAAAAACTATGTTCACAAGAAACCTGAAACAGTCAGAACATGGATGAGGAGAGGTCAGTTACCTAAATATTTATTCAAGAAAACTGGTGGAAGTGTAATGGTAAGGGAACACAGAATACAGGAATGGATTGACAGTGATGATTGATGAGGTATAACAGTAATATGACTATCTCTAAAAAGAATGGGAAATGGTATTGCCGTTTCCAGCTTAATGGTGAAAGACACCATTATCTTTGTGCTGGTGCAACAACAGAGAAAGAAGCTGCAAAAATAGAAAACCAGTTCCTTTACAAACTACAACAACAACAAAATGGAGTAATCCCTAAAGAGACTAAGAGAATCAGATTAAAGGTTCTCAATAAGCTCTATGATGATTATGCTAAGATTAACAAAAAATCTTATGGCAGGGATACTTTTACTAAGGTTATTACTGAGTATTTTGGTGAAGATAAATATGTTGATACTATAACACCTGAAGAAGGTGAGAAGTTTAAACAGTGGCTGGCTGTTGAAAAAGGTTTCAGTGTATCAACCATCAACAAATACAGAATAGCTTTAAGTAAAAGATTTAATCTTGGGATAGCAAACAAACTTATAAAGGAAAATCCTATAAGGGAGGTTGCTTCATTAAGAGAAAAGAATTATATACCTAGATATTTGGTTGTTGATGGTGAAGTAAATGAAGAAGAAAATCTTTATAAAGCAATAAGAGAATTAAGACCACATATTGAAAAATTAGTTACAACAGCTTTACAAACAATGATGAGGAAGGGGGAGATATTTGGATTAAAGTGGTTTCAGGTAAATTATGATTACAACATTATTAGAATAGTTGAATCAAAATCAGGTAAAGCAAGAGACATACCAATATCTGAAAAACTACTAACACTCCTAAAATCAATACCAAGAACATCAGAATATGTATTTGTAAATCCTGACACTGGTAAACCATACACAGATATAAAGCATAGCTGGAAAACAGTTTGTGATGCTGCTGGTTTAAAAAACTTCAGATTCCATGACTTGAGACACACAGCAATAACAAGAATGGTGGAGAAGGGAGTTCCTTTACCTGTAGTTCAGGAGCTGGCAGGGCATACTAAAATAGAAACTACTATGAGATACATTCATACATCTTCTAAACAAAAACTGGATGCTATAGAGGTTCTTAATTCATACAATTAGGATTTTGTTCAAAAAAGAAAACGGACACATAATGGACATGTCCGTTTATGACTTTCTCTAAAATAATTGGAGGTTAGGAGATTCGAACTCCTGACCCTCTGCGTGCAAAGCAGACTTTGAAAATAGGTTTTTCAATAAAAACAAGCCTTTTGAACACTATGAATAAAATCCTAATTATATGAATTAGCATAGTAAGTGGACACAGAATGGACATGGATTTTTTAATTTTCCCTGTATATTGGAAGAAGGAGATTGAATGATTCAAAACCAAACATACCCTAAAATCTCTACTAAACTAATTGAATGTTTAGAGAGAGATTTTCCTAATCAATTACCTAAAGATTATGTAGATAAATATGAATTAGGAGTTTTAATAGGGCAACAAAAAGTAATAGACAAATTAAAGCTTGAAAAAGCTTATAATGAACAAGACGTATTAAGTGATGAATAGTGGTAGTCAAGGCTAGATGGACTGACCTGATAAATCAGTAACCATACCCTAAAATGGACTACCCTTAATTTAGAGACCTCTCTGTAATTAATCAGGGAGGTTTTGTTGTTTAAGGAGGATTTATGTGTGTAATAACAGCTATTGTTAGTGCAGCTACAGCTATAGGTACTGCATTGTCAGCAGCAGCTAGTGCAGCAGTTGGTGTAATGGCTAATGTTGGTTTCGGTATTATTGGTGCAGTTGGTGGTTCATCAGCAATAGCAGCAGCTCCGACAGCATTAGGTGTAGGTTTAGGTGCAGCCACTATCGCTGGAGGTGTGGCAGCTGTGGGTATGGCAGGATATGGAGTATATCAATCCATACATAGTGCAAGGGCAGCCTCAGCAGCACAAAAAGCTCAAGAAGCAGAGATTAAAAGATTATTAGAAAATCAGACAGGAAATCCTGAAGTTAATAAAACAGGACAATTACAAGATAACACAAGAATGAATAGAACTCTATCATCATTAAGAGTTCCTATGTTACCTCAAAAACAAACCAACGAACAAATAGCTCAGAATGTTTATGGTGTGGATACCAATAATGTGGCTAATTCAACCAAGAACATGATGGGTTTAAATATAGCAGCTTAAACAAAAAGGAGAATAAAGAATATGTGCGTAGGAGGTGGAGGTGGTGGTAGTGCAGCAGCTCAAACAGCAGCCATCACTGAACAACTTAATAAAAGTAATGCTCTTTTATCAAATGAAAAAGTAGCAGCAACAGTAGGTGAAAAGAGAACTAAAAAGAGAACAGTAAGCTCTTTAAGAGTACCTGTTAAGAATCAAGAATCAAACACTACTGGTGTAAACACAACTGATATGGCAGCAGCAGGGTTAAATATCCCTGTATAGGAGTGATGATGGAATATAAAGAAAACCCAATACAACGCAGGACTATAGCTGATGATTATGAAAGTATGAAACAGGATAGACAACCATACTTGGACAAAGCTAAAGAAGCTGCAAAGTATACAATTCCATCATTAATTGCAGATAGAGATACACAAAAACAAAGCAAAAAGAATGTTAAGGTAATAGAAACACCAAATCAGTCGGTAGGTGCTGATGGTGTAAACAACTTATCAGCAAAGATAACGACTACAATGTTACCTCCTAATCAAACATTCTTTAAGTTTTCAATGGATAAAATTACCATAAACAATCAAGCTACCCTACAGGGAGCTGAGAAATCCCAGTTTGAACAAGATGTTAATAAAGGTTTATCTGTTATAGAGAAAGCCTTGTTAGATTATCAAGAGCAATCAGGAGATAGGGTTGTTGTTGGTGAAGCTGTAAAACATCAACTTGTAGCAGGTAATGTATTCTTAATACATGACCCTAAAGAAGGTTTGAGATATTATCCATTAGACAGATATTGTGTTAAACGTGATTATTGTGGAAATGTTATAAAAGCAATTACAGAAGAAACAGTAAACTATTATGCTCTTCCTGAAAAGATACAAGAGCAGGTTTTAGCTAAATTGTTACAAAAGAAAGCAGTTAAGAATGATGATTCGGGTCTTAGACTGGAAGATACAGACTTAACTTTATATACAAGATTTAAAAGAACTGATAAGCATTGGGTTGTTACTCAGGAAGTAGAAGGAATACAGTTAGATACTGATGGTAAATATCCGATAGAGATATGTCCTTTTATGGCTTTAAGATACACAGCTATTGATGGTGAATCTTATGGTAGAGGATTAATTGAGGAATATATTGGAGATATTTCCTACCTTGATGTACTTTCAAAAGCAATCAAAGAAGCTTCCCTTGCAGGAAGTAAACTTGTTATGCTGGTTAATCCTAATGGTTTAACAAAGATTAAACATTTATCAGAAGCTAAGAATGGTGGATTTGCTCTTGGAAGGATAGAGGATGTTCAACCACTACAGGCTAACAAATATTATGACTTACAAGTTGCTCAGGCTGAAGCTGACAAGATTGAAAGAAGATTAAACAGAATCTTTGTAATGAAAGCAGCTATACAAAGACAGGCTGAAAGAGTAACTGCTGAAGAAATCAGAATAATGGCTCAGGACTTAGAGGAAGCTTTAGGAAACTACTACTCAATTATGTGTAAAGAGTTCCAAAAAGCTTATGTCAAAGTTACTTTCCATCACATGAAGAAAGAAAAAGGTTCAGCATTACCTGATTTAGTCAGAGATAAGTCTGTTAAATTAACAGTTACAACAGGTTTAGAAGCTTTGGGTAGAAGCTCTGACCTTAATAAACTAATAACATTTTGGGAAGTAATGGGTAAAGTAGCTCCGATAGCACAACAGCTTGGAGGTAAAGTTGACCCTATTGCTAATACTATTGCAGCATCATTGAATCTTGATATTGATGGTTTCTTCTATTCAGAAGAGGAGAGAGCAGAACAACAACAGCAAATGCAACAGCAAGCTCTGTTGGAGAAAGCTGCTCCTAATATCGTTAATAAATATGGTGATGCCATGATGCAAAAGCAAGAACAAGAAAACCAACAAGGTTAAAGGAGATTTGATGTCAAGTAAGAAAAAGCAAAACTTTACTCCTGAAGAAAAGATGGATGATAAAGTGGCTGAAATGATGGCTTTGTCAAAAAAAGCAGAACAAAAAGAATCCGTAAAACAAGCAGGTATTTATTCTGCTATGAATAGGCTTCAAATTGAAAGGAAATAGTTATGGCTGAAGAAGAAAAGATTGAAGAACAAACACCTCCTGAAGAAGAGAAGGCTGAAGAAAAAGCAGAGGAAAATACAGGCGAAAAAAATCCTCCTGAAGAAGAGAAAAAGGAAGATGTAGAACCTCCTAAAGAGGAAGAGAAAAAAGAAGATATTAAACCTGAAGATGTGGATTTAGATAATCCTGAAGAGGTTTCTAATGCTTTAAATAAGAAGGGTATTGATTATAATGCTCTATCTGAAGAATACCTCGCTAATGGTGATATATCAGAAGAATCTTACAAAGCTCTTGAAGAAGCTGGAATACCTAGAGAGATGGTTGTTAATTACATCAAAGGATATGAAGCAAGAGCTGAGATAGAAAAGAATGAATTAGCTGAATGTGTTGGTGGTCGTGAGGCTATGGACAAAATTATTGACTGGGCAGCTCACAACCTAAAAAAAGAAGAGATACTCTCTATCAATGAGATAAGAGATAAATTTCAGTTAAAAGCAGTTTTAAGAGGATTAAAAACGGATATGGAAGAAAAAGAAGGTAAAAATCCTGATTATCAAACAGGTACTGGAGATAAAACAACCAATATTGGATTCAGGTCAAAAGCAGAAATGTATGAGGCTATAAACAATCCAAAATATGAAAAAGATGAAGCATACAGAGAAGATGTACGCAAAAAGATTGCAGCTAGTAGGGAAGCTGGAGTCGATTTAGGAATTTATTAATTAATAAAGAAGGAGAACATTTAGAAAATGTCAGACAATGAAGGAAATGGCATCAATTTTACCAGATTAGGTCAAGCTAACTTTTCAGGTGATGTAGAAAAACTTTTTAAAGACCAATTTATTCCTGAACTTTTAGCAGCTTTTGATGCAAAAAGGGTAATGAAAAACTATGTTAGAAGCAAAACTATACAAAAAGGTAAATCAGCTTCTTTCCCTGTACTTGGACAAACAAGTGCAAAATACATTGGAGTAGGTGAATCTTTACTTGGAAACCAAACTATTGCTCACAATGAAATAACAATCAACCTTGACCCATTCTTGGTATCAGACATCATGATTCACGAACTTGATGTTAAAATGCAAGAATATGATGATAGAGCTGAAATTGTTAGAGAAATGTCAAGAGCATTAGCTAACACTGAAGATAAACAGTTACTTCAAGTTGGTGTATTGGCAGCTAGAGCAGGTGCTATTGTATCAGGTGGTAATGGTGGTTCTGTTATCAAAGCAGGTGCTACAGCTCTTACTTCAGGTGAAACTCTTGCAGCAGCAATCTATGCAGCTGGTGTAGAACTTGATGAAAAAGATGTACCTGAAAATGACAGATATGCTTTTGTAAAACCGTTACAATATGCTATGCTTGCACAATACGAAGATATCAAAAACCATGACATTGGTACTGGTTCTTACTCTGAAGGTACTACTGGTAAATTGAACAACATTCAAATTATCAAGACTAACCACCTTCCAAGAACTAATATCACTCAGTCTTTGGATGTAACTAATCCTAAGAATGTTTACTATGGTGACTTCACTAACACTGCTTGTTTAGTAATGAACAGACAGGCTGTTGGTACAGTATCTCGTCAAGGTTTAATCGTTGAACCTAAATGGATGCTTGAATACTTGTCTCACTTGCTTACTGCTAGAATCTTACAAGGTCATGGTATCTTGAGACCTGACTGTGCTGTAGAAATCTCAGCAGCTGCTCCTACAAGTGGTTCAGGTTCATAGTTAGATTTTATTTGTGCTTGACACAAATTTTATATTCACAGAGGGTACTCTTTATAGGGTATCCTCTTTTTTTTGTGTGTCAGGTAATATGGAGATTTTATGATTCATATTTGTTTCAATTTAGATGAAAAATATGTAAATCCCTGTATAGTTTTAATGAGAATGATAGAAGCAAATACTAAAGAAGAGATTACTTATCATCTTATTGGTATTACAGAAAGAGATATGGGAACTTCTAATCAGTGTATGTTCTATCCTAATCCTGATTTATCTTATTTTAATGAAGAGCATCTCAGTGATTATTATTATTTTTCTCAAGCTGCTATGTATCGTTTATTAATACCATTCCTGATTCCTGTAGATAAAGCTATTTATATGGATATTGATATGGTGGTAATGGATGATATTAAAAAACTGTGGGATAAAGAGGTTGATTATGTTGGTGCAGTAGTTGACCCTTGTGCAATTTTTCATAAAAGCAGATTAAAAATAGATTCTAAAACTTATTTTAATTCAGGTTTAATCTTATTCAATTCCAAACTGATAAGAGAAAAACTACCAAATTATAAAGAAAGAATCTTACAAGCACAAAAAGATTATATATTAGATTTAAAAGACCAAGATATTTTCAACATAGTTTTTAAAGGACATATCACTAGATTAGGTTATGAATGGAATATAGATGTCCATAATTTAATTGAACCTAAAGACACAAAAGCAACTATTACAGCTAAAAATAAAGCTATAGAAAATCCATCAATAGCACACTGTATGGGTAAGGAAAAATGGTGGAACTATGCTGGTCTTAAATTTGGAGATTATTGGGATAGTTATGCAAAAGAACTTATCCCTGCACATAGAAAAACCTGTGTTGAATTTAATGGGTTTTTAATCGTAAGGAATTAAAAATGACAACAAAATTAGAAGCAATAAACACTATGCTCTCTTGTATAGGACAAGCTCCATTAAACACATTAAATGGAACTAAGAGCTATTTTACTATTGCAGCAGAACATATATTAGAAGATGAAGTCAAAAGATTTCAACTTCAAGGCTGGGATTTTAATTCAGAAGATGATTACCAGCTTAACCCTGATATAAATAATAAAATAGTAATTCCTCCTAATTTAATAATGGTTAAGTTTCCTACACTCTACAAGAACAGATATGTTGTTAGAGAAGGTAAGCTTTATGACAAGTTTGAGCATACTTATGATATACCAAAACCTATCAGATGCTCTGTTATTTGGTGTTTTGATTTTGAAGATTTACCTGAAGTAGCTAAAGAATATGCTAAAATATCTGCTGCTTATAAGTTTGTTAAGAGAGAACTTGGAGCAGAGAAAACAACTCAATACACTCAAGAAGATGTATTAGAAGCTAGAATAGCTCTTGAACAGCATGAACTTGAGATAGGTGAATACACAATGATTCCTGATATGTATAACGGTAATATTAAGGAGAGTATATAATGACTTTAGTTAGAGATACTGTTGCAAACTTTATTGGTGGTGTATCACAACAACCTGATAAATTAATGTATCCTAACCAATCAAAGAAGTTAATTAACTTTCTACCATCACCTTCTGTTGGTTTAATGAAAAGACCACCATCTGAACATATAGCTAGATTAATGAATACTTTAGAAAAATATCCACTAACTCATACTATATTTAAAGAAGATGAAGAATATCAGGTTATCATTGATAATTCAGGAAATATCAAAGTATTTGATTTAGAAGGTAATGAGAAAACTGTTCATTATGGTGATTATGTTTATGAAGTAGTACATGGAACAACTAAATGTTATACAGATGTTCAAGGAAATAATAATGCTTCTGTATTATCAACCACAACATTATATACAGATTATCATTTAACAACTGAATATACTTTAGCTGATGGTGAAGCTGTTACTGACTTCTCTTATAATGGAGTTAATGAACCTGCTGGATTAAAAGCAGAACTACAGGCTTATATAACATCCACTAAACCTTTAAAAGATTTATTTGCTAAAACTATAGCTGATTATACTTTTATTCTTAATAAAACAGTTGTTACAGCTTTAAATGATACTCTTTTCCCTAACACTTATAATGCAAGTGCATTAATATTTGTTAGACAAGGTAACTATACTACAGACCATATTATAACAGTTAATGGTAGTCAGGTTGCAAGTTATACATCTACAAGTGATTTAGCAACAACCAAAACAAACACAATAGCACAGAATTTATATAATAACCTTGTATCAAATTTAGGAACAACTAACTGGAACATTACAAGGAATGGTTCTGTTATTTGTATACAAAAGAAAGATGGTACAGCTTTTACTATTCAATCAGAAGATAGTAATGCTAACCAAGATTTATATGCTTTCTATAAATCAGCTGATGCAATAAATGTATTACCGACTGTAGCTCCTAATGGATTTATTTTGAAGATTGTTGGTGAAGATGTAAACAGAGCTGATGATTATTATGTTCAATTTGAAACATCAGATGGTAGTTCATTTGGTACTGGTTCATGGAAAGAGTGCTGTTCTCCTGATATAGAATATCAGATAGACCCAGCAACAATGCCTCATGCTTTAATTAGACAAGCTGATGGTAGTTTTATGTTTAATGTAATAGACTGGGCAGACAGAGGTGCAGGAGATGAAGATTCTGCTCCAACTCCCTCTTTTATTGGAAATACAATCCAAGATGTATTTACACACAAGGGGAGGTTAGCTGTCCTCTCTGTGGATAAATCAATATATTCAGATACTCAGGATATATTCTCATACTTCAAGAAAACAACAACAGCAGAACTTGATACTGACCCTATTGATATTGGTTCAAACAGTGAAATGACATTACTCAGACATAGTTTACCATTTAATGAGGAGCTTTTGTTGTTCTCTGAATCAGCTGTATTTTCAATAAAAGGTGGAGATATATTCTCAAACTCTACAGCAGCTATTGACTTAACAATGAAATATCCTTGCTCAAGATACTGTAAACCAATTAACATTGGTAATACAGCTTTATTCTTGTTTGAAAATGGTGAATATTCAAAAGTAATGGAGACTTATATAACCTCCACATATTCAATAGATGCTAGAGATGTTACAGAACAAGTACCAAGCTTCTTACCAAAAGATGTATTCAAGATAGCTGGTTCTACAGCTAACTCATTGGCTTGTTTCTTATCAACAGCAGACCCTTATTCTATTTATGTATATAACTATTACTACTCCTCAGAGCAGAAAGCTCAATCAGCTTGGAGTAAGTGGACATTTAAGGGTAAAATACTGAATGTTGATTTTAATGAAAATCTAATGTATCTGACTATTCAGTATGAAGATGGTATTTATCTTGAAAAGATGAACTTTACACAAAAGAACCAAGAAGAAGATTTAGATTATCTTTTATATTTAGATAGAAAGACTGTTCTTAGTGGAGGTTCTTATTCATCAGGAAGAGATGATACATCTTTTAGAACACCTTATATTATTGCAGATGAGAATGATAAACTTATTGATGGTATTAAGATTCTGAATAAAAAAGGATTCCCAATACCAATTACTCAAATAAGAAACACAACTTCTAATGGTGAAACATACACTACTGTTTGGTTAAAGGGAGATTTATCAGAGGAATACATATTTATAGGTTCTCCTTTTGAATCTAAATGGGAAATGCCATTAGTTTACTATAGACAACAAACACAGAATGGTACAAAGGTTGTTGAAGGTACTTTAATGCTCAGAGATATAAACCTCTGTTATGCAGATACAGGACACTTTGATGTAAAAGTAACACCTAAATATTCAACCAACATAACATCTGAGTTTGAGTTTACAGGTAAGATTGTTGGTATGAAATCTGCATCATTAGGTCATATTGAAGTATCATCAGGTACGTTCTTAATCCCTGTAATAGCAAGGAATGAAGAAGTAACAATAGAAGTTACTAATGATGGTTATTTACCTTGCTGTTTCTTATCAATGGAATGGTTAGGAGATTTAATAATTCGTGGACAATAGAGTAGTTATACTTCCCTCTAAGGCTTCAGATATTACAGAACTGAAAGATAACCTTAGAGAGGAAGATATAGCTGAGTGTCAAGCTTGTGGACATACACCTCTTGAAGCTTTGACAATAGGCTATACTTGGTCTGAATGTTATTCAGCTAAGGTAAGAGGGAAAACAGAAGCTATGTTTGGGGTTTCAGGATACAACCAACCAAAAGGATATGGTGTTATATGGTATTTAGGAAGTGATGAATCTTTCAAACATCCTATTGCTTTGGTTAAAGGTGGAAGAGAATACACTTCCAAATGGCTAGAAAAGTATGATGTACTTTTTAATGCTGTTGATGCAAGAAACACTAAACATATAGCTTGGTTAAAACATATAGGGTTTACTTTTATTGACCCTATTATGGTTAATGGTTATGAATTTTTACAATTTTATAAAAGTAAAGGAAAATAGAGAAAATGTGTGATATATCAGCACTTGGATTAGCAATCGGTGCTGCTGGAATGTTCACTAATACAATAGGAGCAAGTCAGCAAGCAAAAGCTTATGCTAATTATCAAAGTTTAAATGCACAAGCAGCTCTATCAAACTATATTCAACAAACAAAACAAGTTAATTTAAGATACACACAAGAGCAGGAAGCAAGTGCAGCTGATGCTGAGAAGATTCGTATTGAGAATATGAAAGCTAAGGCTACAGCTCAAGCTTCAGCAGCTTCCAGTGGTATTGATGGTATTACTATTGATAATCTCTTTGCTGGTTATGAAAGAGCTAATGCAGTTAGCGATTATACCCATGCTAGAAACTTAGAGATATTAGGTTTGGAATATACAAATCAAATGGATACATATAGAAATCAAGCATTGAGTTCTATCTATTCTATGCAACCATACACAGGTGCAAGTGCAGGTTCTACATTGTTATCAGGTGTTGGTGGTCTTATGACAACTTATGCTAACAACAAAGAACAACAGGCTAGAACTGAATACTACAGAGCATATAGAGGAACAGGAGGTAAAATATAATGCCTTATCAAAACAACAACAATAGAATAGTTCCTGATGCTGTGGAAGATAGAGCAATTAAACCAGCAGCAACTGCTACTGATAAAAGAATAAACTATGCCCTTGATAATAGTGGTGCAGCTCAGTGGGCTAATACAGCTAATGCTTTAGCTTCACTTGGTAAAGGTTTGATGGAGATGGATACTTTATGGAAGTATGAATCTCAAGAAAATGCTATCAGAGCAAGATTTGAAGCTGAGTCTGCTGGGGGTAATAAGAATGATTGGAGAGATGTATCCAAAAAGATAAAAGGAGCTGCAATCTTCAACCCTTATAACGATAATGCTTTCAGACAATTACAATCACAGGATATAACAAGACAGGCTGTATTAGAGATTGTTTCAACTCCTGAGATTGAAAAAATGGATAGTGCAGCTGTTCAAAAACTTATTAGTGACCAACAAACAAAAATGATGGAAGCTTTTAAAGAGACAGGCTTATCACCAAAAGATTATGGTACATCTTTAGTCCAATGGCGACAACAGATGGATGATTTTTATAGTAAATACACTGTTTCAAATAAAGCACATAAATTTGGTTTATTAAATACCAAGCTTCAATCTGAATTAACTTATAAGATTGAAGCTTTGTTTATGGATATTGAAGATGAAGCTGAGAAAGTACCAAGACTCAGAGAACTTTTAGAAAATGAAGTTAAAACTTGGGATACTGAGACTGGTGTTGTAGCAGCAGATACTCAAGCTAAAAACTTAATGGGAGCTTTGAAAAACTATATAGCAAGAAATGCTGGTCAAATTGATGATAAAGAAATATTGGCTGCAATATCTGATTTTTCACTCCCTGATGGAACACCTTTATCACAGGTTATACCAAACTATGATGTAGCAGTTAAAGATTTACTATCTCAAGCAAGAGAAGCAGACCTTAGACAAATGGAGTTGGAAGTTAAGGTAAAAGACTTCAAACAGGAACAAATGTCTAGGGAAATAATGACTGACTTTATGGATAAATACACTAAAGGTGAATTAGCTTCCCCTGATGCTAGACAGCAATATGCTAATGATATGATTCAAAAGTATAAATTAGATGGTGTCAATAGTGTTAAATTATTGAAGTCTATGGCTGCTGGTGAAGATGCTTGGTGGGATACAGCTAAAAACATCACTGACCCAAGAGTTAAAACTGCTTTAGGTGTTAAAGTTATGTTAGGTGAAGCAACTGTAGAAGAAATTGCAGGAGCTATGAATGAACATAAACTTAGTGCAGAAGATGGTTTCCATCTATTACAAAACTTTATGTCTAAAGAACAAAAACAACAAACAGCTGAAAATAAGAGAGTTGTTGAACATCTAAAAGCAGCAAAGAAAGAAATGATAGAAGGTTATCATACAGGAGATTCTGATATTGATGCAATATTGTTAGACCCTGACCAACAAACTTCTTTCCAAAATAAACTTATGGAACTTAATGAAAGATACCAAAAAGATGGTGATTATCAGAAGTTTAATGATGAATTAGCTAAGTGGAAATCAGCATATAAACAATATGCAGTAGAGCAGGAAAAATCAGGTGCAGTTACAGGTTTTGCAGCTGGTTTTGAATCTTTAAGAAGTACACCAGCTATTAGTCAATCTCAGTGGAGTCAAAGCTCAAAAGATATTAATCAATCTATTAATGCTTTGAAACAAATGGGATTAATTAAAAACCAAATGGGCTGGGATGATAGTACAGTTACTACTGTTTCTAATCCACAACAACATAGAAAAATAACAGTAACAGATGATAAAGGAAATTCTTATACAAAAGACACTAGACACACAGGTTATGACCTTAGAGGAAGATTTGTTGTTGGTGGTCGTCAAGTATATGCTCCTATGGAAGGTACTGTTGTAGGTGTTCAGCCTGAAGCTCAGAGTGGTGGTCAAGGTAATATGGTATTAGTTCAATGTGCTAATGGTAAGTTAATTAAATATATGCACTTACAACATGCAGATTTACCATCAGTAGGACAAAAGGTTGGTAAAAACATACCTGTTGGTCGTATTGGTAATACTGGAGCAACAGAAACTTTAGCAAACGGTCAAAAAGCTTATAGCCTCCATGTTGAGTTCTATGATGCTAATAAACAGTGGATAACAGCTAAACAATTTATGGAGAGTTAAAATATAATGAGTGTAGAAGAAGTTAATGCAGGGGTTGAAGCCATCTATAATAGGTGGGAAAATAAACAAGACGACCCCTCTTCTACTTTAGATGAAATGAGGCTCTTAATATGGGTCTGCTTCATCCTGAAGAAGAAGATAATATACAAAACGATAATCAACAACAACCTTCAGAGATTAATGAGCAGCCTGAAAAAGAAGAAAGAACTTATGAAAAACTAGGTTTTTGGGAATCACAAGGAGATATGCTCAGAGCTGTAGGCACAGAAGCTTCTCATTTCTTTTTACCAAAATCATTAGAAAGTGATTATCAATCAAGAACACACTATGCAGATAATATGAAGTATTTATATCGTTATGGTGTAGGTACGGCTGCATTTATAGGTAGTTTTCTATTTGGTGGGGGTGAAGTTGCAGCAGCTGGAGCATTAATAAAAGGTGCAACAGCTATTCCTAAAGCAGCAGCAATAGGTAATGCAACTATTAAATTAGGACAAGGGATACAAAAACTAGCCAATTTAAAAATGGTTGACCCTATAAAACTTGCTAAGGCAGCTAAAGCTGGTGGTGCAAGTAAAAAGGGAGTAGAAGCAGCTGTTATAGCAGGTAATGCTGTTAATGCTTCTGCTGATATTATTGTATCTGATTTCTTGGCTAATATGACTTTATCAAGACAAGAAGAAGGTGAAGGTCATTTTGCTGATGTATTTGGTAAAACAGATAATAAATTATTATCATATCTCCAAACAGGTGAAAATGATTCTGAGCTTGAATATAGATTAAAAGAAGCTGTTAATAATACTTTATTAGGTATTCCTATGGGAGGTATTATTGGTGGAGGTGTAACAGGACTTGCTTTGACAAGACCTATGAGAACCTTCTTTAGAGGATTACACAAAAGCTTACATGCTGCTTCAGCAGAAGAAGCTAGACAGGGTATCCTTGATGCAGCTGAAGGTAAAATTGGTTTAGAAAAAGTTGCTAAAGTTCAGGATATGGTTGATGAAGTTGATGCTTTAAGACAAGAAGCTTTAGAGACCGGTCAAGAAGTTTCACAACTAATAGCTGATAGATTCCCTGCTGATAAAATTGAAGAAGGAAAAGCAATAGCAAGACTGAGAGATGCAGGAGAAGAAATCTTCCCTTATGAAGATGGACACTGGTCTATTAAGATATCTAATTGGGAAGATGCTAGTAAGGTTACTCCTGAAGAATACAGACAACAACTACTAGCTCAAGACCCTGATGGTAATTTAGGTATCTCTCACATGAACCAAGCAGTTGAATCTACTTGGAAACAGAGAGGTCTTGTTAGTGGTGATGGTTTAATCAGTAAAACAGCAAAAGAAAGAACAGACACAACCAATACAGTTGTAGATTATTATAGAGATAAATGGGATTTAGGTAAGAATAAAATTACTGTTAGATATGGTGATTGGACAAATATTCCTGATGGAAAAACAACCCAATACAAAAACGGTAATGTTCTTATACAAATCAATAAAAATTCAAGAGATATCTATGCTTCACTAAGAAGTGAACTGGAACATGCTAGAGATTTTATTAAAGGTGAAGTTCCAAAAGGTGCTTATAAAAAAGGTAGTGGAGTACATGTATCAAGATATGTTGGTGATAATGAAGCAGAATATGCTCCTAGCTTTGTTCATAAAAAAGCCACAAATAGAGCTAAAGCTTTAAAAGCAGAAGAAGCAGCAGAAGTTGAAACTCCTAAGCAAAATGTGCAACCTGAAGTAGAAACTCCTGTCAAAAATGTGGAAGCAGAACAATTAAAAATAGATTTTGATTCAGTTAAACCAACAGAAGATATAGGAGCAAAAATAAAATCAGGAGATTTTGAATTTAAAACATCTGATGATGTTGAAGCTATTATTAAACATATAGTAACTAATGATATTGAGGTATCAGGTAAAACATTCAAAGATGTTGCTAATGATGCAGATAAATATTTTACTAAAGAAATAGCAGACAATCCAATAGAGTTTGCTGTAGCTTTAAGTAAAAGAAGTCCTGATGAAATTGATGGATATGTTAGAGAACAGCTGGCAGCAGTCAGATTGTTAAGTGTATTAAAAGACTTACAAGAAGCTGCTTCACCAAGAGAAAACTTAAAGATTTTAACAGCAGCAAGAGGAGTTACTTCTTTCATTGAGACAAGTAAATCTCGCTTTGGTGCTGCATTAAATTATCAAAAAGTTATTAATAAAGCACTTCCTGTATTTGGAGCAGAAAAGTATTCTGATTTAGCTCTTGCAGGGATTAATTCTTTGGCAGATGTTCTTGATACAATATCATTAAACTTCACAAGAAACAAATCCCTACAACAGTTTAAGAAAGAGGTTATAGACCAACTTTCTAAAGCTGGGGATGTTTTTGATGAACTAACAAAAGATAAAGGTGTTGTTAAGAAGCTTAACCAAGCTATAGAAGAGCAATATCAAAATCTTAAAGCTGGTAAAAAAGCAGATGCTTTTAAAACAATACAAGAAGTTCTACTAACAGATGAAGCTGATAAACTCGGTTGGTATACAAAATTATGTGATACAGCTGATAAGTTTAAGAAGGTAGTTCAATATGGTAACAGATATGTTTATGCCAATGTTTTAGGTGTCAAATCTGTATTAAACCAAGCAATAGGTACAGCAGCTATGTCAATAGCAAATCCAACTTTTAAAATGATTGGTTCATTCTTGCTACCTGTTGTTGATAGGCTTAACTTCGCTTTACCAAACAGTCAGAAAGCTACTTTTGCAGAGGCTGCTTCTGTTACTAAAGAAGCTATTTTTGAAAGTGTATCTAAACTTTCTTGCTTATGGGAATCTTTAGGACTAGGCTGGCAAGCTTTCAAAAAAGGTGAAGGCTTAATGACAAACATCAAAATCCTAACAGAAGATGGTGTTGAAGGTTTCCAACCATTTGTTCAAATGAATGATGGTAAAGATATCTTCCAAAATATAGCTAACATCTATGAAGTTAATCCTAGATTAATGATGGCTGAAGATGAGTTCTTTAACCAAATGAACTACAGAAGTATTGTTAGGTCAAAATGTTTTACACAAGCAGAACAACAACTACAATTAAAAGGTGATGCTTCTAATCTGAATGATGTTTTAAAACTGGCTGATGAGCTGTTTAATAAAATGGCTTTTGATGAAAGTGGTAAACCTTTAGATTTTGCAGCATATAATGAAGCTAAAGAACTAACCTTCCAAACAAGATTAAATAGAAAAGAATTTAATCCTAGAACTGGTAAAATGGAAGAAACAGGTAAAGCTTCTTCTTTAATAGCTAATGTTGGTAGTAGTATCCAACAAATGACAGATAAAGCTCCATTCCTTAAACCGATAGCTTTATTTGTTAAAACCCCTGCAAATATAGCAGATACAGCAACAGATTCAATTCCTGTATTTAATCTTTTAAAAGAAGATGTAAGGAGAAGAATCACATCTAAAGATGCTACTGTCAGAGCTAAAGTTATAGGTCAAGCAGGTTTCACTGCTATGTTTGGTTTAGCTGCATTTATCAGAGCAGCTGATGGAAGTATAACAGGTTCTGAACCACCTGACCAAAAGACTAAAACAGCTTTATTAAAGACAGGCTGGAAACCTTATTCATTCAGAACATCTGATGGTCAATATACTTCATATATGGGTAAAATACCTGTATTTGATAGTTTCCTAGCTTTTGCAGCTGATTGTATGTGTTTGCATAGAGATATGACAGACCCTAAACAACAGATGATTTTAGATGATATTGGAACAAGATTGTTTGCTTCTGTTATGAACAACTTCTTTGACCAAGCAGGGTATAGAACTAATGGTGAAAAACTTTGGGATATACTTAACCCATCTACTGATATCAGAAAGAGAGATAGTGTTATTGGTGCTTTAGGTCAAGAGTTCTTACCACAATCATCTAACGTAAAAGCAATAAGAGAACTTGGTAAACATACTCAAACTAAACCTGAAGGTATGTACTCAAACTTAATGAGAGGTTATACAGACTTATTTGTTGCTCCTCAAGATTTTAAGAGAGATGTTTTTGGTAATAGAGTTGATTATTATGGAATGTTAATAGCTAAAAAATCAGATGCTAACTTTATGCAGCCTGAATATGCTGAGATGGAAAGATTAGCACAAAGAGGTTATTCTCCATCTAATATTCCACATCTATTAAAGAAAACAGGAGTACCTTTAGAAGAGTTCAAGAGTACTAAGACAGGTAGAAGTGCTTATGATGCTATGTATGATGAACTTGATGAAGTAAAAATTGGTGGTAAAACACTCCAAGAATCTGTTGCAGCATTAATACAAACTCCAAGATATAAAAGCTTGAATGATGGTATTGATACTAAAGACACAAATTGGAGTTCTGTTCCTTATAAAACCAAAAAGAAACTGTTAGATGATACTTTCCAAAGATATTACAACATAGCTAAAAGAAGAGTTATTGCTAAACGTGGTGATGAGTTTGTTGATGGTGATGGAAAGACAATGAGAGAAAGACAACAAACAGTCAGACTCAATATGTTGAACCTAAGAAACCAAGAAAACCTAAACAGCAACATCACTAATCAGATAACAAAATTCTAATTGATAAAGGACAAACAAAATGACAGATTATAATGCTCGCAAGGAGTACATCTATAGTGGAGGGGATGCTATTTTTAGTATCCCTTTCTCATATATAGATAAGACATATATTAAAGTGTATGTCAATGATACAAGCACATCAGGTTGGACTATGTTGAGTAACTCTCAGATTCAAATTTTATCCCCTGCATTAACAAGTGGAGATAAAGTTGTAATCAAAAGAGAAACTCCAATCACATCAAAGCTTGTAACATTCACAGACACATCTATTTTAAATGAGGATGACCAAAACCTTGCTCAAGACCAAGTTTTTGATGCTATTCAAGAAGTTACTGACAACGAAACTAAGTTTGAATTAGATATGACAGAAGCTTTTGCAGAGCAAATTGAAGCTGTTGATACTGCTATATCAATTTATCAATCAACAACTAATGCAAGGATAGATGATTTAGAAACAACATTTCAACAGGCAAGCACATCAGCAAAAGCTTATATGGAACAAGCTGAAGATTACAAGAATCAAGCAGCAACTTCAGCTTATAATGCTTCTGTAAAAGCAGCAGAAACTTATGCTACTTATGAAGAAGCTATGTCTATTATAGCTGCTACAACAAATGCAAGTGTTGCAACTATTAGTGCTGACAGAACAGAAGCTTTAAACACAATCTCAGGAGCAAGAACAGAAGCTCTTGATACTATTAATAGCACAAAGACTAATGCTCTGAATGAACAGAACAGAAACAGACAAACCAATGTAGATTCTATAAGAGCTGTTGGTACTGAGAATCTAAGAAGTATTCATGCTGAGACAACTCAGGCAAGAGATTATGCTATGAGAGCTGTTGGCTGGGATATGGATGTTGAAGATAATATCTTAAAATTCAGAGACAGAACTGATGATGAGATTGAGAGTGCAATCAGCTATGTTGAAGGAGCAAGAGACAGTGCTATAAATAGCATAACAGCAAAAACAACTGAATGTAGCAGTATTATTACAGCAAGAACTTCAGATGTTACCGGTTCTGTTTGGAGCAAAGGAACTGAAGCTGTTACAACTATTAATAGTGCTAAAACAGCAGCTGTTAATACAATCAATTCAGCAGCTACAAATGCTTTGAATACAATTAATTCAACAAAAACATCAGTTGTTGAAGCTGTCAGAACACAAGGAACTCAATCTGTAAATGCTATTAATCAGGCTGGTTCAGGTGTTGTTACAAGTATAAGTACAGCTACAACAGGAGCTACTACTGCTATAACAAATGCAGTTAATAATGGTAAATCAAGTATCAGCAGTGCTACAACTTCTGCTCTTGGTTCTATATCAACTGCAACAACCAACGGAACATCCTCCATAGGTGTAGCAACAACTCAGGGAGTAGGTTCTGTTAATTCAGCTAAAACTTCAGCATTATCTGAAATCAATGCAACTATTACAGCAGCTGAAACTGACATAGAACATAATAGACAAATATGTGAGGAAATGGCACAGAGAGCTACTCTTGGCTGGAATATTAAGATTGAAGATAATATTTTAAAGTTTACGAAAGTAGAGGATGAATAATGGAAAATATTAATAAAATACAAATTGTACCTGATGAAGTGTATGAAGTTGGAGCAGATAAAGTAAATGTTATACCTGAATGGTCTGTCAAAGACGATAGCACTTTGTATGAAAAAGTAAGGAAGTTGGCACATTCAACTTTTGACAGTTCTAAGTTTACAAAAGTTGGTAGTCCGATTGTTACGGATGATGGAATTGCTAGTGGTGCTGCAAATGCTTATCTTTCTTCGCCTAATGCAATTAACTTAGCGAGTGCTGATAATTGGGAAATTAAATTTAGGTTAGCAGTATTAGCACTTGAAAGTGATTGTCCATTTTCTATTTCTACTGGTGACCAAAATGGCATAATGATTGACAGGGGTGATTTATTTATATCATCTGGTAATGGATGGGATATAGCACCATCTGTTGATATTATTCCAAGAGATAGAAATATGTACTATATGAAACTCGGTTTTACTGGTACACAATATTATGCTCAAAGAAGTACAGACGGAGTAAATTATACAACAGTATGGACAAATAACACTACGACTAAAACAAACGCAAATACTAATTTGATGTTATTAAACTGGACATATAATACTTCAGTAAGATATTTTAAGGGTGAGTTTGACCTAAAACAATTCTCAATTACTGTTGACGGAGTTGAGGTTTTCAGTGGAAACCGCACAGGCATAGATACAATTAAGCCTGATGATTATACCGTTGTTGGTACACCTACGATTAGTGATGATGGCATTGCGAGTGGATTTGATAGTAGTAACTATTTAACTTTTACACCTACATATACAGTAAATAATTATATTCAATATGAATATGAAATAAACACACCTAGCACTATACCTACTGGTTCTTGGGGTGTAGACGGAAGTATATTTTTTAGAATATATAATGCCGTTTCTGGTTCGCCCGAGACCACAGTTTTATGTGTTGACGGTACTGCTAAATTAAGAATGATAGCACAATATGTCGGTGTTGAGTTAGCTACATTACAACCAAATACCAATTATAAAATGATTGCTAAATACTATGTAAATGGTAATTATGAAGTTAAATTTTACACGAATGGTTCATTACAAACCTTTAGTGGTACAGGTGCCACAGCTATGAGTACAGCAGGTGGATATTGTGGTATAGGTTGCGGAATGTCACCAGAAGGCAGTGCTGTATATGGTTTCAGTCAATACCCTATTGACCTCAACGCATTCAAAATCTACGTAGACGGTAACCTTGTTTACCAACCTTGCTTGAAGATACCTTATACAAGAGCAGAACTTAACCAAAAAGTTGTTGATGTAACATACAGAGATAGAGTTAAAGACTTATTTGAACAAGTTGGCTACAATGGCTATCACACTATTGATGAAGATAATAAAAACTTTACTCTGCCAACACATAAGTTTACAGACATAATTGACCACAAAGAAGATGCTGACGGAACAGTAGCAGAGCAGAGAGTTGATATGACTGTTATGGCTTTTGGTAATGCTACAAGTGGTACAGATGTAAACTTGCCTATTGAGTTTGCTGATGAAACAAGCTATATGGTTGGTGGTGTTACTGTATCAGCTCAAGATGCTGACAGCTTCACTCCATCAAGTTCAGGTACTTGGTTTGCAAGAGGAAAGGGGAAAATATAATGGAAAAACTTTATACAAAAGATGATTTCTTTAAAATGGCTTGTCAAGCCAACAGAGAAAAGAAGAAACTTGTAAAAGTTCAAGAAGAAATTGAATATGATGTAGAAGTTTTAGAGTGGGAAAAGAAAACTATTGAAGTTCCTGTTCTTGACCCTGAGACTGGTAAACCTACTGGTGAAACAAAAACTATTGAGGTAGATGATTGCACAAGACCTATTATGGTTGAAGAAACAATTATTAACCCTATAACTGGTGAAGAAGGAACAATAACAGTTCAAAAGCATCATACAGAAACAAGAACAAAATGGGTTGAAAGATTAGAGATTCAGGATAATCCAGCTAACTTTGCAAGAAAGTTCTTTAATACTTCGTTAGGTTATGTTTCAAGAATAGTTCATAAACTTGACGGAACAACAGAGAACTTTTTAAATGATACCTTACCATTCTTGACTGTTGGTTATCCAATAATTACATATAATGCAGATGGAACTCAGAACATTAATGTTCAGGTTACAGCTGAGTTTATAGAAGAATGTAAAGAACAAAAAGAGAGAGATTTTTATGGAACTGCTGAATAATATTTGGCAGTTCTGTTTAAATCATTTCCATATAGATTTTGAAAGTATAGAGTTTTACTGGACTTGGAGGTTTTAAGATGAATATAGATTCTATTGTTATGATTCCCTCCCCATATAAGTTTTATAACCCTTCATTTGGTATTCTCAAAGAAGTTAAACAAAGAGCTTATGGAGAATATATGTGGGGTATGTATAAAGGTAAAAAGATTGAAGTATTTGATGCTTACAAAGAGAATCAGTTTTTAATCTATGTATCAGAAAATATGAACTTCCTTAAATCAAAGCTTAAATACTTCCAAGATGGTGTAAGGAAAGTGCTTAGGTCAGAAGGGAGAAAGTTAAATGAACTGGTATAAGGATGATGATTTGGAGATTGATTTTGACAAAGCTCCAATAGTTAGGATGAGTTCAATACTTCCTTCAATGACAACACTTGAGAAACAAACAATAAATAGATTCCCTTTTGTTTGTTTAAATCAGATTGAAGTAACAATTAAATATAAAGAAAATATATACAAATTCCCTATCCCTAAAGGGTACAGATGGGATGGAGCAACAATACCTAGAATGTTTTGGAGATTGATAGGTTCTAAGACTGACCCTAGATTCTTAATTCCTTCAATGGTACATGATGTTCTGTGTGAAAATAAGCACTATGTTAATGGTGATAGGTATTTAGCAGATAAAGTCTTTGAAAGATTATTATTTGTTTCCAACGTACCGGCTTTCACAAGATGGTTGATGTTTCATTCAGTTGATAATTTTCAAAAGTTTAATGGCTGGAAAAAAGGAACTCATAAAAATGGATAAAAAAGCTGTATTAGTTATGATTACGGCATTTGCAGTTATTCAATTTTTGATTAGCTGTCGTATTTTCGTAACTTTTGAAGGAATGGCAGCTTATGCTGCTCCTAAAGATGCAATAGAACAAATGCAATCACAACTGAATAGAATGGAACATAAAATAGATAAATTAATGGGTTATTAATCATGTATAAGAACATAGTTTTACATTGGACAGGGGGTAATTATACTCCCTGTGCTATTGATAAGATACACTATCACTACCTGATAGATGGTGATGGTTGTGTCCATAGAGGTAAATATGAACCAGCAGACAACTTGAACTGCACAGATGGTAAATATGCAGCCCACTGTGGAGGAGGTAATACTGGTAGAATAGGTGTTGCCATTTGCTGTCGCAGGAATATCAACACACCTCCTACCAAAAGACAAGTTGAAGCTATGTGTAATTTAGCAGCTCAGTTATGCAGAGTTTATGGATTAAAGCCATCTAATTGCATAACACATGCTGAATTTGGTCAAGCAAACCCCAAGACATCAAGCTATGGAAAGATAGATATTAATTCTCTTCCCTATGCTAACAAAGAAGGGGTAAAAGAAGTAGGAGACTATCTGAGAAACAAGATAGGATGGTACTACATTAAACAAACGGAGGTCTAAATGGCTGAAGAAGAACAAAAAATATATGATAAATTTGTAGAAGTTCTCAATAATAAACTTGATGGAGAACCTTCTGCTCAAGATTTGAATGTGGTTTTGAATTTTCTTAAATACAACAATATCCAAGCAACAACCAAACACAAAGGGGTAAATACACTAACTGAAAAAGCTAAAGAGATATTACCTTTTGATGATGAGGAAGATAATTTACTCCCCTTTAGAAAGAGAGAATGACAGATATTCAAATAGATGCAGCATTAGAAGAAAAGCTTAAAAAGAATTTCAAAAACTTTTTATATGTTGTTTTTCAATATATAAACCTTCCTTCTCCCACTGAGATTCAATATGCTATCGCTGATGAACTGCAAAATAGAGAATCTGACCTAATCATTAATGGATTCAGAGGAGTAGCTAAATCGACCATCACAGGTATTTATGTTGCTTGGTTGTTGTATAAAGACCCTGTTAATACTCAAATTATTTATGTAGGAGCTAACTTCAATGAAGCTAAGAAGTTTATGAAGTTTACTAGAGGCTTGTTAGAGATAGTTCCTTTTCTACAACACTTAATTCCTGATGATAGTCCACAAACAAAACAAAGAGATAATGCTATTGCTTTTGATGTTAGACCAGCAGGATTTAAAATACAGCCATCTTGTTTGGCTGTTGGTGTATTTGGTAATTTAACAGGAAACAGAGCAACACATATTATAGCAGATGATATTGAGACCTCTGAGAACTGTGATACACAAATTAAGAGAGAACATATTGAGTCTGCTGTAACTGAGTTCAGACAAATAGTATCTCCCTTAAAAGGGAGCTTGCTATTCTTAGGAACTCCACATACAGAAATCTCAATCTATAACAAACTCCATGAGAAGGGAATACCAACAAGAATATTCCCTATTAAGTTTCCCACAGAGGAACAACAAGAGAAGTATGGTGATAAACTAGCTCCATACATAGCAAACAAAGTCAATCAAGACCCTACCTTGATTGGAATGTCAACAGACCCTATCAGATTTGGTGATGAAGAAATCCTTAAACTTGAAGCTGAAGGTAGAAGTAAATTTGCTATGCAACAGATGTTAGATACCACCTTATCTGATATTGAGAGATATCCTCTGAAGTGTGGTGATTTAATTATTATGGATTGTGATAAAGATATTGCTCCTGAGAAGGTTGCTTATGGTTCATCTCCACAACAAATCATCAAAGATTTACCTTGTAATGGTATAGGTAATGATAGGTACTATTCTCCAATACCACTACCTGATATTAAATGGCTTCCCTACAGCTATAAAGTAATGTCTATTGACCCTTCAGGTAGAGGTCAGGATGAACTTGCCTATACAATAGTAGCTGTCCTAAATGGACAGTTATTTCTATTGAAGCAAGGAGGTCTGCAAGGTGGTTATAATGGACTTAACCTCCAAAAACTAGCTGATATGGCTAAAGATTACAATATTAATAAAGTTAAGATAGAGAGTAACTTTGGTGATGGTATGTTTACTACTTTACTTTCACCAATATTAAGAAAAACATACTCCTGTGCTGTGGAGGAGGTTCGTCATAACACACAGAAGGAGAGGAGAATCATTGATACCCTTGAACCTGTTATGAATCAACATAGATTAATAGTTGATAAGCAGGTTGTTAAGGATGATGCTGAATCAGTCAAGAATTATCCTCTTGAAAAGCAGCAGCAATACTCCTTATTCTACCAAATGACTAGGATTACTAGAGATAGAGGTTCACTAAACCATGATGATAGACTTGACTGTTTAGCTATGGCTGTGGCTGATTGTTTAGAGATGTTACAGGTAGATACTGATGAGGAGATTAAACAGAGACTTGAACAGGAGTTTGAGGAACAGATAGAAAACTTCTTTGATGATTATGGTATTTATTCTGATAAAGAACCTGAAAGTTGGTTTAACTTATGAAGGAGTTGATAATATTTGGCAGAAGTCCTTTCATCAACAGACTTGATTTTGATAATCTTGATTATGATAGATTTGATATTTGTTGTATTAATTCAAAAATACCACAATTAAAGAGAGTTGATTATATTATTTCTGCTGATGAATGGTGTAAACCTGATATACCTGATGGTTGTGAATGGATTAGTGTTAATACTGGCTGGGAACTAATTAAAGTTCATAATAATGATATTATTCAGCAACCTCAGAGATTATCGTGGAAACACTATAGCTCTGACTTAGCTGTAAACTTTGCTATTCTTAGAGGTTATAAGAAGATTTACTTAGCTGGTATTGATATGGTGGAGGATGGTAAACCTTTAAACCATTATGATGGTATATTAAATACTGAAACAACAACACCTAGTGGATGTTTAGATGAAAAGGTATTGATTAAATACTTTGCTTCTAGGTTTGATGTTAAGATATATCAACTGAATCCTGAATCTAATTGGTTAAAGTTTAAAGATATTGGAATTTTACCGAACGGTAAAAAACTTGGTAAAAATGGGTAATTTTTGTCTGTTTTAGGCTAAAATTTACCGTACGGTAAAACAGTAGAGAAGTTGGCTAATAACCGACCATGTACTACCAAGAAGCTAGTCTTGTTAAACGAGCAACAATAAACGCAGCTGGCATTAAGTTGTCTTGGTTCACTAGGGTGCGTAAAGCCTGAAACTTGGGGGATACCCTCATACATGTGGATAGTATATTGGCTATTTTTGGAGGAAACATCCACTAATAGCCATTATATTGTCTGAAGGAACATACACTACCCTGATAATTTTGTCAGGAATTTTTAAGAGGGTATATCGTGAAGGAGCTGGCTACCGTTTCCCCCTTAGACCCTTTTATTTTATCGGCTGGAGATTGATTTTTTCAAGCAAGGTGTGACATTTCATAAAATATTATATTTTATAAAATAAGGTTTGGGCTATATAAAGATAATTTTATTATATATTGTTATGCTTTCATTCCTGCGTGTAT
>Ga0265298_10001842_pt1 | contig 30807 bp, 18 predicted proteins | sample AusTroGonzalo_MG_3_FD_193486 | JGI IMG/M metagenome (GOLD analysis project Ga0265298, IMG submission 193486) | Bovine rumen microbial communities from tropical cattle in Woodstock, Queensland, Australia - Gonzalo_01 | ecosystem: Host-associated > Mammals > Digestive system > Stomach > Rumen ... | reverse complement strand
GTGGTACTGGCGACGGCGGCACGGGTGGTACCGGCGACGGCGGCACGGGTGGTACTGGCGACGGTGCTGGCAACGGTACCGGCGACGGCGGCACAAGTGACGGTACCGGCGAGGACGGCATCACGTCCGCCATCGCGCAGAAGACCGGCAAGGACGGCGGAACCAGCGACGGCGAAACCGGCAAGGACGGCAAAACCGGCGACGGCGGCGCTCCCGCCATCGACGCGGAGACGTCGAAGATCGCGGACGAGGAGTACTCGAAGGCGATGGTGGCGGACGAGGAGACCAAGAAGCTCGCGGCCGACGAGCGGATCGAGCTGTCGCCCGAGCTGGTGACGGGCATGCTTCCGCACCTGAAGGCCGCCGGCGTGAAGCCGGAGCAGGCCGCGCAGCTCGCGAACTCTCTCGCGCGCGAGCAGATCAAGGCCGAGAAGAAACGCGTGGCGGAGCGGGTGGAGAGCTGCAAGAGGCTGAACGCCGAGGCGATGAAGCTGTACCCGGCCGAGAGCGACTGGAAGCTCATCGGGGCGGGCGTCGCGCGGTTCTTCAAGCCGGGCAGCCCGATGCACTACACGATCACGCATTCGGAGCTCGGGAGCGATCCGGAGTTCCTGGCGCTCATGAAGTACGTCGGCGAGCGCGTGCAGGCTGACGGCGCGGCGGGCGCGTCGAGCGGAACCGGCGGCGGCAAGGTCGCCGTCAACATGGCGAAGGCGCTCGGCATAGAGTAGAAATTTCCGCTCCTATGGCACGGTGCTCTAGGGGTAGGGGAAAAACAGAAACACAAAAAAGGTCACAAACATGGCAAATGAAATCAATCCGGGCGAGGGAATCTCCCTGAACGACCTTCGGGGCCGTTACGAGGCGGGATCTCTCCAGCGGGTAGTGGTCGACGAGATACACAATCACGACGACCTCATTTCCGACGTCAAGTGGTACCCCTCCTCGAAGGACGACCGTGACGAAGCGGAATACGTGGTGTCGAAGCCGAAGGCGCGCCACCGCATGATGGGCGAGGGCATGCTCGCGAGCGGCTACTCGACGCAGGTCAAGAGCACGACTCCGTGCCAGAGCTATGCGCTCCTGCGCATCCTGGAGGAGCGCTACCAGAAGGAGATGCGCAAGGGCGAGGGCTTCGCCAACGCGTACCTCTCGAAGCACGTGCGCCAGCAGATCGGCTCGCTCGGCGAGCTGATGGTGATGGACATCCTCTACGGCAGCCGCAAGGTCGATCCGAAGGGCATGAACGGCCTCGCGACGTTCTACAACACCATCGGCTCCGTCACCGGCGCGCCGCTGGACTACTCGACGCGCACGATGAGCGCGTTCCCGACGGCCCTCGACATCTCGAGCGCGTCCAACACCGGGAACCTCCGCGACATCTTCGCGGTGACCTTCGGCAAGGAGGCGATCAAGCCCTTCTACCCGAAGGACTCCGAGTCGATCGGCCTGGACTTCGGCTCGAAGATGGAGCGCGTGCCCGAGAAGGATCCGAAGAACGGCGGCACCATCTGGTACCTCGAGCGCCAGTTCAAGTGGGAGGGCGGGCTCAACATCGTCAACCCGACGAAGGCCGGCCGTCTCGTGAACATGCCGCTCGACAAGATGACGTCGGCGTCCGGATACGCGGAGGAGCTCCTCCAGAAGCTCATCCGCTTCACCGACCTCGTCAAGAGCGAGAAGTCGCTCGGCGAGAAGACGATCCTGTACATGGATCCGATGCTCTGGACGGAGATCAAGATCCTCCTGTGCAAGGTCAAGTGGCAGAACGCCTTCAAGGACGAGGACATCGACTCCGTCCACAAGAAGGAGCTGTTCGGCCGCGAGGTGAGGACGAACGAGTCCCAGGCGTTCGCGCAGGCCGTCGTCAGCTAACGGGAAGTCGCAAGCCACAGGAAAAGAAACGAGAAAGGAAATCCTGCAATGAACAACACGGCAGTAGAAGACCTGTTCCTCCGCGAGGAGGAGATCGACAACTCCGCCACCTGCAACGTGACGGAGATCAGCGGCACGGACGCGGCGGCGCTCACCTACGAGACCGCGGAGAACGGCGGAGTGTACAAGCTCACGTCCGACGGCACCGTCGGCGGCACGGCGCGCACGAAGGGCACGTTCCTCAAGGCGTCCATCGCCTCGACGACGCTCACGTGGACGGTGGCCGAGGCGAGCGACATCACCGGCTACAAGGAGAGCGACATCCGCGACTGGAAGCGCTGGGGACGCGACCACTCCAAGGATCTCGGCATCTGCGCGTGGCTGGTCGGCGCGGACGGCTTCACGGCCGGCGCCGTCACGGTCACGCTCGAGTCGAGCGCCGACAAGGCCACGTGGAACGACGTCGCCTCCGCGAGCGGCAGCGTCTCCGGTCTCGACCGGAACGCGCGCCTCGCGTTCTTCCTCTTGCCGCGCACGGGCCTCAAGCAGTACGTGCGCGTCAAGCTGAAGGTGACCACCCGCTTTGCGAAGGGCAGCGGCAACTACGTCGCGCCCAGCATCTCGGTGGGTCTCGAGAACGACAGCGAGAACGACATCGACCTGACGATGGTACAGTCCAAGCTGTAATCGGCCGCAAGCCTCCTCCGTTGCGCCCTGCGCCCTGGACGGGGCGGGACGGAGGGGGCGAACGTGCCACGTGGAACAAAAGGAGACCGAAAAATGAAGGCAATCTGCATATCGGCGTGCGAGATATCGGGCGTCGGCATCGTCCGGGCGGGCGAGGAGATCGAGCTGCCGGACGGATTCTACAACGACGAGAGGGTGCGCTTGCACTTCTCGATAGCCGAGTCGACGGTGAAGGACAAGAACGCGCGTCCTCCGGACATGATGGCCATGGCCGACGCCAGGCGCGCGAAGTTCGCGCAGCACCTGTGCGAACACTCGGCCCAGGTCAAGGCGCTGAACGCGCTGCGCGACTTCGGCGCGGACATCCCGCGCGAGCTGCTGGAGACCGACCGCGACGACGCGCCGACCGAACCCGAGCGGATAGCGAAGATCGTGGAGCTGTGGTGCGACAACTTCGGCTACGAGTTCCCGACGGACCCGAAGCCGGGCAAGAAGGGCGGCAAGAAGCCCGCGGGCAAGAAGGGCGGCAAGCCGTCGCAGAAGGACGAGGATCCGGACGGCGGCGAAGGCGCGGAGCCGGACGCCGGCAATGACGCGCAGCCCGACGGCGAGGGCGAAGGCTCGAGCACGGACGCGAAGGCTGAAGCCGGACGTGAGCCAGGCGGCGACGCAGGCGCCGCGCAGCAGAGCCTGTTCGACAAGCTGAACGGAAAGACTTGAGGAGAACGACATGGCGGAAAAGACGATAACGGTGAAGGTGGACGCCGGACGCGGCGAACTGCGGATCGAAGGAACCCTGTTCCTCGGCGGCACGGTCGAGGTCGCGTTCGACGGCTACGAGGGCGAAAGCCCGTCGCTGGTGCTTTTCCGCCGCAGCTTGAGGACGCGCGAGCTCGTGCCGGTCGCAAAGACCGTCGCCGACGATTCGGGCGAGGAGGTGGCGTACACCTTGAGCCTGAACACGGTCGAGGCGCGCGCGTCGTTCGGCCCGGCCGGCGGCGCGCCCGCCGTCCCGGGCGCGAAGTGCCCGCTCGAGGCGTATCTGGTCGACTCGGACGGCGAGCCGGGCGACGTGCTGGCGCGCGGCACCGTGCTGCTGCAGTGGTCGCCGCTGAACTTCGAGGCGGACGGCACGCCCGTCACGATGAAGGGAGACAAGGGAGACAAGGGCGAGAAGGGCGACACGGGCGCGCAGGGGCCGCAGGGGCCGCAGGGCCCGCAGGGGCCGCAGGGCCCGCAGGGGCCGCAGGGCCCGCAAGGCCCGCAGGGGCCGCAGGGCATAGCCGGTCCGCAGGGTCCGCAGGGGCCGAAAGGCGTGCAAGGCCCGAAAGGCGAAAAGGGCGCGACCGGCGCAACCGGCGCGCAAGGCCCAAAGGGAGACAAGGGCGAGAAGGGCGAGAAGGGCGACACGGGGCCGCAGGGAATCCCCGGCATGCCTGGTCCGGCAGGCCCGACGGGGCCGCAAGGGCCGCGCGGAGCTGACGGCGCGACGCCCGTGATCGACGCGGAGCCTACGGCCGGATCGACTCACGCCGTCTCGAGCGGCGGCGTGCACGCCGCGCTCCAGGCGGTGTACACCAAGACGGACGTGGACAACATCGTGCAGGCGCTTAAAACCGGCAGCCGCGTGATCGTGGCGTCGCTGCCCGCCACGGGCGAGCCGATGAAGATCTACATGGTGGCCAAGGCGAGCGCACAGGCAGGCAACATCTACGACGAGTACATCTGGACGTCGGCGGGCGCATGGGAGAAGATCGGAGACACCGAGATAGATCTTTCAGGCTACGTCCAGAAGTCGGGCGACACGATGACGGGCAGGCTCACCGTCCCCAACCTCACCGTGGGGTCGCGTGAAGACGGCTCTACTGTCGGCCTGAACAGCGCAGCCGAGGGCACAAACACCACAGCAAGCGGCACTAACTCCCACGCCGAGGGCCTAAACACCACGGCAGGCGGCACTAACTCCCACGCCGAGGGCCTAAACACCACGGCAGGCGGCACTAACTCCCACGCCGAGGGCGCAAACACCACGGCAGGCGGCAGTAACTCCCACGCCGAGGGCGCAAACACCACGGCAAGCGGCGCAACCTCCCACGCGGAGGGTGGCGGAACCACGGCGCTAAATCTTTTTGAGCATGCGCAGGGGGTGTTAAACGACTCGCACACCGTTGCAGGCAGTGACTTCGGCAACCCGGGCAACACGCTCTCGTCCATCGGCTTCGGAACGGCGGACGATGCACGACGGAACGCAGTCGAGACGATGCAGGACGGCAAGACCTTCATCTACGGCCTCGGCGGCTACGACGGGACGAATCCCACTGGCAGCGGCGTCAAGGATTTGGCGACGGAGGTAAACGCCAAGGCGGACGCGTCCGACCTCCCCTACGCAATGGTGACGCCGGGCGTGTGGCAGTTCAGCAATGAAAAAAGCTACGTTGTATCAGACCCGTATGAATCATTGGCGGAATGGTATATTCCTGTATCGGGAGATGATTTTGACGGCGTGCTCGGTCCATATCCGTCACGCGAAGACGCCTTGTCCGCTACCTCGCTTACTTTTGTGACGATAGAAGACGTCACCGTCACCGCGATCCGCGCCTCGCTCCCCGGCCACCTCCTCGACCGCGCGAACAATCTCGTGGACGCGACGTCGGGCGACGTGACGCTGACGCTTCCAGCGTATGAGGCTGGCAAGGTGCGCGACCTGCTGGTGTACGTCAACTTGGGCGCGAGCAACGGTACGCCGTACACGGTCACGGTCGACTTCCCGACGGGCGAGAGCGACACGGGCTTCAAGGTCAAGGGCAGCGCCTCCGCGCCGCTTCCCGCGCCCGACGCGGCGGGGGAATGGCTCTATTCGTTCAGCGAGTGCGCGCCGCACAAGATGGCGGTACGGCTCGCGCAGTTGCAGGACGCGACAACGGGAGGTTTGTGATATGCTTCCGGGATTCGCGCAGTTCTTTGAGGAGGAGCAGGCCGCGCCGCTCCCCACTGCGGCGGACTACGTGCAGACGGGCCTCGTCGCGATGTGGGACGGCATCGAGAACGCGGGGTGGGGAACGCATGACGGCTCCGCGACCTCATGGACGGATTTGATCGGAAGCGTCCCGATGGCAAACAGCTCGTTCGGAACGGACTACGCGATTCCGACGGGCAACACGATGTCGGCGAGCAACCTCTACCCGTTCAAGATAACGGGAGACTTCACGCTTCACGGCTGCCTCGTGAACGCGCCGCGAGCATGGTACAACTCCACGGAGTTCGGCATCGGCACGGGGGCTGGGCTGGAAAACGGATTTGCGTTGTCTGCGAGAGATGGGGCGATCAACTACGACGTATGTTACCGCAAGTCGTATTCCGGGACGGTGGAGTGCAAGGTGACAACGGGTACGAGCGCCGGGCAGGCATATTCCTGCGACATCGTTTTCGACTACGCGGCGAAGTCATACGCGGTCTATGTCAACGGCGTGCAGGCAGGGACGGCGACGCTGCCGGAAGGCGCGTGGAACCTTGACAACGTGAACTGCTCCATCGGGTACGGGATTTTCAACAACTTCAATGGCATGGGGGGCTTCAAGACGCACAACATCCTGTACTACTCTCGCGCCCTCACCGCCGCCGAAATCGCCGCCAACTACGCCATAGACAAGCAGAGGTTCAACCTGCCATGAACTACGGAACCGTCACCAACAACATCCTCACCCCCGCGCCACGCGCAATCATAGTCAACGGCGCGATGGTGACGAACCCCAAGGCCGAGCATTTCGCCGCGCTCAACGCGGAGCGCGCGAAGCTAGGCAAGCCACCCTACCTTGAAGTCGTGGACACGCCGCCGCAGACCGACGCCGCGCACTACGCCGTCGCGACAGGCTGGAAGATGGTCAGCGACCTTGACGACGAAGCGCCGCTATCGTATCAGGGTAATGTCACGTCCGCGCCGTACTATCGCCGCCAGTACGAGGTGCGCGAAACGCCGCCGCCCCCGCCGCGCACGTTCGACAAGTACATGCTTGTTGATGCGCTCATGAATGCTGGAGTCTGGGATCGTGTGGAGGCGTGGCTAAAGGAAACGCCGAACGCATGGACGCGCGCGCTCATGGCTCCCGACATCAGCGAGGACGAGCCGCTTCTCGCGCAGGGCATCGCGGCGGTCAAGGAACTGCTCGGCTGGACGGACGCGCAGGTGGAGGCCGTGCTGGCCGCTAGTGTCAAGGAGGGGTACTGATGCACGGCAGCGCAGGCAAGTTTGGCCGCAAGTGCGGCCGTTAGACAGATACAACCAACACAACAGAAAGGTCAGTCAATGAACGAAGAGTTCGACGAAATGATGAAGGATGCCGTTGCAAAGATGGAGGCGCTTACGCGCCAAACCATCGACAACACGCGCAAGGGGATGTGCGACGCGCTGGCGTACGCATTAAAGCACGCCACGAACTGCGGCGAAAAGGCGCAGGCCGTGATGATCATGGACATGTGGATGTGGGCATACTGCGAAAAGTGGTATCACTCGAAGAAGAACGCCAAGTAGGAATTTCCGGCGCATGGTGCGTCGGGAAAACACAAGGAGTAAACATGGAAACTGAAACCAGAGAAACCAACAACAACTACTATCCCGAGGGCATGGGCCCGTGGGGATGGGGACGCCAGAGCGCGCCGTCCACTGGCGTGGTCGGCACGATACTCGGCGCGATCGGCACGGCCGGCGTCATCGCGGGCGCGCTAGGGCTCGCCAACCGCAGCAACAACAACAGCGGCGACTCCAGCGACAAGTGCGTGACGCGCTACGAGCTCGGGCTCGTCCAGGAGAACAACGCGCTCCGCGCCACCGTCGCGAAGCTCGAGTCGCAGATCTACACCGACGCCAAGTTCGAGTCGATCAACACGGCGACGCAGGCCTCCATCGCCGCGCAGCAGCGCGTGAATGACGCGATCATGGCGTCGATCAGCACGCTCTCTGGCCAGGCCGCGCAGTTCGCCAGCCTTACGCAGACGATCCTCTCGCCACGCGCCCTCGGCCCGGCCGAAGCCATCCTCGCCTCGTTCAAGGCGAACGGCACGTCCGCCGCCGACAACGGCTCGAAGAAGGTTGCCTGATTGAAGCCGACGGGGGCAAGCCCCACGGCAATCCGAGAGGCTTGCCCCCGCCGCATCCAACCAGACAGAATCAAGGAGACAACATAACATGACGCAGACTGCAATGGTAAGAGGCCTGGCCAGATGGGCCGACAAGAACATGACGCCGAGGTTCACGGCCGGAGGCCTTACGCGGATCGGCTTCCATGCGATGACGAAGCTCGCGGAGGCAAATCCGCCGCTTGCCATGCAGATGATCTGCGCCAAGTACCCGTCATTCGCGCCGATAATCGCGACGGTGCGCGACGCGGCGACGTTCGAGCCCGCCTGGACAGCACTGACGGGATCGGTGGAAGACAACGGATGCATGACGCTGGACGTGCCGGAGGTTTTCCCGATAGGTCGCGTCCAGACGTTCCGCGTAGGCAAGGCAGACCTCGACGCGATCCGCGCGGAGATGGAGCGTGCGTACAAGGAAGAGCTGGCGGCAGCAAAGGCCGTGACGTCGGCCGGCGGGGAGAAGACGGCATGACGAAGGAAATGCGAGACATGCTCGTAGACAACCTCGACAAGGCCAGCACGCCCGCCGAGGTGGATCGCGCGATGGTCGGCGGCATGAAGGCCATGATCGACTGCCAGTACAAGACGTCGGAACGCGTCAAGGACATGGTCATCGAGCGCGACCTCGAGAAGTCGAGGCGAGAGGGCGCGAAGTGGCTGTGGGGCCTGCTCGCGTCCGTCGCGTCGGCCGGCGGCGGATCCTTGATACTCTGGCTGCTGAAGATCAAAGTCTGAAGGGGAAGGGAAATGCTGAAGATGATACTTGAACTTGTGGCGAACGCCCTGGGCGCGGTCAAGGGCTGGCTAGACTGGAAGTCGTCCGGAGTCGGCCAGCGCAAGGCGGCGGAGGGCATGGTCGAGGACGCGGAGGCCGCCGCGACGAGGCGCAGGGCCGAGATCAACCGGGCCGTGCACGAGGGAGACGAGGACACGGTGAACCGGATCGTGAACGGGCTGTGCGTCGCGGCGTGCGTGTCGCTCGCGCTCGTCGCGGGCTGCGCGTCGCCTAAGCCCGCGTACGTCGCCGCCGACCGGCACGTGACGTGCGTCACGAACGCCACGGGCGCCGTGGAGTACTGGCGCGTGCCGCCGCTCGTGATGGAAGAGCTGCTCAACGCCAAGGTGGAGTTGGGAGAACTGAAAAAGGAACTGAAAGTGAAGGAGATCACGAAATGAAAACCCTGTGGAACTGGATACGCTCGCTCTTCACGGGCGAGAAGATCGGCGTCATCTGGCGCACGATGTTCACGGCGGCGAAGAACACCGTCGCCGACATGGTGAGCGACCCGAAGAACCAGCAGGCTGCGCTAGAGCTCGCCCGCAACCTCGTGGGCAGAGGCATGTCCGCAGATCAGAAAAGGGCGGCGTTCGACGCGCAGCTCAAGGCGTGGGCGAAGGACGCGGGCGTCGCGCTCACCACGTCCGCGATCAACGCGCTCCGCGAGAACGCCGTGGTCGCGCTCAAGAGCGAATGAAGCATTGCCGCGGCGGAGAGGGGGGCGTCATCTTCAGCGCCCCGTGGTTGACTCTCTCCGCCGTGGCCCTAAAGGAGCAAGGCAATGTCGGCAAGCGATTTCCATCCTACCGCGGTCAAGGCGGTGAACAAGGCTCTCGTCCAGCTCGGGCACGACGTGACCGTCGAGCTGCTCGACGAGGACAGCGAGGTGCCGGAGGAAAAGAAGGCGGCGTACGTCTACGACGAAAGCCGCCGCCAGGTGCTGCGCGACCACGCGTGGGGATTCGCCCGCCGCGAGGCGCAGACGGCAAGCTGGCTGGCGCCCACCCATCGCGGCGACCGCTACCCGCACCACGCCGAGCTGCCGCCGGACGCCCTGCAGGTCGTCGCGGCGAAGGACATCGACGGCGCGGACGCGGAGTACACGATAGTCGACAGGGAGATCCACTCGACCCGTCCGCTTTCGCTCGTCGTCTACACCGAGGACGTGCAGGACCTCGACCGTTGGAGCGCGGGCGCGTACAAGGCGCTCGTCCTGCGGCTCGCGGCCGACCTCTCGAAGATCGTCACCGGACGCCTCAACGAGCGCGAGCTCCAGGAGCAGGCCTACGCCGCCGAGATACGCGCGGCGAAGCTGCAGGACTCCCGCTCCGTCAACGTGTCGGAGACGGCGTGGGGCGACAACTACTACGTGGAGCGGATGATGGGCCGCCGCCATGGCCGCGGCCGCCGTCCGTGCGGAATCTGAGGAGAATCCATGTTCAAGCAGACGCAGAGATCCTTCGCAGGCGGCTGGCTCGACCGCGAGCTGATGGGCCGCACCGACCTCGCCAAGTACTACAACGGAGCGTCGAAGATCGAAAACTTCCTCGTCCGCCGCCAGGGCAACCTCGCGAAGCGCCGCGGCACGGACCTCGCCGCCGACCTCACCGGAATCCTCGGCACCGGCAGGCAGCTCGGCGCATACCGCCTCGTTCCCGTCTCGCAGAGCCGCGAAAAGGGCTATTACGTGCTCCTCGCCGACCGGCGGGCGTTCCTTCTGGACACCGCGCGCGGCATCCTCTGCGCCGACGGCAAGTGGCGGCGCGCCGCGCCGCCATACGAAGCGCCGGAGGACGGCGAGGCCACGCCATCGGAGATCAACCTCGACGATTTGGTCCCGTGCGCCGCGCGGATCGGCACGGTGCCCTACGAGACGCTCGCAGCCGCGATCACGGCGAGCAATTACGGCGACATCATACAGCTCGGAGAGGACGCGACGCTGTCCGCCGACACGACGTTCAAGGGCGTGCTGGACCTGAACGGTCATACGGTGACCGTCAACGCGAACGCCACGATCGTTTTCGCCTCCGGAAACGGCAATCCCTGCGGCGTCGTCAGCGGCAGAAAGGGAGGGACGCTGAAATGGGAGGTGGCCGGAACGCACGACAAGAACGGGCTGAAGCACCAGAGCGGCGTGTTCACGATGCGCGACGTCACCGCGGACTACACCGGCACGGGCAGTCTGCTGTATTCGGTGAGCGCAAACGCCTCCGACCGCGTGGAGCTCACCCGCTGCACGCTCTCCACCAAGACTGGAAGCGGCGTGGTGGATCTTGAGGGGACATTGGCCAACCCTGCGAAGACGGACGTGACCGACGTGGACGAGTACGGCTGCTCGGGATATTCATGGTTTGCGGCGGGATGCCTGGTCCGCGGCTGCTCGATCTCAATGCTCACGAATGAAGCTGATCCATCGCACAGGCTGTTTCGTTCAGGATCATATAGCAGCTCTGACGCACGGATAATATCTTTCGTTTCGGGACGCCTGCTGGCATATGACGAGGCAGATGGATACAGGATATACAGGACGGCGGCAGACGGAAACCTGCGCGTTTACGGCGGAATCATTTTATGCGGATCCATCAATGGATATTTCGGGTCGAGAATGGTGCGCGGGCTGAGTTATGAGCGTGTTCCAGCAGTCTACATCGCCGACGGCACGTTGGAGGCGAAATCAAAGGAGATCGTCGACCGCGAGCGGTGCTACAGCTATGCGCCTGAAGGCGAGCCGAGATACACGGCTGAGAGAAACGTCTGGAAGGCGCCTCCATGGGAGGTTTCCGGCGGGATCACGACCGGGGACGCTCCGTACAGCGTAACGACGCCATACTCCGACGAGGAGCTTGACGAGCTCGACCTCTTCCAGTCCGGCGACACGGTCTTCATCGCGCACGCGGCGCACGCACCGGCCACTCTTGCGCTGGACGCCGACGCGGGGAGGCTCCTGTTCGCGAGGATGAAGTTCAACGCCTCGGAGTGGAAGCGGCCGAGCATCCTCTCGTCCTCGGAGAATGTCCACAAGCAGGACGTATCCTTGTCTTATTCAGGCAACACGAAGACCGAGAACGTCGTCGCCGTTTCGGGAACGACAAGGACGGTGACGGTGTACGTGAACGACGTCGAGAAGGCATCGTCATCGTCGCAGCTCGTTCCGCGGACCGTCCGCTACTGCGCGACATACGTGAAGGACGGACTTGAATCTCCGCCGTCGATCCCGGTCTCTGTCACCTACGGCGCGCCGTGGGAAGAGGGCGGAAAGATCACGCTCACGCTGTCCAAGGGCGACAACGCCGAGGATCCGGACTATTACAACATCTACAAGAGCGAATCGACGGGCTGGGGGCTCGTAGGATCGACATGGAGCCGCATGCGCGTGGACGTCAAGCCCAAGGCCGTCTTGGGGTACTCGTTCACGGAGGGAGCCGCGCTCTCGCCCGGTTCGGTGCCTTCCGCATTCGTGGACGGCGAAACCGTCGCCTCGACCGAACAGGTGAACGTTCTGGGCTCGGCGCCGGAACAGGCGTACGCAAGCGGATCGCTCTCCGTCGGCGAGGCGAAGGTCAGGGCCGGCGTCGGCGGACTTCGCTTCGGCGTGGCCGATGGCGGCTCGCCGGCGGCGGCCGTTCTGGAGTTCGGACTTAACAGCGGCGTGCGCATGGACGGCATTGATCTGGCGCTTGACGCCCATGCGCTGTCGTACGTGCGGAACCAGGACGGCACGCTCGACGTAAAGGACAGGAGGATCCTCTCCGGAAAGACCGTGACCGTGAAGGTCACGCACCAGGCCACCGCGAGCTACAGCGCCGCGACGCTGGTCGCAACGGCCTCCGCTACGCTCGCCGCCGCGGAGGCGGATCCCGGCCAGAGCACGTGGACCGGTCCGTCCACGCTGTCGCTCGGAACGCTTCCGGCCGACGCGCTCCTGTCGGCCGTCGATGCGCTCGTCGGCGCTTCCGCCGTGAGAAGGGTGTCCATCCCGTTCGCGGCCCTCGCGACGGGCCGGCAGGTCGTGCGCATCGAGATCAGCTGCGCCGACGAGAACGGCGATCCCTGCGAGTTCGTGATGTGCGGCCTTTCGCTGTCGCTCTCAGGGAGTGGCGGAAACACGTTCGACGACGAATACGTGACGCCTAACATGTCGATCACGCCGCCATCGTCGGATGAGTCGTTCGCGCACAGCGGAGATTACCCCTCGTGCGTGGGCATCTACCAGCAGCGCCTCATATTCGCCGCATCGGCCAACAGGCCGTCCGCGTTCTGTATGTCCGCCATCGGCGACCTCTACACCTTCGCCGCGCACGAATCCATCCGGGAGGACGACGCCATCGACGCGGAGCTCGCCGCGACGGAGTTTCCGCGCATCAACCATCTCGTCTCGGCAAGAGACCTCGTCATGCTATGCGACGGCGGCGAGTGGAAGGTCTCCCCCGTCTCGGGGAACGCCATCACCTACAAGACGATCTCGGCGACGCTGCAGTCGTCGATCGGGTCCGCCAAGTGGCTCAAGCCGCTCACGGTCGGCAACGAGGTCGTCTTCGCCGAGCGGACAGGCATGGCGCTCAGGTCCGTCGCCTACAACTTCGCGTCCGACGGCTACGAGTCGCAGGACCTGACAGTCCTCGCAGGCAACATCTTCGCGGGCAACCGCATCGTCCGCATGTGCTACAAGCAGCATCCGGACTCGACCGTCGTCTGCGCGCTCGCCGACGGTGCCATCGCGACGCTCGTGTACATGCGCGAGCACGAGGTGATGGCCTGGAGCCACCACGCGCTCGGCGGCGGATGGCTCGCGCGCGACGTCGCCACCTCCAAGGCCCTGAACGGCGGCACCACGGACGTCGCGATCGTCGCGGAGCGCGACGGCGTCGTGCAGCTGTGGGCCGTCCGCCCGGACGATCCGTCGCCAACGGTCGCCGCCCAGGCGTGCCTGGACGGCTGCCGCACGATGACCGGCGCGGAGGCCACCGCGGAAGGGGCGTGGCTCGAGGGATGGGTCGCGGTGGATCTTCTCACTGGCATCGCGTACGCCTCCAAGTCGGCCCTGCAGGCCGTCAGCTCATACGAGTCCCGCTCCTACCTGTGCGGCTTTCCGATCCGCTCGGAGCTCGTCACCGTCCGGCCAGAGCCGTCGCCGCAGGACACGATCCAGTTCGAGATCAAGAACCTCAAGAGCGTGGAGGCGCGGACGATATCCGCCGGAAGGTACACGGTGAGGTCGTTCGCGGCCGCTGCGGGCGTGAAGCCCACGGTCGCGAAGACCGAGGTGCCGGTCTCGGCCGGTACCGTGGAGCTCCTCGCGGCCGACGTCGCGACCACCGTGCTCGGCGCGAACACCGCCGACGGGCGCGTGCAGATCGTCCACGAGGACATATGGCCGATGCAGCTCCTCCTGCTTTCGGCCAACTACGAGATACAGCCGCTGTCCAACTCGGCGGGCTGACGGAGGAGAAAGGAGACCGCAATGAAGATAGAGCTAGGCATGGGAGTGACGATCGAGGAGTCCGTCCAGGAGGACGTGGACTGGATCGAGGCGCACTTCCGGGAAGGGGACAGGATAGAGCACGAGGCGCTCGGCGGAGGCCGCACGGTGATAGGCGACCTCTTCGAGCAGTGCTGGACGGTGCGCAACGGCGACGACCTCATAGGCTACTGCGGAGTCGCGATCCCGGACGGCAGCAGCGTGCTCTCAAACGACCGGTACCTCTGCTACATGTCGAGCGTCAACGCCGACAAGGCCAAGCTCAAGTACGTGAAGATGTCCCGCCCGGTCATGCGCGAGGTCGTCGCGCGCACCAAGCCGTGGGTGGAGAACTATCTCTCGCTCCCCAACGTGAGATATCGCGGCAGCGTCCTCTGGCACGAGCGCGTCCTCAAGATGCGATGCCTCCAGGAGATCAGGTGGCGCGGCGAGACCTTCAAGCTGTTTCAGGCAACAAGAAAGGAAATCATGTCATGATACTGTTCGCATTCACCGGACTCGCCCTCGGGCTGGGGGCCTCGTTCACCTCGGGCTGGGCCTTGGCCGGCGCGATCACCGGCGTCGTCGCGGACGCCGCGCTCGTCGCGGCGAGCGCATACAGCGCGTACTCGTCGGCGCAGATGTCGCGCGCCAACGCGAAGGCCGCCGCGCAGCAGCAGCAGATCGCGGCGCAGCAGCAAAGGCTGCAGGCGGAGGCGCAGCAGGCGGCGGCGGCAGACCTCGAGCGGCAGGCCGCAAACGAGCAGGCTAAGGCCGGCATCGCGCAGATGCAGGCCGAGCAGGAGGCGGAGAGGCGCTCGCGCATCATGGCGAACGACATCGGCTCCGCTTACGCCAACTACGCGGGCAACGGCCTTCTCGTGGAAGGCGGCGACGACGACACGTTCGGCCGCGTGCTCACTACGACTGTCAAGGAGGCCGAGCAGGACATCTCCACGATCAAGGACAACGGGCGCATGAGCGTGTGGGACTACAAGTCGAACGCGGAGTCGCTGATGGTGTCGGCGCGCACGCAGCGCCTCTCGTCCCGTTCGTCGCTGCTTGGAGAGCAGTCCTCGCTGATCGGAGCCGCCGCAAGCAGGAAGAACGCGAAGTACTACAACCAGGCGTCGTACATCGGCGCCGCGACGGGCGGCATCAGCTCGGCGGCGTCCGCCGTCTCGTCCGGATTCGCCGGCGCGTCGTACGCAAAGAAGACCGCATGAGGGAAAGGAGCGTCCAATGTCGGTTATATCGATACGTCCGTCGCAGGAGAGCCTGCGCAACCTGGGAAACGCGCGCATGCCGGATCGCATGCCGCACTTCGTCCCGCCAAGGGCGAACGCCGGGGCAGACAGGTCGATAGTGCCGAACGCCGTCGGCAACCTCGCGCAGGCCATCCAGCAGGGGGGCGGGCAGGTGCTCCGGGCGGCGCTGCAGTACAGCCTGGAGTCGAAGGAGCGGGACGATAACCGCAAGCTCGCGGCGGCGGGCGCGGACTACCAGAAGCGCCTGCAGGACGGCTTTGTCGGCGCGGCGGACGCGGAAAACGGGCAGCGCGTCCAGGAAGGCGTCCTGAAGGGCGGCAAGCCGCTCATGATGCGCACCGGCGACGACCTCGAGGACGAAGGCCTCAAGGCAACAGAGTCCGACCTGAAGCAGCTCTTCTCGGCATCCTTCGACGAGGTGTGCGGCACGTACGGCATCACGGGCGACCTGAAGGAGCGCTTCAGGCTGCACGTCGCGCCGGTCGACCTGTCGTGGAGCGGGCGGATGGCCGGCCATGTGGCGACCGAGCGGAAGAAGAACGAGATAACGGAGGCAGACAGGAAGGTCGAGGCGGACGAACAAACCTGGGCCAACGACATGTTCGACGCCGGCACGACCAAGATGCTCATCGACGACTACGACCACAAGCTGGCGGTGCGCGGCGTGACCCAGAAGGCGCGAGCCGTCGACGTGCGCAAGTACGCGCAGGGCCTCGCGGCCGGTATCGTCCGATCCGCGTTCCGGGATCTCGGCAGCGAGCAGGCCTACGACGAGAACATCCGGCTCCTGAAGGAGAATCCGGACGAGCTGTGGAACGACAACGCGGAGCTGGGCGAACGGCTCGGCCAGAACGCCCTGCCGCAGAAGACGGTGGATCTGCTGATCGACGAGGCGAAGATAAAGAAGGAGCAGTTCGTCCGCGAGCAGACGCGCCAGATGGACGCCGAGGTGGACGATCTCATATCCCGGGCCGGCGAGGCGGAGGCGAAGGCGCAGATGGGGCAGGGCGACGAGCGGGGCAAGGAGCTCGGGCAGATGGACGAGCAGATAGAAGCGCTCAGGAAGAAAGGCGAGAATCTGGAGAAAGGCTCCAAGGTGCGCCTCGCGGCGTTCCAGGCCGCCGCCCGGCTCGACAGATCCGCCGACGCGATCGCGGAGCGGCAGATGATCGACGAATGCCTGGCCGACGTGACGGCCAGCCGGAAGCGCGGCGAGGACGCCAAGCCGACGCTGCGCCAATACCCGGCCGAATCGCGCAAGGCCCGCCTGCGCGACAAGGTGCAGAAGGAGATCGACAGGGAGACGGCGAAGCAGACGGAGGAGGCGAGGGCCGCAAACAAGGAGGGGCTCTCGCGTAGCCTCAACCTGCTCAACGCGATGAAGCTGGACGGATCGATCTCCCAGGAAGAAATGTCCGAAATGCAGGCGAGGATATGGGCCAAGTACAAGACGTGCCTGGTCGCCGGCTCGCTCCCGGACGGTTTCGGAAGCACCTTCCTGTCGAGCATCAAGACGGTGCTGACCGACCAGGAGGCGAACGCCATGCGCAAGTTCTACAAGGCGTTCGGCTACGCGCCCGACCTGAAGTCCGACGGCGAGGTCGGCGTGACTGAGCGGAATGCGGCGAAAAGGAACTACACGGACTACCACGCGCCGCTGGAGAGGGACGGGCAGAGGGTCGAGACGCGCAAGACGCGCGTGACGGCGTCACAGCTGCTCGAGTACGGCGATGCCCTGCTCAAGACGCTCCGCACGAAAGGCCCGGACATAGACCGCGAGGGCGTGGTGGAGCAGGAGATATCCCGCCTGAAGACGAATTGGATAGAAGGCGACTTCAGCAAGAACATCGAGGCCACGCTCGAGGCCGTGCAGAGATCCACGATAGTCTTCAGGGGACGCATGAACGGCGCGTCCGGAGGCGGCACGGCGCAGAGGGCGCAGGACACGGAAGGGAAAGGACGCCGCGATGACGACGACAGCGCTACCAAGTGACACGCGCGAGTTTCTGGGCATGGGCGAGGGGACGGAACGCTCAGGCTTCGCCGAGAGACAGCCGTCGTTCGGGCGGATCGAGACCGGCGCCGACACGCCGCCGCAGGTAGACCTCGACGCCTACGACGAGCAGACCAGGAACGAGCGGGCGGCCATCTTCCGCGCAGCGGGCGAGGAGCTGTTCAGGACGGACGTGTCGAAGCTGGACGACGCCGGCGCATGGGGGCTGTACCGTGCCGTCACCAGATCGATGTTCGGCCTTTCCGACGAGGACGGCTCCGTCGCGTTCGGCAAGCGCGCGTCCAAGGATCCGCGCCAGAACATCGACATGCTCCGCCGGTTCGTCAAGGGCGAATACTCGCTCATAGAGGATCCCGAATACGTCAAGTGGCGGCAGATGGACGAGGAGGCGAAGTTCCGGTACGCCCTCGAGAACGAGACGACCGGCAACATGCTGAGGTCGAAGATGAAGGGCGAGCGCGGAACGTCGCCCATTGAAGTCATCGCCGCCGGAGACATGTCGTCGTTCGTTATGCCGTGGACGGACGAGCAGCGCGCCGCACAGGAGGCGGACAGGAAGATCCGCGAGGACGCCATCCGCAACGCCGACTACGACACGATGGACGACGACAAGAAGGCCGCCTACCGCGCGGACGTGATCGCCGACTACGACAAGAAGCTGTCGCGCCGCCAGACGCTCGCGACGTTCCTCCAGTTCTCGCAGGGGCTGAGCGACAGGGCGAGCTACCTCCTCGCCAAGTCGTTCAACGACGGCACGCTCGATGCGCAGGTCATGACGACCATCGACGATCCCGAGGAGCAGAAGCGCGTCCTTTCCGCGTTCTCGCTGATGCGCGGCGACCAGAAGAGCGGGCATCTCCTCGGCATCTCCGCGGACTTCACCGACGGCACGGCGATGAACCGCGTCCAGCTGGGGCTGTACGGCTTCCAGCAAAGCGTCCTCGGGCTGTTCACCGACACGTGGGACGTGGCGAAGGACGCCGCCCTGTGGACGTACGCGAAGACGCGAATGTCGGAATCGGAGCGCGCGGAATTCTTCAAGTGGTGGGACGCCCAGGCCCGCGCGGAACAGGCGATGAAGCAGGAGCTCCCGGAGGCGGAGGGGTTCGTGGGCGAGATGTTCCAGGGCTTCGCCGAGAACTTCCACTGGTTCATCCCGTACACTCTGCTGATCGACAAGGGCGGCAAGATCGCCAAGGGCGCGCGCGCCGCCATGGCCAGGGCGGGGCTGCAGAAGGAGGTCGCGGAAACAGTGCTCGCAAGCGCCAAGGCGGGAGCCGAGGCGTCCCGCGCCCGCTGGCTCGCCGACGTGGAGGGCGCGGTCAAGGCCGGCAAGGGCGCGCGGAAGGTGGGTGATTTCGCGTCCGCGATGGCCATGAAGCGCCAGCTTGCGGCGGTCGAGCAGTACACGGCGGCGCTCCGGGAGATTCCGAAGGCCGTCAAGGCGGCGAGGTGGAAGGACGCGGCCGGTGCCGGGATGTGGGCCGCCGGCGAGGCGTCGGCCTTCAGCGCGTTCGCCTCCGAGTACATATCCGCGGCCGACGCGGCGGGCATCAGCCGCGAGGAATCCGTCATGTCCGCCGCCATGGTCGGCCTCATAAACGCGTGGGTCGAGCGCATGTACGTGCCGGGGATGGAGTCGACGCTATCGCCCGCGCAGCTGAAGTCGATGATGTGGATATCGGGAGTGCGCGCGTTCCGCTCCGACGGCGCGGCGGGCGTCCGCAAGTGGCTCGCGAGCCGCTTTCCCAAGGACGCCGCGCAGATGGTCAGGGTGTCCGTGTCCGAGACGCTCGAGGAAGGCCTGCAGCAGATGGCGATCGAGCACGGCAAGGCGTTCGACGAGATATGCCAGAAGCTGAGGAAGAACGGACAGGCCACGCTCGCAAACGAGTGGAGCGCGTTCTGGGAAAGCATGGCCAACACGCTCCCGCGGGACTACGCCACGTTCATCGACACGGCGGCGGACTCGCTGGCCTCGTCCGTCGGATTCGGCGTGACGTCAGTCGCGAACATGAAGGCGCGCCAGCACTTCCACAACGTCATGACGCGCCACGCGAACCGGCGCGCCGGAGCCGAGGCCGCCGACACCATGCTCAACCTCGTCCGGTGGGGCGAAGACCCGTCACGTGCCATCGACTACGACGCTGGCGTCGTGGACATGATACAGCGGGCGGCAAACGTCCGCAGCGCCATGGAGAGGCACTGGCAGGGCGAGGGCGGCGAGGCGCAGGAGAACCCGCACCGGTTCGAGGAGGCGATCACGGCGGCGCGCCGGGCGTTCCGCGACCCGCAGACAAGCGACGTGGTGGGCGAGGTCGCGAAGGCGGCAGGCCTGGACGCGAAGACCGCCGAGGTGCTTACGCAGTACCTGCGGACGGAAGCCGAGGCGGCGGCGTTCTCGCCTACCGTCCGCGCCCTGACGTCGCTGGACATGTCGCTCGCCGACATCGACGAGAAGACGATAAAGACCGTCCTGCCCGGATACGTCGAGGGCAGCTTCGCGTCCGATCCGGAGAACGGCGTGTACTCCGGCAAAGTAAAGCTCGCCGACGGCACGGAACGCACGATAGCGTACCGCGTGGGCGACGTTTCCGAGGTGGCGATGGCGCAGGCCCAGGAGAACGCCAAGCTCGGCAGCGACCTCGGCAAGTCGTTCGACGCCAGGATGAAGGCCGAGGGGCGTGCCGAACGGTGGGCGGCGCTCGGCGACGCGGAACGGTACGACGTGGCGGTGCGCAGCGTCAACGGCTGGTCGTCCGGAAAGGGCGGCGTGTTTGAGCTGACCGACGCCAAGGGCCGGAAGGTGCGCGTCAACGCCGACGACGTGATCTACCTCGCGAGCGGACGGCTCGCCGACATCGGCTACGGCGCGGCGGCGACGCAGGGCACGGCCAGGCACGAGACGTTCCACAGCCTCTGGCGATTCGCCAGGGCATCGATGGCCGACGAGGACGTGCAGACGCTCGCCAAGACGCTCGGCGTGGACGTGACGCAGGACGGCTGGGAAGCCGACCTGGACGAGGCGATGGCGGTGCAGATGGAGCAGTACGCGAGCGGACACTACGTGTCGCACGCCGTCTCGTCGCGGTTCGACAAGATGCTCGACGGCTGGGCCGGGAAGATCATCGACTTCTTCGGCAAGTTCGGACAGCGGGACGAGGTGACCGACCCGAACACCGGCAAGCCCTACAAGCTGAAGGACCTCTACGACAAGATCCTGCGCGGCGAGCTCGGCACCGGCGCGCTCGGCGTCGAGCTGGCCAAGCTGCCCGCCCAGCCCGCCGAAGCCCCTGCGAAGGAAAGCGCGGCCAAATCCTCGATGCCAGTTGAAGTGACGGATGCCGACCGCGCCGCAGCGGAGGCCGAAGCGCAGGAAGAGGCGCAGGCCGAGGCAGCGAAGGAAGAGCCGCCCGCGCCAGCCACGCCTACGAGTCCTGCTCCTACCGTCACCACAGTACCCGTCCCCGTCGCCACCGCCGAAAACCCCGCCGACGCGTCCACGCCCAACCAGCGGTACTACCGCATAGGGCTGCCGAACAGCAACGTGAAGCTCGTCGGACGGCTGGAGGTGCGCGACGTGGATACGGGCCTTGTCACATCCACGGACGCCGACTACCATGACCGGGGCAACCAGAACCGCGACGACAAGAGCGAGGAGAGCCGCTCGCTCGTCCAGAAGATCGGGGCGAACCCCGATCCCCTGCAGGTGGGAACCGTGCAGCCTATCGCGTCGAACGGCGTCGTGTGGATGCTGCCGAACGGCGACGTCATAATCGGCAACCACCGCGTGAACGGCGTCCGGCTCGGCTACGAGAAGGGCACGGCGGGAAACCTCGAGAAGTTCGTGCGCGAGGACGCGGCGAAGCGCGGCATCGAGATCGGCGAGAGCGTCAAGAGGCCGCTCCTGGTGTTCGTGCTGGAGCGCATCGAGTCTCCGGACGGCAAGGCGGACGTGCACGAGGTCGTGCGTCTCGCGAACGAATCGCAGAACCGTGGCTTCAACGTCCGCGAACAGGCCGCGAACGACGCGAAGATCCTCATCGACAACAACCTTCTGCCGCGCATGGCGTTCCGGGCCGACGGGCGGATCGACGAGACGAAGAGCGGCGACGCGATCGGGAAGTTCCGCCAGGAGACCGGCGCGCAGGGCATGATCGCCGAGGACGGCTCGCTCACCGAGGAGGGGCAGACGCGGATCCAGAACGCCGCGCTGGCCGTCCTCCTGGGCGGCGAGGGCTCGGGCGCGCTTCTGCAGAAGATCATGGCGAACGCCGGACGCCTCGACATGCAGAACGAGCTGCGCGCCCTGATGAAGATGACTCCGGAGCTGATGTCGCTCGCGGAGGCGAAGCCGGGCTACGACCTTCGCGCTCCGCTTGCAGAGGCCTTGCAGCTCTTCACGGAATGGCGCGACAAGGACGAGACGCTGCGCGTCGAGAAGGGCAAGACGCGCCACGACTGGCGCGAGACGAAGAACGGACAGCGCGTGCGCGGGATATCCTGGGAGCAGTTCATGTCGCAGGGCGACATGTTCCGCCAGCCGTCCGAAGAGGCGAAGATACTCGGCGCCCTCCTGGCGCGCGCGGAGGCCGAGCGCAGCTTCGACCGCGAGGACGTGGAGAGCGCCGTCGGCAAGAAGCGCGCGATCGACCTCATCGCCGACTACCTGACGGACTACATCAAGAACGCCCGCGCGGTCAACACGGAGACGGACGACATGTTCGGCTCCGCGCCCGCCACCCGCGCCGAGGTCATGGCCGCGCAGTGGGCGAAGATCGCCAAGCCGTCCGCGCCGTCCGCCCCTGCGAGTACCGCTCCTGCAGCCGCCACGCCTAAGAGTTCCGCTCCTACCGTTACCCCATCCGCCGTCCAGGCCGCACCAGCCTCCACACAGGCCGCGCCGGCGCAACCGGCTCCCGCGCCCGCATCGGCCATACCGGGCGCGAAGAGCATAAAATCGTACCAGGTGGACGCCAGCGGACGGCCCACGACAGCCGTGCGGAACCTGCCGCCTGGCGCGTACGGACGCCTCCGCGCACCGTTCGACGTGCGCCGTCCGCCAGCGCCGTCCGAGCAGGACAAGGCCGGACGCGGGCTCGGGATCTCCAATCCGCCGCCCACGGGCCACGCCGACATCTTCCCGCACTTCCAGGGCGACAAGACGGACATGGCCGCCCGCACGTCGCAGGCGATCCGCAAGGCCATGTCTCCCGCCGAACGCGCGCACTACACCACGGTGGTGGACTACTTCGGCGGAGGCGGATGCTGGGGTCTGTACCACGCGCTCGAGAACTTCCCGAACGTCCGCACGCTCGTCGTGAACGAGTTCGATCCGGACAGGCTGGAGAAGATACGCCTTCTCCACGAGATCGACGGACAGGTCGCCGACGAGGCCGCCTTGCTGCTGGAGACGAAGATGGAGGAGCTGCGCGCGGCGACGAACAACTCGTCCTCGCCGCAGACGATCTCCAGCAACGTGCCGAAGGTCATCGACATGGCCGCGCTCGACAGGCGCCAGCGCGGCGCGCTCCAGGCTTTCTGCGATTGCGCGGCCACCATGCTCGCCACCGTCAAGGACGCGCAGGGCAACCCGATCAACGACACGCGGCTCGGCGTGGAGAAGGCGCTGGCCGCCCTGCGAGAGGACGGGCGCAAGGCCAAGGCCGCCGCCGACGAGTTCAAGGCCCGGCACGAAGGGGCGGAGATACGCTACGTGCAGGGCGACGCGGAAGCGAACGCGGCCACTATGCCGCACGGCGGCGACGTGATGGCCATCGCCGATCCGCCGTACTACCTCACCGCCGACTACCAGCAGAACACGATCCTCGGCCTCGACCGCGTGCCGGACAACTGGTCGTACGTGGCTACGCGGGATTTCCTCAAGAATCTGGTGGATCGCGGCGACGGCATAGTGTATACTGACGAGGCCTGGTGGTTCAAGGAGAGCTACGCTCCGGACACGCAGGGCGACCTGTTCGGCGGGGAGAGAAAGTTCGACCGCGAGCAGCGCACCCTCCTCGACATCATCGACATGCTCGACCGTTTCGACGTCGCAGGGCGCGTCGTCGGGCGGCAGGAGGTGCTGGGCATACACAACGGAAACGCAACGGAGAAGGCAAATGGAGAAGCCAACGCTGACACGCGAGCAGAAAATGGCGAGAACGGCACTGCTGTTCGGAATGGGCAAGCCGATGACGAAGGAGGAGAACGCGGCGTTCGACCTCCCGTACTGGGAGTGGCCGCGCAGCCTGAAGCAGAAGGCGGGGACGCTGGGACTGCTCGTGAGGAACGAGGACGGGATGGCGCACAACCTGCCGCCGGACGCGCCGGAGCTGCAGCCGGAGAACCTGGACGACCAGATGGAGCTTCCGGGGTTCGAGAGCGCCCCTTCGACAGCGAAGCCGCCGTCGCAAACGTCGCCGACGCAATCCTAGACGCGACAAGTCCCGATGGTCGGGCTACGCCCGACCAAACCGCCGCCGCGGACTCCGTCGCCCGCTACTCGATCGCCGGCCGGCAGGGCGCGGAGCGGCTGGGGCTCAAGGGCGCGGCGGAGGCCGAGGCCATGGAAAAGAACGGCGCCGATCGCGAGCACATCTGGCGCACGACCGGCTGGTGGCGCGGCAAGGACGGCAAGTGGCGCGTCGAGATTCCCGACGTTCCTGACATATTTGATTCCAAAAACTGGCCGGAAGGCAAGCGGACAGATGAACAGCCGGAGGTGAAGGCGAAAATCGACGAATTCCAGCGCCGGATAAAAGACCTCCATCCAGCTGAAGAACTACATGAAATCCAAGATCTACAGATTCAGGAGGCTGAACTTCATGATTTGCGCCTTGGAGACTTTTTGAAAGGACATCCGCTGCTGAAGGCTTATCCTGAACTGGCAGAATGGACTGTGAATGGACACGTGCCGCCGGGAACCGGAACGAAAGCGGCAACATATGTCTCGCAAAAACGAATAAATATCGGCAGCAACTTCTCGCAAACAAATGAAGCCCGTTCGATTTTCCTGCACGAGCTTCAACACGCGATCCAGGCCATAGAAGGATTTGCTCCTGGCCTCACCGGAAAAGATGTATATCACGCATCGGCCGGCGAGGTCGAGGCGAGGAACGTACAGGCGCGGCTGGCCATGCCCGCCGAGGAACGTGCGGCCACTCCGCCATGGAAGACGGAGGACGTTCCGCAAGAACGCCAGATCACCCGCTACTCGGTCGGCCGCGTGCCGTTCTCGAGCCTGTCCATCGATGAGCAGCGAGCGTCCATGGGCCTCAAGCCCGGCGAGACCATGTGGTCGAAACACCTCGGGCGCAACGTCTCCAACGCGATGCAGTCGGTGCTCGACCGCCTCAACCACAACGAGGACGTGTCCATCGTAGAAATCAAATCAACGCCCGAATGGGCTGAGGCGGAAACGCTGTACGACAGACTCGAAACGGACATCACCGCAGACCTGGCCGCAAAGGGACGGATCGCGCCGGGCGGCCAGGCCGACACGTCGCTATACGAGGACGGCGACGTCCGCACTCTTCCAGACGGCACGACCGCCACGACGAAGGAGATACACGACCGCATCGTCGCTGAGCTGACGGCCCCGCGCGTGCCGGATCCGGAGGCGAAAGGCAAGACCTACGAGGTGGCCCGAGACCGGCAGGCGTTCATCGTGATCGGCTGGCCGGCTGCCGGCAAGTCGTCCGTGTTCGCCGACGCGCTCTGCCACAGCTACCGTGCGCGCCTGGTCGATTCCGACGAGGTGAAGTCGCGCCTCCCGGAGTTCAACGACGGCCTCGGCGCGAACGCCGTCCACGAGGAGAGCAAGGACATTCTGCGCCAGGTGTTCGAGATCGCGCTGCAGAGGGGAGAGAACATCGTCGGCCCGATCCTCGGAAAAACATGGGAAAGCATTAAAAAGCATGTTTCGGCTTGCAATCGCGCCGGATATGAGGTACACTTGCTGCTGAACGATGTTCCGCGCAATGTCTCGAAGGCGCGCATGATCACGAGATACCTGCTTAACGGCAGGTTCCTGGATCCGAAACTGGTAGACAACGGAGACCCGAAGGAGGCATACAATGAAGCGAGACTTCACGAAAGAACCGCCGACGCCGGAAGAGCTGGAACGGTGGACCAAGCGAGCAGAACGCGACGCGGAGAACCTGTCGAACGAGGATCTGGACTGGGATCGGATGTTCGAGGAGATGGAGCGCAAAGGCTGGACCCCGCCGCAATCGCCAGCTTCACGCACCGGAGCAACGACGTAGCGCGCGGCGAGCCGCCGATAGACATCGAGTCGACCGCGAACGCGCCGCGATTCTCCGTCCTGTCTTCGGGCCGCTACTACGGCACGGGCCTGCGCGAGATCGCGCACGGCCTCAAGCAGGGAGACCCCGCGTCCATCGAGCAGGCCGCAGACCTCATGGCGAGGAACGTGCCGCCCAAGGCCGTCCTCGTCCCCATGCCCGGACACGAAGGACCGGCGACCACCATGCTCCCGCTCGCGCGTGCGATCGCCGCGAGGGTCAAGGGCGCGACCGTGGTGGACGCGCTCGTGGCGGAGCCGCACGAATCCAACTACACCCACAAGCAGCGCATGCACCGGCCCGTGAAGGTCGTCATGCACCGCACGGACGCGAAGCTGCCAAAGGGCCGCCCCGTCATGGTCGTGGACAACGTGATCGCCAGCGGAGCCACCTACCGCGCCGCACAGGCCGTCATCCCCGACGCCGACCTGCTCACCCTCGCCGACGCCGGTCGCGGACTGGAGACGAGAAAACAGCGCGAGCGCATGCGCTACTCGGTGTTCATGGGCGGCAGAGGCGCAGCAAGGCTATCCCGCGGAAAAGGGATCGAGAAGCATCTGGAAACTCTTATAGACGCAGTGACGCTCGCCGAGAAGCTCGGACGCAAGCCCGACAGCAGGAGCCGCAAGTGGTACACGCCGGAAGCGCGCGACGAGATCTACGCCAAGACGGGCTGGTGGCTCGGCACGGACGGACAGTGGCGGGTGGAGATACCCGACATGAAGCCAAAGACGGTGGAATCGCTAGAGCCGTCGAACTACAACGGCGAGGATGCCGACTCCATCCACCTCCAGTCGCTCGTATCGAACGGCCGGCTCTTCAAGGCATACCCCGACCTGAAGAACGTCCGCGTCTGGTTCGTCGATCCGGATTCCGATACCATGGACGGCATCGCAGGCAGTCTCGACGGCTACAATATCGTCATGTCGTGGGACGACCTCACGTCGCTGGACCCGGACGACGGCCCGATCCGCCTCACGCAAGAAGGCCTTGAAACACTCACGCACGAGGTGCAGCACTTCATCCAGTTCGTCGAGGAGTTCGCCACCGGCGGTTCCCCGCGCGAAAACGGCCCGCGCAACTACGCCCGCCTTGCGGGAGAGGTCGAGGCCCGCAACGCCGAGCGCCGCATATTCGGCCCCTACGGCACGTTCGTGTCCGCAAGGCAGGACGAGGCCATGCGCAGAAGGATGATGGCAACCGGCTTCGCCCCATGGCAGACCGAGGACGTGCCTACCCTGCAGCAGCTCATATCCAGGGGCGACGGCAAGCAGACCGACATCAGCGGCAAGCCGGTCGAACGATTCAGCGTCGAGGCGCCGCGCTCGAGGCTCGCCTATCCGTCGCTCCTGAACACGCTGTCGGACGAGGAGCTGCTGTCGGCAGCCGTCGCGTCCAGGATCGCGCTCGGGAAATCCGACAAGGTGTCCGACCGCTCCGTGAAGGTCTCGACCGTGCAGAAGCTCGTGCGACGCCTGCATCCGGACTGGGACACGACGAAGGTCGGCGTGGAGGCGCAGCGCGTCATGTCCGGCGCGCAGAAGTTCGCCAGGCGGATCCGGGAAGACCTCGACCGCGGAGTGAGCGAGTCGCTCGTCCTCGAGCATCTGCCCGACGCCATGCGCTCGACGTTCGGCGCGGAAATGCGCCAGGAGGCGCGGCAGGGCGCGCGGCTGGGCGCGTTCGGAGCGCGCGCGAACGCCGAGATCGGCGAGCGCCAGGCAAGGATCATCGAGGACGCCGTGCGCAACGAGACTGGCTTCGACGCGTCCGCGATCGAGAACTACTACGGCATCAACCTCTCCGAGACGATCATGCACCTGAGGGAAAACCGGCTCGCGGAGAAGCCGCCGCCGGGCGGCACGGGACAGGCCGACGAGGAAGGTTCCGCGCCGGACGAGGAATCGGCCGGAGAGGCCGAACAGCCCGCCGCCGAGATCGACGCGAAGGTCAAGGCCGTCGTCAAAGACATCCTGGCCGCTTCCGGCCGACAGGCAGACACCGACGAGCAGAACCGGCAGAACCGCAAGAATGCCGCTGGCCGCGACGCCGAGAACGAAAAGGCGATGGGCGGCGAATCGGAAGGCGAGGAAGGTTCCGTGCCGGACGAGGAATCGTCCGGAGAGGGCGACTTCCTCGCGGCCGCAGCCGCCAAGGAGGGCCTGAACCTCGAGAACCCGCGCCATCTGGCCAGGTTCGTCGCGGAGCTGGCCCGCCGGCAGTACGTCAAGGAACACCACCTCGCGCTGAACGCGGACGTGTGGCGCGACCTCGTGGCCGTGCAGTTCCTGCGCAAGACCGCTCAGAGCGTCTACGCGAAACTCTGCCGCGACCTCACCTACTCCCGCAGCCGTGAGACGGCCATGCAGCGGATCGCGAAGCTGGACGCCGTGCCGACGGTCGCCGGGCTGCTCTCCGAGATGGAGTTCGTGGGCGCGCTCATCAACGCCCAGCGCATCCGCGACACGCAGAAGCAGCTGTGCGAGAAGCTCGATCTGTTCCTGCGGGAGAACTTCGGCGCGCAGGGAAGGTTCAAGCCCGACAAGGAGGAAGGCAAGCGCAAGGTTTCGGCCGAAGCGGAACTCCGCGCGCGGTACATGCGCCACGCCATGTGGCTCACTCCGGACGCGGCGGCCGAGGAGGCGCGCCAGCTGCAGGAGACGCTGGACGCGCTGTCGGTGGACTTCAAGGACGCCGGTCGCGACCGCGACCAGAGCCGGGAGTTCATCGAGACGATCCGCAAGCTGAACGTCCTGCGCGAGTTCGGCGGGCTTCGATACAAGCCGGTCGGCGAGATCGAGGCCGCCGTCCAGTGGTGGCAGGACTTCGCGCGCGGCGAATCCGACGACATCGTGCGCGAAATGTCCGATCGCGACATCCGGACGAAGAAAGCCGCGCACCTCCTGGCCGTGGCGTTCGCCGATCCGAAGCGCAAGACGATCCGCGAAGGCGACTCGATGTCCGACAAGCTGAACCGCTTCATCACCGGCCACATGGGCTTCATATCGCTCCTGCAGGACTGCATGCGCTACGCCTCCGACGCGGACGCGGCGGCCGTGAAGGACATCATCGACTACATCGCCCGCGAGATCCAGAAGTCGGGCGACCGTTCCGACGCCGAAAAGCGCCGCCACAACGACGCCTTCCATTCCGCCGTCGAGAGCATCTACGGCAAGAGCTTCGATGCCGTCATGAAGGACATGATGGCGCCGGACGAACGCTTCGCTAATTTCATGGGCGTGGTCGGCGGCAAGCGCGTCACGCCCACCAGGGGCCGTGCCATGCAGCTGCTCGTCTCGCTCCTGCAGGAAGGGCGGAAGGTCGAGGTCGAGGACGAGGAGAATCCGGGCAAGACGAAGTTCGTATGGGAGGGCGGCTACCACGACAACATCGTCAAGCACAAGCGCGAGGGACAGGCGGCGGAGATCATGCGGCTATTGACGCCGCAGGACATGAACATGCTGAAGTGGCTCGGCCAGTGGTACGAGAACAACCGCTCCGATCTCTCGGACGTCTGCCATTCGCTCTTCGGCATCGGCGTGTACGCGGAGCTCCCCAACTACTTCCCCGTCAAGATGCAGCTCGAGAAGCAGGGGCTCGAAAAAGGCGACGGCGTGGGCTGGACGATCTTCCCGAAGGCCCTGACGCCGCGTGTCCGGAATGAACGCGACTTCGACACTTCGGCCGACATCTTCTCGATGTGGGCGGCGCGCATGGAGGAGGCCGCGCAGTGGAAGCACCACGCGCAGCTGGGGCTCGAGATGCGCGGCATATTCGGACGTGCCGAGCTTCGCGAGGCCGTCCGGGCCAACCACGGCGCGTCCGTGGACGACCTGATGCAGGGCTTCATAACTGACATCATGGCCGGTCACGGCGCGTACGACCGCTCCACGGCGGGCGTGCAATACTTCTCCGACCAGATACGCGGCTGGACGGCGCTGTGCGCCCTGGGCGGCAACGTCGGCGTCATGCTGAAGCAGACCACCTCGATCCCGGCGTTCGGCTTCGAGATCGGGCTAGTCAACACGGCAAAGTACATTGTGAACGCGTTCACGCCGGACGGCATGGCGGCCATGCTCCGCATCTGGGATTCCGAGCAGCGTCAGACGCGCTGGCAGGTGGGATCCTCCGAAGCCGTCCGGAATGCCCTGAACCAGCAGAACGCCGGACTGCTGAAGAGGATGCTTCAGGCCAGCATGATCACGAACAGGGTCGGCGACGTGGTGCCGGCGCTTGTCGTCGGCCAGGGCATATACCGCGACTGCCTTGCGCGAGGCATGTCCGAGGAAGACGCCATGGCCGAGACGTGGAGCATCATCGAGCGGACGCAGCAGTCTGGCCGCATGGAAAACCAGACCTCGATCCAGCGGCGCAACAAGCTGGGCCGCATCATGTTCCAGTTCATGTCCACGCAGCAGCAGTACCTGCAGTACGAAGTGCGGGCGATCCGCGAGGTGATTGCGCGTCCGGACTCCGTGAAGCGCTGGGGCTCGCTGGGCCGGGCGATCCTCCTGAACCACTTCATACTGTCGTCCGCCTACTTCTGGATGGGCGAGCTGTACAAGGCGTGCCTCGGGCAGGAACCGCCGGATGACGAGCTGAAGGACTGGCTGATAACGTGCCTGCTCGGCCCTTACGGCTCGCTTGTCGTGGCGGGGTTCATGTGCAAGGCGACGCTGGAGCGTGCCATCAAGGGATATTCGTGGAAGAGTCCGTCGATGCTTCCGATGGAATCGTTCCTGAAGAACCAGATCAACGACGGCGCGAAGCTGCTCGAGGCCATCTTCGACTCGGAGGGCGACACCTGGGACAACATGCTCGATGCCGCCGGCCGATGGATGAGCGACAGCAATTCCGTCGTGCGCGACCTCCGGAAGATCTACCGCTACCGCGTCAAGAACGAACCGCAGAAGCGCAAGTGATCTCGGGCGGCGCGGCTGCAGGACGGTCTCCCCGCAGCCGCGCCGCCATTTTTTATCCGTTGCGGATTTAATCCCGCTTTGATATACTTCCTTTCGTTGCCCCTCGGCGGCCCGAATTCCAGGCATGGAATGGTGGCTGCCTGGGGACGAATCAAGACGAGTTCAACCAGATATGCGGGAAAAACGGTGGCAAAATGTGCAAATCTAATCGCGACAACGCAAGCCCGACGCAATACCGCCCTTCAAATCCAGCCCCCGCTACCAATCTGGCAGATTGATGAAAGCATGGCGGAAAGCAACTAGACTATGCGCATCGGCATCTTCGGCGGATCTTTCAACCCCATCCATCTTGGGCATATTGGCGTG
>Ga0265298_10001841_pt1 | contig 30816 bp, 20 predicted proteins | sample AusTroGonzalo_MG_3_FD_193486 | JGI IMG/M metagenome (GOLD analysis project Ga0265298, IMG submission 193486) | Bovine rumen microbial communities from tropical cattle in Woodstock, Queensland, Australia - Gonzalo_01 | ecosystem: Host-associated > Mammals > Digestive system > Stomach > Rumen ... | reverse complement strand
CAATACCCTTGGTAATCGCCATGCCAAGGCCGCTGCTGCCGTACTTGAAGCCTGCGGAGGTGTCTTCCTGGGTGAACGTTTCGAAAATCTTGGGCAAGAATTCCTTGCTGATGCCAACACCCGTATCGGAAACCTTGAAGACTAGCGTAGACTTATTGTCGAACGAAGCAGTCTTTTCCACATCGAGGCTGACGGAACCGCCCTTCGGGGTGAACTTGACCGCATTGCCCAGGATGTTGATGAGCACTTGGCGAATTTTGGTGATATCGCCGACGTAGTAGTCGTCCAGATTGCCTGCTACATGGCAGGAATACTTCAGGCCCTTTTCCTGGCATTGGTCATCGAATATGGTATTCACCTGTTCCAACAGTTTCGGGAAGGAGAATTCTTCGCTGCTGATCTTGGTGCGTCCGCTTTCGATGCGGCTCATGTCCAGAATCTCGTTGATAAGGCTCAACAGGTGTTCTGCTGAGGTGCCAATCTTTTCCAAATAGCCCTTGGTCTTTTCCGAAATTTCGGGTTCATGCAACGCCAGGCTGTCGAGACCGATAATGGCGTTCATGGGCGTACGGATTTCGTGGCTCATGTTGGAAAGGAATATGGTCTTTGCCTTGCTGGCTTCTTCTGCCGTCTTGAGGGCATCGGAAAGGGCCTGGCTCTTGGCGAGGGAATCTCGCATTTCTTCGTCGATGTCGGAGAACCCGAAGCCCACGACGCGAAGTGCGGCGTCTTGACCGTCGCCTGCGTTACGCACGCCAGCCATGCGCAACATTTCATAGACTTCCTTACCATCGTGGTTTGTTAAGTAGCGCAAGGTGTAAATCTTGTTCTTCTCTACGCCTGTGCGCACGTTTTCCGGCTGGATAAATTCCAAGAACTTTTCGCGATATTCTGGATCAACGAACTTTTCGGCATAGGTTGTAAAAGTTTCCAGGTAAGCGACTTCGTCTCCTTCATTGAAGGGGGCGGGAACGGTATTGTCCTTGCGGTAACAGATGGCCTTACCGGTATCCAAGTTCAGGTAGTAAACGCTGCGATAATCCGAGGCTAGCGCGGTAATCATGTTGCCCTGCTCGTTTCTCTTGCGTTCTTCTTCCACCAGTTTCTGCTGGAGTGCCAGCTGTTCTTCCAGTTCTTCTTGCTTGATGCGGCTTTCGGCGTCGGCCACCTCTTTTTCCAACTTGAGTTGGGCGGCACGCCGGGTTTGCTTAAAGAGGAACAGGAATGCCCCCAGAAGCACCAATGCGATAAACCCAGACAGCATAAGGCTCCGTTCCAAAATGCCTTCGGAAATGGAACCGATTTGCTCCGAGATGACGCTTTCGCGGATAAGGTAGGTCAGCATCCAGTCCGTAGAATGGATGGGGACGTAGTACATGGTTTCCCGAATGCCGTTGTATTCAAAGGAAACCACGCCCGCTTCGTGCTTATCGAAGTCGGAGCGCATCTTTTCCATGGAAAAGCCTTTTTCGAAAATGGCATTTTCCATGGCGGCAAGCAAGTTGTCGCCGCTGGCGAGGCCTCCCAAGACCAGGTTCGTCAGGGAGTTTCCTGCTTTTGAGTAAAGGTTGCAGAATGTGATTCCCTTTCGATCAGATTCAAGGGAAATGCCTTCCAGCATGTGGTTCATGTCGATTTCCATGAAGCACACGACCAGAATCTTGCCGTTGAATGACAGGCGGTCAACGGGCATGGCGACAATGATGGTCTTCTTTTCGCCACCGTTTTTCTTCAGTGAAATTTCGGGTTTGGCCAGGGTCTTGTAATCGAAATTGTAGAGGTCGATGTCGGTGCGTGTACCCCGGGAGGTGTATATAATGCCCGCGGTGTCTACGAAGGCGAACTTTTCAAGACCGTAAAGTTGTTTCATGCGGAGCTGGTAGTTCTGCAAACTGACGGTAGATGCAAGGTCCTCTGGCCCCAACAGGCCCACAGCCACATCCAGGTCATTGATATAACTGCTCAGTTTGGATGCCACCACTTGTTCACGGCGGTTGGCCAACTCGTCCATGAACAAGAGCGTTACGTTGCGAACGGCCTTTCCCGTATCACCGCTAGCATGGCGCCCCGTAAAGATGGTTCCCATCACAAGGATGATGGCGATGATAGGCCCCACGATGGTGGCGATGCCTACAATCCCGATTCTTTTTTTTGTTTCCATAACACTGTCCTTTTAAAAATTTACCGCAACCACTGTGCAAGGGTTTCCGTCAGCATGCCCACATCGATGGGTTTTGCCAAATGGGCGTTCATGCCGGCCTCTTTTGACTTTTTAAGGTCTTCGCCAAAGGCGTTGGCGGTCATGGCGATAATGGGGATGTTTGCCTTCTTTTTGTCGGGCAGGGTGCGGATCTGGCGGCTGGCTTCGCAACCATCCATCACGGGCATCTGGATGTCCATAATGATGCCGTTGTAGTAGCCGGCAGGGTTCTTTTCCATCATTTCTAACGATTCCTTGCCGTTTACCGCCGTTTCCACCTTGAATCCCAGGCTTTCCAAAATGATTTTTGCCAGTTCCCGGTTCACTTCCATGTCTTCTACCAGCAGAAGTCGCATGTTGGAGAAGTTCGCCTTGGGGGTGATTGAAATGTTACGTTTTCCTTCTTCGGGTACGTCTATGCCGGTGGCCGTCTTCAGTTCCACATTCACGAAGAATTCTGTACCTTTGCCGACCGTGGATTCAAACGTGATGGTTCCGCCCATCAGGGTCACGACGTTCTTTGCGATGGCAAGCCCAAGTCCTGTTCCCTGCACACCGCTGATGGTGGAAACCCGTTCCCGCTCGAAGGCATCGAACACCCGGTCCGCAAATTCGGGAGAAATGCCGATGCCGTCGTCCTTCACGCGGAATTCGAAGGCAGCCATGCCCTCTTTTGTGCATTCCTTTTCGGTAAGGGTTACGGACACGTTCCCGCCCTCCGAAGTGAACTTGAAGGCGTTGCTCACCAGGTTCAAAATCACGCGGTTCATACGGTTCCTGTCGCAGAGCACTTCGGGGTGTTTAAGGCCGTCGTATTTTACGGTAAAGGTAAGGTTCTTGCCCACCATCTGTGCTTCAAACATGTCGCGGACCTCGTCCATCATTTTTCGCAGGTCCGTAGGGCGTTCTTCCAGTTCCATCTTGCCGATTTCAATGCGGCTCATTTCCAGCATGTCGTTGATGAGGGCCATCAGGTACATATTGGAGGAATCGATCTTGGACAAATATTTCTGGATCTGCTCAGTCGTTGCCTCCGGTTTTAGCGCCAGGTTGGTGTAACCGATAATTGCATTCATGGGCGTACGCAGGTCGTGGCTCATGTTGGAGAGGAATATGGTCTTTGCCCTGTTGGATTCCTCGGCCAGATGCTTTTCGTGGTCCAGTTTCTGTTCCCGCTCCTTTTGCGTGCGGTAAATGTTGACCACGATGAAAATACACAGGACAATGAAGAGGGTTTCCACCAGGTTGTTTTTCAGCTGGGAATCACGGACATGGTCCATCTGCTCTTCCATAAAGTCTTTTTCCTGCACGACCTGGCCATCGGTCATGGGAACATGCATCTTTTCGTGCAAGCCCGTATGGAACTCGGTAATATGGGCGATAACATCTTCAGTCTCGTCATTGGTGACCTGGCGTTCCCACATTACCGCCGAGAACATCAGGATAAACAGCATGGTCACCCACATGACGGAAGACTTGCCAAAGCGGTTTTCCTGGTCCCGCATGAACACGGCCCGGTAAACGACGAATCCTACAATGCTCCAGGCCATCAGAATCATGAAGGATTCCGTGGCGATGGTGTTCATGTTCCAGAGGGTAGGTGTAAGGGGGAAGAAAAAGAAGAAGGTGGAGATGCCGACACCCAGAATCCCCGTAAGATTCAGGACCGTCTTGTGCTTGCCAGTTTCGCTACGGGCAATCTTGATAATCCCCGCAGAAACATACAGGTAGATGATGGAGGCACTGATGGAGGTGATGTCCACAATCCAGCCGATGGCGGTTCTTCCGAAGAAGGGAATAATGCAGGAAAGGAGCATTACGTAAATAATGCCGTAGTTGGTGGCTCCGTGGCGGTTGATATGCCCAAACCAGGAGGGCACCACAGAATCTTCGGCTAGGCTCAGGAACATGCGCCCCAGGGACCGGTAAAGCCCAAGGAGGCTAGTGGAGATAGCCGCGAAAATGGTAATGGAAAGCACCACAAGACCGCCATTGCCAAGGGTGTTGAATATGGCGTGGAATACCGGGACGGAGTCAATACCCTTAAAGTTTTTCAGGTTGGCGAAATAGATTTCCCAATTGCCCATGCTCGCAGGGTTTGCTGAAACCGAGAGCAGTGCTGTGGCGGCATAGACGATTGCACCGGTGGCAAGTGCCGCCACCATGATACCAAAACTGTATTTCGGTTTGAAATCGTAGGTGGAAGAAGCAAAACTCACCACCCCAAAACCCACAAACGCCCAGGGCGCCAGCACCAGCACATTCACAATTTGCATGAAGTGGGAATGGTCCTTTGCCGCTCCTGCGGTAGCAAAAGCCGGGCCCATGTTTGAAAAGTCAATTCCGCCCTTGCAGGCGATAATGGCAAACAGGCCCAGTACGCCGCCAAAGAATAGGAGCGCAAGTACCGTGTTCACCCGGCGCAGCACATTGGTATTCCTGCAGCTGATAAACCCGAATAAAAGCACAACTGCCAAAGTGGTGAATAGTTCGCCGGCCCAAACTTGGTAACCCATGACGGTGTAACTGAATCCCTTTTGCAGTACTGAACCGAACAAAAAGCGGATAATCAGCACAAAGGCTGACATGTTGGCCCACAATACCGCGAGATAAGCAAGGGCTGTGGCCCAAGTGCAAAGGAAGGAATGGTCGTAGCCGAAAAGTTGCTTGGTAAAGGAGAACACGCTTCCGTTGCCGGGAATACGGTTCATCATGATGTGGAAATTGTAGGCGATAACGCCCATCAACACGGCACCCAATACGACGGCAATGACGGTTCCCAAAGGACCCGCAATGGGCAAGAGCGTGGTGGCGGGCATCACGAAGGCACCCCAACCTACGGCACACCCGAAGGAGAGCGCCCATGCACTTAAAACGGAAAATTTATGATGGTTCCCAAACAACATAACACTATACCTTTATCCACTTCTGCAAAATTCTTGCCAATTCCTTAAAATCCAGTGGCTTGGCGATGTGGCCGTTCATGCCCACTTCCTTCGCCTTACGGATGTCGTCGGCAAAGGCGTTGGCGGTCATGGCCACAATGGGGATTCTCCTAGCGTAGGTGGTCATGGCCCTGATGGCTGCCGTCGCCTGGTAGCCGTTCATTGTGGGCATCTGGATGTCCATGAACACCAGGTCGAATTCGCCTTCCTTGCTGTTGGCCATACGTTCCACGCCGGCTTCACCGTCCATGACCCATTCTACCTCCAGCCCTGTCATCTGCAAAACGTTCTTTGCGATTTCTGCATTTACCGGGTGGTCTTCCACCAGCAATATGCGCTTGCCTTCAAACTTTAAATCTTCCAAGTTCTTCAGCGGGTCTTCCTTGTGGGGCTCTGCATTTTGCACATCCTGGAACTTCAGGTAGATGGTGACGGTAAATCGGGAGCCTTCTCCGTACTTGCTCATTACCTGGATGTCGCCGCCCATCATGCGCACCAGGCTTTGCGAGATGGTCATGCCCAGTCCTGTTCCCTGGATTGCTGCGGTCTTTTTGTCGTTGGCCCGGGTGAACGGTTCGAACAGGTGTTTCTGGTATTCCTCCGTCATGCCAACGCCGTTGTCTTCGAACACGAATTCGTAGCAGGCGACGCCAGGGGCGTTGGTGGGCCGTTCCGCCACTGTGAGGGAAATGGCCCCACCGTCAGGAGTGTACTTGATGGCGTTGCTCATCAGGTTCACGAACACCTGCTGAATACGGTGGCTGTCGCCAATGACGTTTTCGTGGACCACGTCTGCCACATTCACATTGAGGGTGTGGTGGTGGCTTTCCAGCTGGGCCTTGGTCATGGCAAGCAGTGTATTGACCAGCTCCGACAGGTTGAAGTTATCTTCGTTCAGCTCCACCTTGCCCGACTCGATCTTGTTCATGTCCAGCACTTCGTTGATGAGCGAAAGCAGGTGGCTGGAGGCTTCCGAAATTTTCTTGAGGCAGTCTTCCACCCGTTCCCGTTCGTTCAGGTGGGCCATAGCGATGGCCGTCATGCCGATAATTCCGTTCATGGGTGTACGGATATCGTGACTCATGCTGGAAAGGAAATCGCTCTTGGCCTTGCTAGAGGCGTTTGCCGAGTCGATGGCGTCGCGGAGCACCTGCTGGATTTCCTGCTCCTTGCGCACATCCTCGTCCACATCCTTGAAACCCGCCACGATGCCGGTCTTGCCATTGGGAAGCTGCACCTGTGCGAATTCAATGCGGTAGTAGCACTCCTCGTTCCCTATAATGCGTTTGAACCCCACGCCGAAAATCTTTTTGCTTTTGGTGTTCTCGGTGATGTTTTCCAGGGTCAGTTCCTTTTCCAGGCGTTCCCTGTCTGCCGGTGCCACAAAGTTGTTGATGTAGTTCGCCTTGGCTTCTTCGTAGGTGAGCAATGCCAGGGCATCCTTGGTAGGCTTTGCATGGATACTGCCTTCGGAAGTGTCGGCACGGAACAGCGAAAAGCTTCCGGTGGCAATATCGTTGATGAGCCAGACGGCATTGTAGGCGCGGCTCAGTGCGTCAATCACCGCAGTGTAGACGGCCTTGTCCGCCTCCATCTGCACCCGCTTTTCGGTAATGTCCGAAATGAACACGTAGAACAGCCCGCCATAAACATCGGAGTTTACGTAATGGCCATAATCGTCGAGCCAGCGGATTTCGCCGTCCTTGCGGACAATACGGTATTCCACGTAGTCCAGGTTGCCCTGGCTTTTTTCGATTTGGTCCACAATGGAATCGGAAACCTTCTCGTAGTCGTCCGGATAGAGCATCCCTTTGAAGGTGTAACCCGTCAGTTCCTTGAACTCTTCCAAGGTCTCGCAGCCGAAAATCTTGAACACGGCCTTGTTGGCGTAAAGCAGTTCCTCGTTGCCAGTTGCCTTGTAGATAAAAAAGCCGCCCGGCATGTCTGCGCCGATCTGCTCGATAACTTGCAAAGCCTGTTCGCTCAGGGGAAGGTGTCGACCGAACATGGGGACCTCGTATTTTAGTGGTTCTGTTTTAAAAATATCTAAAAAAAACGTTTTGTCGACGCCTTCGGTACTTTTTTGTTTCTTTTTACATATATTTATTAGTGGAAAAAGGAGTTTTTCGCGATGAAAAAATTGAGACAGAGTGCCACCGTCAAGAGGCATGTCCTTATTGTGGACGACGAAGTGGTAAATCGCGAGATTTTGGGCAATATCCTTTCCGCGAATTACGCTGTCGAATACGCCGACAATGCCAAGGAGGCCTTGGAGGTCCTTTCTAAAAAAGACAAGCAGTTTGCGCTAATCCTTCTGGATTTGCTTATGCCCGTGATGGACGGGTTTGAATTTTTGAAAAAGAGGGAAACTTCCGAGACCCTCAAGCTTATTCCTGTCATCGTGATGACCTCCGAAAAGGAATCCGAGGTCAACAGCCTTAAACTGGGGGCGGCGGACTTTATTGCCAAGCCTTTTGACATGCCCGAGGTGGTGCTGGCCCGCTGCGAGAGGATTATTGAACTTTTCGAAGACCAGAACATTATCCGCCAGACCGAGCGGGACCATGTGACGGGACTTTACACCAGAGATTACTTCTTTGAATACATCCGCCAGATTGAATTGTGGGGGAGTGACATTCCTAGGGATGCCATCGTATTTGACATTGAACAGTTCCATTTGGTGAACGAATTCGGTGGAAGGTCCACCGGCGACCAGCTGCTTGCAAAAATCGGTGCCGCACTGGAGAAGGAACTGGCTCCAATGAATGCCATTGCCTGCCGTGCAGATGCGGACACCTTCTACATTTTTGCGACCCACCAGGAAAACTATGATAACGTCCGCAACATCGTCCAGGGAATCTTGACGGATTTCTTCGAGGTGAACCATATCCGGGTCCGCTTTGGCCTGTGGGAAAACGTGGACCACAATGTGGAAATTGAAGCCTGGTTTGACCGGGCCAAGGCAGCCTGCGACAGGAACCGTGGCGACCTGTCCCAGTCCTTTGCCCGCTACAACAACGATATGCATGCCCGCTACATGTTCGAGGAATCCCTTATCCGCGATTTGCAGAGCGCTATCGACAACCGTAACTTGATAGTCTATTACCAGCCCAAGTACAACATCGAAGGGGATGTTCCCCGGCTTACCAGTGCCGAGGCCCTTATCCGTTGGAATCACCCCACGCTGGGTTTCATCAATCCCAGTGATTTTGTTCCGCTGTTCGAGGGGAACGGGCTTATCCAGAAGGTGGACAACTTTGTTTGGAGCGAGGCGGCAAAACAGATCCGCCAGTGGAAAGAGTCTTATGGCATAACCGTTCCCGTTTCCGTGAACGTGTCCCGCATAGATATCTTGGATCCGGAACTGGAAGCAAAGCTGATGCGGCTTCTGGAAGAAAACAGTCTTTCTCCGGAAGAGTACATGCTGGAAGTGACTGAAAGCGCCTACTGCGAGAACATGGAACGCCTTATCGAGGTCATTGAGAACCTGCGCAAGAAGGGCTTCCGCATAGAGATGGACGATTTTGGCTCGGGGTATTCTTCTTTGAACATGATTACCACCTTGCCCATTGACATTTTGAAAATAGACATGTCTTTTGTCCGCAACATGGAAAAGGACGAGCGCAACTTGAAACTGGTGGAACTGGTGGCGGGTGTTGCCAAATTCCTGAAAATCCCTGCAGTGGCAGAAGGCGTGGAAACGGAGTCTCAGCTCAATATCCTCAAGGATATGGGCTGCCAGATTATCCAGGGCTACTTCTTCTCGAAACCGGTCCCTCCCAAGGATTTTGAGCTCTTTATCGAGAAGGAACTTGAACGCCGGAGGAACTCATGATTACCATTGAAAAACTGAACACTTTTGGAGCCAACACCGCCGAAGGTCTTGGCCGTTGCTTCGGGAACGAGGCCCTTTACCTAAAGTTGGTGGCTACCATTCCCGGAGAAGTCAACTTCGACAAGCTCAAGAGTGCCTTGGAGGCCGGCGACTTGGAAAACGCATTCCTTGCGGCTCATGCGCTGAAGGGCGTTCTCGGGAACTTGTCCTTGACGCCGCTCTACACGAAGGTGGCCGAGGTTACGGAGCTTTTGCGCGGCAAGACAGCTATGGATTACAGTGCTTCGCTGGCCGAAATCCTCGCCAAAAAAGAGGAATTGGGCGACCTTTGCAAGGACTAAGGAGAAACTCAAATTGACATTCTTTAGAAAGGTATTTTTTGCCATCGCGGTTTGCGGTGCGGTTTTGTGCTGCGCTGCAGACGATGTTCCGCTTTACTTGGATGTAGGAGATCTTCCCAATGCACTGAATTTTTACCCCGCTCCGCCGGACACGGGCTCTGCGGCCTATGCCTACGATGTGGCACAGTACAAGTGGGGCAAGGCCATGCGGGCAGATTCGGCACGTGCGGCCTTGGCCATAGCCCAGGCTACAGTTGATGTTGCCGAAATGATGAAGATGTTCAGCGGGGTCTTCGGCATGGAAATCTCGGAAAAGGGAACTCCGGCAATATTCAATGTGGTAAAGCGGGGGGTGCTCACGGCGCGCCTTGCAGGACGCATTCCTAAAAAACATTACATGAGGACACGCCCTTATGTGATTTTTAACGAACCCACGCTCCTTCCGGAATATGAAGAAGAACATAAGACCAACGGGGCGTACCCCTCGGGGCACACCCTCCGTGGGTGGGCTATGGCTTTGCTGCTGGCTGAAATCAACCCCGAGGCGCAAGACGCCATCCTGAAATACGGTTATGAATGGGGCCAGAGTCGCGTTATTGCGGGTTACCACTGGCAGAGCGATGTGGAAGCCTCAAAGTCGATTGTGGCGACGGCATTGGCACGTATGCATGCAGACGATGCCTTCCTTGCGGACATGAAAAAGGCCCGGGCTGAATTCAAGAAACTCTCGGCCAAGCAAAAGAAGAAAGCGAAATAGCCGCTAAATTTACGGCCAAACGAAGGTGCTGTTCAGGTCCTTCTCGCCGTTGTCGATAAGGATGTCCTGGCCTGTGCAGTTCTTGTTCACCACCGTCAGGAACCAGACCCATTCCGCAATGTCTTCGGGTTCGGCCCAGCGTTTAAGCGGGGTCACGTCCATAATGCGGTTCCACAAATTCGGGTCGTCCATCACGGGCTTGTTCAAGTCGGTCTTGACGCCCCCTGGCGAGATGCTGTTGCAGGTGGCTCCGAACTTGGCGATGCGACGGCCCACATTCTTTACGTAGGTCAATAGCCCGCCCTTAGAAACCGCGTATTCGGGGAACTCGTCGCCGGTGTGGGCGCTGGAAGACGCTACGAACAGCACCGACTTGATTTCGGGCTGGATAGCGTACTTCTCCACAAAGTTCATGGCACCCATAAGGTTAATTTCGATGTCGCGGCCGGAATTCTGCACGCCCGCATTGCTCACCACAATATTGGCGGCAATTGGCAGCTGCGGAAAGCTTGTCTTGTCCGAGACATCGACCATATGGTGCTCGTATTCGGCGTGGTCAATGGAGGATTCCTGAATGTCAAAACCGACCACATGGGCACCCCTGCTCAGGAACAGTTGTGCGATGGCACGGCCAATACCGCTGTGGGTTCCGCTGATAAAGACGTTCACGCTTGCCCTGCCTTGAATTTGAGGTAGTCGTCACCGACGTTTTCCTTTTCCCACCGGCAGGCCATCTTGTAACCGAAGGGGCTAAAGATGATTTCGCAAAGGAGTTCCATGACGGCTCCTGTAATGGAGCAAATAAGGACCTGTTTCATGGTCCAGCCAAAGAACACGTGGCTTACGGCAAGGGCAAAAATCATGTTGTCCACAAACTGGGCCACCATGGTGGATACGTAGGAGCGAGCGGCAAAGGTCTTGAAGTCCTTGCCCTTGGCGATTTTTCCCATACCGTAGTTCACGACGGAGTTGACCAGCGAGGCGTTGAACATGGCGAGGGCGGAACCAATCACCACGTACCAGGAACCGCCAAAGGTGGCATTGAGGGCGTCATTGGCTACTTTGGCTGCATCGGGGTTGGTTTCAACGTAACTATAAAACTCGCCCCACATGCCCGGAGCGTGGGAAAGGATGTTGAAGAACAGGCAGGTGCAAAGGTTTACGAACAGGGCCACTATCGAGACCTTCATGGCGGCCTTGGGTCCGAACCGTTTGCATATCATGTCCATGCATAGGAAAGAGAACCAGCTGAGGGTAAAGCCGCAGTCCAGGGCCATGTATTCGAAAGAGACCAGCTCCTTGTTCGCGAGCAAGTTCATGCACACGACGGAGAGGATAAAGAAACTGACAACCAGGGAGGGGATGTTGCGCAGCAGGAGGACCAGGTCCCGCCATTCGTACTGGATATAGCTTTTCATGTTGTTTTTTTAGGAAGGTTAGGCAATGACTTCCGGAAAAATCCTGCGGCATTGCAGGATTCTAACGCCCTTAAATATAGACAATTGAGGCATGATTTGCTAGATTTGTGCTAGTTACAAGTCGAAAAAACACTACGACGCGAAAACGGAATAGCTGAAAGGCAGCGACGATGACCCCGGTAAGCGGCGCCAATGATTGGAAAGTTCTATGACCCTAATGATCCTCAAGATGATCGGGTGCCTTGCGCTTCTCATGTTCGGCATGAAGACCATGAGCGAAGGCCTGCAAAAACTTACCGGCGGCCACCTGCGTGCGGTCCTCGGAACCATGACTAAACACCGCATTGGGGGATTGCTGACAGGAACCTTTGTCACGGCCTCCGTGCAATCTTCCACTGCCACCACGGTTTTAACTGTAAGCTTCGTTAACGCTGGCCTGCTCACATTGAGTCAGGCCATTCCTGTTATTATGGGCGCTAACATCGGTACCACGGCTACGGCGTGGATCATGTCCATCTTCGGTTTCCAGTTCAACATGAGCTCCGTGGTGTGGCCCTTCTTTGGCTTGGGCATCATCCTTTCTTATACCAAGAGGAACTCCACCAAGAGCATTGGCGAATTCGTGTTCGGTTTTGCCTTCATGTTCCTGGGCCTTACCACGCTTCGTGAAAACGCGGTGGCTATGGATTTGTCCCACAACCAGGCGGTGGTGGACTTCTTTGCGTCTTGCGGCGGCTGGGGAATCTGGACCACCCTCTTGTTCTTGTTGTTGGGCAGTATTTTGACCATGTGCGTGCAGTCTTCTGCGGCCATCATGGCCATTACCCTTTTGCTGTGCAGTAGCGGCGTGCTCCCCATTTACCAGGGCATTGCATTGGTGATGGGCGAAAACATCGGCACTACGGTGACCTCCAACTTGGCGGCCCTTTCGGCAAGTACCCAGGCACGGCGTGCGGCCCTGGCCCACATGCTCTTCAACGTGTTTGGCGTGGTGTGGGTTTTGATCGTGTTCCGCCCCTTTGTGAACATGGTTTGCCACGTGGTGGGCTTTGACCCGAATGTGGTTCCCCAGACCGATGCCGAGATTGCCCAGGCGGGAGTCCGTGTGACCTATGCCCTTTCCGCATTCCACACGGCATTCAACCTCTGCAACGTGGCCATCCTCATCTGGTTTATCAAGCCCATGGAAAAACTCATCTGCAAGATTATCCGTGAAAAGGAAGATGGCGAAGATTTCCGGCTCAAGTTTATCAGTGCAGGCCTTTTAAGTACGGCGGAACTTTCCCTGTACGAAGCCCGTAAGGAAATCAACCTGTTTGTGGAAAAGACCTTGAAGATGTTCCGCATGATACCGGACCTCCTCAAGATGACGGACGAAAACGACTTTAACAAGTTGTTTGCCCGCATAGAGAAGTACGAAGCCATTAGTGACCGTTTTGAAGTGGAGATTGCGAACTACCTGAGTCAGGTTTCGGAAGGCCGCTTGAGCCCTGAAAGTAAGATGAGCCTCCAGGCCATGATGAAGGAAATCTCTGAAATTGAAAGTATCGGAGACTCCTGCTACAATATGGCCCGTGCCATCCGCCGCAAGTTCCAGAGTGAAGAGGACTTTACCGAAGAGCAGTATGGCCGTGCCGAAAGCATGATGAAATTGTGCGATAACGCCTTGGCTCACATGGTGGCGGTGGTGGAAGATACGCCCCAGACCAGCATAGAAGATACGTTGAAGTTTGAAAATGAAATCAACGATTACCGCAAGATGCTCAAGGAACTGAACGTGGACGACATTAACGCACAGCGTTACAGTTACCAGATGGGCGTGCACTACATGGATGTGATCAACGACTGCGAAAAACTGGGCGACTACATTGTGAACGTGGTGGAAGCCCACGTGAACCATAGGCTGAAATAAGCGATGGTTTTTGATTCCATAATTGATTCCTGTTACAGCAGGCGGGAATACCCAGCCTTGAACAGCCTGATGGTCCATTGGGCGCAGACCAGGCCTTTTGCGGGAATGAACCTGCTGGTGGGCACTCCCGTTTTTCGCAACACTTTTTTGCAGTATCGTGCCCTGATGATGGGCGGTGCCAAACTCTGGATTGGCCGTGATACGGTTCTTTGCGATTTCAAGATTATGGAGATGCTGAAGGGCTGGGGATTCCCGATTGTGGATGCTTCCCAGGCTTTGGAGCAGGAACGCCTGCAGGCCTTTGACCTGGTTCTGGATTGCGCTGGGCAGTTTGCAAAACTCTCGCCCAAGTACGGCTTTGTGGAACTGACCCGTAGCGGTGTGCAGTTCTACCAGGATAGCTCCAAACCCGTCTACGTGGCGGACAGCGGAATTGTAAAACGTATCGAGACCAGCCTGGGAACCGGCGAGGGCTACGTGCGGGCCATGAAGGAACTGGGCTATAAGGATTTTAAGGACAAGTCCTGCGTGGTCTTTGGTAGCGGCAAGGTGGGGAGTGGAATCGTTTTGCAACTGCTGCGGGAAGGGGCCTGCGTGCAGGTGGTGACCGACACCTCCTTCGGTGCGAATCCTTTCCTAGACGCCAACGGCGTTCCTGTAACGGACTGCAAGGATGTGGTGGCGGTTGTTTCTCTGGTGAGTCACGCGGATTTTGTGGTGACGGCTACCGGCATAAAGGGCGCCTTGGATGTGCCCGAATTGGCGGCAGCCCTGGTGGAATCCCAGGCGGTGCTTGCCAACATGGGCGTAGAGGACGAATACGGCCCCAAGGTTCCCGTGGAACGGGTTCTTGGAGAAAAGCATTCGGTGAACTTTATCTTGGAAGAGCCCACCCACCTCAAGTATATTGACGCTTCTTTGGCGTTGCATGCCGCCTTGGGCGAGCAACTGTTGCGTGAAGCAGCAGGGGCTGGTTCCGCGGCGGACCAGAGATCCGCTTGGAGCGGTACAAGAAACCCGCCCGAGGAGCTGGAGCGGGAGATTCTTTCGGTGACTTTGCAGGATGGCCTTATTGGCTCGGAAGTCTGCGAAATGCTAAGTCTTTAATTTCTTTCTTTTTCCAATTTTTCAAAGAACTTTTTGGTTTCCCTAGCCACAATTCCACTCAAGAGGATAAGTGCCACCAGGTTGGGGAAGGCCATAAGTCCGTTGAAAATGTCGGCGCTGGTCCACACGGCACTTACCGTGAGGTAGGGACCAATGAACACGGCAGCCACGTAGAGCCAGCGGAAGGTAAGGATGGCTCCCTTCTTGCCACGGCCTACCAGGTATTCCAAGCAACGCTCAGAATAGTATGCCCAGCCGAGAATGGTGGTGAAGGCAAAGAACACCAGGGCGATGGTAAGGATGAACGGCGCTATGCTTGCACCAGCGGGCAGGTCCGCCAGGCCGCGAGTAAATGCTTCCATGGTAATGTTCACGCCCTGAAGCCCCAATTCTGGAGTCCAAGCGCCGGTTACCACGATGGCAAGGCCAGTCATAGAGCAGATAACGATGGTGTCGATGAAGGTGCCTGTCATGCAGACCAGTCCCTGACGCACAGGTTCGCTGGTTTTGGCGGCTGCGGCGGCGATGGGGGCAGAACCCAGGCCCGCTTCGTTACTGAAAATACCGCGAGCGATACCCTTTTGCATGGCGATAAAGATGGTACCTACCACGCCGCCGGTAACGGCGCTGGGGTTAAAGGCCGCACGGATGATGGTTTGGACAGCGGTGGAAATGTTGGAGAAATTAAATCCGAGAATCAGCAGGCAGAAAAGGATGTAGAAGATGGCCATGAGCGGCACGATATAAAGGGCGACTTTGGCAATGCGCTTGAGGCCGCCGATAATGACCAAGGCCGTAAAACCGGCACAGCAAAGGCCCGCAATGGCGGTGGAAATGGAAACGGAGTTTCCGCCGAGGTTCACGAATTCGCCAGTGGGGAACACGGTGGCGACAGCCGAGGTGATGCCGTTGACCTGGGTAATGGTACCGATACCCAGAAGCCCTGCCAGTACGCCGAATACAGCGAACAGGATGGCGAGCCACCTGAAGTTGAGTCCAAAGCGTTCCTTGATCCCTGTTTCAATGTAATAGAAGGGACCGCCCAGGACTTTGCCGTCATTTGCCACCTTGCGGTATTTGACGGCCAGCAGGCCTTCGGCGTATTTGGTGGCCATGCCGAAAAATGCTGCCACTTCCATCCAGAAAAGGGCGCCCGGGCCACCTGTTCCAATAGCGGTGGCCACGCCCACAATGTTACCCGTGCCAACAGTTGCCGCAAGGGCGGTACAGAGGGCGGCAAAGCTGGAAACTTCCCCTTCGCCCTCTTTTTCATTGTGGAGCATGTAACGCAGGGCGTTGGCCAGGTTGGTGACTTGAAGGACCCCAAGACGAGAGGTGAGCAAAATGCCCACGAAGAGGATGACGGCGATAAGGGGGATTCCCCACACGTAACCGTCAATGGTGTCGAGAATAGCGTTTAAGGTTTCCATAAGCGTTCCCTTTGAGAGGTGTTTTGGGGATTGACGGCGCGAAAAATAGAAAATTTTTCTAAATTCCCTATGGGTATTGGGGTGGTTCACCACGAAAAGAGGTTTCTATGGCCATTCGGGATGAATCCAAAATAAAGGTCTGTCGCGTTGTGTTCGCGCAGTTCCTTTCGGCACTTCTTGTGCTTGCAACTAATGCCTTTGCCGTCGAAAAGAAAAAGATTGATTTCGTGGTGGGTGTGGATGGCGACTTCAAGGCGGCCATTGCGGCAGCGGGTGCTTCGGGTGCAAGCGAAGCGAATCATTTTGTCATATTCTTTCCCGATGGGGAATATGAAATTACGAAACTAACGGGAGATGAACACGGAAAGACTACGTTCAGCCCTTCTCACGTTTCCATTGTCGGACAATCCGTAGACAAGACCATCGTCTGGAATACGACGGATACCGAGGGCATTGGCACCACGGCGACACTGTATTTCCCGAAGAACAACGACATGTACATGCAGGATATTACCCTGCAGAATAGGGGAACCTATAATTCTGGCAACGCCTCGCGTCAGGTTGCTCTGCAGCAGAACGAGGGTGATAAATTTGTATACAAGAATGTTCGCTTATTGAGTGGTCAGGACACTTATTATACCAAGAAGGGCCGTGCTTATTGGGAAGGTGGCGAAATAAATGGAACTGTAGACTTTATCTGCGGTGGCGGTGATGTGTTTTTTGAGGGAACCAAATTGGTGGTAACGCGAAGCGGTGGTATCATTACGGCTTCGCAAAATCCGGGCGATTGGGGATACGTATTCAACAACACGACGCTTGTGGTTTCCAACGGTAGTTTTAACGGAACATTCTATCTGGGCCGTTCCTGGGGGCATGCAAAAACTATTTTTCTCAATACTAGGATGGAGGCACAGCCCAAGGCAGAAGGATGGGGCGACGACATGAATTCTGCCCCGCAGGTGTTTGGCGAGTATAATAGCAAGAACGCTAGTGGGGGCACCGTCAATACAAGCCAGCGGAGGACCATTTTTGGGGATGGATACCATAAGACGGTCTGGGATGCAAACGATGCTGCCCCGTACACTCTTGCAAACGTCCTCAAGGGTAGTGACAACTGGGATCCGACAAAATTAACGGCTCAGGTGAATGCCCCGAAAATTGAACAGGAAGGTGCCGAAATCGTATGGGCCAACGATGACAATGCCAGAGCTTGGGTCGTGTTTGTGAACGGCAAGTACAAGGCGAATGTCACCGTTCCAAGTTTTTCTCTTGAAGGTGTTGCCGTGGGCTCGAAGGTCACCGTCCGAGGGGCCAATTCCATGGGTGGTCTTGGTTCCAGTTCTAACGAAGTGACCACTCTTGAAAGCAACGTAACCTATTACAACGTCGCTATCTCCGAACCGGTGGGAGGCTCCGTCAAGACAAACCTCACCGGCAGTAAGGCCGCCCAAGGGAAGGAAGTGACCTTTACGGCAGAACCTCTGGAGGGCTGGACTTTTGCCGGTTGGACCGGCAAAAACGCTCCTACCGGTAGCAACGCCAGTGCTACCACCATAAAAATTACAGCCACTGCAGATATTGAACTTTCTGCCTCTTTCGCAGCCTCGGGTACTACCGTATTCCAGGCCGAGACCGGCTTGGTGGAAAATGCCATCTATGAAAGTACGAATGCAGGCTTCGCCGGAACGGGTTATATCAACTTTGGCACGGGAACATCTTGGGTCAGGGTTCCCGTATATGCAGAAGTTTCTGGCGAATACAAATTGACCCTCACTTATGCCAATGGAAGTAATAGCCCTCGCAGCCTTTCTATCCAGGCGGAAGGATCCGAAGCCCAAGAACTTTCCTTTGAAAACTTGGCCGATTGGAAAACCTACGAGACAAAGGATTTGGACGTAGTTCTCCCCAAGGGCGCTAGTTATATTACCTTCTCCACTGTGGGCGGAAATGACGGACCGAATCTTGACCAGCTGGAATTGAAGCTGACTAAGGCGTATGAGACTGCAGCCATCAAGGGTGCAGGGTGGTCTACAAAAGGCAAACTGTATGCTAAGTCTGCAAATACACGTATTCGCCTTTTTAGCACATCGGGAAAACTGCTCCGCGAGTCTGTTGGTGGCACCGTAGATACCAAGGGCTTGAATAGCGGTGTTTACCTTTTGCAGGTCCGTGATGGTTTTGCAACCCGAAGCAAAATGATTCGGGTGAAGTAGCTTGGAAATCTTTCAAGGGAAGTTCGCCGCTAGATTTGCGGCGTTTTTTTTATTTGTAGGGTGATTTTTCTATATTTGCTGACGAAAAATGACTAAAAATTAAACGAGGAAAATTTTATCATGTGTGAAAATTGCAACTCTGCCAAGTCCCCGGTCCGCGTCCGTTTTGCTCCGAGCCCTACGGGTTACCTGCATGTGGGCGGCGCCCGTACCGCCATTTACAACTACTTTTTTGCAAAGCACATGGGGGGTACCTTCTACCTGCGTATCGAAGATACCGACCGCAAGCGTTACAACGAGACCGCCCTGCACGACCTGATGCGGGACCTCAAGTGGTTGGGCCTGCAGTGGGACGAAGGTCCGGGTTGCGAAGGGGACTGCGGTCCCTACTTCCAGAGCGAACGCCTGGACATTTACCACCGCGAAATAAAGAAGCTTTTGGACGCAGGCTATGCCTACTATTGCTTCTGCACCGAGGAACGCCTGCAGGAAGTCCGCGCTGAACAAGAAAAGTCCCATGTGCCGGTTACCGGTTATGACCGTCACTGCCGCAATATTAGTCGCGAAGAAGCCGAGGCCCGCATTGCCGCTGGCGAAAAGGCCGTGATTCGCTTCAAGGTGCCCGAGACCGGCGTTACCGAATTTGACGACATGATCCGCGGCCACATCAGTTACCAGAACGAACTTCTGGACGACCTGGTGCTTATCAAGCGGGACGGTTACCCGACCTACCATTTTGCAAGCGTTGTGGATGACCACCTGATGGGAACCACCCACGTGCTCCGCGGTGACGAATGGATCAGCTCCACGCCAAAGCACGAACTGCTTTACAAGGCCTTCGGTTGGCAGCCGCCCGTATGGTGCCACCTGCCGGTGATTTTGGACAAGAACGGCGGTAAGCTCTCTAAGCGCAAGGGCGCCGCCTCCGTGGGCGACTTCCGCGATTTGGGCTACCTGCCCGAAACTCTGGTGAACTACCTGGCACTCCTTGGCTGGAACCCCGGAGACGACCGCGAAGTCATGACCATCAAGGAAATGGTGGACTGCTTCACGCTGGAACGTATCAACCCCAAGTCCGCCAGCTTCGACGAAAAGAAGTTGCAGTGGATGAACGGTCAGCACATTCACCTGTGCGAAGACGGTTTCCTCAAGGGCATTATGAAGGAAGGGCTTGTGGCGAAGGGTATCGACCTCTCCAAGGAACCGGAAGCACGCCTGGACGAAATCGTGAAGCAACTCAAACCTCGTGCCCACTTTGTGCAGGACTTGGCCGAGATGGCGGTGTACTTCTTCGTGGCCCCCACCTCCTACGACGAGAAGGGCGCCAAGAAGCACTTCGGCGAAGGCTCCAAGGAAGTGGCGACTCTCGTGCGCGACATGCTCGCTTCTATTGAAGACTTCAAGACGCCCGTCATCGAGAAGGGTTTCTACGATTTGGCTGAACGTTGTGGCCACAAGGTGGGCGAACTCGTGGGTGCCCCACGTCTTGCCGTCTCTGGCGTTACCGCAGGCCCTGGCCTTTGGGAAATGTTTGAAATCATCGGCAAGGACGAAGTCCTCCGCCGTATCGATGTTGCTCTTCCGCTGATGGGGTAGCCTTCATCCATGCGCAAACTTTTTCCCCATAGGCTTTACTCCCAAAAGATGTTCTGTTGCCGCTGCCAGCGTGTGACAGTTCACGGGCTGTTTGCCCGGGAGCCCTATTCTACCTATGGGGGCATGGAACCGAAAATTCCGCTGCTCTGTTCCTGCGATACCTGCAACAACGTAATTGTCTGCTTCTCCCACGAATTCTATTTCGGGACTAGGGAAGAACATGCGGACTACACCAAAATTTATGGACACAACCGCATTGCGCCTGGCAACTGGCTGTATTTCAAGGGGGCGGTAAAGCCCGGCTTGGTCAAGAGCTGTTTTCAGACCAACGACAAGGAAATATATGTCCTTACTTATGGTGGCGTAAAGGACGAAAAGGTGGAATGCCCCAAGTGCCCCGTGGAAACGGAAGTTTCTCCTGCGGGTTACCGCCTGTTGCCGGCACAGAGTGCCTTGACCCTCATCGGGGACCACGTTTACCATGCCATACGCAATATGTTCGGTGTGGCGGTAGGCTACGTGAACGACGGCGAGAAGGACAAGTTGGCGGTGCAGCTGGACGATGGCTCCCTACTGTTCATAACGCTGCCCCAATCTATCCAGAATTTGCCCAATGCAAAACTTTCGGACATGACCCGTAACAAGCTGATGCAGTTTTTTCCGGAGGATTCCCGCAGGATTTCTGTGACAGTGGGGCAGGGCATTGTTTACCTGGACGGTTTGGTTCGGAACCTGTCTGTAAAGCGGGCCTTGTGCGCTTGTGTCAACGGCATGCAGCGGGTTCGGGGGTGCGTAGACTTTATGAAGGTTCGCATGGATTCCTATGTCTCTGACGAGCAGTTGGAAAAATCCATCCTTTCCTTGCTGGAAATGCCGGGGCTCCGGATTTTCAATTACAAGGTCCATGTGGACAAGGGCGATGTGCAGGTTTCCCTGTGCTGTTTCCGGGAATACTACCCCAAGGAAATCGAAAGCAAGATTGCCGAATTTCCGGGAGTTCAGAAGCTGAAGGTTTCCATAGAATCCATGCCCGCCGAGGAAATGGAAAATGTCAAGGTCTGCAAGGAACTGGAGTATGAACTTTCAACCCATACCCGCCTGGCGGACGCCTTGATTCGGGTGAATTTTGTGGACAAGAAATTTTTATTAGAAGGAAAGGTCCATTCCCTTTTGCAAAAACAGCTGGCTATGTTCTGTGTTGCAAAAAAGGTGATGTCCCCTTCCATAGAAAACCGTTTAAGGATTGCTTAACGTAGGAGGAAAAATGGCTGGTGCAGGATACGAGAAGATAAACGAGGTCAAGGCCCTGTTGAAGGAATACAGGACTATCGATGAGATTGCGACCCATATCGGTCGCGGGACCAGAACCGCTTTCCGCTACATCGAGTATTTGAAAAAGGAAAACTGCGGGCTTCGCAAGGGAAAAAATTCCCTTAACCAGACGGCCTTCAAGATCCAGGTGGATGAACAGGTTTCCTTCAATCAGGAATCGGTGAAGCAACTAGAAAGAATCAAGAAGAACATGACGGGAAATTCCCCCAGCGATTTAAAAAACCGCAAGCTGGTGGACAAGCTTATTGCCGCCATGCAGACCACCAATCCCGATGAATTCAAGCCAGAGGCCATTTCTACGGACAAGGACTTGATTCTGGATTACGGCCCTTGGAGCGATGACAAGATTCAGGACAATTTTGTGAACAAGGTCTTGGATGCCATCCACAACGGCGTCAAGATCCGCCTCAATTACCGCCACGCTGCCTCGGGTAAGGAAGACCTGGTGGTGGAAGTGACTCCCGTAAAGGTAGTGATGCGTATTGACACGGTTTATATCATTGCTGCCGACGACACCTTTGCTGAAACGGGAATTTTAAAAATGTATATGTTGGAGAACGTATCCAACATTACGGTAACCAACAAGTTGGCGCAAAGCGGAATCTTTTTTGATCCACAGACTTACTACAAGTTTTCCTATGGGAAGTACATCGGAAAGGATGCTCCCCAGGACATTTCCCTGATGATTAAGCCTGGTTCCGAATGGCTCAAGACCCAGTTCGAAAAGTCACACTTTAACCCGCCTGCCGTTGTCCGCAAGGACAAGAGCAAGAACGATATCGTGGATCTGAAACTCCGCCTTACGCCGGATTTCAAGGCATGGCTCTTGGGCGTGCTGCCCGATGTGAAAATCCTGAAGCCCGAATCCTTGAAAAAAGAGATGAAGGACTTGATGAAAAAGACCCTTTCCGAAATGGGCTAGCGGAAATTTTACGATGGAAGCGGAACATAAACTTTCCGATTACAACTTTGAGTTCCCTAAGGAACTGATTGCCTCTCGTACGGCAGGGAAGGGCAATACCCGCATTTTGCATTGTCCCAAGGACGGTGGGGAGCGCCGCATCCTGAAGGCCCCTGAAATCGTGGAACTGTTCCGCCCCGGCGACTGCCTGGTGGTGAACAACACCAAGGTGATTCCCGCAAGGCTTTTTGGCCACACCCTCCACGGCGGCGAGGTGGAAACCCTCTTGGTACAGTCTTTGATTCCCGCAGAAACGGGGGAGGCCCGCTACGAGGCGCAGGTCCGCCCGGGCAAGGCCTTTAAGATTGGGCGTGAACTGGAAATTGCCGGTATCAAGACGGTGGTGGAAGAAATCAAGGAAGACGGTGCCCGCGTTCTCCGCTTTGCTGTAACGCCCGTGGAACTGGAATCGGTAATGAATCGGGAGGGTCACGTGCCGCTCCCGCCCTACATCGACCGTCCCGATGACGAAAGCGACAAACTGGCTTACCAGACGATTTTTGCCAAGTATTCCGGTGCGGTGGCGGCCCCTACGGCAAGCCTCCACTTTAGTGAACAGATGTTGGCAGATCTTAAAGCGAAAGGCGTGCACGTGGCCGAAGTCACCCTGCATGTGGGTCCCGGTACCTTCCAGAATATTGCGGTAGAAGATTTTACCCAGCACAAGATGCACGGCGAGCATTACGAACTCACCGCCGAAAATGCCGACATTATCAACAAGGCGAAGCGGGAAGGCGGTCGCATTGTTACGGTGGGAACAACCTCCACTCGCGTCATCGAAACCATTGCCGATGCCAACGGATTCCTGAAACCGCAAAAGGGCGTGACCCATGCGTTCTTCTATCCGGGATACCGCTACAAGATTGTGGACGGACTCATGACCAACTTCCATTGGCCCAAGAGTTCCCTGATTTTGCTGGTGTCCGCTTTCTATGGCCGCGAAAACACTCTTGCTGCATACAAGATGGCGGTGGAAAACCGGATGAAGTTATTCAGCTACGGCGACGGGATGTTAATCCTGTAACGCCGCACTTGCCGCTAGCACATCGCGTCACACTTGCCGCTGACGCTGCTCAGCACAAGCCTTACTTAGCAGTAGTGGAATCCGCCTTCAATGTGGGAATCAACTTGTTTTCCTGGCACAGGTTTTCTTCGCGGATTTTGAAGGTAAAGTCCACCAGGTTGTTCTCGAACATCTTCTGGTAGGGCTTCTTTTGCTGCACGCTTTGCAGTGCGCAAGTGCAATAGTTAATGCGCTGCACCAGTTTGGCTTCGCTAGAGGGCGTTCCCTTGGCAAAGACGCATTCGTGCATAATGGCGTATTCCATGGGGTGGTCGTAACGGCCCTTGCACTTGTTTTTCAGGTCGGGCTGTGCCGCTACCGTCTCGATGATTCCCTGGGAGGGCACGTCGTTTACAATCCTGCAGGTCACAAAACCGCCCACAAAGAACACCAGGCACAAGGCCATGTTGATAAGGAACCTTTTTCCGCGGCTAATTTTGTTGTAGTTCCGTTCAACCGCTTCCAGGGTTTGGGTGGCGTGGAGCCTGACGTCGTCTAAATCGTTGTTTTCCATAGCGCTCGCCTTTCCTTAGTTCTCGTTGTCGCTTTCCAGGGTCCAAATGTCGGGCATGGTGCGGTACTCTCCGGCACAGTCCAGACCGTAGCCTACCACAAAGCCGTCCTCGATGGAGAACCCTACAAAGTCCGCCTTGATGTCTGCCTTCCGGCGGGCACGCTTTTCCAGCAGCACGCAGGTCTTGACTTCGGCGGCACCCTTCTCTTGCAGGAACCCTACCATTTTCTGCAGGGTAAGGCCCGTGTCCAAGATGTCGTCCAGCAGCAACACCTTTTTGCCGGCAATGTCCAAGTCGCCTGCCAAGGAAACTTCCAGTTTGCCCGAAGATTCCGTGGAATCGCCGTAACTGGAAGCCTTGATAAAATGCACCTTGATTTTGGGGTCCGGGAAATGCCTGCACAAATCGGAGGCGAAAACGAAGGAACCGGTCAACAGTCCCACCACCACGTCGAACTTGTAGTTCCGTGCGATTTTTTCGCCAAGGATCTGCACCATCTCTTGGATGGCTTCTGCCGTGAAAAGCGGCATCAGGCTCATTTTATACACTGGGCACCTCAAAGTTCAGCCATTGGAACACGGGAATCAATGCCTTCAGTTTTCCCTTGGGGTTCTTCCGGAATTCCTGGAACATGGGGAAGGCCTGGTTCTCGATGGAGGTCTTGTCAATGTAGATACGCAGCCAGTCCGCCAAGGAAATCAGGTTGGTGATGTAGAGGATGGTGGACTGTTTCAGGTTTTCGAAAGCCTCGTCCAGGCAAGCCATGATTTTCCGGTGGATCATACGGCCCGTACCGCCAAAAGAGAAGGTGGCGTTTAGGGCGTTGGCCTCTTTCACCAACTTCTCGATTTCCGCAAAATGGCTCTGCTCCGGAGTTTCCAGGTATTCCAGCACCAAGCGGTGGATCTTGGAATTGATATCCAAAGAGAGGATGGTGCGGATGGTGTCGGGCAGGGTGTGGTCCGGGTCCGCCAAACTGTCGATGGAAAGGCCCTTGGCCACCGCAAAGTCGGAGAAGGCTTCCGTAATGTCCTTCAGACTCCGCTTGGTTTCCAACTGGTTGATACGCTTCAGGGAGTCGCTCATCAGGTTCCGCATCTGCACCACGTAGGCGGTGGGGAACTGGTGCTGCAACTCTTCGGCAGTCATGTTGGGGTTTTCCACGAAGGAAAGCTTGTTCACCTCGGGTTCCCCTTCCGTTACCACCAGGTTCACGCGGCCCATGGAGTCGGAAAGCACCAGGATGGTGGTCACTCGGGAATCGCCGATGGACTTGTCTTCGTAGGTGGCCCGCACCAGGGTCTGCTTCCTGCGGGAGGCAATCTTGGTGGAGGTCAGCTTGTCGTTCATCTGGTCGTAGCCTTCTTCCAGACCCAGGTGGAAAATGGCGGCACGTTCCGCCATCAGTTTCACGACCACGGGTACTTCGTCCTTAGCATAGCGGGTATAGACTTCCGCGCCATTCCACTTGTGTTCGTTACTGGTGGCTCGGGCCAGAATGCTCATGAACTGGTTCTCGATGGAATGCCCGAAGGGGAGGAAGGGCTGCATCAGTTCCATGGCGCGGAGGGCGTAGCGCATGTTCTGCACCGGTTCCAGACCCTCGATGTCGTTGAAGAACCAACCGCAACTGGTAAAACTGAACAGGCAGAACTTCTGGATTTCCAAAAGCCGCACCGCACGGGCCCTGTCGTCGGCGTTGTCCGGATTTTTCAGCACGCTGTTGAGGAACGCCTGCAGGCGGGAATCGTTTTCGGGTTCCACCAGGGCGGTCACGTAGTCGTTGCGGGCATCCCAGGGGCTCACGTCGCTCAGCTTTTCGAATTCCCGCACAAAGATTTCGTCGGCCAGGGACTTCAAATGGTTAAAGGCGTCACGCAGGGGCCCACGCCATTTCTGGTTCCAGTCGGGCCCGCCGCCGGTAGAACAACCGCAATCCCTGTACCAGCGGCCCACCCCGTGGGCGCAACTCCAGGCACAGCCTTCACTGTGGAAGTTCTTCAGCAGCACCTCGTGCTTGGGCGGGAACTTTTCCAGGTACCAGCCGTAGTTGACGGGGACCATGTTGTTCTCGGGAGCAAAACGGTTGAACAGGTAGGCGGCGCACATGTCGCCAAAGGGCTCGTGGTGGCCGTAAGATTCGCCGTCGGTACCGATGCTCACCAACTGCGGGTCTTCGCGGCCCGGGTCCCAGGCGTCTTGGATACGCTTGCCAAAAACGCCGGCGTCACGCAGCAGGTGCTCAAAGCCCACGGCACTGCTGAGCCACGGGTTGTAGAAGAACACGTCCAGGTAGCCGTCGCAAACCAGGTTGCCCTTCTCGTCCCTGGGGTAAATGCGGTAGGGGCGTGTGGTGTCGATGTCGGTATTGCTGCAGCCTTCCCATTCCTCGGCGCCCAACTCCCGGAAGGAATCCGCCTGGGTGGGGGAAAGGATGGTAAACTTGATTCTCGCCTTGATCAGTTCCACCACCGTGGGCAGGTTGATGGCGGTTTCTGCAAGCCACATGGCCTCGGGCATGCGTCCAAAGTGGAACTTGAAATCCTCGATGCCCCAGCGGATCTGGGTCCTTTTGTCCTCTTCCGAGGCCAGGGGCATAATGATGTGGTTGTACACCTGGGCTATGGCGTTGCCGTGGCCGTTCAGGCGTTCTGCACTCCTCTTGTCGGCTTCCTGGATACGCTTGTAGGTATCGGGGGTATAGGTCCGAATCCAGCCCATCAGGGTGGGACCCATATTAAAGCTCATGTAGTCGTAGTTGTTTACGATATCCTGGATACGCCCATGGGGGCTCAAAATGCGGCTGGCGGCGTTGGGGGAGTAGCACTGGCTGGCAATGCGGTCATTCCAGTCGTGGAAGGGCCTTGCGCTGGGCTGGTTCTCTATGACGCCGGTCCAGGGGTTTTCCCTGGGGGGCTGGTAAAAATGTCCGTGAATCGTAAAATACAGGGGGTGCTTGTCGCTCATGCGGGGAAATATAGAAAACTCTTTCCCCTGACCCTCAAAACCTTTTTTATATCTTTTCCACCATGCGTTATAATGATATTTCTTGTTTCCAGAGTGGTGTCGCCGTCCCCCTGTTCAGCCTCAACAGCAAGAACAGCATAGGCATTGGCGAATACCTGGACCTGATCCCCTTTGCCCAATGGGCACAGTTGTGCGATTTTAACATTATCCAGTTGTTGCCGGTAAATGACACTGGTGCCGAGGCCAGCCCCTACAGTGCCCGTAGCGCCTTCGCCCTGAACCCGGTATTCATCAACATCCAGTCGGTGCAGGGTTCCTCGGAATTCGAAGAGGAAATCGCCGCCGCCAAGGACAAGTTCGACGAACAAGACCGTATTGACTACTACAAGATTTCCACTTGGAAACGCTCGGTCCTCCGCAAGATTTTTGACAACCGCTACGACCAGCTCCGCAAGGACAAGGTGCTGCACCGCTGGATAGACCAGAACCGTTGGGCCAAGGCATATTGCGCCTACAGCACCCTCAAGGCGGAGAATGGCGAAAGCAGTTGGAAGGACTGGAAGAGTTTCCGTGACCCCAGTGACGCCGACATCGAAAAAATCTGGACCAAGAACAAGAAAGACGTGATGTTCCAGGCCTGGATGCAGTTCGTGGCCGAGACGCAGTTCTGTGCCGCGGTGGCGGAAGTTTCCAAGATGGGACTCCACATCAAGGGCGACATTCCCATCCTCATTAACGAGGACAGTGCCGACGTGTGGGCCAACCGCAAGTATTTCTCCTTGGGGGACCGTGCAGGTGCCCCTCCTGACATGTTCAGTTACGGCGGACAGAACTGGGGATTCCCCACCTACCGTTGGGACGTTATCGAGCAGGACGGTTTTGCCTGGTGGAAAGACCGCCTCGCACAGGCCAGCAAGTTCTACCACGCCTACCGTATAGACCACGTGTTGGGATTTTTCCGCATCTGGTCCATTCCCGAAACCGAAGTGACGGGAATCCTGGGCCGCTTCCAGCCCTGTATCCCGCTGACCCTGGAACGCTTGCAGGCCGCAGGCTTCATGAAGGAATCCTTGGAATACCTGCGCAAGCCCAACTACTCCGTAGATCAGTTGCGGCAGTTCCTCGGGGCCGAAACGGAAAGGCTTTTGCCCGTCTGCTTCAAGACGCTTTACGGCACCAACGACCGTTACATCCTGAAGGATGAATTCCTTTCGGAAAAGGCCATCCTTGGTTTGAAGGAACCGCAGGAGATCAAGGACAACCTGCTGAAGGTTTACTGGAACCGCGTGTTCATTCCTACCGGCGACGAGAACACCTTCTACCCCTATTGGTACTGGTACAACCAGCCGGTGCTTTTCACCCTGCCCGAAAACGAGCAGAAGAAACTCCACGAGGTTATCGGCGAGAACGAGGCCGCCCAGAACGGACTTTGGGAACAGAACGCCACCAAACTCCTGTCGGTGCTGGCCAAGGAAACGGACATGCTGGTCTGTGCCGAGGACTTGGGTGCCGTACCCAAGTGCGTGCCTACGGTGCTGAACAAGTTGAACATTTTGTCGCTGCGTATTGAACGCTGGGCTCGCAACTGGGACGCCCCCTATTCGCCTTACTACGACATGGCGGAATACCCCAGGCTCTCGGTTTGCACCACCAGCTGCCATGACACTTCTACCCTGCGGGGGCTTTGGAAAGAAGCCGACTTTGACAAGGCTCTTTACTGGTCCCATGCGGGTCTGCCCGGCAACGCTCCCGAGGAACTGACTCCCTCTGCAGTGCGCAATATCCTTGCTCACGTGTTTAGCGCCAACAGCCTGTTCTGCATTTTGCCGGCACAGGATTACTTTGCCCTGTCGCCTGCCCTGTCCGAATGCGACCCCGACGAAGAACGGGTGAACATCCCTGGTACCGTGGGTGGCAAGAACTGGACCTACCGCCTGCCCTGTTCGGTGGAGGAACTGACCAAGAACAACTTCCTCTGTTCCGAAATCCGCAAGTTGGTGGACGCCCGCAAACGCCGCCCCATGTGGAAGATCTAACCCAATGTGAAATGTGGAATGTGAAATTTGTAATTACACATTCCACACTACACATTATACATCGAATATGTATTCACCATCTTGGGTTAAAGACGCGATTTTTTATCAAATATTCCCCGACCGGTTCTGCCGTTCGGAGCGTTACAAGGCCGTAGGCAAGTTTGTGCCTTGGGGCAGCAGGCCCACCCGTGAGAACATGTTCGGCGGGAACCTGGCCGGCATCGAAGACCATCTGGACTACATCAAGTCTCTGGGCGTAACGGCGCTATACCTTTGCCCCATCTTCAAGAGCAATTCCAACCACCGCTACCATACGGTCGATTACTTCGAAATCGACCCGGTGCTGGGCACCATGGAAGACTTTGACCGCCTGGTCAAAAAAGTCCACAAGTTGGGAATGCGTCTTATTCTGGACGGTGTGTTCAACCATTGCTCCCGCGGGTTCTTCCAGTTCAACAGCCTTATGGAACTGGGGGAGAACTCGCCCTATGTGGACTGGTTCCACGTCAAGGGCTGGCCCCTCAACGCCTACTCGGGCAAACCCAATTACGAATGCTGGTGGAACTACCCCGCACTGCCCAAGTTCAACACGGGCTGTCAGGAAGTTCGGGATTACCTCTTTTCCGTCGCCGAATTCTGGACCCGCCGTGGCATAGACGGCTGGCGTCTGGACGTGCCCAATGAAATCGACGACGATTCCTTCTGGCAGGAATTCCGCCGTCGGGTCAAGGCCATCAACAAGGACGCCTACATCGTAGGCGAAATCTGGGACGCACCCGAACGCTGGCTGCAAGGCGACCAGTTCGACGGTGTCATGAACTACCTTTTCCGCAAGGCGGTCATGAAGTTCCTCTTCGACGAGAACCCCATCTCCGTCCAGGAATTCTGCGACCGGGTCCGCGCCGCATTCCCCGAAGGCCGCGGCGACATCCCCATGAACCTTTTGGGGAGCCACGACACCACCCGACTCATGTCCCAGACCCGCACCAGTTGGGAACGGATCCGCCTGGCCCTCACCCTGATGTTCTTTATGCCCGGCGCCCCCTGCGTATACTACGGCGAGGAACTGGGAATGAAAGGCGGAAAGGACCCCGACAACCGCCGGAGCGTCCCTTGGGAAAAACTCCCCGAAATGGAGAAGGAACCCGTCTTTGCGTTGGTTCGGGAACTCACCGAAATGCGGCAGAAGAATGCGGTCTTGCGGGACGGCGGCCTGGACATCGCCTGCACCGCCGATGGCTTCACCGTGGTCCGCACCCTGGGCAAGAAAAAGATGACCCTGGCCGTGACCCTCTCCGCCGACCAACCCTCTTTCGAAATCAAGTAAAATCCCGTTTTTCAGCGTTTTCTGCCTGTTTTGGGGCGGTTCCTGCCCGTTTTGCCCCGGCTTTTGCTTTCCGTATCCGGTCTATTTTTCTATCTTTGAGCCGCAACTTAGCGTATTAATGCCTTACTAAGGGATTACAAATGAACAAACATAAATTTGGAATGCGAGAATTCATCATTCTTCTCGTTATTGCACTTTCGGCCTATACTGTGTGGCCCTCTATCCAGGTTCACTCCAGGAAGGGTGAAGAAAAGAAGACCTTCCTCAAGGAAAATCCGAAACTGGGCGCCAAGTCCATCAATTTCGGTCTGGACCTGGCTGGTGGTACCAGCATTACGCTGGAAATCGACAAGTCCGGCCTGAAACCCAATGAGGACATCAAGGACGTCCAGGCCCAGTCCCTGGAAATCATCCGTAACCGTGTGGACCAATACGGTCTTTCTGAACCCCAGATTTCCCCCAGCGGTGACGACCGCATTCTGGTGGAACTGGCCGGCGTGGACGACTCCACCGCCAAGGCCCTGGTGGGTTCTACCGCCAAGCTGGAATTCAAGATTTTGGCTGAATCCGAAAAGTTCACCCAGGTAATTACCCTGATTGACCAGTACCTGACCCGTCAGACTACCGACATCGTGGCCGATTCCGCTGCCACCGATTCCACGGCAGCGCCTGCCAAGGATTCTACCGTGGCTGCCGCTAACGCTGCCGACAGCGCCAAGCCCGCCAAGGATTCCGTGCAACTGTCCGACGAAGAACTTCTGGGTGGCAAGGCTCCCGCTGCAACGGAAACTGCTGCCGCCACCGATTCTGCCAAGGAAGCCGCCCCTGCCGAGGCTGAACCTGCTAGCGAGGTCGGGACTG
>Ga0265298_10001840_pt1 | contig 30820 bp, 27 predicted proteins | sample AusTroGonzalo_MG_3_FD_193486 | JGI IMG/M metagenome (GOLD analysis project Ga0265298, IMG submission 193486) | Bovine rumen microbial communities from tropical cattle in Woodstock, Queensland, Australia - Gonzalo_01 | ecosystem: Host-associated > Mammals > Digestive system > Stomach > Rumen ... | reverse complement strand
ACGCGGTCCTCGGCTTTGCTGCTGTCCTCCTTGAAAACCACAGCGCCGTCCGCGTTGTACTCGAATGCGCCGCCGCCGAGTGGGTCGGGCTGTGTAGTGGTCGATGAGGTAGTAGTTTTTGTCGTGTTAGTGGTCTTTGCGGTAGTTGTGACATCTGTGCCGGTGACTTCCTCAGCAGCAGCTGTGGTATTTTCGCTGTCGGGCTTTGAGGGAGCCTTTCCGGTCTTTTCTCCCATACATGATACCGACGCTGCCGCAAGAGCCAGTGCGGTAAGGAATATTGCGGTCTTTTTCATTATATATCCTCCTGTTCGTCATCGTCAAGAACAAAATCTATAGTGCCGTCGCTGACATTCACAGCGGCGCAGACCACCTGAACGGTCTGTCCGAGAGTATAGGATACTCCCGTGAATTTCTCGGTAAGTGAGACAGGCTCGGAATAGTCGTATTCGCCTTCGGGAAGAGTCCTTATATGGACAAGTCCCTCAACGGTGTTCGGCAGCTCGGCATAGAATCCGAACTCGGTAACGCCGGATATCCTTGCGGTGAAGCTCTCTCCGAGATGAGCCTTCATATACTCCGCCTTGTAGCAGTCCTCGCACTCGCGTTCGATGGTTATCGCGCGTATCTCAGCGGCTGAGGAGCGGTCGGCGGCGTTCACGGCAAAGCCTGCGTACCTCTTGGTGAGCCATTCGCTGTTGTAGCCCGCGAGTATATCCGTGATTATCCGGTGTATCGCAAGGTCGGGATAACGGCGGATAGGGGAGGTGAAGTGTGCGTAGTCGTCGAGGACGAGACCGAAGTGCCCGAGAGGCTCTGCGGAGTATTTTGCCTTTGCCATTGAGCGCAGCACCAGCATATTAACAGCCTCGAACTTGTCTGTATCTCTTGCGCTCTCCAGTATCTTAGCCGCGTGTACCGGCTTGAACTCGCTGAAATGAGGGCACTCGAAGCCGTATTTCGGCAGTATCTCGTGGAGCGCCTCAGTCTTGGCTTCCGGCGGAGCCTCATGTATACGGTACACAAAGGGTACCTTTTTCTCCTTGGCGAGCTTTGCGGCGGCTTCATTTGCGGTGAGCATGAATTCCTCTATTATGCGCTCGGACTTTCCGCGCTCACGGGGCTGTACATCGCAGCATATACCGTCCTCGCCGATTATTAGCTTGCTTTCCGTAGTCTCTATCTCCGGAGCGCTGCGGAGCTTCTTCCTTGCAATGAGCTTGTCCGCAAGCTCGTTCATCAGCATTATGCTGCTGCGTACTTCCTTGTACTTTGCGGCGATATCGTCGTTCTCGCTGCCGTCGAGGATACGGTTTATCTCCGAGTATACGCCTTTTACACGGGAGCGTATAACGCTTTTGCAGAAGCGGTAGGAAAGCATGGTGCCCTCCTTGTCAAGTTCCATGAAAGCGGAGAGAGTAAGTCTGTCCTCGCCGGGATTGAGTGAGCAGATACCGTTTGACAGCTCCTGAGGGAGCATAGGTATCACCTTATCCGCATAGTATATGCTTGTGCCGCGGAGGAGAGCCTCCTTGTCGAGAGCGCTGTTGCCCTTGACGTAGTGGGAAACATCGGCGATATGGACGCCGAGGCAGTAGCCCTTCCGTGTCTTTTGCAGGGATACGGCGTCGTCGAGATCCTTGGACTCTGCGCTGTCAATGGTGAATATAGTCATATCGCGGAGATCCTCGCGGTTGTTTACGGAGTATTCCTGCACTCCGCCCTCGGATATCTTCCTTGCTTCCTTCAGCACCTCCTCCGGAAAGGCTGTGGGAGCGCCGTGAATAACGAGTATTGAAGCGGCTGATGAAGCCGCATACTCCGAGCTTCCGAAGACGAGGGTTATCTTTACCTTGTGCTCGGCGTGGCGCCTGCCGCGGTAGACTATCTCCGCAAGGACCTTGTCGCCGTTTTCAAAGGGTATGCTTTCCGCGCGTACTATTATCACATGATTGCGTGAAGCTGTATCGGGAACGAGATAAGGCTGTCCGTCTACGTATTCCACCTTGCCTGTGAGCTGTGAGCTGCCGAATTCAAGTATATCGAGTATCTCTCCCTCAGGCTCTCCGGAACGGGAGGCGATAGGGGAGATGAGCACTCTGTCATTCGGCATAGCGCCGAGCATACACTTGCCCGGTATGAAGTATTCCGTTCCGTCATCGGTAACAGCAAAGCCGAATGTGCGGCTCAGTCTTGTGACCGTGCCGGGGTAGACGTTTATGCGTGAGCAGAGAGCAGCCTTCATGCCCTTTTTCATCATGACCACACCCTCTGTGCGGAGCTGAGAAAAGGCTTCCGTGAAGTTTTCTCTGCCTGCTTTTTTTGTCCTGCACTTTGATTCCAGCTCATTCAGCGGCATGGACTTTTTTCCGTAGGTCCGGAGGAATGTGACTATTTTCTTTTTATAGCTTTCAACGGAGACAGCCTGACTGCTTTTTTTCTCCGGTTGTTTCTTTTTGGATTTTTCTGCCATAGGCTTCTCCTTAATTTCAGATAGTGATACACGGCAACGGTATATTTCTGCCGCGGAGCCATGTAAAGTACCGGCAGGCAGGTAATAAAAGCAAAGCCCCATGACCTTGGTCACAGGGCAGTTTTTTTACTTCTTGAAGATCGGTATGATATTTACTGCAAGAACAGCAACAAAGAGAAGGATTGAAAGAGTTCTTGTTATCTTTGCGAGTATAGCCTCTTTTGTTCTGCCCTCATTCTTACCGTAGAAGGAATCAGCGCTTGCACCTGTGAGTGCCGCAGTCATGCTGTCCTGTGATTTCTGCTCCTGTGACAGACAGAGTATAATGATGATAAGGCTGAGGACGAGTATTGCTACTCCGCCGATGATCTCTAAAGTTGTCATAAAAAACTACCTCCGGTAATGTAAGTATGGATTACGGCAATAGCCGAAATATTTCAACTAGCTTTACTATTATATCACAAAGAAGACAGATTTGCAAGGGGTTAACGAGAAAAAGCAAGATGAAAATAAGCTGCAAAATTGTTGAAATCGTACAAGTTCCTGAAAAAGGGACAAAAAAGCAGCTCCCTGAGGAGCTGCTTTGTATCGTCATCAGATAACGTCGATCGGGAATCCGCTGATGTTGCCGAGAAGCTTCATCTGGATAGCGAGAGCGTCGTTAGTGGAAACGCCGTTGCCCTTCTGGTGAACGTCAGCGTTGATCCAGCCCTGTGCTGTGATGTGGAGGTTAGAAGAACCGTTTACACCGTACTTGTCAGGGTTTGCAAGAGCCTGCATGATGAGAACTGCGTCTGCAAGGTCAACAGTTCCGTCGCAGTTAGAGTCGCCAAGCATTGAAGCCTGAGGAGTTGTGGTCGTAGTAGTTGTTGTGGTAGTGGGTGTTGTAGTTGTAGTAGTTGTGGAAGTTGTTGTGGTGGTTGTAGTTGTTCTTGATGTAGTAGTTGTTGTATTATTGTTGCCGCCTGATGAACCGCTCTTGTGGAGAACTATCTTTTCGATAGTAACGTCATCGTCGTGAGGCCACCAAACCATAGCCTTGATGTTAGCGCCTGCGTTTGAAGGAATGGTGTAGTCGATAGCAACAGTCTTGTCTGCGCCTACCTTAACGCCTGAGAACTCTTCCTGGAGCCATTCGCCGTTCCATGTACCGAAACCGCCTGATACTTCAGTATCGTTTGAGTTTACCTTGAGGTACATTGTAAGTGATTTAGCACCGTTGTGGGGGAACTCAGCAACATTGTTGATAGCTCCGTCTGTAGTGCTTTCTTCTTTCTCAGCCTTGAGGCTTGAACCTTCGAGAACAACGTCGTCGCCTGAAGAAGAGCTGTTTCCGCCGCCGTTTGTTGTAACGGTAGTGGTCGTTGTTGTTCTTGATGTAGTAGTTGTGGTATTGTTTCCGCCGCTGCTTGAAGAGCCGCTCTTGTGGAGAACTATCTTTTCGATAGTAACGTCATCGTCGTGAGGCCACCAAACCATAGCCTTGATGTTAGCGCCTGCGTTTGAAGGGATAGTATAGTCGATAGCTACAGTCTTGTCTGCGCCTACCTTAACACCTGAGAACTCTTCCTGGAGCCATTCGCCGTTCCATGTACCGAAACCGCCTGATACCTCAGTATCGTTTGAGTTTACCTTGAGGTACATTGTAAGTGATTTAGCACCGTTGTGGGGGAACTCAGCAACATTGTTGATAGCTCCGTCTGTAGTGCTTTCTTCCTTCTCAGTCTTGAGGCTTGAACCTTCAAGAACAACGTCGTCTCCTGAAGAAGAGCTGTTTCCGCCGCCGCTTGTTGTAACGGTAGTGGTTGTTGTGTTATTGTTTCCGCCGCCGAAAGTGGTGGTGGTAGTATTTGTTGTATTGTTGTTGCCGCCGCTTGAAACACCGCTGCCGCTGTAGATCTTTGTAACGCCTGTGATGTTTGTGTCTATTGAGCCTGACTTGTAGTTGCTGTAAAGACCGGCAGCTGCGCCTACGAGACCAGCGTTATAGTCGCAGGCAACCTCATTGCCCTTATAGTCTGAACGGATATCCTTGTATGTGCCGTTTCCGTCTACAGGACCGCCGCAGAGAGCGCCGATGAGGAGGTTCTTGTTGGCGATTCCGTCATTCTGCTCGCTTGCGTCAGCATCAGGAGAAGCCGCTCTGTGGTGAGGATTCTTTGAAGAGTTGTCCTTGAAGCCTACAACGAGACAGTAGGACTGACCGTTAGCAAATGATCTGTCACCTGTGAGGTATTCCATCTGACCCTTTGCCCATGCAGCATTTCCGTGACCGTGCTTTGCAGCGATGAGCTGGCACATCTGAGCTGTTGCGTTATGTCTTGCAGAGCCCCACTGATCGTAGAACTTGTAGCCGTCGCCGTTCATGTCGCCGAGAGCGTTTGTGCAGCTCCAGTCGCCTGTGATCTCACCCTTGAGGATAGCAGCTCCGAGAGATACGTTCTCCCAGCAGTGTACCCAGTAGGCAGTGCCTATGTTCTGGATATCGCCCATGTAGGAGTTGTCCTTTGTAGCGAGGTAGAGCCAGCAGGCAGCCCATGCGATCTCGTCGGAAGTTTCCTTGTTGCCGTAGAATTCACATGAGTATGAGCCCTGGTGCTGTTTTGCGAAATTGAAGAGAGCCTTAGCGTAAGTAAGGTCCTCAGGATTACCGAAGTTTACATAGTTTGCAGCAAGAGCAGCAGCATATTCTGCTGTGATATTAGCTGCGCCGTCGGTGGTCCAGAGCATACGTCCTCTGTTGCCCTGCTGTTCGGGAGCGCCCCAGTAGGAGTGGTCCTGACCGCCTTCACCCTTTTCGATAAGTACCTTTGAGACGCTGTTTCCGTTGAGGACTGTAGCGTCACGCATGAACTTAGCGAAACGGTCTGTTATTACCTTGAGATGTGCAGTCTGGCCTGTTGCGTCGAATGCGTCCTTGAACTCATAGTAAGCCCAGCCGAGAGTAGCAGCTGTATAGCCTTCCGGCTGACCGAACCAAACGTGGTCGCCTGCGTCGTGGAAGCCGCCGGGAACCTCGTCGTTTGTATGACAGTCGCCTCTCCATGAGAGAGCGCAGTCACCGTCCATCTTACCGCACATATTTGCGTCATAGAAATAGAGAGAGTACTGAAGGAGTTTAGCGTAGTTATCGCCGCCGGCTGCATTTGTTGTGAGAGAGGGTACCGCTGAAGCCAGAGGTGTCACAAATGCAGAAACAGCTACCGCGCTGCTGATGATGGCTGATTTCAGCCTTTTTAATTTTATCATGTTATCACTCTTCTTTCAAAAGTATTTTGCCTATAATATGCCTTAAAATCATTATACAGGGTTTATGCGGAAAATTGGTGACAAAACGGTAACAAAAAGGTTACAATCTGGTGAAATACACACCAAAACTTGCATTTTCAGCATAGTGTGCAAAATCCACTACTCTTGATTGTATATTATCACTATAAATATCCAGTTAGTAAATTTACTAAAAGAAATCCGCGCAAAGACGTGCTTTGCGCGGAAACAAATGGGGATTATGTAGTCGTTAATGATTTGATAAGACCGAGGAGCAGCTTCTGTATAGCCTGAGCGTCATTGTTCGTCAGACCGTTTTTGTCTGCGTCCCCGTTGTCTATGCCCTGCTGGGTTATATGCTTTTCATCGGTGCCGTTCACACCGTACTTGTTGGGATTTGCCAGCGACTGCATTATGAGTACAGCGTCCGCCATATCCACCTGACCGTCGAGGTTGGTATCGCCCGCGAGAGCAGCATCTCCCTTGACCATCAGTACGTCAATATATGTAACATTCGGTGTACCGCCGTCCCTGATGTCTGCCGCGGCTTCGACGAAGGTATATCCGTCAGCCTCTGCATGAATATCACCGACAGAGTGGCTCTTTGCGTCCTTGTACTTTGCATAGTTGTATATCACAGGGTTAGAGGCTGCTGTGTTATACCTGTATAACGGACCTGTGGAAACCTCGCGTCCGTCTATCTCATAGACGATATGTGTTGAGAATGTCAGTGTTGCGTTGTTTATGAGCTCACCGGTTTCCTTGTCCTTTACGGTTATAACATAGGAATACTGCGGTATCCCGCTGTCAGCCTTTAATGTTACGTCGAATCTGAAACTGTTGAACCTTATTCTTTCACCGTTGGAGGTCGAGGCATCACTGCTGTAATTCACAGTATAGTCTCCGGGTTCAAGAGTACTGAACTTGTCTCCGTCCCACCATTTGCTGCTGTCATTCCTTACTGTTGCGTTTCCAGGATCGAGGGTGATATTGTCGTATATCTTTGACTCGCCGTACATGGTACCTGCCCTGTTTCCGTCCGCCTCGAACCAGCGTGTCTCGTAGCGTGCCTTTACGGACACTCCCGAGAGATCAAGATCCTCTCCGACGGTATAGACCGTCTTTGAAGGATATGAAATGACCTCCTGCACGACCAGTTCGGGTATCAGTGTGATGGTTATCAGCGGAGCTTCTGTAGTTGTGACGGTAGTTGTAGTTACGCTTGTGGTGGTGACTGATGTTGTGGTAACAGTGGTAGTTTCGGTGGTCGTGGTATTGTTCCCGCCGTTTCCGAATCTGAAGTTCTCATTTATCTCGTCAGCGCTTTTTGCGAGCTTGTCCATAGCGGAAGCGTCGCCGCCGTAGAGAGCGGCAATGCCTGCACAGGCTATTGCGAAGCAGCCGTTGTAGTCGAGAGCACCCTCGGTGTACTGATATTTGTCGGTCTGATCCTGATAACCGCTCTTGTCGTCACCGCCTACGAGAAGACCGTAAGCCGTGTACTTCGCTGAGGGATTTGACGAAGCGCCGTTGGCGTCCGTACCGGGATTAGCCGCACGGTGGTGTATATGTACCGGCCATTTGCTGCCGTATCCGATAAGGAAACTGTATCCGAGACTGTTGTCGCCGAGGATATGGTCCATCTGATATTTTGCAGCCTTTGCGTACTCTGCGTCCTTGTCGCCGTTTGCGAGAGCGAGGGCGTCCATCTGCTTTGCGCAGTTGTAGCGTGAAGCGCCCCAGCCGTCGGCGTTGTAGGTGCCGACTGTGAGGTCACCCTGACTTTGCAGCTCCACCTTCAACTCGTCTGCGAACGCCTTATCGCCGGTAGCCTTGTACATCAGAGCGGAATAGCCCTGCCATACCTTGTTCCAGCAGTATACCCAGCCGTCGTACTGACTGTTGCCGTAGTCCTTGTTTTTAGGTACTCTTGTTGGCTTGCTACCGGCGTCATTGACCCACAGCCATGCCTGAGCGAGAGCCTCCTCGTCCTGATACTGTGCCTCTGTGCCGTAATATTCGGAAAGTCCACCGCCTTCGTTGCCGACGTGCTTCTGACCGAATTCAAGAAGAGCCTTTGCGTATTTTATACACTTTGCAGCGTAATCCGGGTCGCTCTCCTTTACAACATAGGCAGTTCCGGCGAGACCTGCCGCCATTTCGCAGCATACCGCGGAATTGTTCTTGTTAGCGGTCAGCCAGTAAATAGGTCTTGCGTAGGTCTGTACTTCGGGAGCCGACCATATGGCATGGTCTTCTGTGCCGTTTGCCACGACATGAGCAATAGCCGCAACATTTCCCGAATTATCGAGGAAAGTAGTTTTCATAAGGTAATCGGCGCCCCATTTCAGCTCATAGATGAGGTGGTCCTTGCAGCCCGCCTTCTCGTAGATTCCGGGATTGAGGTAATCGGACAAAGCAAGACTGCTTATTCCGAAGCCGATAGTGAGATTGAATTTGATATGGTCGCCGGCGTCGTGGAAACCGCCTGATACATCGACTTTTCCGTCACCGTCGGGATCAACGACGGACTTCAGCGAACCGTCGAGGCTGCCGACCGATGCCTGAGCGTCGTATGTATGGCAGTCGCCCCTCCATGTGAGCGGACCGTCGGTTATGCCCTTTCCGCAGGCATTTGCGTCGTACATATAGAGCGACATAGCCAGGGCTTTGTAATAGTTGTTATCCTCGGCTCCTGTCGTTGTGACAGTTGCGGCGGATAATGCGGAAGTTGCAGCTATAACAGCTGAGGCTGAAGCTGCCGTGATCTTTTTCCAAATAATGTTTGAATGCTTCATTTCAAACACCCCTCTCATACTTCGTAGAAGAATAAACTTCCATAACATATTATAACATATTTTTGACGGATTTTGTGAATATTTTATGTAATTATAGACAAAACAGAAAATCTTTGTGGGATACATCAAAAACGCCGTATATCATTTGTGCGTAATACCAGTCGGGGGGAGAGAAAGTGTGGGGCTGCCGCAGGCAGCCCCACACTTTTAAGCGGCAAAGCCGCTTTCTTATTGCTGATCGTTGTACTTTGCAAGCTCCTCGTCGATCATTGGTGACATTCTGTCGCGGAGCTCGTTCCATGAGCCCACGGGAGCGCCACCCTCAAGGAGAGCAGAGGTTATGTTGTTCATAACGCCGCGTGTCTCAAAGGTATAGAGTCCGTTGCCGTACATTTTCTCGCTCATTCCGTAGCCGGGGTCGAAAACCGGAGTAACCTTTGACGGATCGAGGAATTCCTGTATAGCGTTGTACTGCTCCTCGGTTATCTCCTTCAGAGCTCTCTCCTTTGCGGAGTCCTTCAGCTCTGTCACCGCAAGGCGCTCGCATTTGAGATAAGTTGCGACAGCCTTGCCCTTTGCGGAGGTCTTTACGAGCATACGCGCATTTGCCCTGCAGTTGATGTAGTTCTTATCTGCGTCGGGCATTTTCGGGAACGGGACTACCATTATATCGAGATCGGCGCTGTACCTGTCGGAGATTGGAAGAGACCAGTCTCTCGACGCATAGAAAAGAGTGTTCTGGTCGCGGAGGAACATATCACTCCAGTTGCTGTTGTAGAGCCATCTTGAGCGGATATCCTGCATGAATGCCTCAGCGCTCTCTATTTTCGGGTCGCCGATATTGTTTTTAAAGCCGTTGCCGTCGAAGCCGATGACGGTACTTCCCGTCGAGGAGAGCATAGCCTCGCCGTAGAAGCCGTTTATGCCAAAATGGTGTGCGCCTGTCTCACTTGCCGAGAACTTGTTTATCATATCCATGAAAGTGTTCCAGTTCCATTTGCCCTCTTTGTAAAGGGTATAGGGGTCGTCTATGCCCTCGGACTGCATGAGCTTCCTGCTGTATGTCAGGATAAACGGCTCAGAGAGAGCATAGGGCACTACATAATGCTCACCCTTGTAGGCGAACATATCTATTACTTCCGACATATCGTCCCAGATGCCATCTTCCATGCCGAGCTGCTCGTAGTACGGGTCGAGGGGCTGGAAAAGGTCGCGGCAGACTCCCTCCGGGAACACTCCGTCCTCATAAGGGAACATATCCACCTCTTCGCCTGCGTTTATCATTTCTGCAAGCTTTGAAAGCTTGTTTTCGGGGGTGGTCTGGACGTAGTTTATTCTTCCGCCGTAGACGTCCTCGAAGATAGCGAGTGCCGTTGGACGTTCATAGCCGGGGTCGTTGAGGTCGTAGTCTGCCAGCCAGGTTATCTCGGTATCACCGGGATCGGCAGCAGGAACGCTGCTTTCCGCAGCTGTGGTGCTTTCGGGCTCGGATACGTCAGGCGTGCTGTTTTTATTCTTTTTGCTGCATGAGGCTGCGCATGAAAGTACAGCCGCAGAAGCTATGAGAGCCGCAAGGACTCTCCGGGGATTCATCATTATGATAGCTCCTTTCAGAAGCTGCGGTCACCGCAGCTTGTGTCTCTACTATTATACCCGTTTAGCTCCTTCCTGTCAAGAACGGTCTGCTGCTTCCGTGCAGCGTCGCCGCCTTGCGGGGGGACTTTTTTGCGGAGCCTTTGGTCAAAAATGCCAAAAACATACCTTATTATATGTCAAGTTGTTAAAAAATTGCGGAATCTGTGCAAAATTGCGTGACATTTTAAAATTCCTGTGATATAATATTAAGGAAGTTTTAATAATAACGGGCAGCAGGCTGCCCGATCAATACAGAAAGGGATTTATCAAAATGGATGACAACAGATACAGTTCCAACCGTCCCCGCAGAAAAGTATCCCGCAGGACTTACAGAAACAGGAGGCTCGCAGCCCTTGCTATAATCGGTTTCCTTGTGCTTCTTTTTGTAATACTCATCGCTAACGCCTGCAAGGACAAGAGCGCCGGAAAGACCTCTTCAAAGGGCAAGGACACCACTACCATAACTACCACCACGACTGTTACGGATCCTGCTGTAACAACTACAGCGCCGACTACGACCACTGTGACAGAGCCTGTGAACGAAAGTGATTTCAGGCTCGACAAGCAGACTGTTTCCATCATGGTAGGCGAAAAGGATATGCCGAGGGTACTTGAGTATCCCGACGGTACTCTTGAAGCAGATGAAAGATGGTCAACGAGCGATCCGAGTATCGCAGTTGTAGATGCTTACGGACATATAACCGGAGTATCTCCGGGAGTCTGCCTGGTTACGCTGAAATCAGCGGCTGATCCCAAGCAGGAAGTACAGATAAAGGTTACTGTACGCGGATCGGCATCCGACAATGATTCAACTACATCGCCTCAGTCGAGCAGGGCTGAGGCTCCCGCCCCTTCTGTAGATGATACAGAGGGGCTTACTTATGTCAACGGGGTCCTGCTCGTCAACAAGGAATACGGCGTCCCCGCCACATACTCTCCGCCACTCAATTCCCTGTGCTATGAACAGTTCAGTCTTCTGACCTCAGCTGCGGCAAAGGAAGGACTGAAGATATACATATGCACCGGCTTCCGTTCATACAAGGATCAGGAAAAGATATATGAGGAGAGCGTAAAGACCTACGGCGAGACTATGGCGGATACCTGTACCGCAAGTCCCGGTCACTCCGAGCATCAGACAGGGCTTTGTGTGGACTGCAATACAGCGGACTCTTCCTTCGGCTATACGGCAGAGGCGGCGTGGCTCGAACAGCACGCTCATGAATTCGGCTTTATAATCCGCTATCCCCTCGGAAAGGAAAGCATCACAGGCAGACAGTACGAGCCGTGGCACATAAGATATGTGGGTTCAAAGATCGCTTCAAGGATACATAACAGCGGAGTATGTCTCGAGGAATACCTCGGGGTAGCATGATGAACGAACAGACAGCCCCTGTCAGAGGACAGGGGATTTTGATATCATAACGAGAGGACAGGCGGTGTGTTATGCCAAGATTTTTTACGAATGAGATAGACGAGAACAATATAACCCTCACAGGCAGCGACGCCAATCATATAGGCCGCTCGCTTCGCATGAGACCCGGCGAGGAGGTAACGGTCTGCTGCAACGGTACGGATTACCGCTGCACTATCGGCAGTATCACAGCGGATACGGTATACCTTGACCTGGTGGAGAAGCACAGGTGCGCGGCAGAGCCAAATATAGAAGTGACGCTCTTTCAGGCTGTGCCCAAGCTGGACAAGCTGGAGTATATCATACAGAAAAGTGTGGAGCTGGGAGCGTCAAGGATAGTTCCTGTGCTCACAAGGCGCTGTATCTCACGCCCCGACCCTAAGGACTTTGAGCGGAAGAAGCTGCCGAGACTGAACAAGATAGCCGAGGAAGCGGCAAAACAGTCCGGCAGAGGAATTATCCCCGAGGTGACGGATATGGTCAGTCTGAGTGAAGCCCTTTCCATGATGGAAAAGCTTGACCGCAACATTATCCTTTATGAAGAAGAGGGCGGCTGCTCCTTCGGAGAGGTCGGATTTGACGGCGCGGAGACAGTCGGTATCTTCATCGGCAGCGAGGGAGGATTCGACCGGGAGGAAGCGGAAGCAGCCGTAAAAACAGGCGCAAAACAGGTGTGGCTGGGCAGGAGGATACTGCGTTGTGAAACTGCACCAATAACCGCCCTTTCAATTTTGATGTTTTTAACAAATAATATGTAAAGAGTTGAAATTTCAAAAAAGGTATGATATAATATTTAATAGGTTATCGGAGCCCGTTCGCAAGCGGTTCGGTAATACTAATTCTTGCGGAGAAAAGAGGAAATTGATATGAATAAGTTTTTAGTTGCAATTTTAGCTGCAGGCGCAGCAGCTGCTGTAGGATATGTCGCTGCACAGGCTCTCAAGGATAAGGATTCGGATTCTGATTATGACGATGATGATTACGATGATTTCGATAACTTTGATACAGACGAGAGTGTTGATTTCGAGGTAAGCGATGACGCTTCCGGCGAGACAAAGGACAGCGCAGGGGATGCTGCTGAGGACGAGGACAAGGCTGACGAAGACGAGGTCTGATGACGCAATATGTTTGAGGGAGCTTTAAGCTCCCTTTTGTTTTTATATGCTGCGGCAAAAAAATATAAAAACTGCGGTTTATTATTGTGTGAAGTTACAAATCGTATAATTTGCGCTTGACAATCACAAGCGGTTCTGATATAATATAAAAGCTGTCCGTCAAGGACTTGGCGAAGAATGTAGATCCGAGGCGTAACTCAGTTTGGTAGAGTGCTTGCTTTGGGAGCAAGATGCCGCAGGTTCGAGTCCTGTCGCCTCGACCAAAAAAAATAAAAAAGGTACTTGACAAACAGTAGCAAATGTGATATAATAATTAAGCATTAGCGCTGGTGTAGCTCAGTTGGTAGAGCAGCTGATTTGTAATCAGCAGGTCGGGGGTTCGAGTCCGTCCACCAGCTCCATTATTTTGTCCTGAGACAAAATTTTTATTCGTATGGGAGAGTTCCCGAGTGGCCAAAGGGGGCAGACTGTAAATCTGTTGCTTTTCAGCTTCGATGGTCCGAATCCATCCTCTCCCACCAGAAACGCCCCGAAGATTTTTCGGGGCTGTTTTTGTTTGAACCCCTGCAGCTTTCGACCTTGCAATTCCTCTGCAAGGGCTTTTTTATGTCCGGAAAAAAAGAGGATTTGCACGGAAATACAGTTTCAAAGTTTATAAAAGTATAAAGAATGTAGGAGGCGACCATGGTAAAAGCAAATGTGAAATACGATATAAAAGTACATTCAGCAGCAGTAAAATCATCATTGCAGTACAGATTCTACCGTGTACTTGCTGTTCTGGGAGCAGTCGAATTCATTCTTGTTTCCTTTGCGGCTGTGATATCCGCATACAGCAAACACAGGCTCACTGCCGACCTTATCCTGTATCTTTCGATATTCTTTGGGATATTTATCGGCAGCGTACTGAAGCTGCTGTTCATGAATCCGGTAAGGTCGTTTAGGAAGCTGTCAGCCTGCTATCCCGACCTTAAATACGAGGTCGTTATCGGCGGTGAGAACATCGAATACAGAGCGGTGTCCGCAAACTCAAAGGAAAACAGCGTCTACAGCGCTTCGAGACTTGTTTCGGCGCGTGAGACTATGGGTTATTTCAAGCTTAATATAAGTCAGGCGGAAAGCATTTTCTTTTCCGATACCGATATAACTGAAGGAAATGCCGATGAACTGAGAAAATACCTCAGCAATACCCTCGGAAACAGGTATACCGTGAAGGAGGGCTGGATATGATAACAGTAAAAGCAAAGCCTTCACGTGAAAGCGTAAACAGACTGTTCAGCGTAACAGCTCCGCCGAAAAGGACTATAGCCGCTTTTTCAGTGCTGCTGCTCATAATGCTTACAGCCCTTGTGATGAGTATAGTATACTATAAAAAAGGCAGGGGCGATCTGATATTCGTTGTCTGCGGAACTGTTCTCGTGTGCGCGGCGGTCATATTCATGGTAAGGATACTCCGCTATCCGGCAAGGAGATTCAGAGTCCTGCAGAAGACCGCTCCGGATATGGTGCAGAGCTTCGCTTTCAGCGAGGAAATCTGCTCTGTCAGGACGGAGTGTACAGGTATAAATGCCCATTCCGAGCAGAGCTACGGCACCGTACGCAGGGCTGTCTATAAAGAGGGCTGGTTCGTACTGATATTCGGCTCAGGCAATGGCATATCGTTCCACGAGAACAGCTTCACAAACGGCACTCCCCAGCAGCTGTCGGCTATACTCCGGGAAAAGCTGGGCAGGAAATACAGGGTGAAATGATATGGTAAGGGCAAGGGTAAAATATCAGCAGCACCACCTGAAGGCTCTGTATGCGCTTACAAAGCTGTCCTACATACTGAAAAATATCATAAGCGACTGCCTTTGGTTTGCGACAAGCATATCTGCTGTGCTGTATCTGCTGTATTATTCACGCAGAAATCCGGATACAAGGTATACGTTCCTGATAGTGTGCGGCGCTTTGTTTGCTCTGTGGACTGCAAAGGATATAATAAAGATACTGAAAGAGGACGGCGGAAAAATGAAGCTTCCGGCGCATGATCCGGTCATGGACCTCTCTTTCACCGAGGACGCTCTTGACGACCTGAAGACGGGAGATAACTTCACCGTACACAAGGTGTTTCCCTACAGCAGCCTGCACCATGCGGTCGAGACGATGAACTACTTTTTCATATTTATAGATAAGAGAAGAGCTTTTATCATACACAAATCCGAACTGACGGAGGGAAATGCTTACGAACTCGGAGCGCTGCTTGAGGGAAAGCTCGGCAGCCGTTTCACTGACAAAAGGAGCGTGGATATATGATAAAAGCTGATGTGCGCGGCACAAAGGAAAAATTCAGGGCGTCGCTCCGTATGATGTTTACCTTCCGGGACCGGCTGATGTTCATAGTCTATATGGCTCTGACAGTGATATGCTTTCTTGTTTGCGCGGGCTTCCTTAAAAATGCTTTCGGGGATAAATACGTTATGTTCAGTTACGTTCCCGCGTTATATATATTCTGCAGCGCAGCCTGCCTCGTCGTGGGTATCAGGATGATACTGCGCACTGTATCGCTTATAAAGGGCTGGGCAGCATTTAAAAGAAAAGCGTCCCTGATACACAGGTACCTCTCTTTTGAGGAAGACGGCTACACCGTCAGCTACAATGAGGAAAACGGCGTTTCCTTCGAGGGCAGATACAGCTACCCTGCGGTGGAGAAAATGGTGATATACAAGGACTTTATATGTATAGTAGCTCCGGACGACAGTACGACCTTCAGTATTGCAGATATCACGGAGGGTACTGCCGGACAGCTCACAGCGCTGCTTGAAGAAAAGCTCGCCGGCAGGATAATACACAAGTGAGATCGCGGCGCGAGCCGTTCATTCAGAGAAAACCTTTATGGAGGAAAGAAAATATGATAAGAGAAGATTTAAGAAACATTGCCATTATCGCTCACGTTGACCACGGCAAGACCACTCTCGTTGACGAGATGCTCAAGCAGGGCGGCGTATTCCGTGAGAATCAGGCAGTTGCCGAGCGTGTAATGGACTCAAACGACATCGAGAGGGAAAGAGGTATCACTATCCTTGCGAAGAATACCTCGGTAATGTACAACGGTACAAAGATCAACATCATCGACACCCCAGGCCATGCTGACTTCGGCGGCGAGGTAGAGCGTGTGCTTGAAATGGTAGACGGCGTTCTCCTGCTTGTTGACGCAGCTGAGGGACCTATGCCGCAGACCCGTTTCGTGCTCTCAAAGGCTCTCGAAATGGGACATAAGATAATCATAGTAGTAAACAAGATAGACCGTCCAGACGCCCGTCTTGACGAGATCGGCGACGAAGTCCTCGAGCTTCTCCTCGACCTTGACGCAAACGAGGAACAGCTTGAAAGTCCGCTGCTCTTCTGCTCGGGAAGAAGCGGAACGGCTTCACTCAGCCAGTACGAGGCAGGTACGGACCTGAAGCCCCTTTTCGACACTATCATCAATTATATAGAGCCGCCAAAGGGCGAGGAGAACGATCCTCTCCAGATGCTCATATCCTCTATCGACTATAACGAGTACGTGGGACGTATCGGTATCGGACGTATCGTAAGAGGCAAGATAGCAGTCAACCAGCAGGTAACTGTCTGTGACTATACAGGCTCAAAGAAGAACTACAACGCAAAGATAGTTTCACTTCTCCAGATACAGGGACTCAACCGTGTTCCCGTTCAGGAGGCACAGGTAGGCGATATCGTATGGATATCCGGTATCGAGAACATCACCATAGGTGATACGATCTGCGCACCGGAGGCTCCCGATCCGCTCCCCTTCGTAAAGATAAGCGAGCCTACAGTTGAAATGACATTCTCCGTAAACGACAGCCCCTTCGCAGGCCGTGAGGGCAAGTTCGTCACATCACGTCAGCTCCGCGAGAGGCTCTTTAAGGAGCTCTTAAAGGACGTTTCTCTCCGTGTTGAGGAAACAGAGAGCACTGATGCCTTCCGTGTAGCGGGAAGAGGTGAGATGCACCTCTCCATACTTATCGAGAATATGCGCCGTGAGGGCTATGAGCTGGGCGTATCAACTCCGAGAGTTCTCTACAAGACCGACGAGAACGGCAGAAGGCTCGAACCTATCGAGCGCCTTGTAATAGACGTTCCCGAGGACTGTGTCGGCTCTGTAATGGAGAAGATAGGCACACGTAAGGGCGATATGGTGGATATGCACCCCCAGGGCACACGTATGCGTATAGAGTTCCTTATCCCTGCGAGAGGACTTTTCGGCTATAAGAGCGAGTTCCTCACAGATACCAAGGGCGAGGGCATAATGAGCCACGTATTCGACGGCTATCAGCCATACAAGGGCGATATCGAGCGCAGGAACACAGGCTCCCTCATCTCCTTCGAGACAGGCGAGGCTGTTACCTACGGACTTTACAACGCTCAGGAGCGCGGACAGCTCTTTATAACCTCAGGTACTCCCGTTTACGAGGGAATGGTAGTGGGCGCTTCACCCAAGACAGAGGACCTTGTTGTAAATGTCTGCAAGAAGAAGCACCTTACAAATACCCGTGCAAGCGGCAGCGACGACGCTCTCCGACTTGTACCTCCGAGAGTTCTCAGCCTTGAGGACTGCCTTGAATTCCTTGCCGACGACGAGCTCCTTGAGGTAACTCCGGAGTCGCTCCGTATCAGAAAGCGCGTCCTCAGCAATACACAGAGGGCAAAGGACAGAGGAAAGAAAGCCTGAGATTTCATTAAATCAACACATATAAATCATACAGTTTGCAGGATTGGGAGATATAATATGAAAAAATTTGTATATGCCTCGCTTTTTCTTGCACTTGCAGCTGCGTTCTGCGGCTGCGGCAAGAGTACAGGCAAAGCTGATGACAACACACCGACTGCTGCCGTTCAGGAAGCAGAAACTGCCGATGAGGCGGAGACTGCTGCTGACGCGGAGACTGTTGCCGAGCCGGCTACCGATGAAGAGCTTACAACAGTCAGAGAACGCAATATAGTTTCAAACGACACATATGAATATGAAGTATATGAAGGCAGCGTTATCATAACGAGATATAAGGGCAGCGATACAGAAGTGACCATACCGGACGCTATAGACGGTTCTCCGGTCTCGGAGATCGGCTTTTTCGCTTTTGAAGCTATGGGAGTGACCTCCGTTACTCTTCCCGAAAGCGTAAAGGTCATCGGTGAGGGAGCTTTTATAGACTGTACCGCCCTTGTAGATATAAATCTTCCGTCAGGACTTGTCACCATAGAGCGCGGTGCATTTGCCGGTTGCAGCGCCCTTGCTGAACTGACGGTACCCGCAGGAGTAAAAGAGATAAAAAGAGGAGCTTTTGCGGGTTGTACAGGTATGACATCACTGAAGATACTGGGAAATGAACTCAGTTATGACGAATGGGGAATAGAGGATTTACCTGATCTGAAAGTATATGCACCGGAAGGTTCGGCAACAGCCGGCTGGGCAGGTGCAATGGGTAAATTATCGTTTAATTGATTCAATGAGAGGAAAATGGTTTATGAAAAAATTAAAGCTTTTGGCAGTGCTTCTGGCAGCAGTAGCAGGAACTCAGTGTCTGACAGGATGTTCAAAGAAGAAAAGCAGCAGTGTGCCGCTCTATGCGGAAACAGCTGTACAGACTCCCACCAATGCGCCGATAGGCGGAGAGGAGCTTTCGGGAGATAATTACAACGCTGAACAGTATGAAGAAAAATTAGTTGAATACATAGAGGCTATGGAGATCGATGACGACGCTCTCGTACTCGGTTCTGTGGGAGACGAGCTCATATACCCCGAAGAAGGAGCCGTTGATTACGAACTCGGACCTTACCGTCTCAGCAGCAGCGGTATAAAGCTCTACTATAACGAAGAGGATATCCCTCAGGATCTTATCCTCACATTCGAGAAATACTTTGCGGCTTTCGCTTCAGCTGACTACAACACCTATCACAAGTGCCTTTTCCCGGGATACAGCGAGGAAATGGACGCTGTTGCGGAGAATACCGAAGGAGCTTATGATATCAGATCCACATTCATAAAGAGATGCTCCGAGCTTGCCGGCAATATGAACGGCGACTTCAAGATCACACGTATCAAGCTCGAAAGAAATTACCCCAGCGATGAAAACACTGATATTTTCGAGCAGTATTTCCAGGTTTACAACAACTACTTCGGCAAGGACTATTACAGCGAGATCAAGGAGCAGGCCGATGAATTCATCGCTACGACCTTCTATATCATGACCGAGAACGCTTACGGTCAGGAGAATATGCTCCTTCAGGAAAAGAAGCTTGCCTTTGCTGTCAAGGACGGCAAGTATTATACATTCGGATAAGGACGGGATCTGAAATGAAGAAGTTTATCGCAAGAGCGGCAGCGCTTCTCGCAACGGCGGTAATGACTGTTTCTGCGGCAGTATCGTGCAGCAGCAGTAAAGATGATACCCTTGAGCTGAAGGATATGCCTTACGGCGGCGAATACAGGAAGGTACTTCCGGAGGAGTATGATACTCCTATAGGAGTTGACCGCGACCCGAGATTTGTAAATGAGGCTGAGTGCGCAAAGATAGCAGATTACTTCTATGCCATTTCAGAAAGGAATCCCGAATACCTTGAAAAGGCGCTCCACCCTGATTTCCTGAAGTATACGCTTGAATCTTCCGGATTTGCGAGCACGCAGGATTTTCTTGACAAGGAATATGACCTTATAAAGGAATACATAGGAACTGATTACAGTTTTGACTTCGTGCTTATAGACGGTATGGAGAATGCAAACGGAAAAGAATTTGAAGTCTATGACCAGCACCTGGAAAGCGCAATGCCGGGTGTAAAGGCTAAAAACAAAAAGTGTCTCATGGTGAACTGTACCTACGTTAAGAAGGAGAACAACAACGGCGGTACATACTCGCTCAAAGAGAGACTTGGCGACTATGTCTATCTCTGTGTGTATACCATAGACGGAGAGCCTTACGTTATATATTAAAGCATAAGAAAAAGACCGCATTATGCGGTCTTTTTTTGCAGTGTTACGCTGCTTATATCTGTGTTGAATAGTTGGGAGCTTCCTTGGTGATATAGATATCGTGTGGGTGGCTCTCCTTGAGTCCGGCACCTGTGATGCGTATGAACTTTGCCTTTTCGTGGAGCGTGGGTATATCTACGCAGCCGCAGTAGCCCATACCTGAACGGATACCGCCAACGAGCTGGAAGATAGTATCTGCAAGGGGTCCCTTGAAGGGAACACGTCCCTCAACGCCCTCGGGAACGAGCTTCTTTGCGCCCTCCTGGAAGTATCTGTCCTTGGAGCCGCAAGCCATAGCGCCGAGACTGCCCATGCCTCTGTATACCTTGAACTGACGTCCCTGATATATCTCAGTTTCGCCGGGAGCTTCTGCACAGCCTGCAAGGAGCGAGCCGAGCATAACTACATTTGCGCCTGCTGCGAGAGCCTTGACGATATCGCCGGAGTATTTGATACCGCCGTCAGCGATAACGGGGATACCGTACTTCTGAGCGACGCAGGCAACGTCATATACCGCTGTTATCTGAGGAACGCCTATACCTGCGACTACACGTGTGGTACAGATAGAACCGGGTCCGATACCTACCTTCAGGCAGTCAGCGCCGGCAGCGATAAGAGCCTCAGCAGCTTCTGCTGTAGCAATATTTCCTGCGATGACAGGTATCTCCGGGAATGCTTCCTTGACCATTTTCAGGCACTTGATGATGTTTGCGCTGTGACCGTGAGCGGAGTCGAGAACAAGGACATCGACCTGAGCGTCGATGAGAGCCTTTGCTCTTTCGAGGACATTTGCTGTAACGCCGATAGCGGCTCCGCAGAGAAGTCTGCCCTTGCTGTCACGTGCGGAATTGGGGTACTGTACGGATTTTTCGATATCCTTTATAGTGATAAGTCCCTTGAGGTAGCCTGCCTCGTCAACGATAGGGAGCTTTTCGATTTTATGTGCGCGGAGGATTTCCTGAGCCTGTTCGAGATTAGTGCCGACGGGAGCTGTGATAAGGTTGTCCTTTGTCATAACGTCGGAGATCTTTGCGGTAAAATCTGTAAGGAAGCGCATATCTCTGTTGGTGATGATACCAACGAGCTTGCCCTTGCCGTCAACGATAGGAACGCCTGAGATCTTGAATTTACCCATGATCTCGTCAGCGTCTGCAACGATGTGATCCTCGGTGAGAGAGAACGGGTTTACGATAACGCCGTTTTCACTTCTCTTTACCTTGTCAACCTCGTCAGCCTGCTGTTCAATGGTCATATTCTTGTGGATAATACCGATACCGCCCTCACGTGCGATAGCGATAGCCATACGTGAATCAGTAACGGTGTCCATAGCGGCAGTCATGATCGGAGTATTGAGCCGAACGGTTTTTGTGAGCTGAGTACCGATCTGGATCATGTTGGGCGTTACGTTTGATTCAGCGGGGATAAGCAGCACATCGTCGAAAGTAAGACCTTCCTTCTGAAATTTGCTGTTCATGTCAGTCAGCATAAAAATTCCTCCTTGCATTTGTGATATTAACTTTAATGATACTATTTTTTGCGGCTTATGTCAATAGTTTGGGAAGTCGGTCACGCATAGAATTTTATTTTCAAAAATGGTCGGGTTTTGGCGAAAAAAGCAATGTGTTATACTAAAGTAACTCAGTGTTAAAGTGCTGACCGTGCATTTATGCGGATTTCTCTGACGAGAGCCTTGCGTATTCGGCGAGTATGCCGGAAGCGTCCACCGCGTCGGTAAAGCCGTCGCCGTTCCAGTCGGCAGCCTGCTTCTGTTCGGAGGTGAACAGGGGGGATTTGTCCGAGGACATACGCGCGTACTCTGCAAGCACAGCGGAAGCGTCCACCGCGTCGGTAAAGCCGTCGCCGTTGATGTCACCTTTCTTTACCGTGAACTCCCTGAAGGCAATACCGTATTCCGAGGCGTATTTCTCCGCGGCAGAACCTTTTATTCCGGTTATGACGAAGCCTGATACGTTTTCGGAGGAGGAGCTCCTCACGTCGTATCTCCTGCCTATGGCGTCCTTACCTACAGAAGTCACCGATGAAGGGATATATATACTTCCGAGCCCTGTGCAGCTGTAAAAGGCGTTGTCGCCGACAGAGGTTATACCGCCGGAAATGGAAACATTTTTCAGGCTGTTGCAGGAATGGAAGCAGTTTTCGGGTATCGCCGCGAGGGCTCCTCCCAAGCTGACGCTTTCGAGGGAGCTGCAGCTCATGAAGCAGCCCTTACCGAGCTTTGTCACAGAGTCGGGTATAGTTATCCTGTTCAGTGAAAGGCAGCCGGAAAAGGCATTGTCACCAATGGCTGTAACTGTTTCCGGCAAAGATACCGAAGTGATATCAGCTCTGCCGAAAAAAGCGCCCTTGCCGACAGCTTTTGTCCTGTCGGGCACTACAGCGTTACTGCCGCCTGCGTATGCAAGAAGAGTATCGCCGCTCCTGCTGTAAAGACAGGAGCTGACAGCGGTATACGTGGGGTTGTCCTTGTCCACGGTAAATGAAGCCAGTTCAGGACAGGCAGTAAATGCGTAATCACCGATGAACGATACATTTTTTCCGACAGTGATACTATTCAGGACAGGACAGGTGCTGAAGGCTTTTGCGCCCACAGTCCTTATGCTGTCCGGAAGTATGCAGACGGTGATATCAGCATTGCCGGAAAAGGCGTTTTCAGCTACAGCCGTTACCGGAAGTCCTTTTATCTCTGACGGTATTTTCAGTACATCTGTGCTTCCGGTGCAGCCTGTGACTGTCACTTCCTTGCCGTTCACAGTATATTTCAGCGCGAAGCTGTCAGAAGCAGTGTCCGCCGCAAAAACATCTGCTGCTGCAGCAGACAGAAGTGCGGCGGCAGTAAGAATGGCAGAAAGAGCCTTTTTCATATTATATCTCCCTGCGGCAGATATTGCCGCTTACCATGACGAGCAGCGGTTCGGACATGAGGTCGAGGGGATTGTCCCCCTTCCGGTAGAGCTGTATATCAGCGTCCTTTCCCTCTGTGACGGAGCCGGTGACATCGTCGATTCCGAGTATGGCGGCAGGGTTTATTGTGAGAGTTTTCAGAGCTTCACCGAAGCCGAGACCGCCCTTGACCGCAGCCTGTGCGGACAGAGGCAGGTACTGTACGGGTATGACCGTATGGTCTGTGCATATAGCGATTTTTACGCCGCTCTCATGGAGAAGAGAAGCGTTTTCCAGTTCAAGTCCGCGCATTTCCGGTTTGCAGCGGTCGCATATCAGGGGACCGCATATCACGGGTATCTCTTCCGCGGCGATGATATCCGCTATGAGTCTTCCCTCGGTGCCGTGGACTATGACCGGGTCGAGACCGAATTCCTTTGCGATGCGCATGGCTGTGCATATATCGTCTGCGCGGTGGCAGTGGAAGAAAGCCTTTACCTTGCGTTCAAGAAGGGGCATGAGAGCCTCGCACTTGATATCATACTCAGGCGGGTCGTAGTTCTCGCTGTCGGAGTAGTAGCTGTCCATATCGTGAACATAGCGTCGTGCCTTGTAAAGTCCCTCGCGGATAAGTGCGGCTATCGCCATACGGGTTATGGGAGTTTCCTCACGTCCGTTGTATACGTTCTTGGGGTTCTCGCCGAGAGCGAATTTTATTCCGCAGTTTTTTATGAGCATATTGTCGATACGTCTGCCATAAGTTTTTATAGCCGCTATCTCTCCGCCGCAGGCGTTTGCGCTGCCGGGACCTGAAGCAACGGCGGTTATGCCCCGCATACGCGCGTCCTCAAAGCAGCGGTCAAATGGGTTGATACCGTCGATAGCCCTCATCTGAGGTGTAAAGGGATCGGTGGACTCGTTGCAGTCGTCCCCCTCGAAGTCGAGGCTGTCCTCAATTATGCCGAGGTGGGTGTGTGCGTCTATGAAGCCTGGAAGCAGCATACCGCCGTCCGCGTCTACAGCGTCAGCAGGTATGTCCGCGGGAACGCCCTCACCGACAGTTTTTATGCTGCCGCCTTCTGTTTCGACCCAGCCGCAGGGGATAACTCCCTGTGAGTCCATAGTGTGTATCTCAGCGTTATAGATAAGCATAGTCCGCTCACTTTCTGAGTGAACGTGCGATAAGCTCCGCGTTTTCGACGGGGCTGCCGCTGCACTCAAGTCTTATGGTCGAATGTTTCAGATAGATGTCCCTGCGTGAGTTGTAAAGCTCTTCGAGCTGTTCCTTTGTGGAGCTGACAACGATAGGGCGGTTGGTATCGTCCTTTATGCGCTCGTAGCAGACTTCAAAGGGGACGTCGAGGAATACCACAGCCGCGCCGGCATCTTTTGCAGCCTTTGCGGTATCGGGATTGAGCATGGCTCCGCCGCCGCAGGCAGCGACGGTGGTCTTGCCGCAGAGAGACTTTACTATCTCAGCTTCGGTCTGACGGAAGAAGGGCTCGCCTTTTTTCTCGAATATCTCAGGGATAGTCATTTCGAGGGTGCGTACAATTATATCGTCCGTGTCGCAGAAGCCGCAGCCCAGCTTTTTAGCCGCGAGCTTGCCTATAGTTGATTTTCCGCAGCCCATAAAGCCGCATAAAAAAACAGTCATATTATTCTCCTTTTTTACTTCTGAGTCTCGAAGAACTCAAGTATCAGGGCGTTTGTATCGAATTCGCTGAAGTTTTCCTTAGGCCATTCGTGGCCGCCGTTTTTTACGAGCAGGTCCCAGATCTGTATGTTTTTATCCTTGTTTTCGTATTTTTTCAGTACAGCGTGTTTGCTGATATCCGATTCCTCAGTCAGTACAGCGCCGTTTGACTCAGCCCAGTACGCCATAACGTCCTCGATGGCAGGAAATTTGGAATATTTCGCGGTACCGTCGCTGTTCTTGGGAACAACATCGTCCTTTGCGCCTGTTATCTGAAAGAAGCTCACACTGTTTTCGCTTTTCCGCTCTTCCCATACGCTGTCCGTCATTATTCCTGCAACGCTTACAAGGGCGGAGAAGGTGTCTCCGGCTTCCGCAGCCAGCCTGTGTGTCATGAACCCGCCGTTGCTGAAGCCTGCCGCGTAAGTCCTGTTCCTGTCGAGGGAATACTCCTTCTGAAGATACCTCGCAAGAGCTTTCAGAAACTCGGTGTCCCTGTTCTGACTTGTTCCTGCGCCGGCATTCCAGCCTGTTGACGATGATCTGTCCTCCGGGTCGGCAGCGCCGGTGACATAGACCACCGCATAGCCGGCAGGATTGGCAGTTTTTTCAAACTGCACAGATGTCCGGAAGCTCTCGGCGGTATGGCCGTAGCCGTGGAGCATAAGTACAAGGGGAGCGTTTTCAGCATTGTCGGGGAGCTCCACGATGAAATCATGCTTTATGGAATCGAATGTGCAGGAATACCGGTTGTCACTGATAAGGGAAATATCCTTCAGCTCCGGCAGTACCGGCTGTGCTGTATTTTTTTCGCTGCCGCACCCGGAAAGAAGTCCGAATGTCAGCAGAAAAGGACAAAGGAGCAGGAAAGCCCTGCTCTTTATTCCGCAAACGGGTCTCATCTTCACTTGTTCATGCTGTCAACAGCATTTTCGACATCTTTGATTATACCGGAGATATCCTCGGCATTGAAGCTGCCGCCGTACCATATCTCATGTGCCTTCACAGCCTGATATACCAGCATTGAAGCGCCTCCCACAGCCACCTTTCCGAGAGCTCGTGCCTTCTTCATGAGAAGAGTCTCGGTGGGGTTGTAGATAACGTCGAAAACGCTGCCGCAGTTTTCTATGACGGTGTCGCTCACCGCGCAGGCGTCCACCTTTGGGTACATACCCACGGGAGTAGCGTTTATGAGCAGGTCATAGCTGCCGTCGAGAGTGGATATATCAGCTATCCTTACGGAAGCGCCGCTGCATTTTGCCAGTATCTCGGCCATGAGTATCTGCGCGTTCTTAACGTCCTGAGGGATAACTGCAAGGGTGATATTTCCGCCGTGGCGTGCCCCCTCTATAGCTATCATTCTTCCGACGCCGCCGCAGCCGAGGATAGCCACGTTCCCGCCAACAGGGAGCAGCTCCGCTGAGCGCAGGAAGCCGTCGCAGTCGGTATTGTAGCCTACAAGTTTTCCGCCGTCGTTGTTTATACAGTTTACGGAGTTATACCGGAGAGCGCTTTCCGCCAGCTCGTCTGTAAGGGCGATGACGGTCTGCTTGTGGGGGATAGTCACATTGAGGCCGCGTAGACTTTCAAGAAGCTCGCGGCTGCCTGTTATATCCTCGGGAGCTATGTCGATAAGCTCATATGAGGTATCGGCAAGTCCGCTGAGAGCGAAGAGCTTTTCGTGTATGAGAGGGGACATTGAATGTCCGAGAGGGTGACCGATAAGAGCGAATCTGTTCATGATAATAATCCTCCAAGTGTTTCAAGGTCTTCGACATTAACAGCGGTCACGTCCTTGAGCGTCTTTTTGACAAGTCCGGTGAGTGTTCTTCCGGGACCGAATTCCACGAATACATCGGCGCCTGCCTCCTGCATGGCAGCAAGCTCGGAGGTGAAGCGTACAGGTGATACGATATGCTTTGCCAGCATGGTCGCCATGTCCGAGAAATCTGTGAGTTCACCGCCTGTGAGGTTGGAGTAATACTTAACCCTGGGCGCACTGAATTTTATTGTCTTTGCGGTCTCATAGAATTTATCGGCAGCAGGCTGCATGAGCTTTGAATGGAAAGCGCCTGCTACGTTGAGAGGTATGACTCTTGCCTTCATTTCAGCGAATATCTCGCTAACCTCTGCGATGCCCTCGGGAGTTCCGGCGATAACAGTCTGAGCAGGTGAATTGTAGTTCACGGCGGTGACATATTCCTTTGCCTCGCCGCATACTCTCTCCACTTCTTCGGGAGCTATTTTCATGACCGCAGCCATAGCTCCCTCAGCGGAAGCCGTAGCCTCCTCCATAGCGGCAGCCCTTGCCTTTATAAGACGGAAAGCGTCCTCAAGTGATATCATTCCGGAAGCGTACATTGCGGCGTATTCGCCCAGTGAATGTCCTGCGGCTCCGTCAAAGGTGAAGCCCTTGGACTGTGCGGCCTTCAGGCATACTATGGAAGTAGCCATTATAGCCGGCTGAGAGTTGATAGTCCTTGAAAGCTCGTCAAGAGGTGCGTTGAAGCAGATATTTTTCAGGTCGGTGCCGAGTATCTCCGAGCCGGTGTCGTATACCTCCATGAGTTCCGGCATAGTTTCAGCTATGTCTTTGCCCATGCCCTCGTACTGCGAACCCTGTCCTGAAAATAGTGCAATTGTCATAATAAATAACTTCCTTTCTGTATGTTATCCCCAATGGTATTGGCGAAAATAACCTATTGCCTAATTGCAAATTTGTGAGAAGTGACGATATTTTGTCTTTAAATTATCAAAGTGCTGAAATATCGTTGCAAAAAACCTCAAAATGATTTACAATATAATATGTGTGGTATCCCGCCGTTAAGGGGAAAACTGTCTCCTCCGGCGGTACCGATATTACTACTATAACATAAAATTACGGTTTTTACAACTGTATTTTCATAATTTTATTGATTCTAAGGAGCTTTTTAATGGGCATAAGCATTTTGGGAATGGGAAGATATGTACCGGATCAGGTACTGACAAACGACGACTTCACCCGTTTCATAGACACCAACGACGAGTGGATAAGCTCAAGAACGGGCATAAAGGAGCGCCCTATGGCAGGTTGGGAGCCGACGTGGTATATGGGCAGGGAGGCTGCCATGAGCGCCATAAAGTCGGCAGGCATAGACCCTGCGGATATAGGACTTGTGATATCATGTACGGCAACGTCTGATTTCCACACTCCGAGTATGTCGAGCATAATACAGCATCAGACGGGTGCTGTGAACGCTGCTGCATTCGATATGAACGCAGCCTGTTCGGGATTCGTCTATGCGCTGGATACGGCAAGGCGTTTCCTCGAAACGGACGATGATATGAAATACGTGCTCGTAGTCGCGAACGAATCCCTCTCTCGCTTCATCGACTTTTCTGACAGAGCGTCGTGCATACTCTTCGGCGACGGAGCTGCCGCAGCTGTAGTCGAGAAGAGCAGCAAGCTTTTTTCATCGCATCTCGGCTCGGACGGAAGCGGCGCAGAGCTGCTCTGCGCAAGGGCACTGAACGTAGCGCCGGAGGTAGCGCTGAAGAACGGCTTCAAGGACCCCTTCCCAGAAATGGAGCTCCACAAGCTCCGCCAGAATGGCAAGGAGGTATACAAGTTCGCGGTGCAGGCACTGCCGAGAGCCTTCGAGCTGGCAGCGGCAAAGGTCAATATAACCAAGGACGATATAGACTGGTTCGTGCCTCATCAGGCGAACATAAGGATAATAGAGACAGCCGCCAAGAAGCTGGGCGCACCTATGGAGAAGTTCATAGTTACCCTTGACCATTACGGCAATACTTCAAGCGCTTCCATACCTCTTGCGCTCTGCGAGGGCATAGAAAAGGGACTGATAAAGCGCGGACAGAAGCTTGCCCTCATCGGCTTCGGAGCAGGTCTTACCTACGGCGGAATAATACTGGAATACTGATTTTTTCAGCTATTAGCCGTTAGCCTATGTAATTTCAATTAATGTCCGTAAGGGCACACAACAGGCTAAAAGCTGATAGCTAAAGGCTAAGTGCTCAATAACAGAAGGAGAACTACTATGAAAACACGCATCACTGAGCTTCTCGGCTGCGAATACCCCATAATACAGGGCGGTATGGCATGGGTAGCCGAGCACACACTCGCTTCCGCAGTATCAAACGCAGGCGGAATAGGTCTTATCGCAGGCGGCAGTGCTCCAATAGACTATCTGCGTGAGCAGATACGTCTCTGCAAGGAAAATACAAACAAGCCCTTCGGCGTAAATATAATGCTTATGAGCCCCAATGCCGACGACCTCGCGCAGCTCTGCATAGACGAGGGCGTTAAGGTCATCACCACAGGTGCCGGCAACCCCGGAAAGTATATGGCTGCGTGGAAGGAAGCAGGTATAAAGGTAATGCCTGTAGTTCCCTCTGTAGCTCTTGCCAAGAGAATGGAGAAGTCCGGAGCTGACGCTGTTATCGCTGAGGGCACCGAGTCCGGCGGACATATCGGCGAGAATACGACCATGTGTCTCGTTCCTCAGGTGGTGGACGCGGTGGAGATACCGGTCATCGCAGCAGGCGGCATAGCCGACGGAAGAGGTATGGCGGCAGCTTTCATGCTGGGCGCTGAGGGCGTTCAGATAGGCACCCGCTTCCTTGCTTCGGAGGAGTGTCAGATACACCCCACCTTCAAGGACCTCGTAATAAAGGCGAAGGATACGGACAATATCGTAACGGGACGCTATACCGGTCACCCGTGCAGGAATATAAAGACCAAGTTCGCAAAGAAGCTTGCCACAGGCGAGAAGGAGGGAACTCTCTCTCCTGAGGAGTTCGAGCAGCTCACAGTCGGAGCTCTCCGCAGAGCCGTGGTTGACGGCGACGTAGAAAGCGGCTCCTTCCTCTGCGGAGCTATATCCGGCATGGTCAACGACATAAAGTCCTGCGCTGACATCGTAAAGGAAATAAACGACGGAGCGGAGAAGCTCCTGAAGCTATGAGATACAAGTACGTAAGGATGAAGTGCAGTATCGGCGGCAAATACTATCACAAGACCGAGAACGGCAAGATGAGTCCCCGTCAGGTGATAGAGGATATGGCTGCACAGGGCTGCAGGTATGTTGGAAATGTACCGGTACAGCTGGGCAGATACGGCGCTCTGATCGAATATGACATGATATTTGAATACTGAGAAAGTTACATTTGTAATTGAGAAAATGACATTCTTCACGTTCAAAACTGCGTGGAGTCATGATAGAATGAAAGCATCAGTCCAAGGAAAACGGAGGAAACAATAATGGCAACAGCAATAATCACAGGCGCTTCACAGGGAATAGGCGCCTGCATCGCAAAAAGACTTGCACAGGACGGCTTTGACGTAGTAATAAATCACTATCCCAGCGACGGAGATAAGGAAAAAGCTCTCGCAGTCGCGGAGGAGTGCCGCGGCTTCGGCGTAAAGGCTGAGTGCTATGCGGCAGATGTATCGAAATTTGATCAGTGTGAAGCTATGGTGAAGCAGGTAAAGGCTGACTTCGGCACTATCGACGCACTTGTGAACAACGCAGGTATCACAAAGGATAAGCTCCTTGCAAGAATGAGCGAGGAGGAGTATGACGCGGTCATCGCTGTTAACCAGAAGAGCGTGTTCAATATGACCAAGCAGGTCACATCTGTAATGATGAAGCAGAGAAGCGGCAGGATAGTAAATGTAGCTTCGGTAGCCGGACTTTACGGCAATCCCGGACAGATGAACTATTCCGCCTCAAAGGCTGCCATAATCGGCATGACCAAGACCACAGCCAAGGAATTCGGTTCGAGGAACATCACCTGCAACGCTGTTGCACCGGGACTTATAAGGACTCCCATGACAGATGTCCTCTCCGATGAACTGAAGGCGAAGATGATAGAGGCTGTAGCTCTCAGGAGATACGGCGAGCCTGAGGAGATCGCTTCCGTTGTATCCTTCCTTGTTTCCGACAACGCTTCATACGTTACGGGACAGGTGATAGAGATATCGGGCGGACTTTCAATGTAACATTATCAACAGTCGCAGCATGGAGCAGAAGCTCCGGACGCACCAAAAATCTTAATAAATAGCAGAAAGGGAAAAATATGAGCAGAAGAGTTGTTATCACGGGAATGGGAGCGGTAACTCCCCTCGGAACTGGCGTTGAAAAGTTCTGGGCAGGAATAAAGGAGAATAAGTTAGGCATATCGTTTATTGATATGTTCGATACCGAGCGCACGGGAGTGAAGATCGCAGGCGTGGTCCGCGACTTCAGCGAAGAGGAATACTACGGCGTGGCAGGCTGCTTCGACAAGAAGGAAGCAAAGCATATGGATACCTTCACAAAGTACGCGGTAGTCGCAGCGCATGAGGCGCTCACGGACGCAGGCACAGACCTGAAGGACCTTGATCCCTACAGAGTAGGCGTACTTGTAGGTTCCGGAATCGGCGGCGTAGACCTTACTCTCTCGGAGTACAGCAAGTATCTTGAAAAGGGTCCGAGCAGGGTATCCGCATTCTATATCCCCATGATGATAAGCAATAT
>Ga0265298_10001838_pt1 | contig 30833 bp, 48 predicted proteins | sample AusTroGonzalo_MG_3_FD_193486 | JGI IMG/M metagenome (GOLD analysis project Ga0265298, IMG submission 193486) | Bovine rumen microbial communities from tropical cattle in Woodstock, Queensland, Australia - Gonzalo_01 | ecosystem: Host-associated > Mammals > Digestive system > Stomach > Rumen ... | reverse complement strand
GAGATCCTGAAGGCCGGGAACGAAGTGCCTGGGGCCGAGCTGGTCGAACGGCAGAACATGAGCATCAGGTGACCACCATGATCAAAGTGTTGATTCAGACGAAGGGCAAGTCCTTCAAGGAGAAAGTCATGGCCATCACAGAGAAGTGCTTGGAGCTGAAGGATTCCTTTCCTTGCTTCTCGTGGGAGTTTCAAACGTTAGGCGGCAAAACTTGCTTCACCGCTTCGTGGTGGAACGGAGAGGAAGGAGATCGTTTTCAGTTTCCGATCCTTTCGGTCGAGGTCGGGGAGAAATACAAAGAGATCAGGAGAGAGCTGGACGAGCTGAAGTGGTCGGCCCTTCTGTATGAGAGAGGAGAGAAAGAATGAAGTTTTTCAGATTGCTCCGGCCTGACGAGATCGAGTGCCGAGTGCAGAGCGTGAAGGAGAACGGCCTGACGCTCCTACTGTACAAGACAGCGAGAACAGACGCGGATCTGCTGGACGAGACGGTCGGCCCGGACAGATGGGAAAACGACTTCAAACTGGTGGACGGCGTTCTGTACGGAGGAATCGGCGTGGACTACTCCAACAACGGAAAATTGATCTGGAAGTGGGACGCAGGCACAGAGAGCGAAACGGAGGCGGAGAAGGGCAGAGCCTCGGACGCTTTCAAAAGGGCCGGATTTAAGCACGGAATCGGTCGTGAGCTATACTCCGCGCCGTTCGTGTGGATTCCTGCGGACAAGTGCTCCATCACGAAGAACGCCAAGGGGAAGCTGGTCTGCTATGACGGCTTCGCGGTAAAGGAAATCGGATACGACGACAACGAGCGGATCACAAAGCTGACCATCGTCAATACGAAGCGGAACGCGGAGGCCTACACCATGTCGAAGGGATTCACGCCCATCACGGCGTTGAACGACAAGAAGCCCTACCCGACCGTCATCTGCGACAGGTGCGGAAACGAAATCAAGCCGACAAGGAACAGCAAGGGGCAGATCCAGAGCGTGGACGATCAGGTCAGCTTCTCCCAGAAGTCCTTCGGGAAGAACTACTGCCTGACCTGTGCACAGGCCGAATGGACTGGCGGCCATGACTGACCTGTACGAAGAACTCCAGACGAAGACCCGGCAGCTGGACGCTTCCATCCGTCAGTTACGGAAGAACGGCACCGAGTATGCGGAGGCGGAGAAAGCCTATAAGATCCTCCTCCGTGCCGAGTGCCTGAAGCTGAAGGACGAGGGGATGGCAATCGGCATGATCGACAAGACCGCCTACGGCATCCCCTCCGTGGCGGAGGCAAGGTTCAAGAGAGACGTGGCCAAGGTGGTCTACGAGGCGAACATGGAGGCCATACAGAGCACCAAGCTACAGATGCGGCTCATAGAGAGCCAGATACAGAGGGAGTGGGGAGCATCAGCAAATCAATAGTACAGAGAGAGAAGGAGTGCTGGGTCTGCGGATATACGAAGACGCTCCACCGGCACCACATCTACCCTGGTCTCGGCAGGAGGGAGATGTCGGAGCACTTCGGCCTGTGGGTCTGGCTCTGCCCCTACCACCACAACGCCAGTCAGGCAGGAGTTCACTTCAACAAGGATTTCGACCTCCGCCTGAAGCGGTGGGGACAAATCAAGTTCGAGGAAGAACATACAAGAGACGAGTGGCACCGATACTTCGGACGCTCATACCTTGACGATTAAGGAGGTAAAAATGAACAGCGTAAACATCACAGGGAGATTCGTGGCAGACCCAGAGGTGAAGACATCAAAGAGTGGCATCCCGGTCTGCTCCTTCACGGTGGCGGTCGACAAGCGGTACAAGCCGAAGGAGCTGGGAGAACCGGCGGCCGACTTCATCGACTGCGTGGCATGGAGGCAGACGGCGGAGGCCATCGGGAAATACTTCAGCAAGGGGCGCATGGTCGCGATCTCCGGCTCGCTCCAGACGAGGACGTACAAGGACAAGAACGGCATGAGCCACAAGGTCACGGAGATCGTGGTCGACCGGGCAGACTTCTGCGACAGGAAGCCGGACAACAGGGCCGACGATTGGCCCGAAGTGGATGACGGAGGGGAGCTGCCGTTCTGATGGCTGAAAGAAGAATGTTTGCCAAGACGATCATAGACAGCGACGCTTTCCTCGATATGCCGATGTCAGCGCAGGCCCTTTACTTCCACCTCGCCATGAGGGCCGACGACGACGGCTTCGTGAACAATCCGAAGAAGGTCATGCGGATCGTCGGAGCGTCAACGGACGACGCGAAGATCCTACTCACCAAGCGGTTCCTGCTGGAGTTCGATTCCGGGATCATCGTGATAAAGCACTGGTGGATGCACAACTACATCCAGAAGGACAGATACAAGCCGACCGTATACCAAGAGGAGAAGGCCCAGCTGAACAAAAAAGCCAACGGATCATACACATTTGGAGAGGCCGAAAACCTTCTGGATACAGGATGTATACAAGATGTATCCAAAGTGGATACACAGGTTAGGTTAGGTAAGGATAGAGATAGGTTAGAGTTAGGGAAGGATAGAGAAGACGCGCGTGCGCGCGATCCCTTCTCCGCTTTCGCAAATAATGAAGAAGACCAAGATCTGACGGACGCTCTGATGACCTGGCTGTCCGAGATGTCAGACACCGGGAAGCCTCTCTCACCGAAGGATCAGGGCGAGATCCTGGACAAGCTCCGGGCAGAGTTCCCCAGAGACGAGTGGATACCAGCCATCAAGAGAAGCGCAGAGAAGCGGTGGCGGTCGGTATTCAGGAGGAAGGAAGACAGGAAGACGGTGGAGCAGAAGAAGCAGAAGGACAAGTGGAGCGAACCTGTACCGGCAGAGGACACCGAGCGGCTGCTCCGAAAGACCAGAGAGATGGAGGCGTGGGATGAGACTGATTGATGCGGACAATATTCCATATACGATGCTTTACAAAGAAAACTGGATGAAGGGAACAGGGGAAGAGGCACAGGGAGCGTGGAAGCGTGACATAGACAAGATGCCTACCATAGATGCCGTCCCTGTGGTAAGGTGTAAGGATTGCAAGCACGCCATAAAGACCAAAGAAGGATATCTGTACGGCACTTGCAACCATAGGCTGAAAGGCGGCATTGGTCACCTTATCACGCCACAGTTCTTCTGCGCCTACGGAGAAAGGCAAGACGATGAGTCGCATCCTTTTGCAGACGATGTGATGATGGGAGGAGGGAAAGACGATGACAGTAAGGGATAAATGTAATGCGTTCGCTTGGAAACCGAAATATTGCTTCTACTGCAACCGGCGGTTTTGGCTTGAGCGGTATTACGAATTCGGCGGTTGGATATTGCCGAAACTGTGCGAGTGCAAACGGTGTGTGAAAGAGGAAAAAGACGGAGGGAAAGACGATGCTGACAAGTGACGGATATGCTCTGACATATCACAAGAGCAGAAATCAAATCGTTATCTCTCTGCCGCAGACATACGCCACTATCACGAACACGGCAGAGCAACCAGTTGACCGCAGAACAGATGTAGAAGAAGCAGATTTGCTTGTCCTGCTGAATATAGCAAGGCTGATATTCCATAAGGGAGAAAGGAAAGACGATGAGGCGGAATAAGTTCCACGCAGTTCCCATCGACACGGAGGACGGGCACTTCGACTCCATGGGCGAGTACGCACGGTGGGAAGACCTCAAACTCATGCAGAGAGCCGGACTCATCTCCGGGCTCAAGAGGCAGGTGAAGTTCGAACTGATCCCGAAGCAGAAGACGAAGGACGGGAAGACCGTGCAGGCGGTCGATTATGTGGCCGACTTCCGGTACTACGACACCCGGACAGGCGAGTGGGTCACCGAAGACTTCAAGGGCGTGAGGACGGATGCGTACAAGATCAAGAAGAAGCTGATGCTCTTCCGCTGGGGCATCGAGATCAAAGAGACGGGGAGGAAAGACTTATGATTCCTGCGGTTCTGATCCTCGCCGTGCTGGCGGTGGTAGTCATCGGCATGGTGGTCTACGCCATCGTCTGGGAAGATATGTGGAGGTGAAAAGATGGGAAGCTATAACCTTGGGAAGGACGAGGTCTGCGCCTGGATTCAAAGGAACTTCACGGAGAAGGACACCGTGCTGGACGTGGGGGCCTGTGACGGAAAGTGGCGAGACCTTCTCCCGGCGGTCACGATGGACGCGGTCGAGATCTTCGAGCCATACGCACGGAAGCTGAAGGGATACAGAAACGTCTTCATCACGGACATCTGTGGTCTGGAGTACGACTGGTACGACCTGATCATCTTCGGAGATGTCATCGAGCACATGAACGTGCAGGACGCACAGGCGGTGCTGAACTACGCCAGAGAGAGATGCTGGGACATGATCGTCGCCGTGCCGTTCCAGTACAAACAGGGCGAAGTGGACGGCAACCCGTGGCAGGCGCACATTCAGGACGACCTCACGCCGGAGATCTTCAATGAGAGATATCCGGGCTTCGAGGTGCTCTGGAAAAATGAGCACTACGCCTACTACCATCTCGCGCTATGACGAAGGAACGGCTGCGGAGGTACATCTGGCTGAAGCAGGAGTGCAGACAGCTGGAGGCGTACCTTGAACGGATACGGAACGACATGAGCGTGGTCACTTCTCCGAGGCTGACCGGGATGCCTCACGCGAAAGACCCGAAGGGGCTGGACGAGATCGTGATCAGGTATGAGGAGATCAGCGACAAGTATGAGAAACAGTTGAGGATCTATCAGAAGGAGACCATCGCCATCGAGAACGCGATCCTCGGAATGAGAGATCCACGGTCAAGACTGATCCTGCGGTATCGGTACATGGACGGGCTGAAGTGGGAGACGATAGCGGACATCATGCACTACGAAGTCAGCTCGCTCTACAAGATGCACGGTCAGGCACTTCGGGAACTGCGAAACATTCCATAAAATTCCAGTTCGATGTGTGGTATAAAGGTACCGTGGGAAGTCTGCAAAGACAGACCACTTCATGTTTCTTCTTGTTCTCCTCTCGGAGCGGGGCCTCGGTTTTCCGGGGCCTCGATCTATATCACGGAGTACGGGCAACAGTCCGAGGGCGGTCACGGCATAAGTTGAGGTGGGAACGCTGTGAAAACGAGAGCGGAGTTCTACGACAGCAGAAGATGGGACAGCCTTCGGGCATCGGTGCTCCGACGGGACAAGTACAGAGACATGGTCAAGCACAGGTACGGGAAGAACGTACCGGCAGAACTGGTGCATCACATCTTCCCTCTGGACGAGTTCCCGGAGTATATGTGGCAGGCGTGGAACCTGATCAGCGTGAGCCGAGCCACGCACAACCAACTGCACGACAGGAACACGGACGAGCTGACGGAGCTGGGGAAGGATCTCCTGCGAAGGACAGCAAGGAAGAACTGCATCGAGATCCCGGAGAAGTACCGGGAAGAAACGAAGAAACCCAGCAAGTGGGAGCGGAGACGATAGCCCCCCCACCTTCGCGTGCGAATATTCCGGCGAGCCGGTGGCGAGGGTAAGCCCCTTTTATACAAAAAGGGCAAATTTAGAGAAAAGGGGAACGAAAGAAGCATGAAAAACCAAAAAAAGCCGCAGATCCGGATGTTAAGCGTGGAGGCTGTGACGCCGTATGAGAGAAATCCGCGGTACAATCAGGACGCGGTCTCCGCGGTCGCTGAGTCCATCCGGCGATTCGGGTGGAAGGTCCCGATCGTTGTGGACAAGGATCTGGTTGTGGTCTCCGGTCACACGCGGCTGATGGCAGCCGAGCGGCTGGGCATCAGCGAGGTGCCGGTGATCGTTGCCGACTGGCTGACGGAAGATCAGGCGAAAGCCTTCCGGCTGGCGGACAACAGAACAGCGGAACTATCGACCTGGAAGATGACGCTGCTGGACGAAGAGCTGCGCACCCTGGGTGCCTTTGATATGGGTGCACTCGGATTTCACACGCCTCCAGAAGTCATAGAACGGCCAGAGAGCGAAGATGATGCCGGGGAAGATAATGAGCGGGCTGATATGGTAAGATGTCCGCATTGTGGCGCGTGGTCATCCAGAGAGGAAGCGAGGGCAGACCATGCAGATCGTTGAGAAGAAGCTGGATGAGATCCGGCCGTACCCGAACAATCCCAGGAACAATGACGGAGCGGTCGATGCGGTCGCTGCTTCCATCCGGGCGTTCGGGTTCAATGTGCCGATCATCGTGGATGCATCCGGCGAGATCGTAGCCGGCCATACGAGATACAAAGCGGCGAGGAAGCTGGGACTGGAGACGGTGCCTGTGATCGTGGCGGATGACCTGACGGATGATCAGGTCAAGGCGCTGCGCCTGGCGGACAACAAGGTAAGCGAGCTGAGTTCCTGGGACTACGTCATGCTGGAGGACGAGCTGGCGGAGATCAAGATGGACATGGAGCAGTTCGGCTTCCGGTCGGACGAAGAGGTGGCGAGCATATCGTGTGGCGGCGAGCTGGATCTGGAAGACTTCGCCGATGAGCGTTTCGATTACTGCTGCCCGGAATGTGGGTTTATGTTCAATGAGTGAGTATATCTGGAATCTGGCGGACCTGAAGAAGGTCAAGCCGAACGGGTACAAAGTCTTTTCCTGCTTTTCGTGCGGCGGCGGTTCGTCCATGGGATACAAGCGGGCCGGCTTCGAAGTGGTCGGCAACTGCGAGATCGATCCGGCGATGAACGAGCTGTATAAGAAAAACATGCATCCGCGCTGGTCTTACGAGATGGGCGTCCAGGACTTCAAACTGCTGGAGGATCTTCCGGCTGAGCTGTATGGGATCGACGTTCTGGACGGGTCCCCGCCGTGCAGCACGTTCTCCATGGCCGGCAATCGTGAGGACGACTGGGGAAAAGAAAAGAAGTTCCGGGAAGGGCAGGCCAAGCAGGTCCTGTCCGATCTGTTCTTCGAGTTCATCGACGTGGCGGAGAAGCTGAAGCCGAAGATCGTGATCAGCGAGAATGTGAAAGGGATCGTTCTGGGGAACGCACGGTCTTACATGAACAGCATTCTGAAAGCGTTCGATGCTATCGGCTACGACACGCAGGTGTTTCTGCTGAACGCGGCTGCGATGGGCGTCCCGCAGCGCAGGGAGCGCGTCTTTCTGGTATCCAGGCGGAAGGATCTCCGGCTGGAGCCGATGAAGATGCCGGCGTTCAAAGAGCGCCCGGTCCCCTATGGCGAGTTCGCCAATCAGGATTTCCGGCCGCTGAAAGGCGCCCAGGAAGTGGACAGATGGAAGAAGAGAAAAGACAGCGATCACAGCACCGGCGACGTGGTGAAGAGGACCGAGAAGGGAAAGGTCAGCGGCTTCACGGCCGGATATCTCAAGCGGAATGAAGTGGCGCCGACGGTCACGGCCGGTGACAGCCTTGTGCGGTTCGACGTCTGCGGCCGCCCGTCCTTTCGGGACATCACGGTGATGCAGACCTTCCCGCAGGATTATGACTTCGGCAGCGCGAGCCCGGCGTATGTCTGCGGGATGAGTGTCCCGCCGCTGATGATGGAGAAGGTCGCGAAGCAGGTGCAGATCCAACTGCTGGATAGAATGACATGACGAGAGAAGAATGGAAGACCAGGATCGCGGCGAGCTGCCGGTCGGTGGGAACGTATCGGCCTGAATTCGACCCGGTGATCGACACGCTTGCCGGCGTGCTGGAGAAGCGGGACAAGACCGAAGACCAGTTTGAGCGAAGCGGCGGGAACGCGGTGGTCACGCATACGAACAAGGGCGGCGCGTCCAACCTGGTGAAGAACCCGCTGCTGGTCGTGATCGGTGAGCTGAACGCGCAGGCGCTCGCGTACTGGCGCGACCTGGGGCTTACGCCTTCCGGGCTGAAGAAGATAAACGAGAAGGCACTGGAGAAAAGAAAGGGTAATGCTTTAGCTGAAGCATTGAGAGAGCTTGGCGGTTAAAAACTACAAAGAGATCGCGATGACCTACGCGAAGAAGGCGGCGGAGGGCATACGGTACGAGATAGGCGAAGATGGGCCTCTGGAGTACCTGTGCAGCGAGGGAGAGAAACTCGCCGCCCAGCGGTTCCTGCGAGACCTTGAGCGAGACGATCTGGAGTTCCGAAAGAAGGACGCAGACCTTGCGCTCGGCATCATTGAGAAGATCATGGTGCATAAGCAAGGCGAGACGATCACCGGGAAGCCTCTGATGAACGAGCCGCTGATCCTCCAGCCGTGGCAAGTCTTCTGCGTTTACAACGTCATCGGATTCTACTACAAGGGAACAACAGAGCGACGATATAAAGAGGCCCTGATCTTCCTGCCGAGGAAGTCAGGAAAGACCCTCTTCATCGCCGCTCTTGCTTTTGCTCTCGGTGTGCTGGAGAGAAAGAGCGGCGCGAAGATCTACATTGTCGCCGCGTCCCAGCAACAGGCCTGCGAGTCCTTCAACGACATCGTGTACTCGCTGAAGTACAAGGGCATGACGGAGGACTTCACGATCCGTGACAACTCGTTCCGGCACGACATCAAGATCGAGTTTGAGGACGACGAAGGGAGACCGAACGGCTCCATCGAGATCGCGGCACTCGCGTCGAACCCGGACGTTCATGATTCTTTCAACTGCAACATCGCTATCGCGGACGAGATCCACGCCTTCAAAAAGGCGGCCCAGTATAACCGTTTCAAAGAGGCCATGAAGGCCTACACGAACAAGCTGATGATCGGGATTACTACCGCAGGAGATAATGTAAACTCCTTCTGTTATCGGCGGCTGGAGTATGGAGACAAGATCCTGAAGGGGCTTGTGCAGGACGATTCCCTGTTCATCTTCATCGCAAGAGCTGACCAAGCGGAGGACGGCACGGTGGAGTACACCGACCCGATCCAGCACCAGAAAGCCAATCCGTCCTATGGTGTGACGATACGTCCGGAGGACATCATGAACGATGCTCTCCAAGCGCAGAACGATCCACAGCAGAGGAAGGACTTTCTCTCAAGGTCGCTGAACCTGTACACGGCGGCGACCAGAGCGTGGTTCGATCTGGACGAGGTCAGGGCGAGCGACAGCCGGTACAACTGGACGATAGACGAGCTGGCCAGACTTCCCATCGACTGGTACGGTGGCGCGGATCTGTCGAGGATGTACGACCTCACAGCTGCCGCACTGTACGGAGAATACAACGGCGTGGACATCTGCATCACGCACGCCTTCTTCCCGATCACGCAGGCGGTGAACAAGGCGGACAACGACCAGATACCTCTGTTCGGCTGGGCAGACGACGGCTGGCTCACGATGTGCAACAGCCCGACGGTGAATATCGGGGATGTCGTGAACTGGTTTGTGGATATGAAGCGGAGAGGCTTCAGGATCAAACAGATCGGACACGACCGAAAGTTTGCCGGAGAGGAATACTTCCCGGCCATGAAGGCGGCAGGCTTCAACATCATAGACCAGCCGCAGTATTTCTACCTTAAGAGTCAGGGATTCAGACACATAGAGAAGGCCATCAAGGACGGCAGATTCTACTACTGCCACTCGGAGGCCTTCGAGTATTGCATATCAAACGTGCGAGCAATAGAGAAGACGGACGACGCTGTCCAGTACGAGAAGATCCAGCCGGAGCACAGGATAGACCTGTTCGACGCGGCGGTGTTCGCGTGCATAAGACTGGCCGAGGCAAACGTGAAGCGAGCCAAAGCAAAGAAATGGTTCGGGGAGGAATGAGTAAATGAAAGTAAGTGACCTGTTTCGGCGGAAGCCGAAGCAGAGGGGGCAGATAGCTCTCGGCCTGTGGGACGGTGACGACTTCTGCTGTCCGGGATACATCAGTCTGGACAAGTGCCCGGAGATCGTGGCCGGATGCTACGCCATCGCGAAGCTGCTCGGAAGCATCACCATCTACCTCATGAGCAACACCGAGAAGGGCGACGTGCGGATCGTGAACGAATTGTCGAGGGTTCTGGACATCGACCCGATGCCGAACATGACCCGGAAGACATGGATGGAAGCCATCGTGATGAACCTCCTGCTCTACGGAAACGGAAACAGCATCGTGTACCCGAAGACCCGGAGCGGATACCTCCAGTATCTGGAGCCGATAGCACCGTCCAGAGTTCAGCTGATGCCGGTGCCGGGAAGCTACAGGAACTATCAGGTGTGGATCGACGGCAAGGCCTACGATTCCGACAAAGTCCTGCACTTCACGCACAACCCGGACAAGACCTATCCGTGGAAGGGCAAGGGCGTAATTATCAGCATCAAGGACATCCTGAACAACCTGAAACAGGCGACCGCCACGGAGAAGGGATTCATGGAGTCCAAGTGGAAGCCGACGCTGATCGTGAAGGTGGACGCGATGATCGACGAGTTCAGCTCTCCAGCAGGACGGAAGAAGCTCCTCGACGAGTACGCCGCTTCGGCGACGGTGGGAGAACCCTGGCTCATTCCTGCGGAGCAGTTCGATGTGGAGCAGGTACGGCCTCTCACCTTGGCAGACCTCGCCATCAAGGACACGGTGGAGCTGGACAAGCGCACTGTGGCCGCTGTGCTGGGCGTACCGCCGTTTTTGCTCGGAGTAGGGGAATACAACAAGGATGCGTGGAACAACTTCGTACAGAACACTGTGAGGCCCATAGCGGTGGGCATCCAGCAGGAGATGACGAAGAAGCTCATCCTCTCCCCGAAGTGGTATGTCAAGTTCAACGTGCTCTCCCTCATGGACTGGGATCTCAATACCCTTTACACCGTCTTCGGCGGCTTGAGCGACAAGGGCATCGTGACCGGGAACGAGGTCAGAGACCGGATCGGAATGTCGCCGCTTGACGGTCTGGACGAGCTTCGGATTCTGGAGAACTACATACCCTCCGACATGATCGGACAGCAGAAGAAGCTGGTGCAGGGATGAAGCTTACACCTACTTGCCCGGTAGGCAAATACCGCAGCGACATGAAGATCATCTGCACGAAGGACAATATGCCGTGTGCCTTCCAGTTTTTCAAACAGTGCAAGGGCTGGTGGGCGAACACGGAAAGCGCGGCGAAATGCCTCAAAAGAGAAGAAGAACAAACTTAACTTGAAAGGAGAAGAAACATGAAAACATTAGTGGCCATCCCATGCCACGACAAAGTGGACGCGGCGTTCATGAGGTCGGTGCTCGGCCTCCAGCTGGAGGGAGAAGTGGAGTTCAGCTTTGCCATCGGCTCGCTCATCTACGACGCGAGGAATCGGCTGGCGTTGCAGGCGTGCGAGCAAGGCTTCGACGCTGCGCTCTGGCTGGACAGCGATATGGTCTATCCGCCGGAGATGTTCAAGCAGATGTGGGCCAGACTGAACGAGGGAGCGGAGTACGTTTCCGCGCTGGCGTTCACACGGAAGACACCGTGCAAACCTGTGATCTACGAGTACATCGGATTCCGGGGCACGCTTCCTGTGTGTGAGTCCATGTTCGACTACCCGGAGGACAGCATCTTCGAGATCGCCGGGAGCGGCATGGGCTGTGTGATGATGACGACCAGCCTCATCGAAAGGGTCGGCAGAAAGTTCGGCCTGCCGTTCTCACCGAGGATGGGCTTCGGTGAGGATCTCACCTTCTGCCTGAACGTGCAGGACATAGGCGTGCCGATGTTCTGTGATTCATCCATCAAGGTGGGACATCTGGGATATGTAGAGTTTAACGAAGAACAGTACAAAGTGGAAAGGAGTCTGCACAATGAGACAAGTAAGAAGCGTCCCGTCGACCTTTCAAACAAGGGAGGAGAACGGTGAGCTGACGATTCAAGGCTATTTTGCCGTTTTCAATTCACTGTATGAGATAGCACCTGGGATGACCGAATCGGTCGCTCCGGGTGCTTTTCAGAACACGCTGGCCGGAGACATCCGCGCCCTGATCAACCACGACACGACACTGGTGCTCGGAAGAACAAAAGCCCACACTCTCGAACTGCGCGAAGACGAACACGGTCTATGGGGGAAGGTCACCATCAATCCGAACGATGTGGACGCTATGAACCTGTACGAACGTGTGAAGCGCGGCGACGTGGACGGCTGCTCTTTCGGCTTCAACCCCACGGACGAGGAGACCGAGATCCGCGAAAATGGGGACGTGCACTGGACGATCAAGGCTGTGGAACTGTTCGAGGTTTCCGCGTGTACATTCCCGGCCTATGAGGCCACTAATATCTCTGCGCGGAGTGCGGAAGCTGAAGACCTGAAGAAGCGGAAGCACGAAGCATGGCAGATGAAGATGAAGGAGATGCTGAAGTAAATGGCACTGAAAGCACTGCTCCTGAAGAAGCGGCTGGACGATGGCCGGAAGAAGCTCGACGAACTGCGGAAGAAGGACGAGGAGTTCGAACTCCGCGAGACCGAGCTGAAGACCGCCATCGACGAGATGCCCATGGACGCGGACGAGGAAACTCGCTCCGCTCTGGAGGAGAGCATCACCGCCTTCGAACAGGAGAGAGAAGCACACGCGGCAGAGGTGGCCGACCTGACGCGAGAGATCGAAAACCTTGAGGCCGAACTCACCGAGGAGGAAGAAGACGCTCCCGGTGAACCCGAACCGGAAGAAAAAGAAATCATTCCGGAGAAAATCGAAAGAAAGGCAGAGATGAAAATGAACATTCCCGAAAGCCGCGCCAAGATGTTCGGCGCAACCGCGCAGGAGCGCACCATGTTCTTTGAGAGGGACGACGTGAAGGCGTACCTCGGCGAGATCCGCACCTGCATCGCTGAAAAGCGTGCCCTCACGAACGTGGGCCTGACCATTCCTTCTGTCCTGCTGGGCATCCTGAAGGAGAACGTGATCCAGTATTCCAAGCTGTACAAGCACGTCAATGTCCGCGCCATCGGCGGCGAGGGCCGTATGGTGGTACAGGGCACCGTGCCCGAGGCCGTCTGGACTGACTGCTGTGCGAACCTGAACGAGCTGTCCCTGTCCTTCAACGACGTTGAGGTCAACTGCTGGAAGGTCGGCGGCTTCTTCGCCATCTGCAACGCTTCCCTCGAGGACAGCGACATCGACCTGGCAGCCGAGCTGGTCGCCGCTCTGGGGCAGGCCATTGGCCGCGCTCTGGACAAGGCCATCCTGTACGGCACCGGCACCCGGATGCCTCTCGGCATCGTCACCAGACTGGCCCAGACTTCCGAGCCTGCCTCTTATCCCAGCACCGCCCGGACTTGGGTCGACCTGCACAGCACGAACATTCTGGCGGCTGCCTCCTCCGGTGCGGATATGCTCGCCAATCTCGTGACCAACCTCGGTGCGGCGAAGGGCAACTACAGCCGTGGCGAGCTGGTTCACGTCATGAACGAGAAGACCTACACCTACCTCATGGCGCAGGCTATGACGGTCAATGCACAGGGCCAGATCGTGACCGGGATCGACGGACGGATGCCCGTTGCCGGTGGCGTGATCGAGGTCGTCAACGACGTGCCGGATTATCACATCATCTCCGGCTACTATGACCTGTACCTGCTGGCGGAGCGTGCCGGTGAGAAGTTCGCTTCCTCCGACCACTACCGCTTCCTCGCGGATCAGACCGTCTTCAAGGGAACTGCGAGATACGATGGACAGCCTGCCATCGCTGAAGGCTTCGTGCTGTCCACGGTCAACGGCGTGACCGCCGCTTCCGCGACCACGGCCATCAGCTTCGCCTCTGACACGGCGAACAGCCACTAATCACAGACAGGGAGGCTTCTTCGGAGGCCTCCCACTTTTAAGGAGTGAAGCAACGTGCCTAATATGAGCGACACCGAACTGCTGACGATGACAAAGGCAGATCTGGAGATCATAGCCGCGAACACCACGAAGGACACATACCTCACGCAGCTCATCTCGGCGGCGAAGAAGTTCATCGGGACGGAAGGGATCACTCTCGACCTGTCCGACATGGAGGACTGCACGCTCGTCGTTATGTACGCTGCCTATCTGTATCGGAAACGGGCGGAGGATTCCGTCAGTATGCCGAGGATGCTCCGCTGGGCCTTGAATAACCGCCTGTTCAAAGAGAAGGTGAACGAATGAAGGACGCAGGAGTGGTGACGGTGTGCCAGCTGACGAACACGGCGCAGGCTGGCGCGATGCCTGTGGAAGAACTCACAGCCGTGGCCACTGCGTACTTCGAGGAGCGCACGGTCGGGTATAACCGGTATTTCACCGCGCTGGGCGTAAACGAAAGGGTTGACATGATGATCCGCGTGGTGAGGATGCCGGAAGCCCGTGCCGGGATGTACGCCGTTCTCTCGCAGAGCGAGAACGACGGACAGTACAGGATCGCGCAAGTCCAGAACCTTCTGGATGACGACGGCCTGAAGGTGACAGACCTGTCTCTGACACGACTGGACACCTTCTACAACTTGGAGGAAGCAGAAGATGACGAGCCTACAGAACAAACTCAAAACGATCCGTGATGCGCTCGTCGCAGGCCTGACGGAGTACAACGAGGGAGAATCGGAGGGCACTCTGATCTGCGATGTGTATCACTACTGGCGGCCTCACATGGCCGCACCGTTCGTGGTATGGGCAGAGGACGGAGAGGCCAACAGCCTCGACGCTGACGACCGGAAGCAGGAGCAGGTGCTCACCGGGTATGTGGACTTCTACACCCGGACGGAGTTCGACACCATAGCGGATAAGATCCAGACGGCCCTGTTCGGACTTCAGTCTATCCCGTTCGTCTGGCGGCTCGAAGCGGTGGATTACGAAGACGACACCAACCTCATACACTACCAGTGGACGTGGGAGGTGGCCTGAATGGCCAAGTTCACCGTGGGAGACGGTCTGAACGACTACCTGAAGGACTTGGAGAAGCTGGAGGTCAAGACCGGGAAGTACCTCGGGCAAGCCCTCTACGAAGGCGCGAAGATCGTCGCCGACGAGATCCACAAGAACATCGCGAGTCTCCCGGTACAGAACACACCGGCAAAGAAGGGGCAGAGGCGTGATCCGTCACAGGTCGAGATCGACGGGATGCTCGACGGCCTCGGAATTGCCAAAAAGAGAGTGGCCAACGGATACAGCAACGTGAAGATCGGAATGGACGGATACAACAGCCATGTGACGGAGAAGTACCCGAAGGGCCACCCGAACGCGATGGTGGCTCGGTCGATAATGACCGGGACATCATTCATTAACCGCCATCCCTTCGTCGAGCGAGCCGTGAACGCCGTAGGCGGCAAGGCTGAAGACAAGATGAGGGAGATCATAGAGAACGGCATCAACGAAACGATGCAGTGAGGGAGGCAAGGGCCTCCCATTTTATTTGAAGGAGTGAACAACATTGGCAAACGGTAGAGTATGCACCGGCTTCTCGCTGCCGAAGGTCGCCAAGTACACGGTCAGCTCCGGCACGGTCAGCTACACGAACGTGACCGCTCTGGCACGTGGCGTGGACGTGACCTTGAGCATCGAGAGCGCGAGTGACAACAAGTTCTATGCCGACAACGTACTGGCCGAGAGCGAAAATCAGGCGTTCTCCAGTGGCTCTCTGTCCCTGACCGTTGACGGCCTGAAGGACACGGCTCGCCAGATGATCACCGGAGTGGCCACCACTTCGAGCACGACCGTCAGCACCGGCGTGACCGTGACGTGGGACGTGTACGACGACGCGGCTGTCGTGCCCTATGTGGGCGTTGGATTTGTCGCCCGGTACATGGAGGACAACGTGACGTCGTTTGTTCCCATCGTGCTGAAGAAGTGCAAGTTCTCCGACCCGGAGATCTCTGCGGCGACGCAGGAGGAGTCCATCGACTGGCAGACCCAGACGCTGGAAGCCGAGATCATGAGAGACGACAGCTCCAGCCACGCATGGCGCATGATCGGCACGGCCCTCTCCACGGAGGCGCAGGCCGAGACCGCCGTCCTGAAGGCTCTGGGCGCGACCTGATGAGCAGGAGGAGAACAGGATGGAACTGAACGGGAGAGAAATAGGCTTCCGCCGCTCCGTATACGCGGAGAAAGAGATCGCGAAGATCTCACCGAACCACGACCCGTCAAAGCTGGGGAAACTGCTCTCCGGCGGAGATGTGGTCGTCGCTTTGGAGACGATGGTCACGTTCATCCGTGCGCTCTCGGAGGCGTATGAGAACCACAGGAAGCGCAAGGAACCGGGCTACACACCGAACCCGGTCACGGAGGACGAGCTGATGGACGAGTCCACGGACACGGTCATCGAGCTGTTCAACAAGGCCGTGGAGGTGTTCAAAGAGGATGGAAAGACCACCGTGGAAAGCGAGGCCCCGAAGGGAAAAAACGGGGAAGCGGCCAGCGAATAACGCTCAACCTGTCGTGGTATCTGTTCTACGGCAGGACGTTAAACATGGAGAAGCAGGAGATCATGGACACGACCATCGGAGAGATGCAAGACATGATCTCCTGTCTTGCTATATACGAGGGCACCGCTGTGCCGAAAAAGCAGAAAGTAACAGACTTTGACGAAGCAATCAGAATGAGGTGATCGCTTGCCTGCTGACATTGGCGTAAAGATCGGCGTACAGGGCGACGAACAATACAAGCAGTCTCTGAAGGACATCATTCAGGAGACAAAGACGCTCAACGCCGAGATGAAGAAGACGGAATCTTCGTTTGATTCGTCAGCGAAAGCGCAGGACAAGGCAGCCGCGAAGCTGGAAGTCCTGAATAAACAGGTAGAAAAGCAGAAAGAGTATATCGAGAAGCTGAAGGAAGAACTGGCGAAGGCCTCGGAGAACTACGACGAGAACTCCAGCAAAGTCCTGAAGCTGAAAGAGAACCTTGCCAAAGCCGAGACCGCTCTGAACCGGATGGAGTCCGACCAGCGCGAGCTGAACGAGGAGATGAAGAAGGCTCCGTGGGACGACTTCAAGAAGAAGATCGGAGACGTGAGCGAGAAGCTACAGAAGGTCGGCGAGAGCATGAAGACCGTCGGCACGAACATGAGCAAGTACGTCACGGCCCCGATAGCGGCGGTCGCAGGCCTCTCCGTGAAAGCGTTCACGGAAGTGGACGATGCGATGGACGAGCTGGTCAAGATGACGGGCAAGACCGGAGACGAGCTGGACGGCCTCAAGAGCACGGTGGAGTCTCTGGCCACCACGCTCCCGGTCACGTTCGAGGACGCGGCGAAAGCGGTCGGAGAGGTCAACACAAGGTTCGACGCTTCCGGAGATCTGGCTGATAACTTGAGCCAGAAGTTCCTGAAGTTTGCGAAGATAACCGACTCCGATGTCGTGGACGCTATAGATTCGACACAGCACGCGATGGCAGCCTGGGGCCTGTCTACGGATCAGGCCGGGAACTACCTCGACGTTCTGGCCAAAGTGGCGCAGGACACCGGGGCAAGCGTGGACACGCTGAACAGCGTCGTAGCGAGCAATAAGGTCGTATTTGACGAGATGGGCATGAGCATCTACACGGCGGCGAACTTTGTCGGTGAGCTGGACAAAGCCGGTGTGGATTCGTCTACGGCCATCGCAGGCCTCAAGAAGGCCATGCAGAACGCCACGAAACAGGGCAAGCCTCTGGATCAGGCACTCTCCGAACTGGCGGACACGCTGGCCAAAGGAGACACGGACACAGAGGCCTACGCCGAGGCCATGGAGCTGTTCGGGAACAAGGCAGGCCCACAGCTTGCCGAGGCCCTGAAAAGTGGCAAGATCTCCCTGACGGACTTCAAGAGAGTGGCTGCCGACTCCATGGGATCGGTGGAGGAAACCTTCGAGGCCACGCTGGATGCTCCGGATAAGTTCACGAGCGTTCTGAACGAGCTGAAGCTACTCGGCTCCGATGTCGGGGGCACGTTGCTGGAGGCCCTGACACCGGCCATCGAGAAGGTGGCGGAGGTGATCAAGAAGGTCGCCGAATGGTGGTCAGGACTTTCTCCGCAGATGCAGAACACGATCCTTATCATCGCCGGAGTTGTAGCGGCCATTGGGCCTCTGATTTCCGTCATCGGCACGCTTATGTCCCTGATGAGTCCGGTCGGCCTGATCATCGCAGCCATCGCGGCAGCCATCGCAGGCGTGATCCTCGTCATAAAAAACTGGGGCGCGATCACCGAGTGGCTGGGCGAGACGTGGAAGAAGGTCACCGGCTGGATAAAAGATGCAGCCGGGAAGGTCGCGAACTGGGTCAGCAACGCCTGGGGCAACGTGAAGGAGTGGACTTCAAACGCATGGAACAACGTGAAGGACACCGTCTCCGGCGCAGTCCAGTCCGTGAAGGAAAACGTGGTCAATAAATGGAACACCATCAAGGACACCACAACGGCCGTATGGGGCGCGATAAAGCAGAAGGTACAGGAGAACGGCGGAGGCATTAAAGGCATCCTACAGACGGCCACAGAGGGCTACAAGAACCTCTGGACAAACGCCTTCAATAAAATCAACGACATCACCGGTGGGAAGTTGGGCGATGTGCTGAACAAGGTCAAGGACAAGCTGGCATCCATCAAGCAGAAATTCACGGACACGTTCGACGGGATCAAGAACTTCATCAGCACGACCATCGACAAGATCAAGAACTTCTTCTCCAATCTGACGCTGAAGCTGCCGCACATCAAACTTCCGCACTTCAAACTGACGGGATCGTTCAGCCTGTCGCCTCCGAGCGTGCCGCATATATCCATTGACTGGTACAAGAAGGCCTACAGCGAACCGATCATGTTTACCTCGCCCACCGTGCTGGGCACTATGGGCGGCCTGAAGGGGTTCGGAGACGGCTCCGGCGGTGAGATCGTCATCGGTGAAAAGATGATGTATGGAATGATCCAGCAGGCTGTGAAAAGCGCAGGCGGAAACCAGTACACGATAGCCATCGAAGTGAACGGCGCGGTCGGGCAGGATGTCTCCGACCTTGCTGACGCTGTCGCGGAGCGTCTGACGTTTGAAATCCAGAGAAGGGAGGCGGCCTTCGCGTGAGCAATCAGTATCATGAATACTTCACCTACGACTCCCTGAAGTCCTGCGATTATGGCGTATGGATCTCCGGCGAGAATACTTTCGTCGCTCCGGAGAGAGACGTGGAGGTCATCGAGGTGCCCGGAAGGAACGGCACTCTGACGATAGATAATGGCCGGTGGAAAAATGTCCAGTTTGTCTACCCCTGTTTCATGAGCGGAGACTTCCTCTCGGGCTTCCAGACGTTCAAAGCTAAGCTTTTGACGAAGAAGGGATACCTGAAGCTGGAGGACACCTACCACAGCGGATACTACCGCATGGCTCGCGTGAGGAGCGGCATCGTGCCGAAGCCTGGGATCTACAACAAGAGCGCGAAGTTTGAGGTGGCCTTTGATTGCTGGCCGCAGCTGTTCCTGTCCTCCGGCGACACGGCGCAGGCGATAGTAGCCAGCGGCAACATTACCGGAGGCCCGACGAGCGTGTCGGATACTCCGGCTCTTCCCATCGTGAAGATCTATCTGAAGAATCCGAGTACCTATAGCGCGAAGACTGGCTCGATCACGATAGGGAGCCGGACGATGAGCTTCACGTCGCTGCCGTATTTGAGCGGATACAGTGACGAGGTGACCATCGACTGCGAGAACAGCCAGATCTGGCAGGAGACGCTGGTGCCGGGTGTTCCGGTCAGCGTGGCCAGTTACTTCTCCGGTACATTCTTCAATCTCGCACAGGTGACGGTGGCGGCATCCTACACCGGAGACATCAGGAAGATAGAAGTCACGCCGAGGTGGTGGACGATATGATCCCACGTCTCTATGCGGACGGCCTCACAGTGGCACCCGGCAACACGCCGGAGGACGCGACGAAAGAACTCCGGGACACCATTTCCTGTGTGGTAGAGAGAGAGATCAACGGGATCTTTGAGCTGACCATGACCTATCCGATCACCGGCGTGCACTATGACGACATCGCGCTCCGGTCGCTCCTGTATGTCATAGCGGCGGACGCAGGAAGCCGTCAGCTGTTCAGGATATACCGGATCTCGAAGCCGCTGCGCGGTATCGTGACAATAAACGCACGTCATATATCCTACGACCTCGGCGGTTATGTCCGGCAGCCGTTCACATCATCCACGCTGTCCGGCACGCTGGCCGTCTTGGCAAACGACACCTACCCGGCAGGCTGCCCGTTCACCTTCACGACATCGTTGTCCAAAAACGGCTCGTATACGTTAGTCAAGCCGAGCAGTCTCTGGTCTATCATGGGCGGAATGGACGGCAGCCTGCTGGATAAGTGGCACGGCCTTGAGTATGACTTCAACAACTTTTCTGTAAGCGTCAAGAGTTCCCTCGGAGGCTCGCACGGTGTGGTCATCGAATACGGAAAGAACCTGATGCAGCTGATGCAGGAGGAAAACTCCGGCGATCTGTACACCGGGATCGTCCCGTATTACTACACGGAGGCCGATGGCCTTGTCACGACGGCAGATCCGGTCGAGGCATCGGCCGTCTGGCCGTTCGACTATTACAAGGCTGTGGATCTGACCGACCGCTTCCAGACGGCTCCCACTTCGGTGGAGCTGGAGGCGGCGGCGCAGACCTACATCACGAACAACAACATCGGCGCGATCCTCCTGTCGCTGGACGTGGACTTCGTGCCGCTCTTCCAGACGGAGGAGTACAAGGGAGACATCACGGAAAGAGTCTCCCTGGGTGATGTCGTTACCGTGAACTTCACCGCCCTTGGAGTGAGTGCGACAGCCAGAGCGGTGGCCTATTCCTTCGATTGCCTGAAAGAGAAATACAAGAAGATCACCGTCGGGCAGGCAAAGCCTGACATGGGTCAGGTCATTCAGGGAATGATAAACAACAGCACGGCGGTGAAGACCTCTGACTACCCGAACGCGAGAGGAGTCGACTTCTGATGTGGTACAAGGCAACATCAACTGACATCACGGAAGTGGCCGACGCTATCCGGGCGAAGACGGGATCATCTGCCGAACTGGAGTTCCCGGACGAGTTCGTCACCGCCATCGCGTCCATCCCCACCGGGGGAGGTCAGTACCAGAGCAAGTCCCAGAGCTTCACGCCGTCCACATCGGCGCAGTCGGCAACGATAACAGCGGACAGCGGATTCGACGCTCTGGCCTCCGTCACGGTCACGGTGACCGCTATGACGACCATGACGCTCCCCACGGCGGCCTCCAGTTCCGGCTCCGGCACGGCGAAGCTGACGGTCAGCCGGAGCACGTCCGATCAGTATATAAACATCCCCATCGGCTGGAACAGTGCGGCGGCCTACTACAAGATCAGCGCGGTGCCGAACGGCACGGCAGGAACGCCCACGGCTACCAAGGGAGCCGTAAGCAATCACTCGATAGCGGTCACGCCGTCGGTCACCAATTCCACCGGCTATATTTCCGGCGGCACGAAGACCGGCACGGCTGTGACCGTTTCCGCTTCCGAGCTGGTCAGCGGTACGAAGACCTTCAGCGCGAACACAACCAGCGCGGACGTGACCAATTACAAGTATGTCACCGTCAACACGCCGGAGATCAACAATCAGGACAAGACGGTCAGCCCTTCCACGACTGCACAGACGGTCACAGCAGACACCGGATATAGCGGACTTGGCACCGTCGTCGTTACGGCCATGACCGCCATGACGCTACCGACAGCAACCTCCGCAGCTGCGTCCGGTACTTCGAAGGCAACCATCACCGCCACGTCGGTCAATCAGTACATCAACATCCCGACAGGCTGGAACAGCTCGGCGGCGTATTACAAGATCAATCCGGTGCTCTTGCAGAGCAAGACAGCGACCCCGTCCGGCGTAGAACAGAGGATAACTGCCGACACCGGATACACCGCGCTGGACAAGGTGACAGTGGAAGCAATCCCGGCAGGCGTGGCGACCGCTCCGCAGTTTGTAACAGGATCTTCGGCGACAGTAAATACAGCCGGGGATCTTTTTGTGCTGTCCCAGAATGTCTCGGTCACGCCGGATATACCGACAGCTGGATATATATCGAGCGGCACCGCAGGCACGTCCCTGGTCACGCTTCAGGCGGATATCGCTATCAACGACGCTTCTGATCTGACGGTCAGCGGCCCGACTGTTACGGCTCCGGCAGGATACTACAGCAGCACGGTCTCGACGACGGTCACGACGATGGCCCTGACCAGCCCGACGAGCACACACACCGGAACGAAGGTCGGGAGCAATATCGGGCGGAGCACGTCCACAAGGTATATCAATATACCGGTGGGCTACAACGAGAGCGCGGCGTATTACCAGATCAGCGCGGTGGCAAACGGGAGCGTGACCGCACCGGCTTCGATCTCCGGCACGGCCGCCACGCTGACCGCAGGCACGAACACCATCACGCTGACGAAGGACATCTCCGTCACGCCAACGGTCACCACCGCCGGATATATTTCTTCCGGCACAGCTGGAACTTCCTCGGTGAGCCTGTCGGCAAACGTGAACGTGAGAGGATCTTCGGATCTGACCGTCAGTGGCCCGACAGTGACAGCACCGGCCGGATACTACGGAGCGTCGGCTTCCACATCGGTGGCCCTTATGACGCTCCCCACAGCGACCTCTGCTGCATCTTCCGGAAGCTCGAAGGCAACGATCACAGCGACGAGCGTCAACCAGTATATCAACATCCCGACCGGGTACAACAGCGCGGCAGGATATTACAAGATCAATCCGGTCACGCTCCAGAGCAAGACCGTCACGCCTTCGGGAGTTGAGCAGAGGATCACAGCGGACACGAGCTACACCGCGTTGGAGCAGGTCACGGTCTCGGCCATCCCGGCCGGTGTGGCAACGGCTCCGGCTCTGATCAGCGCATCATCGGCCACAGTGAACACGGCGGGCGGCCTATTCGTTCTGTCCGCGTCCACTTCCGTCACGCCGGACATCACGACCGCAGGCTACGTCAGCTCCGGCACGGCCGGTACTTCCCTGATCACCATGCAGGCGGACATCGCGCTTCGCTCCAGCTCGGACATGAGCTTCGGCCTGTACGGAGGCTCTCAGCCGTATGTAAACGCTCCCGGAGGCTATTACGAAGCGGAGGACAACCGGTTCTTTATCGGACGCGGTACGGTCACGGCACCGTCCTCGATAAGCGGAACGGGGGCAACGGTCACAGCTGGATCTGACACGCTCACGTTTACGAAGGACATCTCTGTCACTCCGAACGTGACCACGGTGGGCTATATCGGCTCCGGAACAGCTGGCACGGCGACGGTCACCCTGACGGCGAACGTGGAAACGAACAGCTCGTCCGATGTTACCGTCAGCGGCACGACCGTCACGATTCCGGCTGGATATTATGCGCAGGCGGTCACGAAGACGGTCAGCGGCGGCGGAGGAGTTGGGACGCTGATCAACACGACCTCCCTCGGAGCCTTGTCCACGGCATCCACGCAGAGCACGAACACGAACAAGTCTCTCACGGTCAGCAACGCGGATCAGTATGATCTCATTGTTGTTGAGGTCAGCGTGGACAGCGTGACGAATAACAGGCACGTCGCCACGGTGAGTATGATCCTGCTGACCGGCACATCGAATGTCAGCACGAAGAACACGGTCACGGTCGCCAGCAACAAATGGAACTGCAAGGTAAACTCAAGCGGCGTGTACTCAACGAGGCAAGGCACCACCGCCTACGGCATATACGCGAACAGCGGATCTCTGTCGAGTGGCACGCTCACGATCCCATTGTATTACAGATACAACTCGACAAGTTCGGGAACGATCAATGGAAACTACACTGCGCGAGTGTACGGCGTGAAGCTGTATGATCTCATCGGCGGATAGAAGGGGGCGACATTATGAACAGCGCAGTACTGGCCGCCCTCATCTCCGGGGCGGTCACGATCATGGTGACCATCATCACCGTGATCTCCACAAACAGCAAGACCAGAAGTGAGATAAAAACACAGCTGGCCGTGCAGGAACAGAAGATAACCACACTCACGGAGGAAGTCAGGAGGCACAACGACTTCGCCTCGCGCATCCCGGTCATCGAGGAACGCATCGAGGCCCTGTCGGCTCGAATAGCCTCGCTGGAGGGGCGGTGATGCCGGTATGAGCGATAAAGCGTTCAACGTCATCCGCTTTCTGTCGGAGGTAGCCATCACGGCGGCTGGCGTGTGCTACAAGGCCATCGCGGAGATCTGGGGTCTGCCCTACGGGGAGGCAGTCCTCGCGACCTGCGCGGCGGTCAGCACCTTCCTCGGCATCTTCACCGAATGGCAGAGAATCAGCTACAACAAGAAGGGAGAAAAACATGAAGAAGATCTACTTGAGTCCGAGCAATCAGACCGGGAATAAGTTCGTCACAGGGAATACGAACGAGGGCACCGTCTGGCTGGACATCGCAAAGAGAACAGCCAAGATTCTGGAGGACTACGACTGCGAGGTGAAGGTCAGCAAGGCATCCCAGACGCTCGCCGCGAGGGCGGCAGAAGCGAAAGCCTGGGGGGCTGACTGTTACATCGCCATGCACTCGAACGCTGCAGGAACAGCGAACAAGGGAGCCAGAGGCGTGGAGGTCTACTACTGCCCGAAGAAAGGCCCGGAGACCCGGCTGCTCGCCTCGTCCGTGCTGAAGGAACTGTCCCACCTGTTCAAGAACAGAGGCCTGAAGCAGAGCGACAAGCTCATCGACTGCTACAAGCCGGAGATGCCGAGTATAATCGGAGAGTGCGGCTTCCATGACAACTACGAAGACGCGACCCTCATCCTTGAGAACAAGGACAAAATCGCGCAACTGTATGTCAACGCCCTCGCGAACGCCCTCGGCATCATGAGGAAGGATGCACCGCCTCTGCCGAAGCCGTCCACACCGGCCACGCCCACAGACCAGTCCACCCTCACAGCAGGCACCGAGCTGGATCTGAAGAACGAGCCGCTCTATCTGTCGGCCTCGTCCACCGTGCGCTCGTCCACCATCACCGGGAAGTATTTCTTCTGGGGCGGTAGCGTGGTGAACGGTCGCATCAGGATCACGAACGCCAAGAGCAGAGTGGGCGTGACCGGACAGGTCACCGGCTGGATAGACCACCCGGTCGTGGTGATAGTGTACAAGGTCAAGGCAGGCGACACGCTGTCCAAGATAGCCAACCAGTACAAGACCACCCTGTCGGCCATCCTGAAGGCGAATCCCGGCATAACGAATCCCGACCTCATCCATGTCGGGGATCTTATCAAAATACCCGTAAACTGAAAGGAATGATGAATCATGGGAACATGGGCAAGAAATAGCACATGGAAGTACATCAAGATCGGCAAGGAAGCGGACGACATCCTCGTTGAGCCTCCCTCCGGCAAGAAGACCATCGACAGCACCGCCGAGGTCGATGTCTCCGCCTACGCCACCGCACAGGTGGTTGATGCCAACCTCACCGCAGAGAACATCAAGAAGGATGTCGAAGTCCTCGGCATCACCGGCTCCTATGAGGGAGGTGGCGGTTCGTCCGATTTCACGACAGCGGAAGTGACGGTGGTTTACACGGTAAATGACGATTATTCATTCCCCCTTGTTTATGCGGCGGATGAAAACGAATTGGGAGAAGGTTCGCCAAAAATGATATATAACATGGCATTTTTGCCTGCTCCCGACCCTCCGGGTTATCCGGTTACATTGACATTCAATGCGGTGCTTTATGACGGAATTCAGTGCTTTTCTTATGACGAATCGCTTTCGGCATCCGTTTCTGGTGATATAACAGAAAATGACGGATTTTATACAATAACAGGAGCAGGTACAATTACGCTTCACGACTGATTCACACAAAACTGCACACAAAACTGCACACGCAACCGCTGAACACCGCATAATATAAGAAAAGTTGATGGGTTCAAGTCCCATCTCTCGCACCATATAGGAAAAACCCGGAAGCCACAACGGTTTCCGGGCTTTTTTCTTTGCCTGAAAAGGACTTCAGGCGGTCAATTTTGGCAAATTGTTGACAAATCTGTCAACTTCCTGCCAAATCTGGCAACTTTTGTCACACGAAAAATGTCACACGACATCCATTTTTTACGCCATTTGAAAATGAGAAAATCAGCCGAAGAACCGCCGGAGCTGGTCGGCTGCATCGTCCAGCTGATCCTTGCTCAAGTGCGTGTAGATCTTCCGCATCGTGGACAGGTCAGACCATCCGCCCATCTTCGCGCACTCCATCTCCGGGATGCCCAGATGATGGCAGAGAGAGGCGAACGAGTGCCGGAGGCCATGCACGCCCACCTGTGGCAGGCCTGTCGCCTCGCACAGCTTGTTTATCTGCCGGTACAGTGTATTCGGGTTAGCTTTGCAGACAAGCCCGGATTTGTCCTTCTGTGCCTTCAGAGCGTCGATGAGCTGGGGGATGATGATCGGAACGACCCTCGTGGAGCTGTCGGTCTTGTTCGTGTCTTTGATGACGAAGCCGTCCTCGCCCTTGACTACAGATCTCCGCACGGTGACCGTCCCGGCTTTCAGATCCACGTCCTTCCAGTCAAGCGCGAACACTTCAGACCGCCGGAGACTGCACAGAGCGAGCAGAGCGGCGACTTCGCACGGCTTCCCCTTAACTATGTCACAGAAGACCAAAACCTCGTCAGCGGTCAGCCAGGGGCGTTCCTTGTGCGGTATCTGCGGAAGGTTTATTCCCTCCACCGTGATCTGGTACTCTTTCAGAGCGGCGGAGACAAGGCCGAAGCCGTTCTTGATGGTCTTCGCGGATCTCACTCTCGCCTCGTCAGACACCATCCGCTGGAGCTGACGGCGGTCGAGCGTGCGGATGTCTCTCCCCATGTAGTTCTGGAACAGGTGGTTCCGGTAGGACTTATACGCCACGATGGTCGAAGGGGAGAGCACCGGCTCCCTCAACTGAATATACTCGTCTATCACGGCCCCCAGGCTTAAGTTCTGGGGGCGTTTTTTTGTCTGCCCATCTCTCAATGCCACCGCACGAGAAATGGCCTCCTGTGGGCTGTCAGCGGTCACAGAGACACGCTTCCCGTCCACGCGGATCTGACACCGCCAAGAGCCGGAAGGCAGCTCCACCGGCTTCGGGTACTTTTTCATCTGTAGTCCTCCAGCCGGATCACTTGGCCTCGTCCGTTGCGCCCTTTTTATACCGACCCAGAAGAAGGGCGACCGCTCGCTGAACATCGAGAGGAGCGGCGTGGTAGGCGGCGACCAGTTCCTCGTCTGCCTTCGACACGACAGGCGTGCCCAGTTCGAGCAGAGAGTCAGCAGAGACATCGAGGACACGGCAGAGGACAGCGAGCTGGTCAGCGTTCGGCCTGTTCGTTCCCTGTTCCCAGTTGGCAAAGGTGGAGGAAGCAACGCCGACGAGCTTCGCCACCTCGGACTGCTTGAGATCCTTCGCCTCGCGTGCGGCGCGGATCTGTGCTCCTGTTCTGTACTTCATGTTCATCACCTCGTGCCGACATTGTAATTAATTGTAACCTTGTTTTCAAGTAAAAAATACCGAAAATCAGTATAAATCTGTTGACATTACCGAATAACGGGAGTAATATGACCTCAAGCTACCGAAATCCGGTAGCACGAAGGAGGTGAACAGATGAAGATGTACGAGGCAGTTCGGGGCTATCTGGTCGAGAACGGGATCAAGCAGAAGGTCGTGGCGGAGAAAGCCGGGATTCATGTGAGCACGTTCAACGCCATGATGAACGGCCACCGGACGATGTATGCGGACGATCTGGCGAAGATTTGCATCGCGCTGGGCGTAACGGCGGAGACCTTCGTAAGGAGGGCATACGGAACATGAACACAGGAGACAAGAAGATCGTGGAGATCTTCGCCGGATGGAAAGCGGCGCACGGTTACGACCACGAGATGGCGGCGGTGGCGGCAGGATACCGAAGCTACCGAACCATGAAGCGGAGGCTGGACGAACCCGGCACCATGACCGTGCGAGAACTGCGGAAGCTGGTGGAGATGACGAAGGCAAGCCCGGACGAAGTCTGGACGATGGTAACAGGAAGGAGAACGAGATGAGCAGATACATTCTTTCGTACTGTAGCGGCGCGACAGGGTACGGTTGGGAACGAGAGGTCGACCGACTGGACGAGATCGAGCCGTACATCAACGAGAAGCGGAGAGACTACACGGCCTCCGTCACGCTTTGGGACGAGTCGCGGAAGGACTTCATCTTCTGGAAGAATGTACTGACTCACGAGCCGAGCATTGACGACCTGTCGAGGTGCGACAGGGACTACAGATGCAAGGACAAGACACGCAAGAGCGTGGAAAGGAGAAGAACATGATTCTGGAAGCATTGATGATACTTGCCGGGTTATTCGGCCTCGGCGTAGTTGGAGGCCTTGAGCGTGGCCTGCTGGGCATCGTCCCGGCGGTGATCCTGCTCGTACTGACGGCAGCGGCGGAAGTCCTGCTGGTCAGCATCAGGAGGGCCACACGATGAAGACAGCACCGCAGACCGAGAGGATCTACACGCACATCCTCGCCTATGGAAGCATCACAGCAGCCGAGGCCATGAGCCAGTACGGATGCATGAGGCTGGCCAGCCGGATCTGCGACCTAAAGCGCAAAGGGTACAACATCGGCAAGGTCATGGAACTCGGCAAGAACCGATACGGAGAAGACGTGCGGTATGCACGGTACTTCCTGATAAAGAACTAAATGCGGCAGTTTAGGTGGGGTTCCTTATGGCACGGTCAGGCCCCTTGAGGCGCGGTTAGGCCAGGCAGGCATGGCCCGGATGGAGCGGCTCGGCAAGGTGATGTGAGTCCAGGTTAGGCAGGCAAACAAAGAGACGTGGCAGGCATTAAGCCAAATTTAATAAGGAGGCCAAAATCATGGCAACGAACAAGAAGAACGAAGGAACAATCGAAATCACCAACATCAAGTACGTGGATATTCCCCTGCGGATCGTTGGCGACACGCCCCTGATCATGCACGCATGGAGCGCGAAGGCAAAGCGCGAAATGCTGGAGAAGCAGATCGGCGCGACGAAGACGACGGCGAGAGAGAAGAAGAACCCCATCGAGGACTTTGTCTCCTCCATGTACTGGCTCACGAAGATGCCGGAGGAGATGACCATCGACGCGGTGACCGAAGTGATCGGAGACGCGGAGTTCGGCTTCCCGGTGACGGCGTTCAAGCAGGCAGCCATCTCGGCGGCTTACCGGATGGGATGGGCGAAGGACAAGATGTCCATGCGCGGGGCGTTCTTCATCAAGGCGAACGCGCTCGGATATTACGCTGGAGACCTGGAAATCGACCACGATACGAACAAGGTGAAGATCATCCCGAACCAATTCCGGGCGGAGCAGCTGGTGAAGATTAATTCTGACATCCCGCAGATGCGCGAAGATATGGTGCGCGTCGGCATGGGGACGGCGGACATCCGCTACCGGGGCGAGTTCTCCAACTGGTACGCGGACATCGTAGTGAGATACAACGAGAACGGCCAGTACACGGCCGAGCAGATCGTGAACATCATCAACGCCGGAGGCTCCGTCTGCGGAGTCGGCGAGTGGAGGCCGGAGAAGGACGGCCAGTACGGGATGTTCCACGTCGAGTAATTCTCTGAACAACTGAACGAGTGACGAGGCGAGGTTAAGCGGGGCGCAGCTGCCCGGCTTGGCCTCGCTTTCTTTTTGACAGGCCGGGGCAGGTCAAGTCTTGGCGTGTTTTGGAATGGCAGGCATGGCGTGGCTCGGCCCGGCTCGGCCAGGACGGGCAAGGTAAGGCAAGGCGAGGCAGGCGCGGTCAGGTCTTGCAAGGACGGGCGAGTTACGGCGCGGCAAGGTCGGGCGCGGCAGGCTTGGCTTGGCGTGGCGCGGATGGGCTGGCGCGGCGAGTCGCGGCACGGCAAGGTCGGGACAGGTTAGTTCGGGACGGGCACGGTCTGGCAGGCAAGGTTAGGCGGGGACGTGTGCGGATGGGCAAGGACGGTCATGGCAGGCGTGGTTAGGCAAGGCAAGGACGGGCACGGCCTGGCGTGATCAGGTTTGGCGGGGCAAGGCAGACTGGGCGTGGTGAGGCATGGAACGGCCTGGCCCGGTACGTCGGGGCATGGCAGGCGTAAGCCTAAATCAGAACAAGGAGGAAGAACATGAAGTACACATTCAACAAGGCCGCACGGATCAACGCAGATCCGCAGGCCGCCGGAGAGATGTGCGAGGAGCTGTCCCGCACGGGAGGACTCACAGCCAAGCGGCTGGTAGATGCCAACCGGGCAAAGGACGCGCCTCTGCACAACGCCTTCGAGTGGAACGACAAGAAGGCGGCGGAGAAGTACCGGGAAGACCAGGCGCGGTACATCATCCGCTCGATCCAAATCGTCCGGGAGGAAGAAGAACAGGCAGAGCCGATTCGGTGCTTCTTCAACATCGAGTACACGGAGCCGGAGTACAAGCCTCTGCACATCATCCTCCAGCATGAAGACGAGACGGTGAAACTTTTCCACAGGTGCGTCCGTGAGCTTGTCGCGGTTCGCAAAAAGTACGCAGCCGTGCAGAAGGCTGCCGCAGTGTTCGCAGCCATCGACCAGCTGGCCATTGAGGAGGTGAGTGAAGAGTGACACTTGAAGAAATGAAGACCGACTACCGCCAGGCAAAGGACAAGAAGGCACAGATCTGCATCATCGCTGATCAGGCCCTCCTGACGCCGTATGAAGTGGCAACGATGCTCCGGGAATCCGGGGAGGACGTTGACGCCAGGTGGTTCGCGCAGAAGAAGTGGCGGGCACCGAAGACCGAGCCGGAGGAGCCGAAGGAAGAACCGAAGGAAGAGCCGAAGCCGGAGCGGAAGGCCGAGGTGGATCTCGATGTGCTGGTGAGGTACGTCATCAAGGCCGGGCCGTTTGTCGCCCGGAGGTGCAACATGAACAGCGAATGGCTTGTGGCTGCCACGCTTCTGATGCTGGCGGCCTCGCAGAGAGGAGAACGGGCATGATCATCATCAAGAAAGAACCCGGAGGGGTCTACTACGTCAAGGACATCGAGAACACGCTGGAGGCCATGCAGGCCGA
>Ga0265298_10001837_pt1 | contig 30834 bp, 18 predicted proteins | sample AusTroGonzalo_MG_3_FD_193486 | JGI IMG/M metagenome (GOLD analysis project Ga0265298, IMG submission 193486) | Bovine rumen microbial communities from tropical cattle in Woodstock, Queensland, Australia - Gonzalo_01 | ecosystem: Host-associated > Mammals > Digestive system > Stomach > Rumen ... | reverse complement strand
CTCCATGAAGACGTACCTGACAAGTGCCGCTGAAAGAAATTTCAAACGTTGGCCGAACTTAGGAAAAGGAAGCAGTTTCAATGACAACGAAGACCCAGAACCTATGAAATACTGCCGTGATGATACCCAATTGCGAGGTAATAATGCTCCTATAGGCGGATTCAATGCCGATACTTGGGACGGCGAATTCGAACACCTCCGCAAAAAAACAAAAGAAAGAATAGCCTGGATGGACGAGCAACTCGGTTTTAAGGAGCCGGAAAATCCTGTAGTATTTGAACCCATTATCCATGAACCCGACTGGCGTGCGGAAATAGGCGACACAGGTAACGTTCACATCCATTCTGACAATTTTAGCAGGCTTTCCCCGACCAATTACTTTGTTGTCCACGGCGACCAAATTGAAGTTCATACGAATATCGGCGGGACTTTTGCCATTGTAGACTTGAACGGCTCAGTTCTGTACAAGACTCGAATCAAGACCGGCGTAACGACTCTCACGATTCCAGCCAAGGCACGGAACAAGCATTGGATCGCAACGCTCAACGGCAAGATGATGAACCGATAGCCGAGCATAGATTCGAGCAGATCAAAAGGACCTCCCCCAGGCGGGATGTCCTTTTTTTTGTGAAATTTCTTGAAGAAATCGGCGGATGTTAGAGTATCAACACTTATAGTGTATAATCTGTGATAAATGCATACTCCACCTCCCAAATTATATAGATTATTATATGGAGTTTGGTCAAGGAGTATAATATGTTCAACAAATCAAAATTTTTCTTTTTTTGCATCGTTCTAGCGATGGCATTACCGATATTTGCGCAATCTTACGATTTGCCGCTGGTTATCGTAAACACGCAAAATAGGCAAGCGCTCCAGAAGGGCGCCGACAAGATTCCCGCCACCATGAGCATCCTGGACAAAGGCACGAACAGCGTTGCCGACAGTTCCAAGGGCGAAAAATACAACATCGGCATCAAGATCCGCGGGCAAACTTCCGCAGACTTTCCCAAAAAGGGTTACGGCATAGAGCTCAAGGCACGCTCCTGCACGAACGTCGCCGATACGGCCTGCCACGACACAAGCCTCAAGGTTTTAGGCATGCCCAAAAACGCCGACTGGGTGTTCCACGGACCGTATGTTGACAAGACGCTCATCCGCAATGCGCTCGCCTACTGGCTCTACCAGCGCACGGGCCGCTACAGTTCCCGATTCAAGTTCTTCGAGCTCTATCTGAACGGGCAATACAAGGGCGTTTATCTGTTGCTCGAAAAAATCAAGCGTGCCAAAGCCCGAGTGCATATCGCGAAACTCAAGGACGAAGATATCAGCGGCGACGACGTGACCGGCGGTTACGTGCTGAGCATCGACAAGGTGGAAAACAACTCCACGCAGGGGTTAGACAAGGAAGGTTTCAAGAGCAAGGACGGCTCCCCCGTCGTCATGCGTTCCCCGAAAAAGGAAAACACCAACAAGCAACAGCAGCAGTATATCCAAAACTTCTTCAACAAGATCGAATCCACCTGCGACAACGGCGATGTTATGAGCAATGGGTGCTCCGACATCTTGGATATAGAAGCCGCGGTGGACTACATCATCCACGAAGATGTCACCAACAACACCGACGCCTACATCTGCAGCTTCTACATGTTCAAGGACAAGGACAGCAAGGGCGGTAAGCTCCAGCTCGGTGCACCGTGGGACTTCAACTTGGCATTCGGCGCATACCAGCGCGTTGGTGGCGAAAAAGCAGACGGTTGGCGTATTCCGCAGAGCGCAAATGACGGAGGCTTCGCTTTTGGCATGAACGAATGGTTTGTGGCAAAGTGGATACAGAACTTGTGGAGCAACAACACCTTCCAGCAAAAATACAAGGCTCGTTGGGCAGAACTCCGCAGCGGTGTATGGCATACCAAGAATATCGACAAATTCATCGACTCGCTCAAGACCGTACTCAAGAACGCTGCCAATCGCAATTTCGAACGCTGGCCGAACCTGGGCCAGTCTAGTGGCACCTGCGATGCCGACCCGATGGAATCCGGCAACAATAATGGCGGGAACAACGGCGGCATGTGGGGCTGGGGTGGCGGCGGCATGGGCGGCTTCTGCATGGGCATGAAAATGAACTACTACAACGAGCCCACATGGGATGCCGAAATCGAGCACCTGCGCAAGTATGTCAAGCAAAGGTTCGCATGGATAGACCAGCAGATGAGTTTCAGCGAGCCCGCCTCCCCCGTAGTCACTGAAGCCCTCATCATTGACGACTGGGGTTACTACGACAAGGATGACGATGATAACCCGACTACTCCGACAAATCCGAGTTCATCCAGCAGCAATACGAGTTCGTCAAGTCATTCCAGGTTTTCAAGATCTTCAAGCAGCTCAAATTCTGGGATAGACGCCATCGGAGGCCATCAAGAAAGAACGAGGCTGAACTTCTACACTCTCAATGAAAGTCGGATTACCGTCCAGAGCGAGAGAGGCGGCATGTTCAGGCTCATGGACTTCAACGGCAACGTCATCTTCGAAAAGCAAATCAGCGCAGGCATGCAGTCGTTCCACATTCCGCGAGCGGCCCGCAACAAGCACTGGATTGCCACACTCAACGGCAAGATGATTAGCCGATAAACGAAACTCCTCAACTCCCAAAAAAAGGAACCCACCAACCTAGTTCATAGTTGGTGGGTTTCGATTATATAGGAGATGCCCGGTCGCACAAGACAGGCTTTGCTTGAACCATCATTGCGCAAGCGTATGACTGCCGCGGAAATCAAACGCGAGTCCACAAGAGGCCTCTCGCTTGATTTCCTTGTACGTCATTCTGACGCCAACGGCGGAAGAATCCAGTTACAGAACTTTACTGGATCCTTCCCTTACAGGTCAGGATGACGTTGTAATTTACTTTGTCGGGTTGAAGGAATCCTTCAATCCAACGGTGCGGTTGAACACGAGGTGGCCCGGCTTGGAGTCTTCGCTGTCGAGGCAGAAGTAGCCCTGACGCATAAACTGGAAGCGGTCTTCGAGCTTGGCATTTGCAAGAGCCGGTTCAACCTTAGCTTGCTTGATGACCATGGAATCCGGGTTCAAGTAATCGTGCCAGTCTTCGCCTTCCGGAACCTGAGCCGGATCTTCAAGCGTGAACAAGTTATCGATCAAACGAACTTCGGCGTCCACAGCGTGTTCTGCAGAAACCCAGTGGATCGTGCCCTTGACCTTGCGGCCATCCGGAGATTCGCCACCCTTGCTGAGCGGATCGTATTCGCAGTGGATAACCGTGACCTTGCCGTTTTCGTCCTTTTCGACGCTCTTGCAAGTGACAAAGTAAGCACCCTTGAGGCGGACTTCGCCTTCCGGCTTCAAGCGGAAGTACTTCTTCGGCGGTTCTTCCATGAAGTCGTCGGCTTCGATGTAGAGCACCTTGCCAAACGGAACTTCGCGCTTGCCAGCGTTCGGATCGTTCGGGTTATTTTCGACTTCGATCATTTCGACCTTGCCGTCTTCCCAGTTGTCGATCACGAGCTTCACCGGGTCAATCACAGCCATCACACGGTTAGCGGTCTGGTTCAATTCTTCGCGGATGCAGAAGTAAAGGAGGTTCACGTCGACCATGGAGTCGGCCTTCGACACACCGATACGGCTGCAGAACTCGCGGATGGAGCTCGGCGTAAAGCCACGGCGGCGGAAACCGCAAACGGTCGGCATACGCGGGTCGTTCCAGCCAAGCACAGCCTTCGTCTGCACAAGTTCAAGGAGCTTGCGCTTGCTCATCATCGTATAAGTGAGGTTCAGGCGGGCAAATTCAATCTGCTGCGGACGGTTCTGCAAACCAAGTTCAATCAAGAACCAGTCGTAAAGCGGACGGTGGGCTTCGAACTCGAGCGTGCAGATGGAATGCGTAATGCCTTCGATCCAGTCGCTGAGCGGGTGCGCAAAGTCGTACATCGGATAGATGCACCACTTGTCGCCAGTGCGGTGGTGAGTGCAATGCTTGATACGGTAGATGACCGGGTCACGCATGTTCATGTTCGGGCTAGCAAGATCGACCTTGGCACGGAGGCACTTTTCACCGTCGGCGTACTTGCCGTCACGCATTTCGTGGAAGAGCTTCATGTTCTCTTCGACGCTGCGGTCGCGGTACGGACTCGGACGGGAAGGCTTACCGGCATCGTTGCCGCGGTATTCCTGCATTTCGTCGCGAGTCAAGTCTTCGACGTAAGCCTTGCCCATTTCAATCATCTTTTCGGCAAAGGCATAAATCTGGTCGTAGTAGTCGCTAGCAAAAAATTCTTCTTTCCATTCAAAGCCGAGCCACTTCACGTCTTCGCGGATGGAATCCACGTATTCCACATCTTCCTTGGTGGGATTCGTGTCATCAAAGCGGAGGTTCGTAAAGCCACCGAACTTCTTGGCGGTGCCGAAGTTCAAGCAAATAGACTTTGCATGGCCAATGTGAATGTAGCCGTTCGGTTCGGGCGGGAAACGTGTAAGCACATGGTCACGCTTGCCCGTCTGGAGATCGTTAACGATAATGTCCTGAATAAAATTCGAAGATTCGGGGATTTCCATAAATGGGTCCTTTTAAAATTTTACGTGGGAAATGTAGAAAAATGTGGTCAGCCAGCCGCCCCCTGCATCACAATTTTTTCATAAGAATACGCTTAAATTTTCATCAAATTTGCAAGAATCAAGCCGTGTTCGCGGGCGTAAGAGATGAAATCTTTCTCTTCTTTCGTAACGCGCATCTGAATTTTCAAGGGTTGCGAATATTTTGGCTGTTTACCGTTATATATACACGCTTTAGCAAGGCTTTTGGTTCAATTTTTTAGAGTAAAAAAATCAATCTTTCACGCAGCGGACAGAAAATCCATTCGACTTTTGAAATGCCTTCACATAGGGGCCTTCATTATCCATATTCATAAAACTATCGTATTCCAAATAAGTCGCATAAGCATTACCCAAGATGTACTCCGTAGATCCATTACCAGAGCTATACGCCTCCGATGTCCAAAAAAACGCCTCATCGTGTAGGTATTCAAAACTTCCAAACCATCGTCCTGCAGGTAGCATAGTAAATCCATAATCATCTGTACCATTGCCACTTTCAGACGTTTTACAAGAAAATCTGCCAGCCCAACGGCAGGTGGACCAACCGGACCAATCGCTTCTAGACTTAAGTCTTTTTCCAGCCGAATGTTCTCCTCCGGCAAAGGCATACAAAGTTTTAAATTCTTCAGCCGTTGGAAGATGAAATCCTTCAGGGCATATACCTCGCACCGGGTAAGACGGGTTACAGGATTTACCATCACCACAACCCTTACCATGTTGAGAAAAATCGCCAATACTATCCATCGCAGCTGACCATGTATAAAGGCGGCCGTATGTTGCGCAATTGTCAGGATTATCCTTGTAACAATAACTGTTTGCCGTTTGAAAATTCAAATTTTCAGACATCCAAGTCTGATAGCCTATAGTCACAATGCCGTAGATTTTTCCATCGCGAGAGTCCGTAAAGGTTTCTTTGGGCAAAGACGACAAGAACAAGGATTTATCTGAAGATGCAAAAGACGACGAGCCTCCAATACCAGAAATTTCCGATGCCTCATCTTTAACACAACGGACAGACATGGCCTCATTTCTCTTAACAAAACCTTGGTAAATATTTTCTTGTCCGAAATACAAATTTAGGTAATACGAATCTTTACCATTAAACCCTGTGGCCCCCCAGAAATACGCATCATAGCTTTCGCCAACGTATTTTCCATTTTCATCTTTTTTACCAGCAGGAAGTGCCGAAAAGTCATAATCATCTGTACCCAGTTTTGCATCGGGCCAATAATTCGCCCAACCAGAAACAGCTTTAAGTTTTCTACCCGCTAAAACAATGCCTCCAACAGAAGCGACCAACGCGCGCCATTCTGTTTGCGTTGGCAAGTGCCAACCAGCAGGGCATACACCTTGTATCGGATAAATCGGAAAACTATCCTCACCTCCCATTGCCTCAGTCCACGTGTAAAGACGACCATATTTAGCGCAATTAAATGGCTTATCTTCGTAGCAATAACTATTAGGAGTCTTGAATTTTAAATTTTCAGCCATCCAAACCTGATTGCCAATAGACACAGTCCTGTAAGTTCGATTGTCACGAGAATCTGTAAAAACATTCTTCCTATTCTGTGCCGGGCTTTTTTCCTGAGAACTAGTTCGAGTCAAGCGAGACGATTTGGATTTCGCATTCTTGATACAACGAACCGGAGCCGCATTGATTTTATAATCGTAAACTAGTTTTACACGTTCACTAGAGTAATATGAAACAAAACCAGTCACTCCTTTTTCTCTGACATAATCATCATCATAATCGCCATAGTAGTACAAATTAAGTCCATACGCTTCATTATCACCATGCTCTGTAGAACTCCAAAAATACGTGTGACGTCCAAAAATATCAAAAGCCCCATAACTAAACCGGATGCCAACGGGTAAAGCAGAAAAGCCATAACCATCAACACCATTCCCGTGCCCATACCAACCCTCCGTTGATTTAAGCACTTTCCCAGCTGTCAAAGCCCCTCCCACAGAATAAACTAAAGTATCCCATTCGGTAAGTGAAGGAAGATGCCAACCAACCGGGCACGCATTCTCAGCACTAGCCCATGTGTAAAGGCGACCATATTTAGCGCAATTTTCAAGAGAATCGTTGTAGCAGTAACTTTCTGATGAATTATAGTTGAGATTTTCGGCCATCCAAGTTTGGTCACCAATCGTCACAGTCTTGTAAGTTTGTCCGTCACGAGTATCTGTTAGGAGATTCCCTGCCATCCCCGTCGAACTACGACTATCATCGGGAACAACAGCAGTCTGGGGCGACTGTACCGAATCAGGAATTACAGGCTTTTGAACAGAAAATGCCGAAGGAGAGACTATAGAATCCAAGATGCAGCGAACAGAATAGCCTTTACTTTTTTCATAATCACTGAACTCTATGTCGTTGTCATTACCAGACAAGATTACGCTTACCGCGTTGTCTGTTCCATGTTCCGTAGCACTCCAAAAGAACGCTGTATACCCTTCAGTATTCCATCGCGAGTCATCCCATGAGCTTGCAGGGAGCACGGAGAATCCGTATAAATCAGTCCCATTTGTATGACAACAGCAGTTTTCGCACTGAAAATCAATCGTAGATTCCCCATAACTAGTTTCAGTAATTCCATGATTACACCAACCACTCGATGTCCTAAATTTCAATCCCGCCAAAGAAGGACCTCCTATTGACGAAACAAGAATATTCCATTCCTTTTTCGTTGGTAAACGCCAGCCTGCAGGGCAAGCATTTCTCGCCGCAGCCCATTCATAAAGGCGCCCATATTTTTCGCACTTACGTGCTTTATCATCAAGGCAATGACTATTTTCCATTTTGTAGTTGAGATTTTCCGCCATCCAAGTCTGTGAGCCGATCGTCACCGTCTTATATTTTTTTCCATCTCGAGAATCCGTAAATAAGCCTTTAACCGTATTCGATGCAGGAATAACAATCAAAGAAGGTTCCCCATCAAATTTGCCAGCAGATTTGATCAAGCTATCAGATTCCATGGATTCATCTTGAACACAACGAACAGAATACGCATAATTCTTTTCGTAGGTGCCAATGCTCGTTTCCCAGTTCCAACGCCTCAATTTCGTGTAATATGCTTTACCGGCATCATGCTCTGTAGAAGTCCAATAATATGCATTTTTATTTGAAAAAATATAACCACCATCAAAATGCCGAAAGCCGCCATAACTCGCTTCAAAACCAGAAGAATCTACAAAAATTTGATAACCCGCAGAAATCAAAGTATTCCATTCTGTTTGAGTCGGCAAATGAAAGCCATCGGGACAAATTCCTCGCACCGGATAAATCATGGAATGGCAATCCTTGTCTTTTCCGCATTCCTTACCTGTTGAGGCATAAATTCCCACGCTGTCCATTGCGGCTGACCACGTGTAAAGCCGCCCATACTTGGCACAATTTTCAGTAGAATCTTTGTAGCAATAACTATTTGGAGTTTCGTAGTTAAGATTTTGGGCCATCCATTTTTGCGAGCCAATTCGTACAATCTTGTAAGTTTGACCGTCACGAGAGTCTGTGATAAAATCATTTTGCTGAGGTTCAGAGGGATTTTCACTAGAACTAACCCGAGGCAAGCTTATCGTGTCGGGAATTTCATCCTTGATACAACGAACTGAAAGCGCACGATTTTTGTTGTCACCAAATAAATCAACATTGTCGGCATTGCAATACATGTACATACTGTAAGCACTGTCAAGAGTATTTTCCGTAGAACTCCAGAAAAAACCGTAATAGCCCTCAATATTATAATCGTCATCCCTATACCTAATTCCTGCAGGAAGAGCCGCAAAGCCATAACTATCCAATCCATTTCCAACTTTGTTTTCACAATTATTCCAACCACCTGAAGACTTCAACTTTCTACCCGCGGACATTTGGCCACCCGACGTATAGAATAAAGTAACCAGTTCTGTTTGTGACGGTAAATGCCAACCAGCCGGGCAAGCCTCTTTTGCTGCGTTCCACGTATAAAGTCGCCCATACTTTACGCAATTTTCTGCATTTTCTCCATAGCAATAACTATTTGGCGTCTTATAATTCAGATTCTCGGCCATCCAAGTTTGCTTGCCAATTTTTACGGTCTTGTACTTTTGGCAATCGCGCGAATCAAACAGGACATTTTTACTCTTTGCAGAATCTAAAGCAAAAGCATCCGCTGTACAAATACAATTAGAGGCTTGGTCACGGCCAGTCATACTGCACGCGACAATCATTGCGAGCAGCAAAAAACAAATCAGGGATAAAAGGGGAATTCGTTTACGCATAAACATTGCTCAATATACAAATTTAGGTTCTTCGACTTCATACTACACCAAAGTTTACTTTGAGCCTATAGAAACTTGAAACTTGGCATCACTTCACCTTAGTTGAATTCTACTAATCACGAACCACGATTTATTAACCTATTTCGCCCACCTCACACCCCAAAAGGAGCCTTGAGCGCTCGACATCATTTTTCATACCTCCCAAATATCTATATTTCTAGCGGGGTGCCGTACCCATCGTCGGCTGAGATTATACCCCTTGAACTTGGTTCGTAATTGAACAAAAGGAACGTTTATGTCTGAAACCAATGGCTTTTTCAAGCCGTTTCCGCAGTCTCGCAAGATTTATGTACCCGGCAAACTTTTTCCGGACTTGAAAGTCGCCATGCGCGAAATTTCGCTCGACGACCCGAAATGCCCTGTGCTCCCTGTTTACGATACAAGTGGCGCTTATGGCGACCCCGATAAGACGATTGATGTAAAGAAAGGTCTTGAACGCATCCGCGAACCATGGATTCGTGAACGCCTCGAAAAAGACGGCGGACACAAGACGCAGATGCAGTACGCCCGCGAAGGCATTATCACGCGCGAAATGGAATACGTCGCCATTCGTGAAAACCAGAAGATGGACGAAATCTTCGGCAGCAATGGTGATGCCATCACTCCGGAATTCGTGCGCAAGGAATTAGCCGAAGGCCGCGCCATCATCCCCGCCAATGTGAACCACCCGGAATGCGAACCGATGATCATCGGGCGTAACTTCCTCACGAAAATCAATTCGAACATCGGTAACTCCTCCGTTGCATCTTCCATTGAACAGGAAGTCGAAAAGATGGTCTGGTCCGTGCGCTGGGGTGCAGACACAGTGATGGATCTTTCGACCGGCAAGGACATTCACGAAACGCGCGAATGGATTTTGCGCAATAGCCCCGTGCCTATAGGAACGGTGCCGATGTACCAGGCACTTGAAAAGGTAAACGGCATCGCAGACGACCTCACGTGGGAAGTGTTCCGCGATACGCTTATCGAACAGGCGGAACAGGGCGTCGATTACTTTACGATTCACGCAGGGCTCTTGCTCAAGTACGTGCCGTTCGCATTGGAACGCACGACGGGCATCGTGAGCCGCGGCGGTTCCATCATCGCCCGCTGGTGCATGGTGCACAACCAAGAAAACTTCCTTTACACGCACTTCGACGAAATTTGCGACATTCTCGCGAAGTACGACGTTTGCGTTTCTCTCGGTGACGGGCTCCGTCCGGGTTCTATCGCCGACGCGAACGACATGGCGCAATTCTCCGAACTCGATACGCTCGGCGAGCTCACCGAAATCGCTTGGAAGAAAGGAGTTCAAGTCATTATCGAAGGTCCGGGTCACGTGCCGATGCACAAGATCCGCGAAAACATGGACCGCCAAATTGAAATGTGCCACAACGCTCCATTCTACACGCTCGGCCCTCTCACGACCGACATCGCACCGGGCTACGACCACATCACATCGGCGATCGGTGCCGCTATGATTGGTTGGTTCGGTACGGCCATGCTCTGCTACGTGACGCCGAAGGAACACTTGGGCCTCCCGGACAAGAACGACGTGCGTGAAGGCGTGGTGACATACAAGCTCGCCGCCCATGCCGCAGACCTTGCCAAGGGCCATTTTGCCGCCCACTTCCGCGACGATGCGCTTTCGCGCGCTCGTTTCAGCTTCCGCTGGAACGACCAGTTCGCACTGTCGCTCGACCCGGAACGCGCTGTAGAATTCCACGACGAAACGCTCCCCGGCAATAACGCCAAGTCTTCGCACTTCTGCTCGATGTGCGGTCCGAAGTTCTGCTCGATGCGCATTTCCCGCGACATTCAGGAATACGTAAAGACAGGTAAGCTCGACCCGAACAGCGATCCGTTAAAGTAACTGGAAGTTTGTAACAAACCAATATCTATTTGGAGGTGTCCATGGAAAACGCAAGAAAAATTCTCAATGAATTTATCAAGACCAAGTTCTCCGACCAAAATGAACTGAAGAAGGAGTTGTTCAAGGCCGGTGCAGCCGCCTTGGATGAAGGCTGGACGTTCATGGACGCCACATTCCAGTTAGGCGGAAAGGCTCGCGACGAAGGGCTTTCGGCAGAAGATGTCGAAAAGATTTTGCGCAACGCGTTCTCCGAAGAAAAACGCAAAACCGAACGCGAAGAAGAACAAAAGGCTGCTCAAGCTGCACAAGCTGCGCAACCGGTGCAAGCGCAAGCCGCTCCAGTTCAGCCTCAAGCGAACATGGCCCCAGGCATGACGGCCATGGGAGCGCAAATGGGCCCCACAATCATCTCGCCGATTTCGGCAAGCATGATGGAGCAGATGATTGCTCTAGGTTTGGACACCCAGTCGCTAGAATTGTTGCAGAACTTCAAAATTGACCCGGAAGCGCTTTCGATTCCATGGCCAGCCCCCGACTGGCGCAAGGACTTTGCAAAATTACTCGCAGCAACGTTCAAGCCCGATGAAACAGTCGAATTCAAAATTTCGAACACGCCCAACAGCTCGCGCGAAACAGTTTCAAAAATCGTCCAACAGGACGAAGCGCTCAAAAAAATCATGAAGCAGCTCGATGGTCCAGACGGAGCCCTCTTGACCATCAACGCCGTAAAGGGCGGAGCAAATGCCGCCGACGAAAGCTGGCATTTCCGTTACGTTGTCGTCGACAACCCGAAAATGACGCTTGCAAAGCAGCTCGCTTATTACAAAGCATTGAACCTCCCCTGCGCCGCTCTCATCAATACCGGTGCAAATTCAGTGCAAGCTTGGATCAAAATTGAAGCTCGCGATGCCGATGAATACAACGAACGCGTAGACTTCCTTTTCAAGACGCTCGAATCGCAGGGATTCAAAGTCGATGATGGCAACCGCAACCCGAACCAGATGGTTCGCATGCCGGGCGTTCTCCGCAACGGAAAGCAACAGTACCTCATCGCCTTGGAACAAGGTGCCAAGAACTTCACGGAATGGCGCGAATGGGCAGAATATTCCCTTGACGGGAAACCGCTTGTAGAACTAGCGAGCGATAGCGATGTCGCTCCGAAAAAAGACGCAACCATTATCGAAAACGTGTTGCGCGCTGGTGAATTTTTCTTATTCACGGCACCACCCAAAAGTGGAAAGTCGCTTGCCCTCATGGACATGGCTCTTTCCATTTGCTATGGCGAAGACTGGTTTGGCAACACGACAAACGAAAATGACGTTTTGTTCATTAATCTGGAACTCACTAAATCCGTGTTCTTGAACCGTCTCTTTTTGCTCGGAGAAAAGCGCAAACTCGAAGCCAACACACCCAAATTCGGTTTTTTGAATCTCCGTGGAACAGCGCTGACGCCGCTTGAAATCGCACAGCTTATCGCCAAGCGAATCCAAGGCGCCAAAAAACTCGAAAACCACGATTACAAAGTTGTCGTGATTGACCCGATTTCAGCCGTATTGCACAACCCGAAGTCTTCAAGGCTCAGCGGTTCCCCGCACCAAATCATGATGCAGATGATCGATACGATTATAGCGCTCACCGGTTGCGCGGTCGTGACTTCGACCAACGTAAACGAATACCCCTACCTTGAAGCACGCGCCGATAGCGTCATGTCGCTCTCGCCTGTCGAAGGAAGTCTGAACATGTACCAAATTAACGGTTCGTTCCGCGAATTCCCGAAGACGCTTGCCCGCGAATGCTCCTGGATTTATCCTAGATTTATAGTTTAAACATTCAACACGATTATAAAGATGTACAAACAAAACAATCGTTTTTCAAACCGCGCTGCAAACAGAATCGCAGGCAATCGAATCGGCAAACCACTCGCCGGAGGCAAATTCCACGCTTCCAGAAAAACAGATGTCCAAAAGGACAATGAATTCAATACAAAGACAGCAAAGGCAGAAAAGCCTGTTGTCCGCAGAATTCCTTCGTTCGAAGACATCAAGGCTCAAATTTCAGCATGGATGGAAAACGACCGCATCCCGGGAAAACTGCAAGGATGGTTCACCGCTGACGCCACTCCCGAAAACTCCGACTGGAGAATCGTCAAGGAATTCCACGGCGCTCAGGAAAATCTTGTCATTGACGCACCGTGCCGCGACATGAAACCACTCGAACTTGTGAACCGGGTCCTGGAACAGCTCCATAAAGACCACTTGCGCATCTTTAAAAAGGCATTACGTCAAATTTGGTTCCGCGCCTCGGGCGACGGACGCTTTGCGCTCCTCGTTCAAGTCGATGTCAAAGGCAAAATGTCTGCTCATGGCTATAAGACATTCGTCGATTTTCTCGAACGCAGCTGCCCCGAAGTCATCAGTTGCCACCAGATCCAGTGCATGCCGGACCGCCTCTTTGACCCCGCCAACGCTCAGGGCATGAAGGTTGTCTCCAAGTGCGCTTTCGGCAGTGACTTTATGCCGATTGCATCCACCGGGTTCTGCATGCATGTTTTGGACTGGACCCCCCGCATCAAGGACGCGTGGCTGAACCTCCCAATCCGCATCAAGGACGCCATCCACCCCAACCGCGAAGACAGATTCTTCGAATTTTGCTCCGGATCCTCTTACGTTTCTGCAACGCTTGCGCCGTTCTTCAAGCAAGTCGAAACACTCGACTGCCGCGAATCGGCCATGCAATCATCCAAGCAGAACATCCGTAACGTGGTAACCCAGAACATGAGATTCCACCGCAGCCACCTGGAACCCGGTTTCATCTCGAAATTTTTCTCCAAGAGTGATAACGCCGAAGGCCGTTGGACATTCTACTTCAACCTGAATGCTGACGACACCATCAATTCCGAAATGGTGCAGACCATCGCAGGTTCTCGCCCCGAAAGAATCCTTTTCCAGACGGGAAACCTTGAAACCGCCTCCAAAGCCATCAAGTCGTTCAGAAACGAAGGCTACATGCTCCGCAAGAGCATCCCGTTCTACCTGGAACCGGGCCGCGGCAACTTTGAAATTCTTTTCCTGTTCGTACCGGACAGAGTTGGCATTTTAGGGCAAAATCCGGCCCTTGCACACCGTTCTCGCAACATTCAGCGCCCAAAAGAACGCCCGCAACGCACAAATATGTCCGATATTCCGCATTTTGTGCAAAAAACGCCATCTTTTAAGCAAAGAAAAGATTAAATTAATTAACAAATACCAAAATTTTGCTTAGGGATACATATGCGATTTTTAAAATGTGCTTCGATCTGTCTTGGCCTTTCAGCTCTGATTGCATCCGCCTATGTGGTAAAGAAAGGCGATACCCTCTGGGACCTGAGTGCTGAATTCTTAAACGATCCGTTTGCTTGGCCGGATCTCTGGGAAAATAATAGACACATTCAAGACCCGCACTGGATTTATCCGGGCGATTCCATCTATTTAGGCGAGGGCATCGATGGCAACCGCCTCCCGAAAACAAGACCTTGCGAAGCCGCAGTCGCAGATTCCAACTTGCCGAAAGGTATTACCTCTGTCGGCTGTGACGAAAGAGACGCCCGCAACGGTGACTTCGAAAACATGCTGGGGAACCTCCGCGACAAGGATAAGAAGCAGAAGAAGAAAAAGGAATCTGACACTTATCTCTATAAAAAGCGTCCAGCTCCGAAGATTTTCAACGGCTATTACCAGATTCTTGCCCCCGAAGTCTACACGCTCGACTCCCTCAAGAAAGACAAACGTTTCTTCACTATCCGTACCGGAGAAAAGAAGGAACCCATCATCCATATTCCTGAATCCGAAGTAGTCGTAGGCATCGGCAGAAAGACAAACCCCAATATCAAGAAAGGGGACCTTATCGAAATTCTGGATGCACGCGCCATTGAAGTCCCGACTCAAAAGAGCAAGGTCTATGACAATTACGCCTTGGTAAGGCTTACGGGATACGCAAAGATTACCGCCATTGGCGATTCTCTTTCGAGAGCAAAGATTGTCCAGAGCTTTAGAGAAATTAAGATGGACCACTCCAAGGCCCGCTTGAAACAGCCTCTCAACATTTTGAACGTCTCTGGCTACACCCCCGTTGCCGAAGCCAAGCTCGAAGAAATGGCAATGATCAGTTATGCCATGGACCCGACACTCATCATCGGCGCATACGCTTACATCTTGGTAAACAAAGGTGAAAATCAAGGATTCAATACAGGCGATGCCGTTGCCATCTGGGCCGAAGACAAAACCGATGCAGGGCTTCCGCCAAGACTCCTTGGACGCGGCGTCATCTCAAGAGCTACAGGCAACGAATCTACAGTTCTTGTTCGCGAGGTCTATTCGAACAGCCGTCATATCGAAATTGGACACAAGGTCTCTGTAACTCATCAGGCGAACTTGGCGAAGTGACAAAGAGCTTATTGATTATAATTGGAGTTGCGATTTCGATTCTGGCTTTGCTGATGGCCGGAAGTGTCCTTATACTCAATTATCCTGAATTGTCGGCGCATATTCCATTCTAAGGAAGTGCTCTCCAATGCGGATATCTCGTAGCAATCTTCTATTTCTCTCCTTTTTTGCAGGGGGCATTGTATTGCCCACGGCTATTCTCTCGTTTTTAAGCGTGAGGAATATCCAAAACGAAGCCTACCTTGCACAAAAGAACTTTAACGAAAGCACGGCGACATTCCGCGAGCAATGCGAATCGACGATTAGTAAGGAACAGAGCAAGATATTCCAAGAGGTCAAGTCCGCCTCGCTTTACCTTTATGAACAACCGCATAGCTTGCTCGATTTCGGAAACGCAACGCAGTTCAAGACGGTAAACGGAATCGAGGCGATGTTCCTGTACAACAACGGAACACTTATTTATCCCGATATTTCGTCCAAGCATTTTTCGAAGACTTCGGACTTTTCGAACAGCATCGCAAGCTCGTTTGAAAGAATGCTGTTCCGCGAAGAAGTCACATCGGCAATGCCGCAGCCAGCCAACCTCTCGCGGTCGGCTCGCAAGCTCAGATTCTCGTTCGACTCCATCGATGACCAAATCCAGAACATCCTTGGACTTGTGCGCATCGCTTACAAGACCAAGGACTACGACGAAGCGCTCCGCCTTTTGAACATTCTCGAGGAGCACCCGCACCAGCAAGGCTACCTTCATTCCGACTTGACGCGCTCCGTCAACCTGCTCCACTTTGAAATTCTCGTTGCACAAAAGAAACACAAAGAAGCCGAAGACTACACCATAGCCGTCTTGAATCAGTTCTTGCAAAGCGAAAACATCGAGAACCTTTCCTCGGCAAAGTTCTTCTTTGAAACGACGTTCACACAAATTCTTTCATTCGAAAACCTAAGCCAAGAAAAACGCGAAGCCTTTTGGAACTTGCGCGAGAACTTCAACCGCCAGCTCGGCTACATGGACATATTCTTCAACGAAAAGGATATCGTCCAAGCGCTCTTGAACAAAGAAACGACTTCCAAGAGCGGCATCGACATCATGAGCAACAACAAATCGACGTTTATCAAGATGAGCTACCCGATTCTCTCCGGCGATCAGGTCGTGCTAGCCAAAGTAAACATCGACGAATACCGCGAACGCATGCGCTCCAAGCTCAAGACCTCGGCTCAAGGTTGGAAGGGGATTCCCTACTCCATCACCGAAGGTTCCGACAAAACGCTCATCCTCGGTCACGTTTCGGACAGTTCCGCCGTCATGACGCAAGTCCAGCTCGACAAAGTCATTTCCTGGACTCTTACCTTATACGAAAAAGGTCTCAGCGAAATCAAGAAAGAAACGCGCAAGCGCATGTTCCTCATGTACGGGCTTCTGTCGTTCTCGCTCATTACGGTGCTGCTTGGCTCCATCGTGATGTTTAGATTCCTCACGCAGGAGCACAAGCTTTTGGCCATGAAGGCAAACTTCCTTTCAAGCGTTTCGCACGAGCTCAAGACGCCCCTTACATCAATCAAGATGTTTGCAGAAATGATGGCCCGCGGGCGTGTGCAAAAAGTCGAGAAAGTGCAGGAATATTCGGGACTCATCGGCAAAGAAGCGACCCGCCTCGAAAATCTGATTGGAGCCATTTTGAACTACACGCGCATGGAACACGGCAAGGGCGGATTCCACTGGGAAAAGCTCGATTTCTCGGCCTGCGTGCAAAAAGTTTTTGACAACGTGGAAGACATCGGCGTCGAGAAAGGGCTCATGTTCAATACTAAAATTGAACCAAGCTTATTCGTGATTGGCGATTACACGGCCCTCTACAGCTTGGTCCAAAACCTTATCGAAAATGCAATTAAATACACGAATGCCCCTGGAGATATCACCATAACGGTCGCCCCCGACGAAGACAGAGTCGTTTTTGCGGTCGCCGATACCGGAATTGGAATTCCTTCTTCAGAGCAAAAGAATATATTTAATGATTTCTATAGGGTCGGTGATGAAATGACGCGCAGCACCAAAGGCTCTGGCCTCGGGCTTGCCATCGTGAAACGCGTGGCAGAAACGCACAAAGCGACGATTTCCCTCACCAGCAAGCCCGGCAAGGGTTCCACATTCACCGTACGATTCAGAAAGGCAGAATGATTATGCAACAACACAGAATTCTCATTGTTGAAGACGAAGAAATCATCCGGCTTGGGCTCCAGGATAACTTTGAGCTCGAAAACTACGAAGTAGAAACAGCATGTGACGGCGAAGAAGCCATCGCGAAGACGGACTCGTTCCAGCCACACCTGATTTTGCTGGACGTGATGCTCCCGAAAAAAAGCGGTTTTGAAGTCTGCCGATTCATCCGCAAGAAGCACCCGGAATGCATTATCATCATGCTGACCGCCAAGACAGAAGAAACAAGCAAAGTGGCAGGCCTCGATATGGGCGCTGACGACTACGTGACAAAGCCATTCTCGATTCTTGAACTTCTCGCACGCGTGAAAGCATTTCTCCGTAGAATCGACTTGCAATCGCAAGCCCGCCCGGCAAAACAGCTAGCCTCCGTCGATGCCATCGACTTTGCAGACATCCATTTGGACTTCAAGAAATTCATCGCCACGAAAGGAGACGTTCCGCTCGAACTTTCGACAAGAGAATTCCAGATTCTCAAATACTTCTGGCAGCGCCGCGGCGAAGTCGTATTGCGCGAAGACCTGTTGCAAGACCTTTGGGGTTACACGCCCGACAATATGCCCTCGACAAGAACAATTGACAATCACATTGTAAACTTGAGACGTAAACTGGAAGACGATCAGGCGAACCCGAAAATAATTCTTTCTATCCGTGGAGCAGGCTACAAATTCGATGCGTAATTTTGGGCTAAAAGAAAACTTTGGCAAGGCGTGGGTTATTACAATCCTCGCCCTCTGCTCGCTGTTTTCTAGTCACACATTCGCAAGCAAGATGGCCTCGCAACTCCAAGAAGCCATCTACCTCTTCGAAATGAAAGGCGAAGTCGACGAATCCATCCGTCTGCTCGAAAAAATTTCTCGTCAAGGCGATAACGACGATAAGGAATCGGCCTTTTTCTATCTCGGCAAGATTTACGACTTGGCAAGCAACAAGGCTCAAGCAAACCATTTCTACAGTCGCAGCCAAGCGTTCACGCAAAATACAAGCAAGGCATATTGGCTTGCCGGTCGAGATGCCGCTACAAGTTTTGCCCCAGAGCGCCTACTGCAAAAAGTTATTCCACTCCGCAGTCCCATCCGTAAATTCTTTGATGGCAAAAACGCCAATATCCTTTTTGAAAACGGCCACATTGCAAAAATTGAAAGCGGGATGATTATCGAATTAGCTTCAAAGCTGAGCGAGAACAGCCATCTGTTGCAAATCAATTCCGAAGGAATGTGGTTCCAGAATTCCACCCGCGATTCGCTTTTTTACAGGCCCCATATCGCGCCAAATCAAGAAATTTCTTACGAAATCAAGAATGTTTTGCAATTTACCGCAGTCAATAACATCGCCATTGCGATTACAAACAAAGGTTTTACCATCTTTGACCGCAAGGGAACTTCAGTCAAAGGCAACACGGATTACACATCCTGCCAGTTGCACAACAATCAAATTGTAAACGACAATTTCATTGTCAACTGCCCCGACAACGCGCTTCACTTTATCTCTGCAAGTACGGCAACAGAATCATTTACAATCGCACAATACGATATCATTCAGAAAACTTTTGTCTTTAAGAACAATATTTACTTGATCTCTGGTGGTGAACTTTTCTGCTACAAATCGCAAGACCCAAAAACTCCGCTCTGGAAAGCAGTCATAGGTAACGTCGAAAATATCCAGAATTTTGACAACAACATCGTCACGTTGGAAGCGTCTGGAAAAATCACCTTGTACGATTACAACACAGGAAAAATCCTTTCGACCGTCCGAGCAAACGCCTCAAACATATACTCGCTCGCGCAAGGCACACTCGGGCTGTTCTCGAACGAAGGTTCTGTCATTACAGTCGATACACTGTTACGTCCATTATGGGGATTCAACTTAGCCAAGTCCCCCATGACACAGCCGGTTGCCAAGAGACGATTCATATACATTCCCTTTGATAATAAAAGGATTTACGCAATCGACGCACACTATTACGGTCAGCGCCCGCTATATTCCAGCAAGCTCGCCTCCCGCGCCGTACACATGGCCAAGCGAAACAACTGGGACAACATCAGCCCCATTCTTGACACAATCATCAAAAACGAGCCCGGTAACGCCGAAGCCCATTTCCTCAAAGCGTTCAATCTTGAACGTAAAAAAGCCCCCGAAAAGGAACGTCAAAAAGCTTGGGCCGAAACAGTAAGACTTTCGACCGGCAGCCCGCAAATTGCACGTGTCGTATTGAAGTATTATAAAAAGGTCATCGGAGCCACTTTTGCAAGCCAGCTTAGCGTCTCGCCCAAGACCATGTACCCGCAACTGCTCGGAGCCAAAAAGAACCTCTACACGGTAGACCCCGCAACTGAACAGCTCATTTGCATCAACGCCGAAAACGGAGAACAACGCTGGAGCAAATTCATCGGGAAAATCGGAAACGCCCCCGTCATCGAATCTGATGAGAACTCGATTGTCATTTCAACGGGCTACCAGATGAACATTTACGACATGAACAAGGACTCGTTCAACAAGCCGTTGCAATTGCCCGGCAAGGCTTTCAATTTCACAATAAGCGGTGACTACATTTATGCCGCCACGTGGAACGGATTCTTGCTCAAGATTTCCCGTTCGAATAACAGCATTATCTGGTCCCGTAAAGTTTATTCCATGCCTTTCCATGTGGTCAAGCAGAACCGCAACCTGCAACTTTGCAACCTCGACGGTGAACTCATGCGCCTCAACGATGACAATGGCCTAACCATCGACAATACGACAAACAAAGTTCTAGTCAACATCACCGCCATGGAAGGAATCGATTCGACACTCGTTCTCGCGTCCAGCACAAACAAGTTATTCTTGCAAAATACGAAGCGTAAGGAATTCAGCCCCACGCAGGTGCTCATGGAATATCCCATAGTCTCCATACAGATTCTCCGGGACCAGAACGAAAATAAAATAATCATTTCGCTGGCGGACCAGTCCATTCACCTTTATTCAAACATTGGCACGCCTCTCTGGAAATATCAAGGTAAAAAATCCATTTTCTCCAAGCCGTTCATTTACGATGGCAAGGCTTGGATAGACCAAGGTAACGAAATTATTGCATTGTCCATAAAGACTGGCAAGGTCGTAAAGACTTTCAGCACCCCCGGTGGAGCAGGCACACCCTTTATTTTGAACCATATGTTGTTTAGTGCGTCCCCCAAACACGTTCTTTACGGATTTTCGCTATAAAACATCCCTATAGCTCTTAGTAAATTAAATTTTAGTGGTCAGTTTTTTCATTTCTCACTAAATTTACCAAGACTATTTTTTCGCAGGAATATAATGAGCGTTCATTTCAAGAAACTTTTCCTAAGCACCCTTTCCATGACGGTCATGTTCATGGTTACTGGTTGCAAGGAAGATGTTTCAAAAACGCCACAAGCAATCAATTCCGATTACCCGCGAAACGAGACTTTGTACATCGGTGGGTTCGACTGGGCGCCACCGACCACGTTTAATCCGCTCGACCCGGACCCGAATTTCCCTACTGACGGCAATATCCGACTCATGTATGAGTCGCTCCTTTCGTTTAACCAGCTCACCGGGAATCTCGACCCGATGCTTGCCGATTCATACAAGCAAACAGATTCAAGCATTACCGTGCATTTGAATCCGCGAGCCAAGTGGAACAACGGCGAGGCGGTCACTCCTGAAGATGTCATTTACTCTTTCAAGCTTGATTCGCTGCTCCCGACCATTCATCACAGCAACTGGAAGCACATCAAAAGCATCTCGAACGACGGTGAAAACTACATCACGTTCCATTTGCCCGCCAACAGAAACCCGCTCATGGTCTTAAACGCCATTGCCGAAACGTCGATTCTCCCCAAGTCGGTCTTTGAACCTCTCGTCAAGTCTGCCAAAAGCGGGAAGACTTATAACATGGAGAAAATTCTTGAATTCAAGAACGACGAAAACCCCATTGCATCGGGTCCATACCAGTTATTTAATTACACACCCGATCAAATCGTGCTGAAACGTGTCGACAACTATTGGCAAAACAACCATTACAAGGGACGTAAGGCCGCTCCCAAATACATCATTCACCCGATTTACAACAACAACGACAATTTTAATAGCGCCATGGTTCGCGGAAATTTGGATGTGTCCTCAATATTCCTGCCTAGGATTTGGGAAAAAACCAAGGACAGCATCCGCGCCTGGAGCCGTGAAGAACCGTACCAACTTCCGGCAACGATAACCACACTAGTCATTGCAACCCCAAAAGATCCGTTCAACAACGTAAGCTTTAGACGCGCTCTCGCCCATGCCATCAACTTTGAGAAAATCAAGGCTAAGGCATTTTCGAATTACACGCCCGCCATGCAACCCGGGTTTATCCTCCCGTTCGGCACCGAGAAAAAGTATTTCAACAAAGAAGACGCTGAGCTTTACGGCTACAGCTACAACACGCAAAAAGCCCGCGAAATTCTTACGGAAGCAGGCTACTCCTGGAATAGCGAAGGACAACTCCTCGACAAGAAAAAAAAGTTAGTCCGTAGCATTAGCATCGAAAGCCCGCAAGGCTGGTACGACTGGATTGACGCCATCAACATCATCGTGGAATCGCTAGCCGAAATCGGCATTACCGCAACGCCGAAGATTGTAGACTACAGCGCGTGGGATATAGACCTCCGCCGTGGAGCGTTCGATCTCACCCTAAAGACTCCCGCATCGGAACTCTCCATCGCAAATCCTTGGCACAGGTTTAACCAGGCGCTAAACAGTAACGCCTACAAGCCTATCGGCGAAGAGGCCTTTGCAAACCATGGACGCTTCCAAAATCAAGAAATCAACAAACTCCTGAAAGACATTCCGACCATCACTAACGAAGATTCGCTCGTACAGGCCTACCGTGAGCTCAATAAGGAATTCATGCTCAACGTGCCCGTTATCCCAATCGTGTACAGGCCTACAACCTATTACCAGTTCTCAACCAAGTATTGGACGAACTTTCCCACAGAAGAAAACCCGTATGCCCCGCCCAACAACCTCATTGTTGCGGCTGGAGTGAGTGCTCTTTGGGAAATTATACCCGTCGAGCAGCAGGATAATCAATAAAAAAGTTTCTATTTCCCCTTAAAAAAATTATCTTTAGACGACTAATTCAAGGAGTTTATCGTGGGAAAATTACGTTTTGTTTTGCCAAATACTTTCACAAGCCTGAACTTTTTGCTGGGTGTATTCTCCATTTGCTGGACAACCGGAGCGTTCAGTTCGTTTAGCACGGCAGACCAAATCCGCATGGGTGCCTACTTTGTCATGTTGTGTGCCCTTTTTGACAAGCTTGACGGTTTTGCCGCCCGCCTCGTGAATGCAAGCTCCGAATTCGGCGCCCAGTTCGACAGTCTTGCCGACTTGATTGCGTTCGGCCTTGCCCCGGCATTCTGCTTTTTCTTCTCCTACAAGATTTACGCACCAGACTGGTTCCAGAACCACGGACTCCTGTTGGTCGTCGCTCTCGCCATTTACGTACTCTGCGCAGCCATGCGTCTTGCCAAGTACAACGCTTGCGATTCCGACACATACCACCACCACTTCTCTGGACTCCCCTCCACTTTCGCAGGCATGGTCAATGCCACTCTTATCGTTTTCCTCAAAAGCAAGGGTGTCTTTGCAGACCCGAGTACTTTCCTCTTCTGGCTTCCGGTCATCGTCTTCGTTGCAACGGGATTCCTGATGGTGAGCCCGCTGTTCCTCCCGAAGCTGCAGCCGCGCAAGAACAAGGCATTCAACATTTTCCAGATTGTCCTGATTTTGCTCACCTACGTTGCCGGAATCCTCTTCTACAACGAAAAGGTACCGTATATCCTTGAATACTTGCTCCTCCTTGGTGCAAGCTACATGCTGATTGGTTTCGGAGTGGGTCTTGCCAACCGCAAGCAAATCATCGAAGAAGCGAAAGCCGCAAAGAAGTAGACGAAGAAAGCACCGCAGTCGCGGTGCCATTTTTTCCTAAGACCTAAAACCTGTTCTTTTTACGATGTCTTCCCGCACAATGTTGCGGGATTTTCTTTTTTATGGTTTCTCACAGCGAAGCGACCTCATAGCACTTTAGTGCGAGCTCATACCTCATACCCCTGCAAGAATTCCGCAAACGCCATCCCATAGCGGTCGAACAAATGCTCTAGGGACATTCTCGGGAGTTCGAGCGTCACACATTCAATCCCCTGCTCACCGCACCACGTCCCAAAGCTCCCCGGCGTTTTGTAGCCAATATCCGGTAGCCAAGGCAAGTTAAACGCAGCCATCAAGTTTTCAACAAGCATAGTCTTTTGCGGAGCATCCACGCAAGCCATCGGCGCATGCATCGAAAGCACACCCTTTGGCTTTAACGTTTTCAGCAAAGCGACAAGAGACTGCGTTTCCGGTTCGCTCTCGGCTTCTACACCTGGCGATAGAAGAGTATCGCGAGGCGCTTCAAGAATTGAGCGCGAACCGACGCTCTCCGTCGAAAAATTCTTTGTCCTAAAATTGCGGTTCAAATCAACACCGTTTGCATTTCCGCGAGTTCCAAGCGCCACACCATCAGGGTTTGCACACAAGATAAACGCAACGGAATCAAAAGGTTCTTCAAACGCCCGTAGCACACGACTCAAGAGAAAGGTTGTTTCAGGTTCTTCCCCATGAATTCCGGCAATGGCAAGCAACTTGCATTCACGTTTGCACGGGAAGTACAAAAGCGGGGCTCCCAATACAGAGCGACCGTATTCAGACGAAGGCAATCGGATTATTCCGCGAGTTTCAGGAGAGAAATTCATAGTAGGTAGTTGGTAGAACTTAGTTGGTAGAACTTAGAGAGAAGAGTAATGTTCTAAGTTCTAAGTTCTATATAAAGTAAGGATAAATATATTCTTCAGCAAGTTTTGGGAGATTCGCAAGCACTGCACGTTTGCATTCCATTTCCGAGCATTCATAAATACTGCGCAGCACATCAAGCGAAAACGGCTCCAAGCGTTTGCGCGAAGTCGGCAAATGCGCGATATGCCAGCCTTCCGGGCGAATTTTCCCACGACCGGGAACAAACACTCGACTAAAGCCAAACGACTCCCCGGCCTCCATGCGCGCCGTCAAGAACGCGTGAAATTTTGCAAAAATGCCTTCGCATTCCGCGGGCGTGAGCTGAACCTCGTAGTCCTCCGGGCACGCAGCTCCATCGACCACGTCGATGTCCGTCCCCAAATGGTGACGGCTCGCCCCCGGAAGTGCGGACCACGTAAGAATCGCGTACATCAGTTCTTCTTCATCTTTCGGGCGCTCCATCGGTACGCCATCCGCCGACAATAGCGTAAGCTCGCCACGCGCCTTGCGATTCCATATAGAAAGTTGCTTTTCAAACGAGCGATACGCTGATTCAATACGCAATTCAAAGCCATCCGCCTTCGCCGCACTAGCCAAGGCTTGCAAATCATCGACAATCGCACGATCCACAAAATAACCCGGTTGGAATTCCACCAAGTCAGGCGTCCCAAGGCCATATGGCAACAACTGCAAAGCATCCGTCATTGAATGGTCCCTCCCATTTTTGCAATCAGGTCCTTCCATTGCTGGACCGTTGCCTTTTTCTTTTTCGCAGACGATTTTTTCCCGAGCAGAGCCTGCGCAAGTGGTGCCGGATTCGCATGCGTCCACGCAATGGCAAGCGCATCCGTAGCATCAAGCGGGAGCTCCGAATCTGCTATTCCCAAACGAGCAAAGACCATATTCGCCACTTGCTCCTTCGAGGCAGCCCCATCACCCGTGACAGCCTGCTTAACGACACGCGGTGGATATTCCTCGTAAGTCATTCCGCGACGGCGACATGCAACAAGAATCGCCCCACGAATATGCCCCAGTACGAGAGCACTCTTCGCATTTTTCGCAAAAAAAACGCCCTCCATCGCCAAAGCATCCGGGTGATAAAGCTCCAAACGGCTTTCCAGCTCCGAAACGATATGCACAAGCCTGTCTTCAAGATTTTTTGTGGCGTTGGCATGAAACGTGCCATATTCGAGCACTTGAATCTGTTTGTCCGTCTTTTTCAAGAAAGCATACCCGGTTGTAATGGACCCCGGATCGATACCAAGAATAACCATAGGCAAAAAAATAGATAAGAATCGCTTTTTTTTCAAAAAAAACGCATTTACAGGAGCGTTCTTTATTAGATTTCTCTATAGGAGGCTATCATGCTGATTGATCAGGAACATGCAGATTATATGAGAACTAAAGCACACCCAAGGCAATTGGGTATTCCTCTGAGTCGTTGGGGGCGTAACCTTATAGCCTGCTGCCCGTTCCACTCTCCCGAAGAAACATCGTTGTTCTTCTACGATGCACTTGGCTACTGGCGTTACCGCTGCTTACAATGTGGTAGCGAAGGCGACTTGGTCGATTTTCTCGTCAAGAGCCGTTTCAACGGCATGGACGAGCAGACCGCCCGTTCCGAAGCCTATGAATTCCTCGGCGCACTCGACAAGGACCTGGCGAACAACCAGGACAGCGAACACCCGTGGGTCAAGGAAGTCGGCGGGGAGAAATCCAAAGTTCTAGAATGCTTCGTTCGATACTGCCACTGGGCCGCCTGTAAGAGCCCTTCTTCGGCAAAGTTCTTGGAAGCCCGCGGCTGGAGCATTGGCCAAGCCCAACTTTACGGTCTCGGCTACTACAGCGGCGACCCGGAACCGTTCATCAGCTATTGCATGCTCTCAGGCATCGAGCGCCACCAGATCAGTTTTTATCTAGACAACCTTGAAGCCTACCACGAGCCTCGACTTACAATTCCGGCACGAAACTCCAAGGGCGTCATCCATTCTGTTTACGGAAGACTTATCGACGATAACGAAAAGAGCCATACGTATATCACGTACGCTTCCGGGCCAACCGTCATTCCGTTCAACATCCAGGGCGACAGCGAAAACCCGATTATTGTACAAGGGTTCTTTGATGCACTTACGGCCGACCTCGCAGGCATCTCCGGCGTTGTCTCTACAATGTTCCAAGAACTGAACGTCAACCACTTGTACAAGCTCAAGGCTTGCGGTGCGGAATCGTTCACAATTCTTTTGCGTCGTGAAGAAGACCGCAGGAGTCAGGAACTCAAAATCCAGAAGTACTTGAAGCTTGCCGAGCAAATGCACATGAGCCTCAAGTCCATCGTGCTCCCGAAAGACGAAACGGTCGACACGTTCGTTCGCAAGAACGGCGCAGACCAGCTGCTCGACCTTATCGAAAAAACCGAAGTCGATACGATTCATTCGCACCGCCGTTCCATGCTTTTGCAAGACATCAAGGAAAACTTCGATACGGCCATGGCCTGTCCACCGGACAAAAGCGTGGGTTACGCACTCAACACGTTCCCCAAGCTAACCAAGGAAATCGACGGTGTGCAGTCGGGTTGTTTCTTCGTATCCTCGCACCCGTTTGGACTCAAGACATTTTTGCTTTCAAGCCTCACGCTTGACCTCATCGAGAGTAATCCAAACCTCAAGATTATTTACGTTGCCTACGAGACACCTCGTCGTCAAATCTTCGACCGCTTTGTTTCCATGCTCATCGGGGAATCCATTCTCACGGTGCGCAAGCAAAACACAGACAACGAAATCAATAAGAAGATTACAGATGCAACGCGCGACTTGATGGCGTATGTACGCAACAATCGTCTCGAAATTTGGGACGACATGCCCTCACTCGACTTCAACGACCTCCTCAAGACGCTCCAACCGGAACTCAAGGAACACCCGAATTTGATTCTCGTGATTGACGGCATCGACCACCTGAAGATTACCGACAGACCAGAGCTCCCGGACATCCACGAAAAGCGTTCGTCCATCATGCTCGACTTGTACAAAGCGCTCGACATCCCAATATTCCTCGGTGGAGAACTCATCGATTCTAATATGGGACTGTTAGGTCCTCGTGCCTACCTCCGCGATTCCGACGCGATTTACTGGCTTACAGATAAAGACAATTCTCTGTGCCTTTCCGTCGATTCCAAGCGTTTAGGAACGAGCCGCGTTTACGAAGACAAGATTCTGATTGATCCTCAATCTAGCCGCATGAAAGAAGCTTAATGTTTACCATTGTCGATTTCAACAACTTCTGGAGTCCGTCAGGAGGCGGAGTCCGCCGTTACCATTTGCAAAAAATGGCATTCTACGAAAAACAAGGCGAAGTCCGTTCCGTCTTCGTCATGCCCTCCTCCAGCACCTATACAGAAACTCGCAGCGAGGGGATGATAATCGAACATGTGGAAGCCTTCCGATTTCCCGGCAACTGGGAATACCGCTTTATGTGGAAACAGCACCAGATACGCCCGATTCTCGAGAAGTACAAACCGGACGTGATTGAAGTCGGATCGCCATACATCTTGCCATCGGCCGTTCGACGCATCGCAAAAAAGGTTGTTCCAAATGCCGCGCTATTCAGCTTTTGGCACGCCGACTTCCCGGTGACATACGTGGGTCGGCCCATCGCAAAAAAATTTGGAGCCGGCACAGGAACATTCTTTCGCAAGATTGCTTTCTGGTACGCCAATAAAGAATTCAATGGATTTGATTGCGTACAAGCGTCTTCAAAAGAAGCGATGGCACGCCTGAAAAAGAACGGTCTCCCCGATCCGCGTTGGATTCCACTCGGTTGCGACATTGACACATTTTCACCCAGCCGACGTGACGAAGCACTTGTTGCAAAACTCAAAGACGGTTGTCCAGAACGACTCACAATATTTTTCCCGCATAGACACTGCAACGAAAAAGGCATCGACCTTATTCTCGGAGCTTACGACATTCTAACGCAAAAGCTCGGGCACGAACCCGCAATCGTCTTTGCAGGCACAGGCCCAAGCCTCCCGCTCGTACAAGCGGCCGCCGAAAAATACAAGCATGTAAGCTACATCGGATTCGTGAATTCTATCGATGAAATGGCACGCTATTACGCCAGCGTCGATATGGGGCTTGCACTCTCCGGTTGGGAAACGTTCGGACTTTCGATTCTCGAAAGTATGGCTAGCGGAAACGCTCTCGTCGGAGCCGCCGCCGGGGCTGCATTCGAGCATGTCACGGAATCTGGCGCAGGCACCATTCTCAAGGAACGCACGCCCGAAGCTTTAGCCGATGCCATCGTGGAACTTTACCATTCCGACCTCACAGAAAAGAAAATCAAAGCTCGAAAGTACGCCGAAAAATTCAGTTGGAACGATTGCTTTAAGCGCCAGCTCGCGCTTTACAAAGAAATTGCCGGACTTAAAAAATGAAATACTTTATACAAAAGATTGCCAAGTTCTTTGAGCCATCCAAGAACTTGGTTTTAATTTCGCTTGCTTTTTGGATAACGCACATTCTGCTCCGCGTAATGCTATTATTCCGTAGCAACCCCTACGGATTCCCGTTTGTATCGAAACCGGACTGGTTCATATTCCATGCGGTCTGCATCGATTTCATGTGGATTTGCAATGCGCTTGTGGCGTTCATGATTTTAGGCGGAATCGCCGCGCAATTTGCAAAATGCAAAACCGATAAAATCAAGCAGAACGTTACGAAAGTCACGACCATCCTCTATACTATTTTCCATAGCGTCATTTTGCTATTCACGCTTCTAGATAACGAAGTGCAAAGATTCTTGGGCGGGCATTTGAGTTTTGGGCTCATGGACACCTACAAGGATACATCGTCTATTACCATGTTCTACGACTACGTGGCAAACGATTTATCCATTCCCTATTTGCAATTCGTTGTACTCGTATCGATGCTTCCGCTGACCTACGGTTTGTACAAGCTGTTGTTCAAGCATTTCCGTACGCCAGAAGGATTTAAACTAAAAAAATCCATCATAGCGATGGTCATTTTCTACATCGCTTCTTACTTATTTATTTACTTTATCTGGACTGGAAACGCCCGCATGGCAAAACTCCGTCCAGTCGTTTCGCTAGTCTATAACGACCTTTTCATTGCAAAAAAAGCAGCGGGGCTTTCCGAAAAAGATCTCGCCGCCTACCGCACCGCATATCAGAACTTATGGCAACGCATTGAAGGCGATAGCCTTTGGAAATTTTCCGATGCAAAAGAAGGCCATGGACTCCCGCTTTATCGAGTGCCAAGTGCGGAACTTTTAAACAGCGAAAAGCTCGCCGCCCAGCGAGAAATGAAGCCCAATTTCATTTTAGTGCTCATGGAATCGCATCGCGGGCTCAACACGGGTTACATGAATCCGCAAATTCAGCCCTCGCCCACACCGTTCCTCGATTCGCTTGCAGCAAACGCTCACGTGTGGATGCGCATGCACACCAGCGGTGTCCCGACAACCGGCGGCGTCCTTTCGACACACCTCGGCATCCCGCACCATTCAAGGCTCGCACAGGCAACCGATCTTGCGCATGTGACTCTCCCCAGTTTTGTCTCTGTGCTAACAGAGAACGGCTACAGCACGCACTACATGTCAGCCGCCGACCCCGCTTGGGATAACCTTGGCGTTTGGATGGCCAAATGGTACACTGCAGAGCATTACAACCGCGAGCGCGAAGACGATTCCACGTTCATGGAACACGCCGCCCAATATGTGCGCGACACGCTGTCCAAAGAAGGCAAGCCGTTCCTTGTAACGCTCATGACACGTTCCAACCATTACCCGTTCAACTTTGCCGCCGGCATGACCGACGAGCAAAAAGCACGCCCCCTGCAAGAACGCATCAACGTCACCATGAACTACGCCGACAGGCAACTCGCCCACTTTATCCGCTCCATTCAAAACGAAGAATGGTACAAGAACACATACGTCATCATCATGGCGGACCACGGATTCCCCCTGGGTGAAAACGGCGTTTCTACAATGAACGGCGGCGGATTTTCGAACATCAGCTGGATACCGTTCTTTATCCACGGCAAAGGGCTTGACGCCGTTCGCGACACGACCACAGCCGCACAAATCGACATCGCCCCAACCGTACTTGAACTTGCCGGATTTGCAGTCCCGAACATTTTCATGGGTCATAATTTGCTACGTGGCCATAACGCCGGCCTTTCGCTAGGAGCATATTCCGGTTACTCCGCACTCGGGCTCGACAGCTACCGCGTTGTTTCGAAGACGAGCTCCAACGACGAAGTTTATCTCTTTGCTGATGGAGACTTGCATCAGGAACACGACCTCGCCAAAAAAGAGTCCGAGCGCACCGCAAGAATGCACGCGACGCTCGACACACTCATCAAAATCTCGGATTACACCCTCGAACACGGATTATAGAAATGTCATTCCCGCCACCGAGCGGGAATCTCCATACACTTTTTCCGCAAGCATTAAACTGCATACAAAAAAGACTCGTCATTGACGAGTCTTTTTAGTCGGGATGACTGAATTCGAATCAGCGACCTCTTGAACCCCATTCAAGCGCTCTACCAGGCTGAGCTACATCCCGAGGTCTCTTACAAGAG
>Ga0265298_10001836_pt1 | contig 30839 bp, 16 predicted proteins | sample AusTroGonzalo_MG_3_FD_193486 | JGI IMG/M metagenome (GOLD analysis project Ga0265298, IMG submission 193486) | Bovine rumen microbial communities from tropical cattle in Woodstock, Queensland, Australia - Gonzalo_01 | ecosystem: Host-associated > Mammals > Digestive system > Stomach > Rumen ... | reverse complement strand
AAGTGGAGGAGGTGCTTCCGCTCCAGACTTTCGCCAGCGGTTTCACCAAGCGCGACCTCATCGTGGTCAGCGACAAGGACAGCAACTATCCGAGTCTCGTGAAGTTCACCTTCAAGAAGAACAACTGCGCGCTGTTGGACAATATCCGCAAGGGCCAGCCGGTGAAGGTGCATTTCGCCATCGACGGCCGCAAGTGGGAGGGTCCCAAGGGCGTGCAGTATTTCGTGGATCTCACGGCGCTCAAGCTGGATGTAATCACGGGCGACGGCACCGCTATGGAGCCCATGCCCGAGCCGGCCGAATTCGACGCCGACGTGGCTCCTTCGGACATCGACGACATGCCGTTTTGATGGTCTGGCGCGACGTCATAGCCAAGGCGGGCGGCTATCTGGCCGCTAAAGGCGTGGCCGACGCCGCAGTGGCCGCCGAACTGCTGGCGGCGCGGCTCCTCAAAACCGGCCGGGGGCTCTTGGGCAATTACGCCGCCCAAGAAGCCGAAGAGCGCCAGCTGGAGGCGATGCGGCGCGGAATGGTCCGGCTTGCGGCGGGCGAGCCGGTGCAGTACGTGCTGGGCGAGTGGGACTTCCGCTCCTTGACGCTCAAGTGCGACCGTCGCGCGCTTATCCCCCGCCCTGAAACGGAGGAGCTCGTTACGCGCGTCCTCCGCAGCCTGAAAGGCGGCGAGGTGGTGGTGGACGTGGGCACGGGCACCGGCGCCATCATCCTTTCGCTCGCGAAGGAGGCCAAGACGCCGGGCGTGTTCATCGGCACCGACGTGAGCGAGGACGCCATTGCGCTCGCCAAGGAAAATGTCGCGCGGACCGGGCTGGAAGGCAGGGTGGAGCTGCTCGTGATGGACGGACTCGACGATTTCGACGATCCGCAGCTCTTCGACGTGATCGTGTCCAATCCGCCCTACATCAAATCGTCGGTCTGCGAAACGCTCGACCGCAACGTGCGCGACTTCGAGCCGCGTCTGGCGCTGGACGGCGGCGCGGACGGGCTGGACTTCTACGATCGCTACCTGAGCGACGCCGTCAACCTGCTGAAACCCGGCGGCAGGGTGTTTTTCGAAATCGGCGAGGATCAGGGGCCAGCCGTGAGAGAGCTTATGGAATCCTACGGGTTCGGCCAGATCGCCGTCGAACGCGATTACGCCGGACACGACCGTTATGCCAGCGCCACGCTCGAATAGACCCGGCGGCTACAACTTCGGCACCTTCGCCGGAGTGTTCACGCCATCCATCCTGACCATCATCGGCGTGGTCATGTACCTGCGCTTCGGCTGGGTGCTGGGGTCGGTGGGGCTTCCCAAGACGCTCGTCATCGTAACGCTCTGCTCGCTCATCACTTTCTTCACCGGTCTATCCGTTTCCGCGCTCGCCACCAACATCCAGATGAAGGCGGGCGGCGCCTATTTCATGATCGCCCGGTCGTTCGGCGTGGAAATCGGCGCGGCCATCGGCATTCCGCTTTTCCTCTCGCAGGCGATCGCGGTGGCGTTCTACACGGTGGGCTTCACGGAAGCCTTGACGATGGCCTTCCCGTTCGCTTCCGGCTGGGATCCGCGCATCGTGGGCCTCACGGTGCTGGCCATTCTCGCCGCCATCGCCACGTTCTCCGCCTCGCTCGCGATGAAGACGCAGTTCCTCGTCATGGCGTTCATCGCGCTGTCGCTCGTCTCCTTCTTCCTGGGCGGCACGCCCGCGCCGGAAGCGATCGCCGGGTTCGATCCGTCCGCCTCCACGCTGGGCGACGCCGGAGCCTCGCTGGGCTTCTGGACGATCCTGGCCATCTTCTTCCCGGCTGTCACCGGCATCCTTTCGGGCGTCGGCATGTCGGGCGACCTCAAGAATCCCGCCCGGTCGCTGCCGCTCGGCACGATCGGCTCGGTGCTTACGGGCTACGTGATCTACATGGCCGTGCCGGTGGCGCTACACTATTTCGTGGGCGCCAATCGCGACCTCCTCCTCAGCGACTCGCTCGTCATGATGAAGTGCGCCCGCTGGGGCTGGACGATCATCGCCGGCGTCTGGGCGGCCACGCTCTCCTCCGCGCTCGGTTCGCTCCTCGCCGCGCCGCGCACCCTGCAGGCGCTCGCGAACGACGGCGCCGTGCCCAAACTGATCGGACGCGGCTTCGGCAAGCAGAACGATCCGCGCATCGCCACCCTGTGCGCCATCCTCTTCGCGGCGGTGGCCGTCTGGCTGGGCGACATCAACGCCATCGCCCCGGTGCTCACCATCTTCAACCTTTCGGCCTATGCGCTGCTCAACCTCTCGTCCATGCTGGAGGAGCTGATGGACAATCCCAGCTGGCGTCCGTCCTTCCGGGTGCACTGGATCTTCTCGGCGCTCGGCTTCGCCGGTTGCGCGGGCATGATGTTCATGATCTCCCCGCTCGCCACCGGCATCGCCGCCATCTGCTCGTGTCTCATCTGGTACGTGCAGAGCCGCCGGAGGCTCGTATCCACCTGGGGCGACATGCGCACGGGGCTCCTTATGTTTCTCACGCACTGGCTCCTCGGCCGGCTCAGCGCCTTCGAGGAATCGTCCCACGCCTGGCGGCCCAACCTGCTCGTCTTCGCCGGCCGCGCCGACAAGCGTCCGCGCCTCACGGCGTTCGTCAACGCCATCACCGGCGCGGGCGAATTCGTGAACCATGGCGACCGCACCCGGTCGCGCGAGGTGATCGAGCACTACGGCTACGGCCCCCTCAAGCCCAACACCATCGTCTTCGGCGACGCCTCCCGCCAGCATGCGGAGTCTATCGTCTATGCGCTCCGGAACCAGCGCAACGTGCTCGTGTTCAACGGCGAATACGGCGGGGGGATCCTGGACGAAGCCGAATTCTATCTCGACGTGTGGTGGCGCGGCATGAGCGGCAACGGCGCTTTCATGCTGGCCTTGGCGCAGCTCATCCTGCGCAGTCCCCTGGGCGAGCGCGCCAAGCTCAGGATGTGCCATATCATCGAGCCGGGCGAAGACCCCGTCCGGACCGAGGCCGACATGAAAAAGTTTCTCGCCGACGAGCGCATCAAGGGCGAGGTGGTGCTCGCCTCGGCCAAGGTGGATCCCTTGGGACGCATCGCCATCGTGTCGGGCCAGAGCCCCATCGTGCTGATCGGGCTTAGGCGTCCTTGCCTGGGCGAAACGGCCGAAAGCTACGGCGACTACCTCGATCAGGTCAAGAATTCGGTCAATCTGCCCAGCGCCATCTTCGCCTGCGCGGCCGAGGGCATAATCTTCCGGGGGATCTTCAATGATTAGCATAATCGACTACAAAGCCGGCAATCTCACCTCGGTCAAACTGGCGCTCGATGCGCTGGGGGTGGAGTCGTCCGTCACCTCCGACCCCGACGCCATCCGCTCCGCCGACCGGGTGGTCTTTCCCGGCGTGGGCGCGGCGAAGTCGGCCATGGCCAATCTGCGCGCGCTGGGACTCGAAGACGCAGTGCGCGAGTGCGCCAATTCGAAACCGTTCCTCGGCATCTGCCTCGGCATGCAGATCCTGTTCGACCGCTCCGAGGAAGATGGCGGCACGCCCACGCTGGGACTCATCCCCGGCCAGGTGCGCCGCTTCCCCTCCGTTCCCGGCTGCAAGGTGCCGCAGATCGGCTGGAACCAGGTGAACGGCGAGCGCGAATACTACTTCGTCCACAGCTATTACGCGGAGATCTGTCCCTATACTGCCGGCCGCACCGGCTACGCCGGGGTGGAATTCACCTCCATGATCAAAAAGGGACGGCTCTGGGCGTGCCAGTTCCATCCGGAAAAGTCCGGTCGCGCGGGACTCGACCTCATGCGGGAGTGGCTCCAGGCGTGAACACGCAGAGCCTCCAGATCGCCGCGCGCCTCAACGAAGCGCGCAAACTGCGCGAAGAGCACGCCGCGCTCAAGCGCGAGAACGCGCGGCTGCGGGACGAACTCGCCTCGCTCGAGGCGCATCTCGATCTGGCCCAGACGCTGCTCGCCGATCTCGGCGCGGAAGGGCGGCGCCTCGTGTTGGTGGACGGCTGGAATCTCATCTTGGGCGCGGGGAGCGAACACCGCACGCGCGAGGCGCTGATGGCGCACTACCAGACGCTCGTCGATGCCGACCCGAACCTCGTCGTCTGGATCATCTTCGACGGCCCCAAGGCCGCCACTTCCGGCACGGGACGGCTCCGCGCCACCTACACCGGCGGCGAGGGCCCCCAGCGTGCCGACCGTTTCATCAAGAGCGTAGTGAGGGCCGCCGGATTCCTGGGCCTCGGCGACCGGGTGGACATCCATTCGCGCGACAAGGATTTGCTCAAACGCCCCCTTGCTTTTTCCGTCAAAATTTGATATAATATACGGTCAACTAGGAGAATCAGACAATGCATCCGTATCGTACCCATACCTGCAACGAACTTCGCGCCGGCGATGTCGGCAAAACCGTCCGCCTTTCCGGCTGGATGTTCCGTCTGCGTGATCATGGCGGCATTCTTTTCGTCGACCTGCGCGACCACTACGGCATCACCCAGATCGTGGTGCATCCTTCGCGCAGCTTCTTCGGTCTCGTGGAGAAGGCGCATCTGGAATCGGTCATCACCGTAACCGGCGAAGTGAAGCTCCGCACGCCCGACACCATCAACCCCAAGATGCCCACCGGCGAAATCGAAATCGAAGCCAACGAGCTGGTGATGGAAGGCGCGAGCGAAGTGACCCCCATCTACATCCCCGACGAAAAGGCCGACGAGTCCGAAGACGTGCGCCTCAAGCACCGCTATCTCGACCTCCGCCGCGAAAAGCTCCACAATAACATCATCCTCCGTTCGCAGGTGATCCGCTTCCTGCGCGAGCGCATGTGGGAGAAGGGCTTCAACGAGTTCCAGACGCCGATTTTGACGGCCTCCTCGCCGGAAGGCGCGCGCGACTACCTCGTGCCGAGCCGCATCCATCGCGGCCAGTTCTACGCGCTCCCGCAGGCGCCGCAGATGTTCAAGCAGCTTCTCATGGTGTCCGGTTTCGACCGCTACTTCCAGATCGCGCCCTGCTTCCGCGACGAAGCCGCGCGCGCCGATCGCAGTCCCGGCGAGTTCTACCAGCTCGATATCGAAATGAGCTACGCCACGCAGGACGAAATCTTCGCGGTGGTGGAAGACGTGGTTTCGGCCACCTTCCGCCAATTCTCCACCTGGGAGTGCAACGAGGCGCCGTGGCCCCGAATCAAGTATCGCGACGCCATGATGACGTACGGCAGCGACAAGCCCGACCTGCGCAACCCCCTGAAGTGGATCGACATGTCGGACTTCTTCCGTCGCGCCAGCTTCAAGGCGTTCGCCGCCTGCGTGGAGAATGGCGGCCTCGTCAAGGGACTCCTCGTCAAAGGCATCGTGGGCGTGGAAACGCGCACCTGGTTCGACAAGCGCGAGGCGTTCGTCAAGGAGAACGGCGGCAAGGGCCTCGGCTACATCAGCTGGACCAAGGAAGGGGAGCTCAAAGGCCCCATCGCCAAGTTCCTCGCGCCCGAACAGCTCGAGGAGATGAAGGCGATGGTCAAGATGGAGCCGGGCGACGCGCTCTTCTTCATGGCGGCCGACGTTGACGAGTGCAACCGTCTCTCCGGACTCGTCCGCACCGATATCGCCAACCACATGACGAACAACATCTGCGAAAAGAACGTGTACCGCTTCTGCTGGATCGTGGACTTCCCGTTCTTCGAGAAGGACCCCGAAACCGGCAAGATCATCTTCTCGCACAATCCCTTCTCCATGCCGCAGGGCGGACTCGAGGCGCTGGAGACCAAGGCGCCGCTCGACGTGGTGGCCTACCAGTATGACGTCGTGTGCAACGGCATCGAGCTTTCCTCGGGCGCCATCCGCAACCACCGCATCGACATCATGGAGAAGGCGTTCGAGATCGCGGGATATGACAAGGAAGTCGTGAAGCAGAAGTTCGGCTGCCTCTACAACGCGTTCCGCTTCGGCGCGCCGCCCCACGGCGGCATCGCGCCCGGCGTGGACCGCATGGTGATGCTCCTCACCGACACGCCCAACATCCGCGAAGTCATCGCCTTCCCGATGAACCAGAAGGCGCAGGACCTCATGATGAACGCGCCGAACTTCGTGACCGAGCAGCAGCTCCGCGAGCTCCACATCAAGATCCGGGGCACCGGGGCGGAAGCCCAGGCGTGAAGCGCAAGCTGAAGTTCACGCTGAAAGCGTGGCCGGTGATCTTTCTGATCGCGGTCGCGCTTTCTTGGCTTACCGGGGTGGTGGCCAAGCAGGTGTTCGGCATCGAGCTCCCGGAACAGAACCAGGTGGAGGCGATGCGCCGTCTCTTCCGTCAGGGGCCCGTCTCGATCGTCGCCCTCAGTCTGGCGCTCGTGGTGGCGGTGATGCCGATCCTGGAGGAGTTCGTCTTCCGTTGGGTGACGCGCTTTTCCAAAGTGCTCTGGCCCATAAGCTCCATCCTCTTCGCCGCCGCGCACTATCTGCAGGCGCCGTTCCCCGATAACGCATTCCTCGCGCTCTTCGCGTTCGGCATGTGCCAATGCTGGCTCTATCGCCAGACCGGCTGCATCTGGTACCCCGTCCTCAACCACGCGCTTTTCAATCTCACCAACCTCGCTTTCCTCCTCTGCATGCTCTAATCCGGAAAAATACGTATAATTCCGGATTGCGATCCGGAAAAATTTGCATAATTTTGGGCGGGGCAACAGCTCCGCCTTTTGTTTTCCCGTCCGGCACGGCGAAAAAATAAGTTAATTACCCCTATTGACAAAAAAAAAAAAATATGGTATACTATGTGGCAGACGGTGGGAAAGTTGCCGTTCCAGTTCGGGTTTAGTATACTGATAGGTTCGTAGCGGTACCTCACAGGGCTAAACCCGAACTCGAGCGGCGCCACCCGCCCAAAAACAACATGCAAACTCGCTACGACACCGCTATGTCATTACGCACCGGCACTTGCGCAAAGTGTCACGCCGTTGCGCACCCAAGTACTATTTAACACAGGAGAACTATAATAATGAAATCAATGATCGAAAAGGTATTCTCAATCAAAGCGCTACTGTCGCTGATGCTCGTATTCGCGGCGAGTGGAGCATGGGCGGGGCTTGTCGCTGAATGGAACGGCGACTTCGACGTGACACAAAAGAACGGCTGGACGCTGACGGTCGGCACAGGGAATACGTTTGCTAATGGTGTTATTACTATTGGCGCAAGTTCGACAAACCCCGTGCTTATATACAACTCGAATGGAGGTGAGGCCGTTACTCTTGTCGTAGGAATCAAGACGTCTTCTTCTGACACGGCGGGTACTGTAGCCCATTGTGCATATGCAACAGGCGGCAAGGGCGTTTACTCGTATCTCAACGTGTCAGGTGAAAGTACAAGCAAAGTGCAATATGGGTGGTTTGACGGAAGCACTTGGCAGGATGGATGGAATGCTGGTGGTAATGTAACATGGTCGAGTGATTCTATCCAGTATGTTACATTGGTCGCATTAACGGATACCGATTCGCCACATAATACTAATGCCGAGCCTCGTGGTACGACAATCTATCATAATGGAACTTTGGTTGGTAGCCGCCAAGATGGTCTTCGTGCTTCGAACACCGCTATGACATATCTTGGCGTAGGCGGAAATGTAGGGCGTAACTCCTCTGATGGTATGTTGAATGGTGCAGAAATTACTTACATTGCTATTTATGACGAAGCTTTGTATAGTGCCACAACCCCGACAGTGGCACAAGCGGCTGTGCCGATGAACCTAAATCTCATGTATCTGATTTCTGGCGATACTATCGGGGCTTCGGACGGCGTTGCCCTTGCAAATGATGCTGGCTACGGCAATGTCGTTCCGTCTGTTTGGCAGTCTGGTTATCGCAACTATGATGGTACAACACAGAAATACGGAAATTCAATGCGCATGAATGGAGGCACCATTGGCCTTGTGGACAACACGAATGGCCTTGGTGTGAACACCACAGAAGGTTTTACAATCTCGTTCTGGGCAGACTTGGTTGATGGACTTGCCGCTTGGAAATCCTTCTTGGGTATTCGAGTTGGTGAGTCGAATCTCCGTTTGGAGCGCCAGGATTCGAATAATATCGCAATGTATTATTTCAATGCAACAACAGCTCCAAGTGGCGGGACAAAGTTTTCGGATATGTCTTATACGGCTAGTAGTTGGTCGCATTATGCGCTAGTGTTTGCTCCTAACAATGGAGACCTTACGGTGTATAAGGATGGCACTTTGGTTAAAACCGTGACTGCCGATGCAGACATACAAGGAACCCTTTATCAAGTTGGTATGGGTATGGGGCGTAACGGTAGTGCGGCTGATTCCGGTCTGAGAGGCTCGGCTCCGGCAAATGTTTATATCGATGACCTAGCCATTTTCAAGGGCGCACTCTCAGAATCTCAGATTAGCGCAATCGCGAACAGCGCAACTGCACTTTCCGGTCCAGCGTATGGCATGTATAGGGATGTTTCGTTTGACACTCCTTCGGAGTCTGCTTGGGCTTCGGCCAATCTTCCTAATTTTGCCAAGACGGTTACATATGGTTCTGGGACAGTGTCATTTGCGAACGATGCATACAGCAAGAGCACTGTAAATGGCAAGGCGGCGCGGTTGACTAGCATTGTGGGCGGTTCGTTTACGGAAATAGACGGCTACGTCAAGTATCAGGAGACCGCAGACACTACGAGCGATGTCTACCTGAGAGTTGCTGGTGATACTACGGCGACGCGAATCAATGGTTTTGGCGAAGCGGATTATCAGGCTGGTACAAGGGCAATTACTGGCAATATCCTTGTTAATCTGACTGGTTCTGTCGTAGCTGATTTTGTTATGGCCGCTGGCTATAAGGGAGGAAGCGGAACTGCGCTTACTGGCAATGCTGGGGTTGTTGTGGACGGCAGTGCCGTTGTTAGAGGCACGCTTATGGGTGGATGGTCTTCCGTGCATAACCATCGGCCGCTCATTACGGGAAATACATATGTTCGGGTTAATAATGTGCAGTCGACAACGGAGAATGTTTCCGAGGGATCTATCCCCAATGGGTATATCATGGGCGGATCCTCATATCAGGGCAATTACGGGCGTTCTCGCATAACAGGAAACACGTCGGTTGACGTAAGTCTTGGTAGTGGTGCAACCGGTACTTTCGTTAAGAATATCTTGGGTGGATCGTATGGCAACGGTGGAAGTGAAGTTACTGAGGTAGGCGGGTCATCGTCTGTTGCGGTTACGGCGCCTAATGCGGTTACATTCTCAGGTAATATTATCGGCGGATGCTGGGCCAATTCCGGCACGGCGTCGGTTGGCGGCAATACGTCTGTTACTCTCAATGGCGGCACCTACACAGGTACGATATATGCAGGCGGATATGGCGATGGAACTTCCACTGTAGCAGGCACAGCAACATTGACACTGAATGGTGGCGTATATTCCAGTGCAACCTTGAAGTCTGGCACGGCAACAGGTACAAAATCGCTTGTTATAAACGCGGATACTGACTTGTCTAGTACGACAATCAATGACAGTGGATTCCAGGAGCTCTCAGTTGCCGACACAAAAACATTGACTCTTGGAACAAAGCGTTTGGTCGGCAGCAGCGATCCGACTCTTGCTTCTGCAAGCGCAGGTGTCGTATCCTTTACACTGACGGCTGAAGAGTATACGGCTGGATACGCGAACTTGATGAAGTGCGCAGGGGATGACCTGACAGGCAAGTTTGCGATATATTACAACGACGTGGACATTACATCAACTCTTGTGAGCGAAGGTAAAGTTTCTGTTATCGGCGGGCATCTTATATTTATGGATGCTGCAAGCTATGAGTCTACTATAGCTGCGGAGACTTCCATGGCCTGGAGTGATGTCGTATGGACGAAGGCGGATGAAAGTACGGACACGATGGCAAATGTTTCTGTTGATAACAGTGCAGAAGCGACATTGACTGTGAATGGCACGCTTACGATTTCTTCGCCGGTCACTTTCAACGGCTCACTCACGATAGAAGGTAGTGGCACCGTTGTCTTTACGGGCTCTGCCACGTTGACTGTTGGTGCCGAGTTGGCTATTGGTTCTGGCGTTTCGCTTGATTTCTCGGGGTTAAGCAATCTGACGAGCATGGGAAGCGACACCATCATGTCTGCGGCTATCTTGGACGTAGCTTCAAGCTCGATAACTTATCCGAGTACATGGACTTGTGCATCATCTTCAACCGCAACGGATTTTGTGATTTCTGGCTTCAATAACAATTCTGATTCTGTGAGCATAAATATTATAGGATGGGATGGCGCTAGTATTCCAAACAATGAGGAAGCAGGTTTTTATCCGGTTCAAGGATTGCTATGGAATCAGATTTTGTCTCAAGCAAAGACTGGCGCTGTCGATGGAATATTTGATGTTTCAGAAGTCTTGGCAGGTGGCAGCGAGAAGAATCAGGAGGCGCGCATGCTCATGTCGGCAACAGCCTCTACCACCTACAGCGCCGAGACGACGCCCAATAATGCGAATGCAAAGCTTATGAAGGGCTATTTGGATGATAATGGTTCAGGGGCTAATATTACAATTCGAAATGTTCCGTACTCAGAGTATGCGGTATTGGTTTACATGGGAACCGATTCAACGGTAAGCGGTGTGTCGTTCCTTCCTGTTTCAGTAAACGGAGTTTGGTACTGTGGTAGTGGAAATACTACAATTGCAGGGTCTTCGAATTGGGGAAGTTTTGATTCCACACGAGGAACTGTAACGCTAGCAGAAGGCTCCAACTACTTAAAGATAACAGGACAGACGAGTGCAACGCTTGTGGTTCAGGGATCCGTTAAAAGTGGAAACAACCGTTGCAGTATTTCCGGTATTCAGATTGTGAATACGGGGTCGCGCTTGGCAAATTACACTGGCAATATCAGTGCGGCAGCCGCAACATTGGCACCTTCTGCAGGATCGACAGGAATTACTAAGACTTCTGATGGTGCATGGAGCAATTCCGGTTCAATAGTTCTGACGAACACTGAACAAAGTGAGACGGTTGTGACCATTGGTGAGTCTATCACAGCCAAGTCGTTCAGCATAACCGGTTCCGGGAAAGTAACTCTTTCGCTTGAGGTTGGGAAGACGCTGAATATAGCCGATGGGGCCTTCGACCTTTCGCAGTTTAGTGGAACTCTTTGTGTGGATTCCTCTATTGATAAGTCGTTGTTCGCCGGCGTGTCTACACGGAATGGAATGATTCGGTTCCTTGGCGCTGGTTTGACTTTTTCAGGTATTTCTTCTCTTCCGAAGGGGCGTATTGCATTCCAATCTGCAACTCTTAGTGCTGATCTATCGGCTGATGGTGCTGCCGGGCGCACAATTGTAGTTGAAGACGGGGATGCGGTAACGCTTAATGGCAACAACAACTCCCGCACCTACATGAATTTTGACGTCAGAGGAGGTTCGTTGACGGTTGCCTCAACTGGAGCTTTCTGGTTTGGTATTGGATCAACTTTCACACAGACTGGTGGTACGGTTACACTTGCGAGCACGGCGTCCACGATGGTGGAAGGTAATTCTGGTTGCGTAATTTTTGGATATAGTAGCAGTGGCACTACCGTTTCTATTTCACATGGCACTTTTGACATGAGTGGAGCAGCCCTTTGCCTTTGGCAGCCAAGTTCTACATTGACACTTTCTGGCGATGCTGTGTTCAAGGCCAAGGCGATAAGGGCTCAGTCTGGTAACGCAGGAACTGCGGTTACAATTGGTGGTTCGTCCAAACTGATACTGACAGGAACAGATGGTGTCTTTGATACTGTTAAGTCGCTAACCATGAACGGTGGTACGATCGAGTTCCAGGAGTCGGCTACTATTGCAAAAGCACTTACACTTACTTCTGGAGTGGAATCTACAATTAATGTAGCCGACACCAAGTCTGCGACGATTTCTACTGTAGCTCTTTCTGCGGTTCCTGCTGTCGGAGACAAGATACTTGCCACAAATGGCGGTACAATCACTGTCTCTGCCATAACTGCAGGAGGTGTGGCGCAGGAGCTTGATCTTAGCTACTGGTCTGATGGTGTGTATGTTGCCGCGGCGGAGTATGATAGTGTAAATTATCCCTCTGTCTCTGCCGCAATTGCTGTGGCTACTGATGCCCACCTAGCAGACATCATGTTGTTGAATGGCTGCACGACCGTGCCTGATGGATATCTCATAAGTGACGGCAATGTTGTAAAGGCGCAAGCTGCGATTGTTGACACAGAGGGAGTTGCCCATTATTTTGCCACGCCGACGGATGCGGCAAATGCGGTAGATTCGTATCTTGGCGTAGGCGTCCAGAAGACATATGACTATTTTGCAGTCTATTTTGGAACGGATGTTGAAATGTCTGTCAATCTTAGTGCAATGGCTTGGAATGTGTTTTCTGTAAAGGTAAAATGCCTTAATGATGCGACAGTGTCTGTTGTGCCTAATTCAGTGGAATATGAGTTTAGTGCCGGGACGCCAGATGAAAGTGACATTGTCACATATACTAAAATAGAGAAGGCTACTACCTATGTCTGGGCTGGTACGGGCGAAAGTCCTTTGGCTTGGGCCAACAACAATAAGTGGAAGGTGGGGACTTCAGAGGGGGCTACGGCCGCGCGTGCTCCATCCACAGTTGATACGGTTGTTGTCAATGGAGGAGCTCCAATCAACATTAGCGGTGCTTCTGTTGCTACTATGTGTGTCGGCGGCGCGGCCACGATTACTGGAAGTGGAACTCTCACGGCAACAACAGGTGGTATTGTCTTGACGGACTCTGCAGCTACACTGACGGCTGTTGGCGTGACGCTTTCGCCTGTGCCTACGACGTCTCTTGATTACTATGAGGTTGTAGAGTCTGATGGCACATACCGCGTACGCAAACTTGCCGAGGCGAGTACGGAATCTGTGGATGGTGTTGGCGAGGTGGAGGTAATTACTCCGGAAGAAGGCGTGACCTCAATAACCGTTCCTGACTCTGTCACCGGCAAGGTGGCGATTCCGGGTACGATTGCCAACATCTCCGGCGTGACCGCAGAAAATCTGCTCCTCAAGGTCGAGTATGGTTCGGCGCAGACTGCTTACTATACCAATATCTTGGCTGTGGCGGAAGGCGTGGTTTCGCTCAAGGCTACAGGCGAGGTTGATGGTGTCAAAGTACAGCCCGAGGTCAAGACCGACGAAAGCGCAGTGCCCATGTCGATGGGTGCCAGCGCTGCTACCTTCACCGTCAAGGCCATTCCGGGACTTTGGTATTCGGTTGAAGCGGCGGATACGATTGACGGGCTGAGCAATCCTTCTGCTCAGGGAACGTCAGTTCAGGCCACTTCTACCACTGTCAGTCCGTCTGCTCCGGACTTTTCTGGCACGGTGAAGTACTATCGCATCAAGGTCAGCACTACAAGCAACTGAGCGGTAGCGCCGATCTAGCGGTAAAGTTGGGTAAAGTTTGCGTGCCGGAGATAAAAAGCCGGCACGCAAACTTTTTGAAGGGTGCACGGAAATTTTTCAAAGTCTGCCCGTAGACTTTTCGGAATGTGCGTGCAGACTTTCCCACCTTAAGTTCTCCTTTCGGAATTACGATTTAACCATTGCACTTGTTTTGTGCCCTGTCAGGTGCGGCCGGATGCGGGGCAACTAGGCACTCGGCTTGCGCCTCGGCTATCCCCTCGCTGCCTACGGTCGCTCGGCCATCGCGTTGCTCGGCGGTTAAGGGCTCGTTCGCAAGCGTGGCCTCCCGCCCCTTTGCTTTTTCTCGTGCAGGCGTAGGAACGTTTAGATAGTCAATTTGCCGGTGCTTTTGTCATCAAATTCGTCCATGGGGTCAGACCCCATGGACGAGATGGCGAGTAAAAAGTGCGTAATTGTGGGTAAATAGTGGGTAAAAGTTGGCATTTTCCTCCATGCGGGTATCAAATTCATCCATGGGGTCTGACCCCATGGACGAATCATGGACATTCATGGCCAACTCCTGTCGACGTCATTCAAGGTTTTTATAAAAACTTTAAATGACCGTATCTGCGACTATGCGATGGAGACTTTGAGCGGAATGAGGGGAAGTTCCGGGGGAGGCGAGTGAAAAGTCCTGCGGAAGATCTGGGCGGTGTTTTGCGAGGGATCTTGATGGGCCAAGGCCGGGGAGTAAGAATGTCTAGGGATGGGAGTAAGTGTTCCTAGGCTGGGGAGTAAGTGTTTCTAGGCTGGGGAGTGAACTAAAGTAATATTACTTTAGTGGCAAGTGTATATTACTTTAGTGGGAAAGTAATATACCTTTAGTAGGAAAGTACTAGTACCTTTCTTCACTCGCTAGGACGGGAAGGAATATCCCCGGGCAAGGTTTTTGGTGCTTCGGGCAAATAACGCTTGCTTTTCACAGGCGTTCGTCCATGGGGTCTGACCCCATGGACGAATCGATTGCGCGCACATAGGTTATGGGAAAAGCATGCCTCAATTTGCGATAATTGCCGGTTTTGGGCGGAGGTTGGGAATTTGGTGGAGTAATCGGTTTGCGACTTGGCAGTAAAGTGTCAGTATACTGTCAGTATAGTGTCAGGTAACTGTCAGAGAAGAGACGGAAGAGACTAAAGGGACTTAGGGGACGGGAGGGACGGGGACAGGCGGAGAGAAAGGGGCTAGCGGGTGGAGGGAAGTTCGGCCTGTATGGCCGGGAACTGCCGGCCGGGGTCCCGGCAAGTAATTCAGGCAAGAAAACGCTTGACTTTTCGGGCGGGAATATGATATAATATCTCCCAATGTACCTTAAACAGCTAGAGATCGTGGGGTTCAAGAGCTTCGCGGACAAGACGAAGCTCACTTTCGACCCGGGGCTTATCGCCATTGTGGGACCGAACGGATGCGGAAAGTCGAACGTTTCCGATGCCATCCGCTGGGTGCTGGGCGAACAGCGTCCGACGGCGCTCAGGTGTTCGAAACTGGTGGATGTGGTCTTCAACGGCACCGACACGAGAAAGCCGCTGGGATTGGCGGAAGTTAGCATCACCTTTGCCGAGTGCGAGGCGGAACTGGGCACCGATTACCACGAAGTGACGGTGACGCGGCGCGTGTATCGCGACGGGTCGGGCGAGTATTTCCTCAACAAGCAGTCGTGCCGACTCAAGGACATCCAGCACCTTTTCATGGGCACGGGCATCGGCACGAGTTCCTATTCGGTCATGGCGCAGGGGCAGATCGACGCCATTCTCTCGTCCAAGCCGGAGGACCGTCGCGCGGTGTTCGAGGAGGCCGCCGGCATCACCAAGTTCAAGGCGGACCGCAAAGAGGCGCTGCGGAAGATCGAGCAGACGGAGCAGAACCTGTTGCGCGAGGCGGACGTCCTCCGGGAAATGAAGCGGCAGATCGGGAGCCTTCAGCGTCAGGTGGGCAAGGCCCAGAAGTACAAGGAGCTGCGGGACGAACTGAGGGGGCTCGACATCTACGTTTCGCGCATCCGGATACGCGACTACGATCTCAGTCTCGAACAGAACGCCAAGAACAAGGCGGGCATCGAGCAGGACATCGCCGAAGCCACCGAAGTGGTGGTGCAGGCCGAGCGCGAACAGCAGGAACTGCACGCCCAGGTGCACGAACTCGAAGAGCGGCTACAGGATCTCGCGAGCCAAAGGGCGGCGGCCGACAGCGCCTATCAGCGCGCGAACGAGGTGATCGGCGTCAACGCGCAGCGCATCGAGGAATACAAGACGTTCATGCGGCGCGACGAGGACGAGATCCGGGGTACGAAGCTGCAGCTGGAGGAACTGGCGCTGCAGGTGGAGAGTCTCGGCCAGAAGGAAAGCCTTTTGTCCGAATCGCTCGAGGCGGCGCGCGAGGCGCTCAAGACCGGCGAGGAGGAGTTCGCCCAGGTGCAGGAGGAGATCGACCGCACCCGGCAGGAAGTGGGGACGGCGCGGCACGAAATCCTGGAGGTGGAGCGCAAGGCGGCGCAGGCGGCCGCGCAGAAGAACGCGGAGCTCGGCAAGGGGGCGCGCGCGGTGCTGCGGGGCGAGCTGAAAGACGGGACTTTGTCGGCCAAAGTGGAGGCGGGCGAAGGCTTTGCCGACGCGGCCGGGGCGCTTTTGGGTCTGTCCGGCGAGGCGAACGTGTCGATCGAGGGCGCGGTGTACCGCGAAGGATCGGTCGAAATCTGGAAGCGGGGCACGGTTTCCGCGAGTCTCGACCGTCGCGACGAGATGATGAAGCTCATCGAGCAGGGCGAGGAAAAGCTCAAAAAGCTGGAGTCGCGGTCGATGGGACTGTCGGCGCAGTTGACGGAGCGGAGGATCGCCGTAAGCCAGATGGAGCAGGAATTGAGCTTCATTTCGCAGCAGAGCGACTACGCCCAGAAGCGCCGGGACGAGCTGATGCGGTCCATTCAGGGCCGCCAGGAGGGCATCGAGCGTTACAACGACAGCATCGAGCGGCTGAAGGAGGAGTCGGGCGATCTGCTGGACAATCTCGAAAACCTCAAGGCGCGAGTGATCGAGTTCGGCGTGAAGATCGAGGACGAGCGCGTGGTGCGGCATGAACTCATGGGACGCATCGCCGCCGCCGACGCCCAAGTGGGCACGAAGCGCGCGGCTTTGGACCAGGCGAGGGACTTCCGCGCCAAGCTGGAGGTGCAGGCGGCCGAGAACCAGATGCGCCGCCAGAACATCTACGACCATCTGCAGGACGAATACGGACTTTTCGCCGACGCGGTCATGCGCGAGCCCGATCCGGAATGGCCCGACGGCGTGGTGCCGCCCATGTCGGAACTGGAGCCGAAGGTGGCGCGGTTGCAGGCGGATATCGCGGCTTTGGGCCCCGTGAACATGGTGGCCATCGAGGAGTGCCGCGAACTCGAGGAGCGGTATGCGCGGGAGAAGGCGCAGGAGCAGGATCTCCTGGCGGCCAAGGCGCAGATCCTGGAGCTCATCAACAACCTCAACAGCACTTCGTCGCAGCTGTTCAAGACCACCTTCGAGCAGGCGAACAAGAATTTCCAGACGATGTTCACCAAGCTCTTCGGCGGGGGCGAGGCGCGGCTCATCCTGTTGGAGAACGCGGAAGATCCGCTCGAATGCGGCGTGGATATCATCGCGCGTCCGCCCGGCAAGCGTCCCCAGTCCGTCACGTTGCTCTCGGGCGGCGAAAGGACGATGACGGCAGTGGCGCTCCTTTTCTCCATCTTCATGATCAAGCCGGCGCCGTTCTGCATGCTGGACGAACTCGATGCGGCTTTGGACGATGCGAATATCGGTCGGTTCGTGGAGCAATTGAAGGAGTTCCTGAACCGGTCGCAGTTCCTCATCATCACGCACAACCAGCATACGATCGCCGGGTCCGACCTCGTATACGGCGTGAGCCAGCAGGAGAAGGGCATCAGCCGCGTAATCAGCATGAAACTCGCGGATTTGGGCGTAAAGGAGAAGTAATGGACAAAAAACTCTACATCAATCCTCCGCTCGTCAACCGGGTGTACGACTGGAAAAACGGTCCGCAGCCCAAGACGCGGAAAGAACTGGACAAGTTCTTCAAGTCTCCCGCCATCGAAAAGGTGAAGGAGCAGATCTGCGAGATGGGTCGCCGGATCTACCGGCGCGGCTACACCGACGGCAATGGCGGCAATATTTCGGTGCGCGTGGGCGAGGACCTGGTGCTGTGCACGCCCACCCTGTGCAGCAAGGGCTTCATGCAGCCGGAGGATATCTGTCTCGTGGACATGGCGGCCGGGCAGCTTTGCGGGTATCGTCCCCGCACTTCGGAGGTGAAGGTGCATATCGCCATGATGCAGTCTACCGGCATGAACGCCTGCATCCACTGCCATCCTCCGCACTGCAACGCCTTCCTCTTCGCGGGGATCGTGCCGCCAAGCGGCATCAACCCGGAAGCGGACATCTTTTTCAACCAGATCCCCCTGGCCCCGTACGGCACGCCGGGGACGGAGGAAGTGGCCCGGAGCGTGGCGGAGGCGGCCCAAAAGAGCAACGTCGTATTCATGGAGAATCACGGCATCGTGTGCGGCGGACGCGACGTGGAGGAGGCGGAATGGTTTGCGGAAAACGCCGACGCCTACTGCCAGGTGCTATTGCTGGCGTCCGGACACGGCGCGCCGCTGCAGCAGGTGGGGAAGAAGTCGGTCGAAGACTTCCTCGCCATCCGCAAGTCGCTGGGACTGAGCGTGCCCGACGGACAGAAACTTTACAACACCAATCGGTTCAACGGTTACACCATGAAGAAAGTAGGCAAATAATGGCAACTAGAATCATCCTCAACGAAACTTCGTATCATGGCGCCGGCGCCATCAAGAGCATCGTGGCGGAAATGTCCGCCAGGGGACTGAAGCGTCCGATCGTCTTTTCGGATCCGGACCTCGTGAAGTTCGGCGTGACGAAGAAGGTGACCGGTCTCCTGGACGAGGCGGGCGTCAAGTATGAAGTCTACACCGACATCCAGCCCAATCCCACGATCGAGAACGTCAAGAACGGCGTGAAGGCCGCCAAGAAGGCCAAGGCCGATTCGATCATCGCGATCGGCGGAGGCTCGTCGATGGACACCGCCAAGGCGGTTGGCATCATCGTCACCAACCCCAAGTTCGCGGACGTGCGTTCGCTCGAGGGCCTGAGCCCCACCACGAAGCCGTGCCTGCCGATCCTGGCGGTGCCCACCACTGCCGGAACCGCAGCGGAAGTGACGATCAACTACGTGATCACCGACGTGGAGAAGAAGCGCAAGTTCGTGTGCGTGGATCCGCACGACATCCCGGTGGTGGCGTTCGTCGATCCGGAGATGATGGCGTCGATGCCGCCCCGGCTCACGGCGTTCACCGGCATGGACGCTTTGACGCACGCGATCGAAGGCTACATCACGAAGGGTGCGTGCCCGATGACCGACATGATGCACCTGGAGGCCATCCGGCTCATCAGCGCCAATCTGCGCGACGCGGTGAAGAACAAACCGAAGGGACGCGAGGGCATGGCGCTCGGACAGTACATCGCCGGCATGGGCTTCTCCAACGTGGGCCTCGGCGTGGACCACTCGATGGCGCACGGGCTTTCCGCCCTCTACAACACGCCGCACGGCATGGCGTGCGCGATCCTGCTGCCGACCGCGATGAAGTTCAATGCGCCCAAGACCGGCAAGCGCTACATCGAGATCGCCAAGGCGATGGGAGTGAAGGACGTCGACAAGATGGACCTCAAGACCGCGCGCGAGGCGGCTATCAAGGCGGTGGAGAAGCTTTCCAAGGACGTGGGCATTCCCGCCAACCTGAAGGGCATCCTGAAGGAAGAGGACGTGGACTTCCTGAGCGAGAGCGCCTACAAGGACGCGTGCCGTCCCGGCAATCCGCGCGACTGCACCGTCAAAGACATCAAGAAACTGTATCTCAGCTTGATCTGATCGAGGTTGACCGATGAAGCCGTCCAAGGAAATACGCCAAGCCGCCAGGCAAGTCCTTTCTGCCCAGGGCTGGCGTATTTTCTGGTCGACGGCGTTGCTGTGGGCGGTGCTGATGCTGTTGGCGTTCGGGGTGACGGCGCTGTTCAATGTGGCCGACATTCAGACTTGGGACACTTTCAGCCGGGCCAGTCTGGCGGCGGAGCGGCAGGGCATGACGGTAATCCCGCCCAATTTCCAGGCGCGGCTCATGTACACGCTCGGGACGCTTTTCGAGAAATTCGTGTCGCTCACTTTGGGCGGCATGATGGTGTTCGGCATGGCCAAGCTGATGCTGGGCTCGGTCGAAGGCTCGCGGGAAAGCAAGGTGACGGCGGCGTTTTCGGGCTTTGGCCATCCGTTCGGCTGCTGTTGGCTGCGGTTGATGACGGGGGTCTTGATCTTGTTCTGGACGCTCTTTTTGATCATCCCCGGAATAATCGCCTGGTACCGCTACCGCCAGGTGTGGTATTTGAAGACGGAACATCCCGATTGGGGCGCCATGCAGTGCATCCGGGCGAGCGGACGGATGATGAAAGGCCACAAGTGGCAGGCGTTCTGTCTCGACTGCGCCTACTGGAAGGAACTTTTGGCTCCGGCCTTGTTGATTCTGGCCGGCGAGACGATGTTGATTTTGGGAATGTCCGATCCGGCCAGCAGCGGTGCGCTGATCGTCGGCGGAATGATGATGGTCCCGGCGCTGCCGCTCGCGATCTGGGCGGGACTGTATCTGTCGCTGGGACATGCGGTTTTCTATCGGGAACTGAAAACTCTTAAAGGAGACGGACAATGACACTTTTAATCGGCAAGGAAGCTTATTCGCCGTTCCGCATCGAGGCGCTCGAGCGGGAACTGGGCGCGCAGGTGAAGGCGCGGAACGTCTATGCGCTCGAAGGGGACGCGATCGATCCGGAAGAGCTCAAGAAGGCGATGGAGCTTTTGAATGCGGAAGGTCCCGCGCCCGAGTGCGACTTTTTCGTGACGCCCCGGAAGGGGACGATTTCGCCCTGGAGCTCCAAGGCTACGGACATCTTCCGCAATTGCGGCATCCGGACGATCAAGCGGGTGGAGAAGGGCATCGCCTTCTGGCTCAATCCCAAGGCGGTGGTGTTCGGTCCGCAGCTGGCGTGCCTCTACGACAAGATGACCGAGGGCGTGTACGCGCAGCTCGGCGACATTTTCGACGTGGCCGATCCCAGGCCCGGGCGCACCTACGATGTGATGGCGAAGGGCGTGGAGGCCATCCGCGAGGCCAATACGGAGATCGGTCTCGCCATTTCCGAAGAGGAGATGGAATACCTCGCCAAGAGCTTCCGGGCGGCGGGACGCAACCCCACCGACACCGAACTCGTGATGTTCGGGCAGGTGAATTCGGAGCACTGCCGGCACAAGATCTTCGGGGCGGAGTTCATCATCGACGGCAAGAAGAAACCGAATTCGCTCTTCGGGATGATCAAGAACACGCATGCGAAGCGTCCGCAGGATACGCTGAGCGCCTACAAGGACAATTCGTCGGTAGTTAAGGGCTTCCCCACGAAAGTTTTCGCCATCGACCCCAAGACGAACCTGTACGGCTTCAAGCAGGACCAGCTGGAGCAGTTGATGAAGGTGGAGACGCACAACCACCCGACGGCCATCTCGCCCTATCCGGGCGCGGCCACCGGAGTGGGCGGCGAAATCCGCGACGAGGCGGCCACCGGAACGGGGTCGAGGACGATCGCCGGCATTTGCGGCTTCATGGTGTCCAATCTGCGCATTCCCGGTTTCCCCCAGCCTTGGGAGCGCGACTATGCCGAATTCCCCAGGCGACTCGCGACGCCCTTGCAGATCATGACGGAAGGGCCCATCGGCGGTGCGGCGTTCGGCAACGAGTTCGGCCGGCCGCAGCTGTGCGGATTCTTCCGGACGTACGAGGGATGCGTGGCCGGGGAACTGCGGGGCTACCACAAGCCGATCATGCTGGCGGGCGGCATGGGGGTCATCCGCAACAGCCAGGTGCAGAAGAAGGACGTGAAGCCGGGTGCGCTCATCGTGCAGATCGGCGGACCCGCCATGCGGATCGGTCTCGGAGGCGGCGCGGCGTCGTCGATGATGACCGGCACCAACTCCGAGGCGCTCGATTTCAACTCGGTGCAGCGCGGCAACGCTGAGATGCAGCGCAGATGCCAGGGCGTGATCGACGCGTGCAGCTATCTCGGCAAGGCCAATCCCATCCTTTCCATCCACGACATCGGCGCGGGCGGGCTGTCGAACGGCTGTCCGGAACTGGTGGAGGCCACGGGCGGCAAGTTCGAACTCCGGAAGGTCCACAACGAAGAGAAGAGCATGAACCCGATGGAGATCTGGTGCTGCGAGGCGCAGGAGCGTTACGTGCTGGCGCTCAAGCCCGAGGCGAAGGAGTTCTTCGAGAAGCTGTGCGCGCGCGAGAGGTGCCCGGTGGCGTTTATCGGCGTGGCGACGGGCGATGGCCAGCTGGTGCTGGAAGACGAGTATTTCGGCGACAAGCCGATCGACATGGATATCAAGGTCCTGCTGGGCAAGCCGCCCCGGATGGTCCGGAACGTGAAGCGCACGAAAGTGCGGCACGAACGCACCAATTTCACCGGAGTGAAGCCCATCGAGGCGTTGACGCGCGTACTTCATCTGCCGGCCGTGGCGGACAAGACGTTCCTCGTGACGATCACCGACCGCACGGTCACCGGACGGGTGGCGCGCGACCAGATGGTGGGCAAGTATCAGCTGCCGGCGGCCGATTGCGCGGTGACCACGATGGGCTATACGACGTACGAGGGCCAGGCGATGGCGACCGGCGAACGCACGCCGATCGCGATGCTGGACGGTCCCGCTTCGGGACGGATGGCCATCACCGAGGCCATCACCAATCTCGCGGCGGCCGACTGCGGCGACATCGGACAGATCCGGCTTTCCGCCAACTGGATGGCGCCCTGCGGCGATGCGGGAGAAGACGCGATCCTGTACGACACGGTGGAGGCGGTGGGACTTGATTTCTGCCCCGCGCTCGGGGTGTCGATCCCGGTGGGGAAGGACTCCTGCTCCATGCACACCACCTGGGAGGACAAGGACGGCAAGTCCTGGAAGCAGGTGGCGCCGCTGAGTCTGGTGGCGAGTTCGTTCGCGCCGGTGAAAGACGTGCGCCTCACGCTCACGCCGGACCTGAAGCCCGATCCGGTAGACGAAAAGAGCAAACTCGTGTACGTGGACCTCTCGAACGGCGAATATCCTCTGGGGTGCACGGCGCTCGCCCAGGTGTACGAACAGCTGGGCGACAACCACGCCGACAGCGACGCCAAGAAACTGAAGGCGTTCTTCAACGCCATGCAGGAGATCGTGCGCGGCAGGCTGGCGATGGCGTACCACGACCGGTCGGACGGCGGAATCGTGACGACGCTCGCCGAAATGGCCATAACTGGCGGACGCGGGGTGGAGGTTACGCTGCCGGACGGCGACGTATTGGAGCAGCTCTTCAACGAACAGCCGGGCGCGGTGCTGCAGGTGGCGGATTCCAAACTCGACGAGGTGCTGGCGATCTTCGCCAAGGCCGGAGTCGAGGCGCGGACGATCGGCGGCTGCGACGACTATTTCAAGAGTTTCGTGGTCAACGTGGGCGCGAGGTGCGCCATCCACACCGATCTTACGTACTTGCGGCGCAACTGGTCGGAAACGACCTACCGGATGCAGGCGCATCGCGACAACCCCAAGTGCGCGCTGGAGGAGTTCGACAACGGACTCGACCAGAGCGATCCCGGGCTCAATTTCCGGCTGACCTACGATCCCGACGCGAAGCATCCGGTCGACCGGACGAAGAAGCCCCGGATGTGCATTCTGCGCGAACAGGGCGTGAACGGACACATCGAAATGGCGGCGGCGTTCAATCTCGCCGGTTTCGAGTGCCGGGACGTGCACATGTCGGATCTGGTGGAAGGACGGGTGGACCTCAAGGATTTCAACGGACTCGTGGCGTGCGGAGGCTTCAGCTACGGAGACGTTCTGGGCGCGGGTTCGGGTTGGGCGAGGAGCATCCTCTTCAATCCCCGGCTCAAGGAGATGTTCCGGACGTTCTTCCATCGCGAGGATACGTTCTCGCTCGGCATCTGCAACGGTTGCCAGATGCTCAGCCAGCTGAAGGACATCATCCCCGGCGCGGAAGCCTGGCCCAAGTTCGTGAAGAACGTGTCCGAGCAGTTCGAGGCGCGCTATGCCGCCATCGAGATCGAAGAGTCGCCGTCCATCTTCTTCAAGGGGATGGCGGGGTCGATCCTGCCGATCGCGGTGGCGCACGGCGAAGGCCGCGTGTGGACCGACGGCTTCACTCCCGCCATCTGCGCGGCGCACTTCGTGGACAACAAGGGTCGTCCCACCATGCGCTATCCCTACAACCCCAACGGATCTTTGGGCGGGCAGACGTCGTTCACCACGCTGGACGGCCGCGCCACCATCATGATGCCGCATCCGGAACGCGGGTTCCGCGCGTGCCAGCTTTCGTACAATCCCGGCACGTTCAAGGAGAACGGACCCTGGATGCGGATGTTCCAGAACGCCTACGACTTTGCCGTCGGGCGCATGGCATGATCAGGATCGGACAGGGGTACGACTCGCACCGCTTCGAGGACGGCCGTCGGCTGGTTCTGGGCGGGGTGGAGTTCCCGGGCGAGCGGGGCTTGAAGGGGCATAGCGACGCCGACGTGCTGGTGCATGCGGTGATCGACGCTTTGCTGGGCGCGGCGGGACTGGGCGACATCGGGGAACATTTCCCCGACACCGATCCCCGGTTCGAAGGGGCCGACTCGATGGCGCTTTTGAGGTCGGTCGTGGGGGAACTTGAAGCTGGCGGTTGGAAGGCGGGCAATATCGACGCCACCATCATCTGCGAGCGGCCCAAGATCGCGCCGCGCAAGGCGGAGATGATCGCGTCGCTCGAGGCGGTGCTCAAGTGTCCCGTGAGCATCAAAGGCAAGACGAACGAGAAAATGGACGATATAGGGGCGGGCCTCGGCATCGCGGCGATGTGCGCGGCCTTGATCGAGCGATGAACGGTGCAATATTGCTGACTTTGGCCTTGGCGGCGTTCGGAACGGGATATCTTTTCTACTCCCGTTTTATCGAGAAGGTCTTGGGGGTGGACCCGAAGCGTTCCACGCCCGCCCACACGAAGCGCGACGACGTGGATTACGTGCCCGCGCATCCGACCGTCCTCTTCGGGCATCACTTTGCGGCCATCGCCGGGGCGGGACCGATCGTGGGACCGGTGTTGGCGGCGCAATTCGGCTGGGCGAGCGTGGCTTTGTGGATAATCCTCGGGTGCATTTTCATCGGCGCCGCGCACGACATGATCGCGCTGTTTCTGTCGGTCAGGCACGAGGGCGAGTCGATCGGGAGCGTGATCGGGTCCATTATGGGCAAGCCCGGCAAGATCCTGTTCCTCCTGTTCAGCTGGTCGGCGCTCATCCTGGTGGTGGCGGTGTTCTCCAGCCAGATCGCCGACACTTTCGTGGCCGATCCCGCCATCGCCACTTCGTCATTGCTGTTCATTCTCGAGGCGATCCTTTTCGGCGTTTGCGTATACCGGCTCAAGATGCCGGTATTGTGGGCTTCGCTCGTATTCGTGCCGCTCATGTTCGCGTTCGTGTGGATCGGCCAGCTGATTCCGCTTGATCTTACGGCGATCTTCGGGCTTTCGCGTCAGGCGACGCACCTGGTGTGGTGTCTCGTGTTGCTCGTATACTGCTTTTTCGCGTCCACCTGTCCCGTCTGGATTCTCCTGCAGCCGCGCGACTACTTGAACGCCTACCTCCTCTATGTGATGATGGTTTTGGGGATACTGGGCGTGTTCGTGGCGCATCCGGTCTTGAATATCGATGCGTTCGCCGGGTTCTCGGCGGAAGGACTGGGCGGCGTGGCGCCGCTTTTCCCGATCCTCTTCGTGACGGTGGCGTGCGGCGCCTGTTCCGGTTTCCATGCGCTGGTGGCGAGCGGCACCTCCTCCAAGCAGCTCGACAACGAACGCGGAATCCGTCCCATCGGCTATGGCGGCATGCTGCTGGAAGGGGTGCTGGCGATGATCGCCGTGATCGGCGTGGCGGGTACGTATGCGGGGCAAGGCGAGTATCTGGAGGCGATCGCGGGGCCGCAGAAGATTCCGGCCGTTGCGATGTTCGCGGGGTCCATCGCCGGATTCTGCGGCAAACTCGGGATTCCGCTCGAGGTGGCCAAAGGTTTCATGCTCCTTTCGGTTTCGGCGTTTTTGATGACTACGGTAGATGCCGGAACCCGTCTCGCGCGTTTCAGTTGGCAGGAGCTCATGCCCAGGAACGTCAAGCCGCTCCATAACATGTATGCCGGCACTTTTCTCGTGTGCATGCTGGCGGCGGGATTCCTCCTCGGCAACGACGCCATGCGCGCTTCGCTGTGGACGCTGTTCGCTTCGGCCAACCAGCTCCTCGCCACGCTCACCCTGACCACCATGACGATGTGGTTCCTCAAAAACCGCAAGCCGTTCTGGTTCACCGGCATTCCGGCCTGCTTCATGATGGTGGTGTCGTCCTGGGCGCTCGTTCTCAAGTTCGCGAACGGAATGCGCACCGGCAATCTGTTGACGGCATGCACGGCGCTTTTCCTGCTGCTGCTCGGTTCGGTGGTGGTGGTGCTGGCCATAAGGGAGGTAGCCAAATGTTTGCGCTTGCAGCCTCGTTCCTGATCGTGGTGGGGGCGGAGACCTACCAAAACCCCGCTTGGAACGGCGTGGTGGAGGCGCTTAAATCCAAACATGCCGACATGGAAACGTCGGTGCTCGTTTCCGCGCCGGACATAACCGATTGCCGGGTGGGGATGCAGGATCTGCCGCATCGCTACGTGGCGTTCGTGATGCGTCCGGAAGAAGCGCGCATCGAGACCGTACGGGAACTTTCCGGCATCATGCACCGGTTGGACGGCGATCCGTACGAAGATGCCATTTGGGGCGTGGTGACCGCGCCGACTCCGGGCGACGCTTTGCGGATGGTGGAAAGCGACGAGCCGCGGACGATCGAGACGGCGCTCGCCACCACCAATATCGATCCGCAGCTCGTACCCGGATACGTGGCTTCGTTCTCGGACGGCAATCCGCCCGGATGCTGGTACGTGAAGGACGAAACCGGCAAGGTGGAGCGGTTCCGGAAGGATGGCGATCTTTCCGCCGATTTCGCCCGGGAGTGGAACCGGTGCGACCCCAACTTCATCCTCACGAGTTCCCATGCGAGCGAGCTCAACCTGGAGATGCCGTTTTCGCGCGGCAACATGGTGACGCGGCAGGGACGCTTCGCCATGTGCCCCCAGGCTGCGCTCATCGACTACAAGACCTCCCAGGCCAAGGTGGAGTCGTTCGAAACCCTGCCCGGCACGATTCCGCTCGACGAGCCGAAGTCGGAGAAGATCTGGATCGCGGCCGGGAATTGTCTTATCGCCAACAACAAGGGACGGGACAATATGGCGATGACGGCGCTCGGCTGGGGCAAGTGCAACCAGTTCATGGGCTATATGACCACCACCTGGTTCGGGTTCATGGGCTGGGAGACGTTGCGCAACTTCGCCACGCGCCGCCAGACGTTGGGCGAGGCGCACTTCGCCGCCAAAGTGTCGCTTCAGCGGGAACTCGAGCACCCGGAAAAGCTGGACGCGTTCCGCAGGACCGGACTCGAGTGGGACTACGACGCCACGGTCCTCTACGGCGATCCCGCGAGGCCCAACCGGCTGGCGAAAACGCCGCTGGGCGCCTGGCAGGAGGGCGATCCGCCGCTCGTTCTGCCGCTCCCCGAACGGCGCGAAGACTGGCGGCTCAAACAGGCCCCTCCAGGCGCGGAAGTGGAAATCCACGATGATTTCGTCTTCATAACCCGGTATCCGGCGTTGGGCGCGGACTGGGAAAAAGAGTTCGTGTTCGAGTAATGTTCACCCATCTCCATCTCCACACCACCTATTCGCTGCTGGACGGCCAGTGCCAGATCGCGCCGCTCGTCAACAAGGCGAAGTCGCTGGGGATGAAGGCGCTCGCGGTGACCGATCACGGCAACCTCTACGCGCTCAAGGCGTTTTACGACACCTGCCGCAAGGAGGGCATCAAGCCGATTCTGGGGTGCGAGGCCTACATCACCCACACCGGCGACATGAAGTATCGCGGGCAGGACGACCGGGCGCACCATCTCATCCTCCACGCCAAGAACCTTACGGGCTACCACAATCTGGTGAAGCTCGTATCCTACGCGTTCATCGACGGCTTCTACCGCCATCCGCGCATCGATTTCGAACTGTTGAAGAAGTACCACGAGGGGCTTCACTGTTCGTCGGCCTGCATTTTCGGCGAGGTGGCGTATTGGCTGGACAACGGTCCCAAAGGCGGCAACAATCCCGCCAAGGCCGAAGAGGTGGCGCGCCGCTATCACGAGGTGTTCGGCTCCGACTATTCGCTCGAAGTGATGTTGCATCCCTATGGCAAGGGCGAGGGCGGCCCCGGCGACATGTCGAAGGGGAATCTGCCGGCCGATGCGATCGAGGATTTCCATCAGCTCTACGCCCGCCAGACGCACGTCAACAACGCGATGTTCGCGTTGGGGAGGAAACTGGGCATCCGGGTGATAGCCACCAACGACGTCCATTTCATCGAACGCGACGACGACGATTCGCACGATGTCCTGCTGGCGCTTTCGACCGGCAAGAAACTGAGCGACCCCGGACGGCTCATCTACACGGGGCAGGAATACTTCAAGACCGAAGAGGAGATGCGCGAACTCTTCGCCGACCATCCCGAAGCGATCGATGCCACCCGGGAAGTGGCCGACATGGTGGAGGAGTACGAACTCGATTCCGATCCCATCATGCCCAAGTATCCCATTCCCGAGAGCTTCGGCACCGAGGAGGAATACGCCCGGAAATACGACGAAGCCGCCTTGCGCGTAGAGTTCGACAAGTTCGATCGCTTCAAGGGGATCGAAAAGGTGCGCCGCATCAAGCTGGAGGCCGACTATCTCCAGCATCTCGTCTACAATGGCGCATACGAACGATGGGGGAATCCGCTTCCCGACCAGGTGAAGGAAAGGCTTGATTTAGAGCTCAACGTCATCAAGCAGATGGGCTTTCCCGGCTACTTCCTGATTGTGCACGACTACATCGATGCCGCCCGCAAGATGGGGGTTTGGGTGGGACCGGGACGCGGTTCGGCGGCCGGGGCGGCGGTGGCCTACGCGCTCAAGATCACGAACGTGGATCCGCTCAAGTACGATCTGCTGTTCGAACGCTTCCTGAATCCCGACCGCATTTCCATGCCGGATATCGACGTGGACTTCGACGACGACGGCCGCGCCAAGGTGCTGGAGTACGTGACGAAGAAGTACGGCCAGGACCATGTGGCGCACATCATCACGTTCGGACAGATGGCCGCGAAAAGCGTCATCAAGGATGTGGGGCGCGTGATGGAGTATCCGCTGGCGGACACCAACAAACTCGCCTCCTACGTGCCCGACACGCCCAAGATAACGTTCGCGAAGGCGGAGAAGGAGTCGTCAGATCTCGCCGCCGCCATCAATTCGCCGGACAAGACGGTGCATCTGCTGATGGAGCGTGCGATGAAGCTCGAGGGCGGTATGCGTCAGCCGGGCGTGCACGCGTGCGGCGTCATCATCAGCCGCGATCCGCTTATAGAGACATTGCCCGTGAAGCCGACGGAGGGAGAGTCGCTGCTCACCACCCAGTACGACGGCCATTTCGTGGAGCCTGTGGGGCTCCTCAAGATGGACTTCCTGGGGCTCAAGACGCTCACGGTCGAGAAGGAGTGTGTGGAGCTGCTGAAGGAGCGCGGGATCACGCTCGATCCGGATCTCATCCCCGACGACGACCCGGAGACTTACGCTTTGTTCGGCCGGGGCGAGACTACGGGACTGTTCCAGTTCGAATCCGACGGCATGAAGAAGTGGCTTATCGCCCTCAAGCCGGAGAAATTGACGGATCTGGTGGCCATGAACGCGCTTTACCGTCCGGGCCCCATGGACTACATCCCCGCGTTCGTCCGGCGCAAGCAGGGCGAAGAGCAGATAATCTACGACCATCCGCTGATGGAGAAGTATCTGAAGGATACGTACGGCATCTGCGTTTATCAGGAACAGGTGATGCTTTTGTCGCGGCTTTTGGGCGGCTTTTCGCGCGGCGATTCGGACAAGCTCCGCAAGGCCATGGGCAAGAAGCAGATAAAGGTGATGGAAAGCCTGAAACTGCAGTTCGAGAAAGGTTGCCTCGAGAACAAGGAGTTCCGGGTGGGCGAATTCGCGGACGAAGCCAAGGCCCGGCAGCTTATCGACAAGATCTGGAACGACTGGCGCGCGTTCGCGTCCTACGCTTTCAACAAGTCCCATGCCGTATGCTATGCCTGGGTGGCTTACCAGACCGGCTACATGAAGGCGCATTATCCGGCCGAATTCATGTGCGCCCAGATCTCCTCCGAAATCGGCAATTTCGACAAACTCCCCGGCTTCGTGGCCGAGGCCCAGGAGATGAATCTCAAGCTGATGCTGCCGGATGTGAACGAGTCGGGCGCGCGTTTCGTGCCGACGCCGGATTCGAAGGGCATCCGCTACGGGCTTTCCGGCATCAAGGGCGTGGGGGCGGCAGGCGAGCTGATAGTGGATGAACGCCGCAAGAACGGTCCGTACAAGAGCTTCATGGATTTCTGCATGCGGCTTGCCGGCACCGGCGCCGTCAACAAGCGCGTACTGGAGAACCTGACCCGCACGGGATGTTTTTCGTCGATCGAACCCAACCGCGCCAAGCTTTTCGGCAATATCGAGAAGGTGCTCAAGAAAGTCCAGGCCAAGAACCGCCAGACCGACACTTCGCAGGCCACGTTCTTCGACGTCTTGAGCGAGGGCCGCCAGGAAGAGTGGACGGATGACGAACTCGTCGATTTCCCGCCTTTCGTTCCGTCCGAAGATCTCAAGGCCGAACGAGAACTGCTGGGGGTTTACATTTCCGGCCATCCCATCAGCGCCTGCGCAAAAACATTGAAGGAACTCAACGCGCACAAGGCGATCGATCTGTTGACGCCGGAGTATTTCGACAAGCTGGTGGAGCCGGTAAAGGTGGACGCCTGGCGCAAAAAGGCCAATCCCCATCTCAAGGACAAGCGTGGGCTCAAACAGTTGTCGCTGAGGATGGTGGGCATAGTCAATTCCATTTCCGTCAAGAACGGCAAACCCGGGCCCAATGGAGAGCCGGGTGCCAAGTGGGCCATTCTGGAACTGGATGACGGTAGCGCCACCATTAGCGTGTACGCATTCGCCAAATGCTGGCAGAAGTACGGCGAAAAGGTGGAGAATTGCGTCGACAAGCTGGTGTATGTGGCGGGCGAACTCGGCTACCGGATCAACTACGAAAAGGAAGACAAGTTAGCCAAGGGGCATC